>ENA-OOXM01000119-OOXM01000119.1-human-gut-metagenome-genome-assembly--contig:-NODE-119-length-71548-cov-6.126810_pt1 | contig 71548 bp, 49 predicted proteins | sample MGYA00241589_ERZ501347 | MGnify/ENA primary metagenome ERZ501347 (study PRJEB25962, sample SAMEA2042832) | human gut metagenome | biome: human gut; feature: human-associated habitat; material: faeces...
AACCGGGGACACAAGGATTTTCAGTCCTTTGCTCTACCAACTGAGCTATGGCACCTTTTTTAATTTGCGTTACGTTACATATTGAGTTATCCTCAATTGCGCTGCAAAGATAGCGATTTATTTCCAACCGCCAAATTCTTTCGAAAGAAAAAATTGAAAAATGTTTTATAAATCTACTCCAGCATACGTTTTTATGCTGCCGGAGTAGATTTTATGTATTAACGGGCAATCCGTAAAACTCAATCGCCAAACGCAGAGAGTGTCTGGTTGACAAGACTGTAGTTAACGTCGTAAAGGTGTCCTTGTTGAACAACTGGGTCTGTGCCGTAAGTACCTTCTTTACTCTGTTCTTCGCCGTCAGTGTTCTGCATGGTGAGTTTATAAGCAAAGGTAGTACCGCTGGTATAAGAGAAATATGCAGTTTCGCCAGCCTTTAGTGCTACCGAACGAGCACCACTAGTAACCGTAAATGCGTAAGTGGGAAACCACTCGCTGAATGATTCGGGTAAAGTGAGCTGCACCGCATAGACCAACATTGGAACTTTTACCGTCAAGAAGCAAGTCTCTCCAGCCTTAATACTGAACGACTGTTCTTTGTAATAAACCGGCGCTCCCTTATCGTCGTTAGTCCAATCCGATTCTTTTCCGTAGTTGCTGCTGTAAACTTTCAATTCATAATCTCCGGCATCGAGCTTTACTTTCACGTTTACTTCCGCTTCCGACAGTTGATACAAGCGTTTTTCGCCTTGCCATATTTCAACAGTCAAATCGTCGGCTTGAGTATTTGCATCGGCACGCGAAGTTACAGTGGATACGATAGGGCTGATTCTTTCTACGTTCTGCAAAGAAAGGTATCCCGCCTCATCGGTAGTGACAAGAACATCATTCTTTGTACACGATGCAAAGAGAATAACCATGCTACAAACTATTGTATATAGAATATGTTTCATAAGCCATTTTTTATTTGTCGTAAACTAAAGAGATATCGTCTATATAAAGCCTACTTCCCATATGAACTTCCCAATTTGGCATATTGGGGAACGATACCTTTTTCTTCTTATCAAAATCACTTGCCACAAATGAAGTCTTTTCAGTAGAAAGGAATTGCACAAAAATATCAGTCGCTACATTAGGAGTATCCACATAAACTAAAGGCAACTCAATTTTACCCCATTCCGTTTCAGATGAAATTGCAGTTGGAATATATGTTCCAGAAGCTATAATATCATTACCATTCTTAAGTTCCGCATAAACTTTAAACGAATCTGTATTTTTAGGAATGTACTTATACCAAAAGACAAGAGAAGTTGGACGCTTTGAAAAAGCATGTCCTGGATCCAATTGTTCTTTACCATCACTCCATTTATATTTTCCAATAAAAAGAGAACCAGCAAAAGCTCCTTCTGGATAAATTATATCAACTGTGGACGCATATGATCCGCCATGCCCAGACGTGTAAATCAAAGCAGACTTACTACCACCATGAACTATAGATGAGTCATCTGTATAACTAACACATGGAGCTGATGTTATTTTAATTCGAGACACTGAATAATCTCTAGAGCGCTCATTTTTAGTAGCCCACCAAATATCAGATTCACCACTTTTATATGGCAAAAAATCATAAAAATCAGCTCTGCCACCAAAAATAGAAGTTTTTCCAAGTTTGACGCTTTGCCACTCCTCCATATTCGAGTTTGGCAATTGTGCAGGAGTTTCGAGTGTTGCAGTCACTTCGTTCGAAGAGATAGCACCACGATATAAAGCACGCACCTTATATTGCTTAGTACTGATATCTTCGGCTCTTGACGCAAACTGTTGCAAGCGACCTTTCGTATTGTTGCGATCGGCACAGTCTACCCATTCACTACCGTTGTAGTATTGGTAAACCAAATTTTCTTTCAATCGTTCTGCATTACCAGAGGTTATGCTTACCTCATCTACCGTAAACTCACGCGACCAACAGTTACGTTCGTCTACCTTCACCGAAAACTCCGGCTTCACCACCTCTACTTTATAAGTCTTTGCAGAGGCGGTTTCATCGCTCCAGCGGTTATTCGCTTTTACACGCAGGCTGAAAGTGTTATCTACCGTAGCACCGGCATTGGTCTGCATGGTTCCAATAAGATTCTGCAAATTGATTGTTCCGGTTTTTGTTACTCCAACTTCGGGCAATTCTATGCCCAACTTACCAAGGTTGGCACGGTCGTCGCTTGTCAGTGTAGAGAGCGTATAAGTCTTATTGTATGCGTTATACTGTTCGTCCTGCATATTCACGGTCAGCTCCATATCTTGAATAGGGAGCGATGCTGTATAATCTATCACTGCATTCTGTGGAGCGTCGTCGGTTTCCACGTAAGTAATGTCTTCGAATCCCGAGACCTTCGGTTTAGGAAGCCATTCCACAGGGATAGTTTCGCTTACAGTTACTTTTTCTACCTCTATCTTTTCAATCTTCAGTCCGAAAGCCGAAGTCGACAGCTTTACAACGGCATGATCGGCAGCCTTGAAAGGTAACACTGAAATCAGGCCTGCAGTAAGGTCTACACTATATGGACTATTATCTTTCTTGGTAGCATCGAAATAGATTTTCACGTCGCTTCCGGCCTTGAAGTAGAGACTCTTGGCAGTCTCATCACCACCAATGGTTTTAGAACTTTCGCCTACATCTACACGCAAACCGTATTTTGTATACAATTGATTAAACGCACTTGCATTTTCGAACACTACAGAGAGCAGAGCATTGCCCACCTTGCAAGGGATAGACACCGGAGTATTCACGTTCTTCTGATGCTCGGCTGTCACAGTACCTATATAATAAGGTGTATCAAACTCAAGTTCGACATCTTCGCCATACGAAGCCGTTAGTTCGTAACTTCCGGCATTCACTGGTATCAACTTAGTAAATGCGCCGTCGTATACCGAACTACCTGTAGTAGTATTAACAACCTTTATATGGAAATTAACGTCGAGAGGCTTGCCCAATTCTTTCGGAGTGGCACGTGAAGCAACATCAACAGTTGCTTCGTCTAGCGAAATGACAAAACCGCTTCGTTCTGTCTGTTCATCGTCTTTTGAGCAACCAACAAAGACCGAACATACACATAATATAAATAGCAGTTTAATATATAGTTTCATTTAATTCACTAACTTTCTAATCGTACAACAATTCAAAATTATCAATCCAGAGTTTACTACCCACCCCACCGGTAAAGTAGTCGCCATATTTACTCGAAGTAGCTACTACTACAATGTATTTCGGTCTGCGGTTAGTATATCTGTATTTCAGGACTAAGTCCTCTTTTGTCCATGAAGTCACGTCTTCACCTTTAATAAGTTCGGCATACGCTATGACGTGTGGATCGTTTATCTCGAACAACTGACGTTCACTGGGGCGAGTGCGTATTTCGCGCGGTTCATCCCAATCGGTCAGGGCTATCCATATAAAACAAGAATCAGGGCGTCCTTTTAAATCTTGCCACATATCATCGCCTATTTTTTCGATTGTGGTAGTAGTGTATTTATAGTTGACACGAAGCTTTGTAGGAAAAGCCGAGAACTCACGCCCGAAACTGAGTATTCCGTTTGTACCTACTGTCTTCAGATAACTTCCGCTTATCATGTTTCCTGCAGCAAATTTCATCACTAGCCATTTCGATTCAAGAAAAGCAGCCTTACCAGAGCCGTTGCAAGTGTCGTCAGTAGGAACAGAGTTACTATCGCCAATGGTTACGGCTCCACGGTTTCCGGTATCCCAAAAAGAAGTACCGTCTTCTGCCCACGGATTCCACAGTTTATCTTTCTTATGCCAGTTATCAAAGTCACCATCAGTAAGTGGTGTAGCAGGCGATGTGGTAAAGGTCTGCTCATCGCCTTTGTTATCGCCTACGTTTACACGACAAACATAAGTAGTTGACGGTGACAGTTTATCGATTGTTGCTGTATAGCTCGTTCCACTTACTTCGATTGCCGAAGACTGTAACTCCGTCCAATTGTTTTCGCCTTGTTTCTTATATTCTACGCTTACTTGCTTTCCATTCTGTACCTTACCTGTCAACGTAGCGTTTTTTGTGCGCGAAAAAACTTCTGGAACAGTATTTTCTTCTTCTTTCTGATAAACATATACTGTCCACTTATTTTCGGTCTCCTCCCAACCGTTCCTTACCGAGAATTCTACAGGTTTAGAGAAATCGTATGTCTCACTCTCAAGAGGATTAGGTGTAACCGTTCCGTGCTGACCTCCCAAAGAGAATGCCGAAACCTTTATCTTATTCAGAGGCTGATTATTCGAAACAAAAATCACCACTTTGTGAGTAACGTCATCTACCACAGCGTCGCCTATCTGACTTTCTAGCACGATTTCGCGTTTCACAATACGCTCTACACTGATTTCCCAAGGATAATCTTGGTAAGTACGCAGCACAAACGTAGTTTTCTTGCTTAGGTCGATGCAAGTATTGGTATTCAATGTAAGATCATCTAAAGACTCGAATCCACTAGTAGGGAATTTCTCATAGTTGGCACATATAGCAGGGTCTACCACTACCTTCGCGCTATTAGTCACACTAAGGCGGGTAATGCGTACCTTACTGAGATCTACCGTATCATCCACATAAAGTGTCACAGTGCACTTGTCCTTATTAATAATAGCCTGATTGCTGCTTGAACCATTGCTATCACACTGTCCTTCCACTTCCATAGCTTGTATGCTTCCATCCACCAACGGATATGGAATATCATTTTTAATGGCACAAGCCGCAAGAGTCAACAAACAGAGTGTAGCTATTATATTTCTGAATCTTTTCTGCATATTTCGTTTCATTATAAATAGAATGTCATACCGATGTTGATAGAGAACAAGTTAATCTTGAAGTCGCCCGATGAAGTTCTTTTCTTTCCGGTCTCTATCTGATTGGTAGTCTGATTTACCCACTTGAAATTATAACCCATCACACCTACCGACACTTCCACTGCCGACCAGTCGGTAATGAAAGCCGTAAGTCCCGGAGCCATACCTATCAAGAAGTTATGCGAACGCTCGTAAGTACCGTCGTACTCGGTGCCCGAACCTGTAGAGTTCTTTCCTTCTCCGTATCCATAGGTGAGGCGCAACTCATTAAACAAACCGAAAATCTTGCTCTTTCCAATAGGCATATAGGTACGCAGGAATCCAGACACCTCGTATTTATGCTCCAACCAATATAGGTTATTCAGGTTAATATTGAAGTCTTCGCCTAAGTTCAGTTCAAAGTTATCCATATCTAGATAAGTACGGTTATAGGCAAAACGCATACCTGCCGCCACATTATCTTTAAAGAAATAGCCTACATATGGACTTATACTAAATGTATACCCCAAAGCTTTCACGTCTTTCAGCACTAGAAAGTTGAGATTATCTTCATCGTGTTCGCTATACGATGCTGTACCTCCGGTCATCCATGTACCTTTAGGAATAAATGTCATCTTAGTGATTTCGCGGTCGATACGTACAGGTCGATACGAGCTCTTCAATTTTCTTTTTGACGAAGCAGGTTCAGAGAAAATATTATAATGCTTTGTCGTGTCCGACACGATGACGCTGTCGGATGCCGCCGTTTCCACTTCGGCGACCGCATTTGCCTGCAAAGGGAGTAGCCCTATGAGCGCTATCACCAACAAGCTTAGTTGAGTCTTTATATTCATACTTAAAAACAAGTATAACCGCAAGAGGTTTTCACATACAGCAAAAGCCTCTTGCAGTTAAGGTTATAGGAGTTTTATGCTTTATTACTTGGTTTTCGGTTCACCATAAACTAGGCTCAAATCGTCTACATACATTATACTACCATCACCCCCAGTAAAATAGTCGCCATACTTACTTGATGAGCATACTATAATTATGTGAGTAGACTTAGTAGTCAAGTTATGATACTTCAAATCGATTGTGAATTCTTTCCAACCGTTGGTAGTTACACAATCAGAAGCTGGCAATTCTCCGTATGCCACTACTGCCGGATCAGTTTCCCAATTTACAAAAGTACTAACAACTGTATTATCAACAGTCTTGGCTTCGGTAGTCAGCGCTATATAAATAGAGCAAATATCATCAGTCTGATTCTTTACGATATTGGCACTTGCAGGAGTGTCTTTACCTACATAGTTTATCTTAGCCGAAGTATACTGGAAATATCCATGAAGTTGAGTAGGTCTTGCTGTGAATGGCTGACCGAAATCGATAACAGCTCCATCAGCTCCTTGCAACTTTTTAAACTTTCCTGTATAAAGACTTGCTGCAGCAAATTTACCTATTCCAAAAGCCGAAGCATATTGAGATTTCAATTCCGCAGACTTTCCGCCAGCAGTATGTACCGTTGTAGAATTACCTTGAGTAGGATTCTTATTAACCAAAGCACCAGCACCAGTTGTTGTACCAGGATTACTTGAATCCCAGAAAGATGAGCCGTTAGCTGAGAAATAAGATTCTGAACATGCATACCATGTCTTACCCGACTTATACCAATCGTCCATGTTACCATTTATCAAAGCTGTAGCAACTTCTGTAGTAAACGATTTGATTTCACTTTCAAAGTTTGTATCCCCATCGCGATAAGCCATACGATACTGATAAGCAGTTTCTGCTGTCAGCCCTGTAAGAGTTGCCTTATAAGCATCAGTTCCGTTTACCGTTGCAGCAACTGAAGTCCATTCGCTTGCAGATGCTTTCTTGTATTCAATGAACATCTTTGCAGGATCTACTACACCTTCGCCTTTCTTAGCAGTGATAGAACCATCGACATAAGCACAAGTGGCAAACGAGTTTGCATCATTCATTACCATCGTCAAATCGTCGATAGACTTATTGTCTTCCATTGTAACATCGAAAGTAAAGGTGTATTTATGTCCGTTATCGGCAATATCAACTTTAACACCACCGGTTCCTGTTTCCTTAGCCTTATATACAAACTTCACCCAGTCGCGAGCCTTTACATTGTCTACAACATTTTCAGCACTATAAGTCTTATCTAACTTATTAACCACTGTGATAGTAGAAGTAAGATTACCTACCGGGAAATAAGCTGCCTTAGTTGTTTCGCCCATCACAAATGTTTGCGACGCTACGCCCGACACAGCAGATTTCACAACGGCATTGGCCGACTTGAAAGCAGATTTAAAAGTTTCATCGAATTCTACAGAAACCTTTACGTTAGCTAAGGTACATGTCAAGTTGGCCACAGTTGTAGTACCTGCCTTAACAGTAGCCTGTACGCTACCTGCGTAGTAAGGCACATCAAAACCCGACTCTGAGCCATCGAATCCGTACGAAGCGGCTTTAATGGTATAAGTGCCCGGAGCCAAACGGAATGTCTTGCCTGCAGTTTCCCATTCCGAAAAATCGTCAGTCGATTCTACTGTCACTCCATTTGCGTTTACTATTTGTACAGCAAGCTGTTTAGGGTTATATCCCTCTATAACACGACTTGTTATACCTGTCGTTTCTGCCAATATGCGCAAACAGCCTTCATTGCTCACTGTTTCATTGCTCTGACAAGAAAAGCAAAACACAGCAGCAAGCAGTATTGTTAATAATGAATATATCTTTTTCATCTCAATAATTTCCCTTCTAAATTATTTCGTAATATGAATCTTCAGAGTTCCACTTGTAGATTTTCCAGCTTGATCTGTAACCACTATATCAAATTGGTGCGCCTTACCTGCATCAGTTTCTTTTGTTATATTTAAGAATTGAAAGAATACACCAATAGGGAATACATATTTTGTATCTCCTTTTTTCACACCTGTCAACTCTTGTGAACTCAATAAATTATTGAAATCACTATTATCTACGATGTTAACACCAGAAGTTACAAACTCTTGACCGTCCATCTTTAAATCCTTTAAGATTTCCGCAAACGCATCATTTCCTGCCGCAATCTTAACTACGATACTTTCAATTTTAGAGGGAGCTGTAATAGTCGCGTCAAAAGAAGCAGGCGAATCACTCATTGAATATGAGATCTCATTATCGCAGATATAAGTCACCTTAGCCACGCTCTTTTGGAATGTCAATGTCGGCGCATTAGCATCCGGAGTTTCCGGAACTACCGGTGTTTCACTCTCAGAAGGATCGATAATGATTTCGTCTTTCTTATTTTCGAAAGTTACTTTAGCATTGATGGTGATGCCTGTAACCGTACCAGCAGCAGCCTTTACAGCACCCATATTGATGGTAATGGCATCACCGCCTTCGAACCAATTATTAACATCGGAATACGATTCTGACGCATCCGATTTTTTGAATGTCTTGGCGTCTACCACACTTGCACCTTTATTAGTAGTAGCAGTAACGTTCACTATTATCGACTCTACCTTTTCGTCTTCGATGTTAAGATAGACAGGTGCCGGACTTGTGCTGGATGTTTTATACTCTAACGCATTGTTTTTTCCTGCCGCAATAGTTATAGTCCAATCCTTAAAGTTACTGAAGAAATCTTCGCCATAGCTAAGTTGCACACGTGTATTCTTCATTTTACAAATCACTGTGGCAACCTCGTTAGCTCCTTTACTGATGGTATAATTCCCCTCACCCGCATAATAAGGAGTAGTCATCTGCTTAGTCAGTTCACCCGGGCTATGAGCACTTACCTTATAAGTACCCACCGGAAGAGTAATCACTGAAGGCACATCAGTAGCCTTAGCATACGATAAAGCATTATCTAATGCTGAACCTTCTATAGTTACCGGAAAATTGTCGGCAGAAACTGTTTCTGCACGCGACATAGAGTAAGGCTGCTTAACGGCTATACCAAGTTCTAAATTACCTTGGTTGTTATCTTTGTTCTTACCGCCATACAATTCCTCCTTCATTTCGCAACTGCTAAAAGCTACAGTTGCTAAAAGGCCTAATGCTGCTATATTTAATATCTTCATATTCTTAATATTCTATTTTACATCTTAATTAGTTTAGCCAATCTGTAGGAACAACGATTTCAATCGGTTTATCATTGGTATTTTCATCGATAGTTATCGTAATACTCAAGCTTCCGTTGTTGTCTTTAGGAGAGATGTTCAGTGTCCACGACTTATTGGGCAGCATCTTGTCTCCCCCGTCATTGGTTTTATAAGTTAACACCTGTGTTCTTTCTTTATCGCTATCCTTAACAGTATAATGCACAGTCGCTTTTACTGCTTCACCGGCTGCGTCAAGTTTAACATACCACGGTTCCTTATCATCCTTTGCCCATTTACAAGTCTGACTGGCAGCTGTAAGAGCCTTAGTTTCGTAAGTAACATAATAGTCGCTGAAGAAGTCAGCCATTTTAGAGTCGAAATTAACTATCAACTTTCCGCAAGTAGGTTCACAGTCTACATTAACAGCTACATCATTACCGCTTACAGTAAACTCTTTCGTTCCTACTACATAGAATTTATCGCGCGACGCAGGAAGTTCTTCTCCATAGAAAGCCTTTAGCGTATAGTTGCCATTATCCAACTTATAAGAGGCAGCTTTATCTTTGTATAAGAAAGATGCGAGCTCCTCTTCACCCTGTAAGATCTTCACTGTATAGTTGTCCGTTTTTGTATATTCCGACTCATTCACCGCTCTCGATGATTTAAAGCCTGCATCGGCCGCTACACTTAGCGAGATATTTCCACTTCCGTTCGGTTCGGCTACATTTGTAGCATCGTCTTTAGAGCACGACGCAAAAAGCAGCATACTGACAAAGCTGCAAAATAAAACAAATCTGTGTCTCATTTTTCCTTATTATTTTAATACTCTATTTTACGAGTGCAAAATAACAATGTTCCGGAAAACCTCAAAAGGTCTAATTATTCGTTTTTTAGTCTATTTTTTATCATTTGCTCCATTTTACACAATATATCACCTTATTATTAGCCTTTTGCAATAAGTAAAATCGCCTTTTTTTTATTTTTTATATTATAGTTCTTTTAAGCGATATGCACTGAAAAATGGCGGAACGGAAGTAAATCTTAGAAATATAGCAACAAAGTTGTCTTACTTCGGTCGGTATGAACGCTCGTAACGGTCGATGTGAACGCTCGTATCGGTCGAAGTAAACATTCACTTCGGTCGAAGTAAGACGACTTTGTTAATACTTTTCACGACTTGAATATAGAACATAAGTTTTAATAACCCGCATTCTGTTGTTATTCAGAAAATCATTAGTATATTTACAAGGTTATACATATAGGAAAAGGCGTTCTACTATGTAGACGATTTAATGGAAGAATTGATGATATGGAAAAAGAACTCCCTAAAATAGACTTACCTACCGACTGGCTGGTAGGAACCGGAATCACCAAAGAATTGCTGGAGCTGTATACCGACTTTCCGTGCTGCATAAAATCGGAAATATTCGTGCTATGCACTAATGGCGAGGTAGAAGCGTCGGTCAATCTTAACCGTGTTAAGGTGAAGGCGAACGATTTCGTGACCGTTCTGCCGGGAACCATTATACAGATACATAGCGTTACTGGCGACATTGAACTGTATATAGGGGGATTCTCTTCGAAATATCTGGAGCAGGCGGCACTGCACTCTGATAACCTGAAAGGATTCTATGTAACGATGAGACGATCGCTTATATCTCTGAAACCGCAAAGCGCGGAGATAATAAAAGATTATTTCTGCTTATTAATAAAGGTGTACGAGTATTGCAGCGAAACTGTAAAGCGGACTATGGCATCGCACCTATATAATGATATACATGCGGCGATAGAGATGATGTACTCTAAAAACGCTACAGACGTAAAGCTCAACTCATCGAGAAGCGAGATTATATGCAAAAACTTTACCCAACTTGTTACACAGCATTATAAGGAGACTAGAAACGTGGCGTGGTATGCCGAAAAAATGAATATCACACATGCGCATCTGTGCACTACCGTAAAGCAGTCTACCGGAAACACATGCATAGAAATAATTTCGCGCATGGTGATTATGGACGCCAAGTCGCAGCTGAAGTCGACTAACCTGTCGATACAGGAAATAGCCGACTCGCTGAACTTCGCTAATATGTCTTTCTTCGGAAAATACTTCAAGCGTTATGTAGGCATGAGCCCGTTAGAGTATCGCAATAAAGGATAATCTCAATCGGGCAACTGCACCACGCCTACTTTCTTCTTTCCGTTCATCTTTACCGTGAGCGGCTTATCGAAGTGTACCCACCGCAAGAACTTGGTTTCTTCTACCGCAGGCATAGAGTTAAGCAACTCCTGATTGTAAATACCATCGTTTATATAAGCGTTGATGGTGAAATATCCCACCCCGAACGACGTTAGATTCTGGAAGAAGTGTGTTCCTTGGCTTGGGTCTACACGATAGTTGGTAAGTCCCGCCTCAACTATTACACGCGCCGCCGATATGTTGGGCCACTTAACGGGTATTCCCAACCATGTATCGCTACTGCCCCAACGTCCCGGACCTACCAATACATAATGTTTGCCTTCATCGAGGAATCGTCTGTTCAGTTTCTCTATATCGTAAGCGATAAGTTGATTGTTCGAAGCCGAATATCCATCGGTCTTAACGTATATCACATCTTGTATATCATCCATTACGCCCTGTCCCAAAGCATTTTCGCTACGCAGCAAGATTTGTTCTGACGGAATAAGATTAAGGTCTTCCGCCAAATCGGCTTTCATATCCACCATCGGACGAATCTGCAATAAGTAGAACGTGCCGTTCTTTTCTTTCGCATTAAAATTGACGGCAAACTCTATCTCTACCGGACGGCGCATCTCGCCCTGACCGTATTTCTGCACCAACTGAAGTATGCGCGGCAACGGGAATACATCGTGCTGAAGTATGTTGGCGAAAGTAATCACCTTTCGTCCTCCAGGATAGATACCGTCACGAATCACCATATCGTATGGGTCGTAAGTAGAAGCTATATAGTTGAGCGAACCATCGGCTTCGGCCTCTTTTACCGGAAGTTTAAGCAGGTTGAATCCATCGTCGAGCGAGAAGTTCTGCCCCATATTCTTCAGGTCGAGCGCATAGAAGCGAGTCTGAGTTTCGCGTAAAGCCATCTCCATCTCGCTGGTCTGCAAAACCTTATCTGGATGATACGGACATACACGCAGCGTAAGTCCACCGTCAACAATGTATTTACCAAGTCCCAACGCCAAGCTTACAGTACCCTCTTCGGCTTGCTCGTCGTTGATAGGATAATAGTTGACCGAACGCGCCACGCCCGAAATGGACGGATAATAGCGGTCGCCATACTGGGTGCCGACTACCTCTTGCAAGATAACCGCCATCTTCTCTTGGTCTATGACATTGCTGGTGGCCTGCATATATGCCTTGCTGTCCTTATAATATACCGAGGCGTAAACTCCCTTTATGGCATCGCTCAGCATACGCAGCATCTCGTACTTATCAGATAAATAAGGTATCATATAAGTAGAATAGATACCGGCGAAAGGCTGATAGTGCGAGTCTTCAAGCAGACTGGATGAACGGATGGCGATGGGCGACTTCACTACATCGAAAAAGGCGAAGAAGTCCTCTACCAAGCGGTCGGGCAACTTGGCGCGCAAGAAGTGACGCAGTATCTCATCGTCGCTAGCATCGCTCAAAGCCAACTGATACAGATTATTAGTATCCATGAACTCATCGAATATATCGGTACACAGCACCACCGTCTTAGGGATAACCACCTGAGCGTTCTCGAATTCATCGAACTCGGCATGACGTTTCACCATATTATCTATGAAAGCCAAGCCACGCCCTTTACCTCCCAACGAGCCGTCGCCTATGCGAGCGAAATTAGAATAACGGTCGAAACGGTCGCGCTGGAACACTGCCACCACTCCCTGGTTCTTCATCTTACGATATTTCACTATGGCCTCGAATATAATCTCACGGTGAGCGTCGATATCTTTCAAAGACTCCCACGTAATTTGCTTCAGGAACTCGGCTACCGGAAATATGGCACGCGAGTAAAGCCAACGCGAAATATGGTTGCGGCTGATATGATAAAGAAAAGACTCGGCTGGAATGGAGAACACCACGTTCTGCAGCTCTTTCAGATTATGCACCCTTGCCACCTCTTCTTTAGTATGCGGATTACGAAAAATGAAATCGCCGAAACCGAAGTTCTCTGCCACCGCCTCGCGCAGGTCGATGTTCATCTTCTTAGAATTCTTGTCGATAAACACGGCGTTTACGTGCTGAGTAAACTCGCGGTTAGACTCCTCGGCCGACTCAAGGATAAGTGGTATGAACGGATTACGGCTACGCACCTCGGTAAGGAAAGTCAGTCCGGCTTTAGGGTCTATCTCTCCCCCATGCGGAAAACGAGCGTCGGAAACTATACCTAATATATTATCCTGGTATTTATTGTAAAGCTCCATCGCCTCTTCGTAAGTACGCGCCAACACAATCTTAGGACGACCGCGCATACGCAGCGTGCGCTGATGTTCATTCAACGCCTCGGTAGCGAACTCCTGACTCTGGCGAAGCACGAACTTATAAAGATTAGGCAACACTGAAGAATAGAAACGGATGGAATCTTCTACCAAAAGAATCATCTGCACACCCACCTCTTTTATATCGTGCTCCAGATTCATCTTATCCTCTAGCAACTTGATGATAGATACAAGCAAATCGGTATTGCCCAACCAACAGAACACATACTCGAATATGCTAAGGTCTTCGTGCTCCATACGCTCTCTGATGCCATGCGAAAACGGAGTAAGCACCACCAACGGAATATGCGGATAGCGCTCCTTAATCTGGCGGGCGATATCGAACGTATCGCTGTTGTCGGTACCCGGCATACAGATAACCAAATCGAACATCGTATTGCCAAGCTGCTTCCACGTATCCTCCTCGGTAGACACCTGGGTAAAACGCGGCGGATAGCGAAGGCTCAAACTCATGTATTCATTAAATATCTTCTCGTCGATACGTCCGTCGTCTTCAAGCATAAAGGCATCGTACGGATTGGCCACGAGAAGCACGTTAAAGATACGCTTGGTCATAAGGTTAACAAACTGCGTATCTTTAAAATAAAGCTGGTTTAATTTTAGCTTGCTGAGCATAACTTTCGGTATTTTGGCTTATTTTTTTAACAAATTACGGCATTAATATTGACTTATGCAATACGGAAACAATCAGCACCCCGCATTTAGTCAAAAGCCCTTACGGCTGGCGTTAACATTTTATCACCAAACGCCCGAAAATTCTTTGAAAAATATTTTGCCCATTAATATAGAAAGCTATCTTTGCAGTACGAAAACATTTCAATTTGTCAGACCTTAAATTTGTAGAGTCATGAATATTAACCAAATTATGTCATCGCTTGAAGCTAAGCATCCAGGCGAATCAGAGTACTTACAAGCAGTAAAAGAAGTATTACTCTCTATTGAAGATATCTACAACCAACATCCAGAATTTGAAAAGGTGTCTCTTATAGAGCGCTTGGTAGAACCGGAACGTATCATCGCTTTCCGTGTGCCTTGGGTAGACGACAAAGGTAAAGTTCAAGTAAACTTGGGTTACCGCGTGCAGTTTAACAATGCCATTGGCCCGTATAAAGGAGGTATCCGTTTCCACGCATCTGTAAACCTTTCTATCCTGAAGTTCTTGGGATTTGAACAGACATTCAAAAATGCGCTTACCACATTGCCTATGGGCGGCGGTAAAGGTGGATCAGACTTCTCACCCCGCGGCAAGAGCGACGCTGAAGTTATGCGTTTCTGCCAGGCATTCATGTTGGAATTGTGGCGTCATGTAGGTCCTGATATGGACGTACCGGCCGGTGATATCGGCGTAGGCGGTCGCGAAGTTGGCTACATGTTTGGTATGTATAAGAAACTGACTCACGAATTTACCGGAACATTCACAGGTAAGGGTCTGGAATTCGGAGGTTCGTTAGTTCGTCCTGAAGCAACCGGATTCGGAGCTTTGTATTTCGTGAAACATATGCTCGACGGTAAGGGCATCGACATGAAGGGCAAGACTGTTGCTATCTCTGGTTTCGGTAACGTGGCTTGGGGAGCTGCAACAAAAGCTACTCAGTTGGGTGCTAAGGTTGTTACTATCTCTGGTCCTGACGGTTACGTTTACGACCCAGACGGAATCAGCGGCGAAAAGATTGATTATATGCTTGAACTTCGTGCTTCGGGCAACGATATCGTGGCTCCTTATGCAGAGAAATATCCAAACGCTACATTCGTAGCCGGAAAACGTCCTTGGGAAGTGAAAGTAGACATCGCTCTGCCTTGCGCTACTCAGAACGAACTTAACGGCGAAGATGCTAAACACTTGATAGACAACAAGACTATTTGCGTAGGCGAAGTTTCTAACATGGGATGTACTCCTGAAGCTATCGACGCATTCATAGAACACAAGATGCTGTTTGCACCGGGTAAGGCAGTTAACGCTGGTGGTGTAGCAACTTCGGGACTCGAAATGAGCCAGAACGCTATGCATCTTAGCTGGAGCGCACAGGAAGTGGACGAAAAATTGCATCACATTATGCACAATATCCACGAACAATGCGTGAAGTACGGAACAGGTGCCGACGGATATATTAACTATGTTAAGGGTGCTAACGTGGCAGGCTTCATGAAGGTGGCACACGCTATGATGGCACAAGGAATTGTTTAATAAATGTAAGAAAAGAATATGATTTTATAAAAAGTATACAACATTTTTGGTACATTCATAATTAATGTATACTTTTACGTTATATCTCGTTTAGTTGTATTTGTATTTTGTATTGTAGCTTGCGCTGCCCACCCGTGAAGGTTCGGCAGCGTTATTTTTTTCTGTTAAAAAATCCGGATATTTTCGAAATTTTGCGTCTTATATATATAAGGACTGTAATTACCAACCTTTTTTTATAATGAACGTACGTAAATATATAATCCTCGCAGTAGGAGTATTCGCTATCGGCATGAGCGGATGCGACCGGGATTTGACGCAAACCGATAACTGCTATGACAAAAGGCTTGTCATAACTGGAGACTCCTACTCCGATTTCGGCGGAATGCAGTCAAGAGCCTCATCGGACAAAATGGAAAACGGAGACAAGATACTGATGTACGCTACAGGCGGACTGACAGCCGACGCCGAAGAACTGACATATGCAAATGGGGTATGGCAACAAGCCTCTCCCCTAACATGGAACGAACAGGCGAAGGATGCAGAAGTACTCTCTTATTATCCGGCTGAAAATATCAAAGACAATAATCTGTATCAAGAAAACGGCGCTCTCATCGATGTGCTATACAATTCTCAGACTGTAGCCTATAAAAACAATATTACTCTTTCGTTCGGGCATCTGTTCTCAAAGCTGAATTTTATCATCGATAAAAACTTGAACAACAAAATAGAATATGTAGAGTTTACACCATCGGCAGTAGTAAACCACATAGATTTGCCAACAGCCACGTATGTGTGCTCTGAACAAAGTAACAGAACCATCCGTATAACCCGACAAGATAGCCGCAACTATTCTTTGATAATCCCAGCTGACAAGAACTTGTCGGTAGGCATCACGCTGGTCACCGCAAATGGGCGCAAAACGGCAACCGTAGCGGCAAGAGCCTATAAAAGAGGAACTTTATACCAATGCCATATCAAAGAAGAAAAGAACGGTGCCGGCATTTATACAGCCGACGATTTTATCGCCTTCACGAATCTAATAAACCAAAACGCATATGAAGGCCGCAGTCTGGATGAATTCAGAGAAGATAACGGAGACGGCACCTATACATATTATCTGAAAAACGATATCGTTCTTACCGACAAGGACAATGCCCAAATACAATTAGGGAAAAATGAGAATATTATATTCAACGATGTGCTCGACGGAATGAATCATACGATATCGAACTTAAAAATAATGCCCGGCACCAGCAAACCATACAGATTAGCCTTGTTAATGAACAACGAAGGAACAGTGAAGAACGTGAGATTAAGCAATGCGCAAGGCACGTTCAGTCAAAGAAGCTATCTGGCTCTTCTGGTAGCATATAACAAGGGGCTTATAGACAATTGCCATGTAAAGAACTCCACCATTACTGTAGATAACGAAAACTCAAACCAAAACACTGGTGCTATAGCCGCCCTAAATATCGGGGCAATAATCAACAGCTCGTGCAATGGGGTGACAATTAAGGCAAAGAGTAAGAACAAGTACCTGTCAGCCGGAATGATAGTATGTAACCATAATTCAGTAAAAGGTAAGGTTATGAATTGCTATGCATACAACTGTAATGTTACAAACAGCGGCCTGACCGGAGGGATATGCGCCAGAATGCTAAAAGGCAGCACAGTAGAGAATTGCTACACAAGAAAAATCACATTCAAGAGCACTGGCACAACGGGCGAACTGGTAGGCAGTTTTTTAGATGAATCAATTGTAAAGAACTGTTTTTATGAATATGGAAAGAGAGCTATAGGCGAACAGGCAACACCAAAAAGCAACTTAGCTTACTCGGCTACGATAACCGACCCTGCCAAAGCTATCCCCACGAGCGAGGTAGCAACACGCCTCAACAAATGGATACACACTACCGGAATATCGAGTTTCAGCGAATATAAATTCACTGAATGGACACAAGGAGAAGAAATTCCTGCCATATTCATTAACGAAAGAGAATAATAGCCAAAAGCAAAAAAAGGAAACACACCCGTCTATTTAAATAAGGATTCCATATCTTTGTATCTATAAGTAATTTCAAGATATTAAGTTATGCGATATTCCATCATAATACCCGTATACAACCGTCCCGACGAAGTGGATGAGCTATTGAATAGCCTTACACAGCAAACGGTGCGCGACTTCGAGGTAATAGTAGTAGAAGACGGGTCGTCCGTGACTTGCGAACATGTGGTAAAACAATACGAACAACAGCTGAACATACGGTATTTCAACAAGCCGAACTCTGGACCCGGACAAACCAGAAATTACGGCGCAGAACGCAGCTCGGGAGAATATCTGCTGATATTGGATTCCGACTGTATATTGCCTCCGGGCTATCTGGCTGCCATAGAAGAAGAGCTGAAACGCCAACCAGCAGATGCTTTCGGAGGTCCCGACCGTGCACACGACTCGTTCACCTCTACACAAAAGGCCATCAACTATGCCATGACGTCCTTTTTCACGACTGGGGGCATCAGAGGCGGAAAGAAGAAGATGGACAAGTTCTACCCGCGCAGTTTCAACATGGGTTTGAAAGCCGATGTGTACCGTGCGTTAGGAGGATTCTCTAAAATGCGGTTCGGTGAAGATATCGACCTGAGCATACGTATCTTTAAAGGAGGATACAGTTGCCGACTGTTTCCCGAAGCGTGGGTATGGCACAAACGACGCACCGACCTGAAGAAGTTCTTCAAGCAAGTGTATAACTCAGGGATAGCTCGTATCAACCTATACAAGAAATACCCCGAATCGCTGAAAGTAGTGCATCTGCTTCCGGCTGTATTCACCATAGGTGTAGTGCTAGTATTGCTCAGTTCACTGATTTGCCCATACGCATTGTTGCTCTTGGCTATGTTTGCAATAATAATCTTTACCGACTCTTCCATCCGGAACCGAAGTCCCTGGATAGGCATGCTGTCGGTACTGGCGGCATTCATACAACTCACCGGCTACGGATCGGGATTCCTGTCCGCCTGGTGGAAACGCTGCATACTGAAAAAGGATTCTTTCTCTGCCTTCGAGAAGAATTTCTATAAATAGGCACACCCGAAAAGTTTCCCGACTCAGCATGGCAGCACAAATTAAAATATCAGATGGAAAAGAAACTGAACATCAACCAATGGGCAGAAGAAGACCGTCCACGCGAGAAAATGACTCTGCACGGAGCGAGTGCCCTAAGCAACGCCGAGCTGCTGGCTATATTAATAGGTTCGGGAAACACCGAAGAATCGGCTGTAGAGCTGATGCGTAAAATACTGGAGCAATATCACAACAACTTGGGTATGCTGGGAAAAGCCGACATAGATGAGTTATGCCGGTTCAAAGGCATTGGTCCGGCTAAGGCCATAACTATACTGGCGGCCTCCGAACTTGGACGACGAAGAGCGGACGAAAAGCCTCGCGAACGGAAGCAGATAAAGAGTTCGCAAGACATTTACGAGGTATTTCATCCGGTAATGTGCGACCTCCCAATAGAAGAGTTCTGGATTATGCTGCTCAACCAATCGCTGAAAGTCATAGACCGCATACGCATAAGTCAGGGCGGTTTGACCTCTACGCAAGCCGACGTGCGTTGCATTCTGCGCGAAGCGTTGCTGAAGCGTGCCGTGGGCATAGTGCTATGTCATAACCACCCGTCGGGAAATACCACACCAAGCCGTGAAGATACCCGACTGACGGAGTTGCTATGCAGAGCCGCAGAAACGATGAACATCAAAGTGATAGACCATGTGATAGTGACCGACGGAAGCTATTTCAGCTATGCCGACGAGGGGAAATTAGCGTAAACAACAGACTAATAATAAATTTATCCGTATAAAAATCAGGCAACTTTCATTTTTCGCCCGATTTGCATTATCTTTGTTCCATCAAACATGTTAAATCAACAAATTATGGCAAAAGAACTTGAACTGAAATACGGTTGCAACCCGAATCAGAAGCCAGCCCGCATCTATATGCAAGAGGGCGAACTGCCTATCGAAGTATTGAACGGACGTCCGGGCTACATCAACTTTCTTGATGCACTAAACGGATGGCAGTTAGTAAAAGAACTGAAAGAAGCTACCGGAATGCCGGCTGCTACTTCATTCAAACACGTCAGCCCAGCCGGAGCAGCTATCGGCTTGGAACTTGACGAAACCATGAAGAAAATCTATTTCGTAGACGGTTTACCTCTATCTCCGTTGGCTAACGCATATGTACGTGCTCGTGGCGCAGACCGTATGTCATCGTATGGCGACTTTATCGCCTTGAGTGATGTGTGCGACGAAGAGACTGCTCGTTTCATCAACCGCGAAGTATCAGACGGTGTTATCGCTCCTGGTTATACAGAAGAGGCTTTAGCCATACTGAAAAATAAACGTAAGGGAACTTACAACGTTATCAAGATAGACCCAGAATATCGCCCGGCTCCTATCGAACACAAGGATGTATTCGGAGTTACTTTCGAACAGGGACGTAACGAAATCAAATTGAACGGTCCGGAATTGTTTGAAAATATACCTACCGCCAACAAGAACTTCCCAGAATCAGCTCGTCACGACTTGATGATTGCTCTTATCACTTTGAAGTACACACAGTCTAACTCTGTATGCTACGTTAAAGACGGTCAGGCTATCGGTATCGGAGCAGGACAGCAAAGCCGTATCCACTGTACTCGTTTGGCTGGCAACAAAGCAGATATTTGGTATCTACGTCAACACCCGAAGGTATTGAACTTGCCTTGGGTAGAAAAGATTCGCCGTGCCGACCGCGACAACACTATCGATATTTACATCAGCGATGATTATGAAGATGTATTGGCAGATGGCGTATGGCAGCAGTTCTTCACAGAAAAACCTGAAGTATTAACCCGCGAAGAAAAACGCGAATGGCTGAAGACACTGAAAGGTGTATCATTAGGTTCGGACGCTTTCTTCCCGTTTGGCGACAATATTGAACGTGCTCACAAGAGCGGTGTAGAATATATTGCACAGGCAGGAGGTTCGGTACGTGACGACCATGTTATCGAAACTTGCGACAAGTACGGCATCGCTATGGCATTTACAGGCATCCGCTTGTTCCACCATTAATATTCTATTAATCATCATAAAAAAAGAGAAGACCGATTTGGCCTTCTCTTTTTTTATGTATGTTATACAAGGTTCTATTAGAATGTATACAAAACACCCAATGAAATATCTGCAGAATCGAATGTTACGCCGAAACCATTTTCGCCTTTGTAATAATCATCGCGGTATCCGGCAAATCCAAGCTTAGAAACCAAGCTGAATTTATTGTTTAACTTAATTTCGATACCCGGCTTCAAACCGATTTCGAATCCGTTGGTAGAATCACCGTCTTTTACTTTCACTGTAGAGAATCCCATTCCCATATCAACGAACAAGCGAACAATCTTATTTTCATAGAATGAATAACGAGCGAATGGAGCGATAGCAAAACCTGTAGTCTTTACTGTATAGTGTTCTTTTTCAACCTTTGCGTGCGCAAAGCCCAATTCTCCACCAATTTCCCATTTAGAGTTCAGTTCTACACCAATTTCCGGAGTAATAGAGAATGAAGTCAAGTCGGCATCGTCATTTCTCCAAAGACTGATACCACCACCCAAACGGATGTCTTGAGCACTAACAGACAAAGCTGCCATGATGACAACAACGAGCATTAAAATCTTTTTCATAATGTTCTTCTTTTTTAGTTAATTAAATCATTTAGTTTGTTTAATGAGAGCAAATGTAATGATTTAATTTATTTGTACAACCATAAACCATCCGTTTTTGTACATAAAAACGCTATAAACTCAGATTTTTCATATATTGCCTACTGAATAAAACGTTTTAAATAAACTACGGCTCAAGCATTTCCTTATCTGTCAGCAAAGGAAGCTTAGGATCTCTGCAGTCCAAACGGAATGTATAAGTATAGTCTTTAGTCTTATCTTTGGCGGTTCCGCCGATAGCTTCTATAAAAGGAGTAAGTGCTAAGTAGCGTTGGGCGGTGCAACGATAGATATCGGTAGTATCGGTAGACTGCACATCGATATCGAACATTTCTTTAGCTACAAGCACCATCTCCAAACTCATCCGTCTGCGCCAGGCATCAAGGATAGGATAATAATCATCCAGATAATTCTCTATCAGATATCGGGAACCCTTATCAGTGAGTCGCACCAAAGCAATGACCGAATCTTGCTCGGTAGCCTCAACCCTGTAATCTATAAGTCCCGCTTTCTGATAGCAAGTCATACACGAATCGCAGCCACGGCACTCGTACACTTCGCCAAATCTGCCACCATTTACTAGCCACACCTGATTGATAGGCGTTTCAACGCCTCCCATTCCCGGATGCGTAACGTGAGGATTCTGTCCACCTTTCGGCAACTTCACCCTTCCTGTTTGCAATGCTATCACATAGAAGTCTTTGTAATAGCCCAATTCACGCTGGGCAATCTCTTCAATCTCTCTGTTGCGATGGGTGCAAGACGAAATGCCAAGACACATACATACCACCATCGCAATCCTACTAAATAATTTACGTTTAATCATGATACCTTAGTTTACTTGATAATAAGCAAAACCCGCCGCAACAGACAGATGCGATACATCTTGGTTTGCTGCGGCGGGTACAAATTTATCCTAAAATCAACTTAATTTACAAGAATTATTTGATAAAATTAATCTCGTAAATATCTGGCTGTGTGCTACTATTAATAGTAAGCATTCCATCAAACTTAACGGCTGTAATATCAACAGGATTTTTAAATCTTATTTTCAGAAAGAAGTGCCTCTCACCGAAATAAATTATCCGTTTTTGTGTCTATTGGCACGGCGGCGACGATATTCTTCTTTCATCTTTGCCGAACCTGAGCCATGCAGACCAGTAATATAGGTTTTCTTCTTGGCCTTGGTCTTTACCTTTTCTTCTTTCTTCTTTCCGTTTAGCTTACTGCCTTTAAATACAATTCCTTCGGTTAAAATCTTTTCTATATCCATAGGTTTAATCATTTTGTGGTTGTTTGTTTTGGAGTCAGTTTTACATGACTTCCGTTCTTAGTACACACTAACGTGCGCTTCAAAGGTTTCCGCGTCTTCATATCGAAAAGGAGTCGCGGATTTACGTGTTGTCCGTCTATGCGGACTTCAAAATGCAAGTGCTCTGTCGTGGCTCTTCCGGAACGTCCAGTCAACCCAACGGCTTGTCCGGCACGGACAGTATCTCCAGCTTCTACCAGATTAGTAGAGTTATGACTGTACACGGTCTCCAATCCGTTGAAATGACGCACCACTACTACCTTACCGTAACCGCCATAGTGCTTGGCCATTCGTACAATGCCGTCCATCACGCATCGTATGGTATCGTTCGCTTTTGTCTTGATATCATCGCCCGAATGTCCGCCTCTTGAGCCGTAAGCCGAAATCACCTTCCCTCCCGGAAGAGGAAAAACAAAAGAAGAATCTGATAGTTCTTCCAGATGTATCTCAAACTTACTTCCACCTGCAAAAAGCTCCGGAGTTCTCACACGGATATGGTTACGCTCCATATGCGAAAATATAGCTGCCTTGTCGGGTTCTACAGCGTGTATCGCCATAGCTCCATAAAGCAACACTCCTATTATTAATAATAATTTCCGATACATATTATTCAAAATAAACGATTCTAATATTTGTTGCCTGAGCGAATTCTTTCAACAACTCTACCATATACTCTACGCCGTCTTTCAGTCCCTCGCTTCCGCTATAGCCATTCATGATAGCCAGCAGATGAGTAGTCTCTAAACCCAGTTTAGTACGTTCGTTATCGCTTGTTGGAGTTCCAACGCCTCCTACGGCATCACGATACACAGGCATTCCTTCTATATTTAGCTCGCCACGTCCTATACCTTCGTATGGTTCACCAGCTTTTCCTATGCCTAATACCAAACGGTCGCCTTCTATTTTATCAAGGTCGAAACCTCCGATAGAGTGACCGCTATTGATAGATGCCAAGTTGATAAGGTCTACCAATGTATCTATCTGATAAAGAGACATGCCTTTCAATATACGTCTGCACAGCGCCTCGCCCGAAGGACGATATCTGCTAGGGTCTTTTCCGCATTTCTTATAAGCCTGACGTGTGGCTTGTATAGCCGGCATCTCTTTTATAGAATCGGTAGTATATTTAGAGCGATACAGTTCAATATACTCTTCTATTCGCTTCCAGAGTGCCTCATCGTATTGTGTATTGACTACATCGGCAAATACCGCAGCTCCACGAAACTGTGGCCACGCAGCGTGTAGTTCTTCTGATACTTCTACTGTTAATTCTCTCATTTTTCTTTCTTTTTAAGTTAACCGAGTAGCATGATTCCCGATAGAATTCGTCCCGAAGCGATGCCTTGTCTGCGTGCGGAGAAGAAGTCCTGATTGTCGGTCCACGTACAGATGCCCGCTGTCTGTATATTCTCTGGTTTCACGCCAAAGCCCTCAAGCTGCATCCGGTTGGCTTTCCAAAGGTCGATGTGCCATTTGTCTTGGCGCACGGCTATCTGCTCCATATCAAATCCTTCATTACGAAACTTATCGTACACCTCGTCGCCAACCTCGAATGCGCTAAGCGATATGCTCGGTCCGATACATGCCGTAATGTCTTCTCCCTGCGTACCGTATTCTGCAGCCATCGCTTCGAGAGTTTTGCTCACGATACGTGCCACGGTTCCTTTCCATCCGGCGTGAATGGCAGCTATCGCCTTACGCTTTCTGTCGTAACACAGCACGGGTACACAGTCGGCTGTAGAGATGCATAAGCACTCGCCTTTGCGGTCGGTTATCAATGCGTCCACTCCTTCCAGCGTTTCTTTCCGCTCAGTAATGCCTTTAGTCAGAAACGTATCGTCTATTTTGCGCACCACCGTATTATGAGTTTGGTGCGGAATTATCAAATTATTCGGCATCTGAGGCATCAAGCTACGGAGCAAGGCGCGGTTTTTATCGACATTCTCCGGAGCGTCTCCGCAGTAGTCATTGCAGTTAAACGACGCATAGGTTCCGTTACTATATCCTCCGTGACGGGTAGTAGAGAAACAAAAAATGTCGGGATACAACTTCATGAGGCTGTATTCCAACATTCTTTTATTATTAGTTATCCGAGTCATCATTCCTTAGTTTCTTCCTCGTCGTCCCAATCTACCTCTTCGTATTCGTAGTCAAAGTCTTCATCCTCTGCCTCGTCATCGTATTCATAGTCGAAATCTTCGTCTTCGCCCATGTCTTCCAGTTCTGCCTGAAGTTTCTTCAGGTCTTTAGGACGATGAACAATCGATTCATGACGCAATCCTTCCAGACGATTACTGTCTTTGTTCAATTCAGTCCACAGTATATCCTTAAGTTGCTGTATGCCGGTATTGGCTACAGATGAGATGAATATATGCGGTATATTTTCGGGCAATGTAGGTTCAAGCATCTGTATCAGCTCTTCATCCAGCATGTCGCTCTTGGTAACGGCCAGCACTCGCTGTTTATCCAGCATTTCCGGATTAAACTGCACCAACTCGTTAAGAAGTACTTCGTATTCATGCCGTATATCATCAGCGTCGCCAGGCACCATGAATAGCAACAGTGAGTTGCGCTCTATGTGACGCAAGAAACGCAGTCCAAGTCCCTTACCTTCGCTAGCACCTTCTATGATACCCGGGATATCTGCCATAACAAACGATTTGCCATCGCGATATGAAACGATACCCAGATTCGGTTCGAGGGTAGTAAATGGATAATTGGCAATCTTGGGGCGTGCAGCCGATACAGAAGAAAGCAAAGTCGACTTTCCGGCATTCGGGAATCCCACCAGACCTACATCAGCCAGTAATTTCAATTCCAATATCACGGTCATTTCCTGCATAGGCTCTCCCGGCTGCGCAAATCGCGGAGCCTGACGTGTAGCGGTACGGAAATGCCAGTTTCCTAATCCGCCGCGTCCGCCTTTCAGCAAAACAACCTCCTGTCCGTCTTCGGTAATATCGCACACATACTCACCGGTTTCGGCATTGTATGCTACTGTACCGCACGGCACATCAATCACTCTGTCCTTACCATCTTTTCCGAAGCTCTTGTTCTTAGAGCCGTTGCCTCCATGCTCGGCAAAAACGTGACGCTCGTACTTAAGGTGCAGCAGAGTCCAATAATTGCGGTTTCCACGCAATATTATATGACCTCCTCTACCACCGTCGCCACCGTCGGGTCCTCCGTTGGGCATATATTTCTCACGACGCATGTGCATCGAACCTCGTCCTCCCTTACCGGAGCGGCAATAGATTTTTACGTAATCAACAAAATTAGATTCAGCCATTTTAAATTCTTTGTATTAAGGGGTTAAATTATAATACCCGAAAAAATCATTAAGAAAGGCAGAAGCCTTCCAGACCACCATAGGCAGCCTTTACGCCTCTGCCTTTATTATTTCAAAAATTACAATTTTTCGATAGCAGCACAGATGTCAGCGAAGATGCCGTCCATTGTACCCAAGCCATTGATGTGGCTGTACTTACCATCGTTCTTATACCAGTCAATCAATGGAGCAGTCTGTGAGTGATATACCACCAAACGTTTCTTGATTGTTTCTTCGTTATCGTCAGCACGACCCGATTCCTGTCCACGCTTGATAAGGCGAGTCATCAATTCATCTTCTGGAACTTCCAAGTCAAGCATTACAGATACTTCCTGTCCGCGTTCCTGCAACATCTTCTTCAGAGCCTCAGCCTGAGCGATAGTACGCGGGAAACCGTCGAAAATAACGCCTTTGCTATCTTTGAAGCTATCAAAAACGCTTGCCAAGATGTCAATCATCAAAGCGTCAGGAATAAGCTGACCGTTATCGATGTATCCTTTAGCAGTCTTACCAAGTTCAGTACCGTTCTTGATTTCAGCACGCAATACATCACCAGTTGAAATATGGTTCAAACCATACTTTTCTACGATACGAGCACTCTGAGTTCCTTTACCTGAACCCGGTGCACCGAAAATTACAATATTCAACATAGTCTTCTCTAAATATAATTTAAATGAATTATTTTACAGTTAAGTCTTCGTTTTATTCTATTACAGTATAGATATCGCGATAGTTACGGCCCAATCCGTCGTAATCGAGTCCGTAGCCTACTATAAAGTCATTAGGAATGCTCATGGCTATATAGTTTATATCAAGGTCTACCTTCAGCTTATCTGGCTTTACCAGCAATGTAGCTATACGGATTTCTTTCGGATTGCGAGCTTTCAGCGTTTCTATAAGACGTTCCATAGTAAGACCGGTATCAATGATATCTTCTACAATTACGATAGTACGTCCTGTTATATCATCATTGAGACCAACCAATTCTTTCACTTTTCCCGTAGACGACGTTCCTGCATACGAGGCAAGTTTTACAAAAGAGATTTCACAAGGTACGCTTACATGCTTCATAAGGTCGGCAGTAAACATGAATGACCCATTCAACACGCTGACAAAAAGAGGGTTTGCATCTGCCAAATCACGGTTTATCTCCTCACCCACACGGGCCACTTCTTTCAGAATCTGTTCTTCTGTAATGAAAGTCTTGAATTGCTTATCCTTTATCCGAATAGTTTCCATAATGATACAACTTTATAAAATTGGAGCAAAATTACGAATTATCCACCAAACTTTAGTATTTTTACGGTCAAATTTGTTACAAAAAGAATATGATGAAAATATTATCTTGCGCACAGCAAAAAGAGGCAGACGCTTATACTATTAGCAACGAAAACATATTATCCATCAACTTGATGGAAAAAGCGGCATCGGCTATCACCGATGAGATTTGCAAACGATGGAACAGCTCTCACCGCATCGTCACTTTTGCCGGAGCGGGAAACAACGGAGGCGATGCCATAGCGGTATCAAGAATGCTTTACCTGAAAGGGTATAAAGTGAAGGTTTACTTCTTCAACATACAAGGCACTCCGTCTGAAGAATGCGTTACCAACATCGGTCGTCTGCAGCAATGCGGATTCGATGATTATCATGAAATAAAAGACAGTTTTGAACCGCCTCAGCTAGAAAGCTCGGACATTATAATCGACGGACTGTTCGGCTCCGGACTTAACAAGCCTCTCAGCGGAGGATTCGCAGCCGTAGTGAATTACATAAACGCTTCGCAGGGAACAGTGGTTTCTATCGACTTGCCATCGGGTATGATGGGCGAAGACAACTCTAACAACATACGTCAGAACATCATCCACGCCGACCTTACACTGAGCATCCAGTTGCCTAAACTGGCTTTCTTGATGCCGGAGAATGAAGACTTTACCGGAGAATGGAAGACACTCGACATCGGCATTAGCAAGACTTATATAGAGAATGCTTCAACTCCTTATTATATTACAGAAGCTAAAGACGTAGCTGCATTTATCAAGCCTCGCAAACGCTTCGCTTATAAGAACCAGTTCGGACACGGACTGCTCATTGCCGGCTCACAAGGCATGGCGGGTGCTGCGGTATTGGCGGCACGGGCTTGCTTGCGCTCAGGTATCGGACTGCTTACAGTACATACGCCATCGGCCAACCACGCTATTCTGCAAACCGCAGTTCCAGAAGCAATGGTAGAAGATGACTTGTGCGAACACTATTACGGTGCGCCTGCCGACCTCGACAATTATCAGGCTGTAGCCATAGGTCCGGGTATGGGACAGGAAGAAGATTCGGCACTCGCTACTTACGAGCAGATAAAAGACTGCTTCATTCCGTTGGTACTCGATGCCGATGCGCTAAACATTTTCAGTACTCACCGCAACTATCTGAATTACATTCCTAAGGGCAGTATCCTTACACCGCATATAGGAGAGCTGGAACGTATAGTAGGCAAATGCAACAATAGTTTTGAACGTCTTGGCAGAGCAAAAGACTTGGCCAGCTACCTGAAGAGCTATATCATTCTGAAAGGAGCGCACACAGCCGTCATTACTCCCGATGGCAACTTCTACTTCAATCCTACCGGAAATCCTGGCATGGCAACCGGAGGTAGCGGCGATGTACTTACGGGTATCTTGTTGGCTTTGCTGGCACAAGGATACGACCCAGAAAGCGCTTGCCGACTGGGAACATACGTACACGGACTGGCAGGCGACATAGCATGCCGCAGAATGGGAGAAATCAGCATGACGGCTTCTGATATCATAGCCGCACTGCCTGAAGCATGGAATACATTAAGCGTAATCAAATAATCTGATTCGATATGAAGAGAACTTTATTTTTCGCAATGGGCGCATTGGCGGCTTTCTCTTTCAAAGCTGCCGCGCAGGACATCGATTATTACACTCCCGAAACAACCGAAGGAGTAGTTTACCTCTTGCCTAAAACAATGCTTGAGGTGAATGTCATAGCTACGCAAGTTACATATACTCCGGGCGAGTTATGCCAGTATGCTAACCGATATCTGAAGATGAACAATGTTAACCCTTCGCCGGAAACGCATTGGAAAATCAAACAAATAGACGTGCGCTCTATCGGTGTACCCGACAAGAGTAAGGCATATATCGTTAAGCTGAAGGACAAAAGTCAGATGTCGAATGTAACACTGACAGACGAAGGTATAATCAAGTCGATAAACATTGACAATAACGACAACTCCATCGAACGCCCTAGCTATAAATTAGAGAAATCTGCTCCGGCAGAAAATGCACGTAAGTACATGACCGAAGACATCCTGATGGCTGGTTCTACGGCTAAGATGGCTGAACTAACCGCTAAAGAGATTTATAACATACGCGAAAGCAAGAACCTCATCTTGCGTGGTCAAGCTGATACGATGCCGAAAGACGGAGCTTCGCTCAAGCTGATCATCGACAACCTCGATAAGCAGGAAAAAGCTTTAACTGAAATGTTCTCGGGCAGCACTATTACCGAAGATAAGCTGTTCACCGTACGCATCGCCCCAACCGAAGACATTAAGAACGCTATAGCTTTACGTTTCTCGTCACTCTTGGGTATAGTAGATGCCAACAACCTGTCGGGCGAGCCTATATATATAAGTGTAAACAGTACGGCTCCCATCCCTCCAGCTGATGACAACGCGAAAAAGAAGAAACGCCCCGAAGGAGCTATCTATAACATTCCGGGCAAAGGAAAGGTAACAGTAAGCTTTAAGGGAAAGAACTATTTCAGCGGCGATATGCCTATCACACAGTTTGGAAGCACCGAGATGCTGACTACCGACTTATTCAACAAAAAATTGAATACTCGCGTGATATTCAACCCCGAAACCGGTGGTATCGTGAAAATAGATAAAGACTAATCTTTAGTGGACTCAAAAAAACCTCAGTAGCTCGTCAGATTTGAATTTGACGAGCTACTGAGGTTTTTTGTATAGAGTATTATTATAATCGTACTTAAAATAATCCATAATTTCTGCCATTATTATAATCGTACTTAAAATTTCTACAGAAAATCGCCTTTATTTTAATCGTACTTAAAATAATCCCTCAAGATGCAAAATAAAGTACACCACTTACCAGTGTAGTATACTTTTACTATAGGAGATAAATGGGCTATTACCTATCAGCAAGATTAAGGTATAAATCTGGTAAAACACACCCCGCTCAGAGTACCTTCTGAGGCCGTTTTTACCAGTTTGAAAAGAGAAGGGAAAAGAATGCGAATAGTTGACCTGCAATATGCGAATGGTAAGGTTGCAATATGCGAATGGCAGGTCTGCAATATACGAATGGATTTTTATGGATTAACGGATTTTTTCGCCAATTTTCATATATGCTGTTTTTACTATAACACATACAAAAAACGCTCCGCATAAAATCAGTCGACTTCATGCGGAGCGTTAATTACCTTATTACTGGCTTCTATTTATTTCTTTATGTTAGCTTCTTCCAAATGATAACCGAATTTGCGGTCGGCCATCTTCAATGCAAAGGCAACAGTCAAAGACAATACAGCAAAGCCGGTGAAGATACACATCGGCAAGGTATAATCGTAAAGCACAGTACCGTTTTCAACACCTGTAACACAGAACTTGTCAAGCACTACACCAATAAGTGTAGGAACTCCCCACAAACCGATATTCTGAATGAAGAAAATCAATGCGTATGCTGTACCAAGCTGCTTGGCAGGGAATATCTTTGCCACAGCCGGCCACATGGCAGACGGAACCAATGAGAAGGCAATACCCAATACAATCATCAATGCTATGGCAACTACTCCACTGGTAATAAACGGAAGTGAATAGATTGCGTGAACACCAATCAGCATGGCAGAGCCAAACATCATGATAGAAGCCGACTTACCGATGCGGTCAATCAAACCGCCGAATACAGGAGTCAAGAACAAGGCTCCCATAGCAGGCAGACCGGCAATGAGTCCAGCCAAGTCTTCACTGATACCGTATTTGCTTATCATCAACTCTGAAGCGTATTTCTGGAATGGGAACACGCATGAATAGAAGAGTACGCACAACAAGGCTATCAACCAGAATCCAGGATTGCAAAGAATGAGCTTAACGTCTTTAAAAGAGAACTTCTCTTCATCGGAAGCACCTTCGGCCTTCAGCTCATCTTCTATCTGACGGTCGAACTTCTTATCGAGGATAGAGAACGAGAAGAAAGCGATAAGTCCGCCAAACAAACAAATCAATCCTACAAACACAGGCGATGTGATGCCGTATGCCTTAGCCAAAGGAATAGACAAAGCGTATGCGCCTTGCGAACCTACACGCGCCAAAGCTACCTGAACACCCATCGCTGTAGCAAGTTCCTTACCTCTAAACCATTTGGCTACCATCTTAGTGGCTGTGATACCTGCCACCTCGGCTCCTACTCCGAAAATAGAATAACCTGCCGAAGCGATAAACACATCCGAGCGATATCCTAAGATAGTACCCAAGTCGGCACTACCCGACATATAGGTCATGGCATAGTATTCAATTCCCGTACCTACCACCATCAATATAGTTGCCAGCTTTCCGGTAAAGCGGATTCCGAAACGGTCCAAAATCAATCCGCCCCAAATCAGCATCAATAAAAATACATTCAGGAAACTATACGCTCCGGTAAACACCCCGAAGTCGCTGCTGGTCCAACCCAAATCGGTCTGCAGCATGGTTTTCAGCGGAGCGGTCACATCGTTAACGTAATAAGACGCCATCATCGTGAAGGCAACAATGACTAACGCCCCCCAACGCATAGCGAAAGAGTCGTTCAGCCTTTTAATGTTTTGTTCTTTCATCTTAAATTTATGTTTTATAATATATTTTCATGCAAAAGCGCACAAATATACGTTTTTTTTCGCCCCTTTTAGTTCATTGATTGCAAATAAGTTCTATCTTTGTTACATATTGTTCTGGCATGGAATAATAATGCAAAAAAGATGTATAACAATAAATAAACTAGCACCATGAAAAAATTTAAGACCACGGCAATATGTGCCATCTTGAGCGGTAGCTTGCTCTTCTCTTCATGTATCGGTTCTTTCGGATTGTGGAACGGTTTAAAAGACTGGAACCAAGGTGTAGGAACTAAGTTTGTAAACGAAATTGTGTTCTTAGCATTTAATATTATCCCTGTATACGGCGTAGCTTACCTTGCCGATATATTAGTATTGAACAGCATCGAATTCTGGTCGGGTTCTAATCCTGTAGCTCAGATCGGCACAGAAAAGATTATCCACGGAGAAAACGGTGACTATACCCTCCGCACAAATGAAGATGGTTATACTATCATAAAGCAAGGCGAAGAAGACAAGCCTCTAAACTTGGTATATAATAAGGAGAATCGCACTTGGAACGCTGAAACAGAAGGACAGTCATTCGAGCTTATCACTATGAACGAAGACGGTACTATCACTTTCAAGCAGAAAGACGGTAGCAGCAAAACAGTTACTCCCGACGTGATGGGTATGTCTACAGCAAAGGCTGCGCTCGAAGGCTCTCCGCTTTTTGTAGCAAGATAATATAAAATCGGTCTTATCCGAAAAAGCATAACGCCTCTTGAGAAGATTCCGCCATAAACGGAATTTCTCAAGAGGCTTTTCTTTTGTCATTCAACAAAAAACAAAGATATTTTAGCCAAATGTTTTTTCAATTAAAAATAATGCAGTATCTTTGCAACCCGAAACAGACCATTACACGCTTATTATAGGTGTTACCAACCAAAACAGCTAATAATAACAATAAAGTATATACTAAAAATGAAAAAAGGTATTCATCCTGAAAACTACCGCCCGGTAGTATTTAAAGACATGTCAAACGGCGACATGTTCTTGTCTCGTTCAACTTGTGCAACTAAGGACACAGTAGAATTCGAAGGCGAAACATATCCTTGTGTGAAACTTGAAATCTCTTCAAGCTCTCATCCGTTCTACACTGGTAAATCTAAATTGGTAGATACAGCCGGACGCGTAGATAAGTTCATGAGCCGCTATAACCGTATCAAGAAGTAATTTATATACTTCTAACCTCACTAAAGGGATAAGTACAAAAATCTGTATTTATCCCTTTATTTTTTACCCCAACTTAACTCGAAAAGCACTTCTCACAGCCCATGCCTCAACACACCACACACCATTCTAAAGAACATCATATTCTAAACATATGTAACACTTATGCAATAAGTCGGATTATTTATGCAGCCATTTCACATTTATTAAGAATAAAGCTGGATTTTTACTGCAAATCATGCATATTATCTCAAACAAATCGGTAAATTTGCGGCCGAAAACAGAATAATTATACGAGATGAAAAGTAAAAACAGCAGACTTGATTCTATCAAAATGATAATTTCAAGCAAAGAGGTAGGCAGCCAAGAAGAATTACTTAAAGAATTGACCGCCGAAGGATTCAAATTAACACAAGCTACACTATCGCGCGACCTAAAGCAACTGAAAGTTGCCAAGGCAGCTAGTATGAACGGAAACTATGTATATGTATTGCCCAACAATACCATGTACAAGCGAATGACCGAACCGCATACAGCCTCTGACTTGCTGCGAAACACAGGATTTAAATCCATAGAATTTTCGGCCAACATAGCCGTTATCAAGACACGTCCGGGATACGCAAGCAGTCTGGCATACGACATTGACAACGCCAGCCTGCATGAAATCATAGGCACCATAGCCGGCGACGACACCATCATGATGGTGGTAAGCGAAGGATGCAGCCGTACCGACGTAAAACAAGCTCTTGCTCATATCATCCCCGACATTAATCGCATTTAAAACAGAAACCAATAAAAGAACTACATAAGAAAAAATGGAATCTACTAAACAAATAGATGTTATGGTAGCCGACGCCTCGCACGAGGCTTACGTTGACACGATACTTGATACTATCCGAGAGGCAGCAAAAGTGCGCGGCACTGGTATTGCCGAGCGAACTCATGAGTATGTAGCCACCAAGATGAAAGAAGGTAAGGCGATTATCGCATTGTGCGGTGACGACTTCGCCGGATTTACTTACATCGAATCGTGGGGCAACAAGCAGTACGTGGCCACTTCGGGATTAATTGTACATCCTAAATACCGCGGATGCGGACTGGCCAAACGCATAAAACATGCTTCGTTCACTTTGGCACGCTTGCGATGGCCTAAAGCTAAGATTTTCAGCTTGACTTCGGGTGCCGCAGTAATGAAAATGAATACCGAACTGGGATATGTGCCAGTAACATTCAATGAGCTGACCGACGATGAATCGTTCTGGAAGGGATGCGAAGGCTGTATCAACCACGAGATATTGATGGCCAAAAAACGTAAGTTCTGTATATGCACAGCCATGCTTTATGACCCGGCTCTGCATACAGACGATAAAATAAACAACTTTTAAAAACAGAAGATAGACGCTTCAATAAACAATATAATACAATGGAAGAAAAGAAAAAAGTAGTCGTTGCTTTCAGCGGCGGATTGGACACCTCATTCACGGTGATGTATCTGGCTAAAGAAAAAGGATATGAAGTATATGCCGCATGTGCCAATACAGGCGGTTTCAGTCCTGAACAACTGAAAAAGAACGAAGAGAATGCATATAAATTGGGTGCTACCAAGTATGTTACCCTCGACGTGACTAAAGAATATTATGAAAAGAGCTTGAAATACATGGTATTCGGTAACGTACTGCGAAACGGAACTTACCCTATATCGGTAAGCTCAGAACGTATCTTCCAGGCTTTGGCAATTGCACGATATGCTAACGAGATAGGAGCGCACGCTATTGCTCACGGTTCTACAGGTGCCGGAAACGATCAGGTGCGTTTCGACATGACTTTCTTGGTGATGGCTCCGGGTGTGGAAATCATCACTCTGACACGCGACATGGCTTTGAGCCGCGAATACGAGATTAATTACCTGAACGAACACGGATTCGAAGCTGACTTTACCAAACTGAAATACTCGTACAACGTAGGTATTTGGGGTACTTCTATCTGCGGTGGAGAAATATTGGATTCGACACAGGGATTGCCAGAATCGGCTTACCTTAAACAGGTAGAAAAGACAGGTTCTGAATTGTTGCGTCTGGAATTTGAGAAAGGTGAATTGGTAGGTGTAAACGGAGAGCACTTCGACGATAAGATTAAGGCTATTCAGAAGGTGGAAGAAATTGGCGCTCCTTACGGAATTGGCCGCGACATGCACGTAGGCGACACTATCATCGGTATCAAGGGCCGTGTAGGATTTGAAGCCGCTGCCCCTATGCTGATTATCGGAGCGCATAAGTTCCTCGAAAAATATACATTGAGCAAATGGCAGCAGTACTGGAAAGACCAAGTTGCCAACTGGTACGGAATGTTCTTGCACGAGAGTCAGTATCTGGAACCGGTAATGCGCGACATCGAAGCTATGCTTACCGAGTCACAGCGTAACGTTAACGGTACAGCGATCCTCGAACTTCGTCCGTATTGCTTCTCTACAGTAGGTGTTGACTCAAAAGACGACTTGGTTAAGAACAAGTTCGGCGAATACGGAGAAATGCAGAAGGGATGGACTGCCGAAGACGCTAAGGGATTCATCAAAGTGCTTTCTACTCCGCTGAGAGCTTACTATGCTAACCATAAAGACGAAGCAGACATCTGATATGATTAAAGTAGGAATTATAGGAGGAGCGGGATATACGGCAGGCGAACTTATTCGCCTGCTTCTTAATCACCCCGATGTAGAAATAGTTTTCATAAATAGTTCTAGTAACGCCGGCAACAAGATTACAGACGTACACGAGGGACTTTACGGCGAAACGGATTTGGTTTTCACTGATGAGCTTCCACTGGATAGCATAGACGTGCTGTTTTTCTGCACGGCTCACGGTGACACTAAGAAGTTCATGGAAAGTCACGTGGTTCCCGAAGATTTGAAGATTATCGACCTCTCGATGGATTACCGCATCAAGAGTGACGACCACGACTTTATATACGGACTGCCGGAGCTTAACCGCCGCGCTATCTGCAAGAGCAAGCATGTGGCAAACCCAGGATGTTTCGCTACTTGCATTCAGTTGGGCTTGCTGCCGCTGGCTAAGCATCTTATGCTTAACGACGACGTGATGGTTAACGCCATTACCGGAAGCACTGGAGCCGGAGTGAAACCAGGTGCTACAAGCCACTTTAGCTGGCGTAACAATAACATGAGCATCTATAAGCCGTTCTCTCATCAGCACGTGCCCGAAATAAAGCAGTCGCTAAAACAACTGCAAAACAGTTTCGACTCGGAAATCGACTTCATACCGTATAGAGGCGACTTTGCGAGAGGTATCTTCGCCACCATAGTGGTAAAGACCAAGATAGAGCTGGAAGAAATTGTGAAGATGTACGAAGACTATTATGCAGAAGACTCGTTCACGCATATCGTTGAAAAGAACATCGACTTGAAACAAGTAGTAAATACCAACAAGTGCTTGATACACTTGGAGAAGCATGGCGACAAACTGCTCATAGTTTCATGCATAGACAACCTGCTGAAAGGCGCAAGCGGACAGGCTGTTCATAACATGAACCTGATGTTCAATCTGGAAGAAACCGTAGGATTGAAACTGAAGCCAAGTGCTTTCTAAATAACAATACGACAATATCATGAAACTATTCGACGTATATCCCCTATTCGATGTAAACATTGTAAAGGGAAAAGGATGCCACGTATGGGATGATAAAGGACAAGAGTACCTTGATCTTTACGGAGGTCACGCTGTGATTTCCATCGGTCATGCGCATCCGCATTATGTAGAAGCTATCAGCAAGCAAGTAGCTACACTGGGCTTCTATTCTAACTCAGTGATAAATAAGTTGCAGCAGGAATTGGCCGACCGTCTGGGCGCTATGTGCGGCTACGATGACTATCAGCTTTTCCTCATCAACTCTGGAGCGGAAGCTAACGAGAATGCGCTGAAGCTGGCTTCATTCCACAACGGACGCACTCGTATCGTATCGTTCGAGAAGGCGTTCCACGGACGTACTTCACTGGCGGTAGAGGCAACAAACAACCCAAAGATTATAGCTCCTATCAACGATAACGGACATGTAACTTATCTGCCGCTTAACGATGTAGAGGCAATGAAGGCTGAATTGGCGAAAGGCGATGTATGCGCAGTCATCATAGAAGGTATTCAGGGCGTAGGCGGCATCAAATTGCCGACAACCGATTTCCTGAAAGCACTGCGTCAGGCTTGCGACGAGACAGGTACCGTATTGATTCTCGACGAAATTCAGTCGGGCTACGGACGTAGCGGTAAGTTCTTCGCTCACCAATATAGCGACATCCGCCCGGATATGATAACAATGGCCAAGGGTATAGGCAACGGATTCCCTATGGCAGGAGTTCTTATTAGTCCGAAGTTCAAGCCAGTATATGGTCAGCTTGGTACTACATTCGGCGGAAACCACTTGGCATGTGCTGCAGCTATCGCAGTCCTCGATGTAATGAAAGATGAGAACTTGATAGAAAACGCAGCAAAAGTTGGAGCATATCTGCTCGAAGAGCTGAAGAAATTCGACGGAATAAAGGAAGTTCGTGGCCGCGGACTTATGATTGGTCTGGAGTTCGACTATCCTATCAAGGAAATTCGTCAGCGTCTGCTGTTCGAACAGAAAGTATTTACCGGAGCAAGCGGAACCAACGTGCTCCGTCTGTTGCCGCCGCTGTGCCTCACCATGGCCGATGCCGACGAGTTCTTACAGCGTTTGCGTAACGTACTTTAATAACACATCTCGATATAATTATCAATAATGCCGCATGAAATCATCTCGACTTCGTGCGGCATTTTCTTTTACCTCTCAATTATTGCGCCAACAATCTCTCTATTAGTATGCTGTCCTTTAAAACGTGTCAGTTCTAAAAGAACTTGCAGGTAATCCACTACCGTTATAAAGCGAACCTTGGATATAATTCTTAAACGCATATCTCAAGTATTCAGGGGCTTCTACTTGGTCTGACCATACTTCCATAGTATTACCAAATTGATTAACCACAGCTTTGGCTGGATAAAATTTACCATCGTTACCAGCTACTTCAAAACCTGGTAATTCTACATACATTGGATAAAGTCCCATTTCTGCATTATCGAAAGTGACTATCAGTTTTTTGTCTTGCAGTTTCATTGATTTAAAAGTTGGTCCATCACAAGGTAATTGGTTGAATCCGTATGTTTTTCTCAATGCTTGATAAGCCAATCTTTGTCCTACTATCTCTTTTTCAGAAGGGTGGATGCAGGTTAATTCACCTTTATCCATAGTAACAGCCATCCCTGAATTTGGAATAAGTGACAAACATTTCAATTGAGACTCACGAAGGAGTGCACATCCTGTGTTTTCAGGATTTTCATATTGGAAAGGTGCAATTTGTACATAATAAAAAGGCAACTTTTCTCCAGCTTTAAACAGATTCCTCCATTCCTTTACCATATCAGAGAAGAGAGATGCATATTCTTTATAATTACCTATATTTGATTCTCCTTGATACCAAATAAATCCTTTTATGGTATAATTAGATATTGGACGTAACATTCCATTGTATAGTAAAGTAGGAACTTGTTGAGGATAAGGAGCATCAACTCTTCTATCCTTTAGATTAACATTAGGATACATTTTCAATGTCTCTTCACTCATCCAACTTTCAATGGATGCTCCACCCCAACTTACGTGAATCATGCCAATAGGCGTTTTCAAAACATCATATAGTTCTTTTGCATAGAAATATCCGATGGCACTGAATTGTGGTGCATTTTGGATGGAAGCTTGTTCCCAGCTACCTTGATTATCTGATTCTTCAGATAATGAAGCTGTTTGTTTTCCAGTGTACATACGAACCTCTGGATATCCTTGCGACTCGGTTACAAACTTGAGGGATTCTTTGACTGGTTGTCCAGTAAATCCTTTTAATGGCATTTCCATATTAGACTGTCCGGAACATATCCATACATCTCCTAGCAGAATGTTGTTCAATGTCAGTTTTTCACCGTCATCAAATGTAATGCTATATGGGCCACCAGCTTTAGCTGTTTCTACGTATGCTACCCATTTCCCATTCTTATCAACCTGAGTCTTAGTTGCTTTACCACTCCAAGAAGGCTTAATGGTTACAGTAGAGTTAGCTTTGGCACTACCCCAAAGACACACCTTTTCATTTTGCTGCAATACCATGTTACTACTTAATACTGTTGGCAATTTCACTGTAGCGTATGAAGCACTAACAGTAACAAACAAGAAACATGACAATAAACACTTCAACATCTTCATAAAATTTATAATATTAATTATTCTGTTACATTATCGGATATCTCAAATCTGTGCTTACCTGGGCAAACTTGCTTTTGCTCATTCTTTAACTGTAAAACAGCTTTCACCCCTACAGGCACTTGTACCTCGCATTCAATTCTGTCGCCAATGCGCTTCCACTGGCATGATATAAGACCTTTTACACTATGATAACTACCTTTTACCCAATCTAGCTCTTTCACAAAGTGCGGAGTTAGAACAAACTCTGCAAAACCCGGTTCAGCCTCATCAGGGTTTATACCTGCTAAAGTTTTCATCATCCATGCAGAGACATCGCCCATAAATACATGATTTAGCGAAGCGTCTTTAAACTCAGGACTTAAAGTCCACGTTTCTGGCAAAGTGGTATAACCCATTTTTTCAACCCAGTATCCCCATGATGGAGCATCAGTCTGCATAAGGATTTTCATTGCATCTGACATATAACCATACTTCACCAACATAGGCAATACTACTTTAGTACCAATTAATCCACAATCAAGAAAGTAATTATTTGACATTACCAACTTATGCAAATTTTCGGCCACGCGAAGTTTCTCACTTTTATCCGGTAAATCAAAATACAGAGCCAATGCCTGCGCTGTCTGAGTTCCTTCAGCATAAAAGCCCGTAGCCTGATTATAATATTTCTCGTTAAGTAACGCTTTTAGCGAATCTGCCTTCAGCCTGAAAGTCTTTGACTCCTGACCTATCAAATCACTAAACTGAGTCATCTGCACATAATCTCTATAATAATAGGCTGTAGAAACGAACTCTACGTTTGTAATAGATTTCCAATATACCCAATCGCCTAATCCGAAATCGATACAACCATCTGCGGTTTCAGAACGCTTTAAATAGTCTAGATATCTTTTCATCGTAGGATATAGATTTTGGATACATCTGGTATCGCCGTAATATTTATATAGAGCTTCTGGTATTACGAAAAGAGCCGCATCCCATACAGGACCATACCACTTTCCATATCCCCATCCGTTTGACGGGATTATGCCCGAAAAGTCACCATCTGGATGTTGATTATCCAAAACATCGTTCATCCATTTCTCATAGAAAGTAATACCGTCAAATCCTAGCAGAGCCAAATCAATAGCAATATGTGCATCTGCCGTCCAACCATTTTTTTCGCGCTGCGGACAATCGGTAGGAATACTGTGTATATTGCTTAGATATGTCTGCATAGTAGCATCCCATATTTTATTTAATAAAGGTGATGAGCATTCAAATTTCCCCACTGGTTGCAAATCGGTATGCAAAAACAAAGCAGTAAGACTACTTTTATCAAGATCTACTTTCTCTGAAGCCTCAACCTCTACATACTGGAAACCATGATAAGTAAACGAAGGTTGGAAAACCTCTACTCCTTCTCCTTTTAAGATATAAGTGTCTGTTTGAAACTTTTCATAAGGCTTTACAGGATGATAATATACATTCACATTTCCTTGTTCCAACCTTCCGTCACTCTTAAGTAATTCTCCATAGCTTAACGATATTTTAGTACCTCGCTTACCCCTTATCTTGAGTCTACAAAAACCTGACATATTTTTGGGGAAAGAATAAACATATATACTATCATTTATCTTCTTGACGCTCTGTGGGCAGACTTCATCAACGATACGAATAGGAGGCATAGCCTGCGAAACGATATTATCTGTAGGAGCCGTAGTCTGTCGTGCATGCGACCAATGGCCGTCATCGAAATTTGCACTTTTCCATCCATCTTCTTCCATACGCGCATCGTAAACATCACCACTATACAGGCTATTATATAAGTAAGGTCCGGTAGAAGTAAGCCATGACTGATCGGTAGATATTACATCCGTTGCGTCATCATCATAAGTCAAGATCAAATTGGCCAACACACAAGGACGACTACGCCACTTAGCCTCATGAAAGCCCCAAACAGCCACAGACTGTTCGTTATACCATCCATTTCCTAGAACCATACACACTACATTTGTTCCTTTTTTAACATACGATGTTACATCATGACTCACATAAAGACATCGCTTATCGAACTGCGTATATCCAGGATCGAGATAATGATTTCCTACTCTACTCTGGTTTAAGAATATTTCATGATATCCTCCTGAGGCAATATATAATCTGGCTGCTTTTACCTTTTTATTTATCACAAATGTTTTTCTGAACATAGGAGCCGGTTCATACTCTTTATCGTACGAATCTGTAATCCATATACCCTTCCAATTTTTTATAGACATCATACCCGTTTCGAACGAAGCCACATCCGACTCTATCTTCTTTGTATCATTCTCTATCCAAGCGGTTACTTTCCAATAATAACGCGTACAAGGCTCGAATTTGAATTCTTCAACATAAGGGCGCAAATCATCTTTCCGCGTACCTATACTTATCTGATACGAAGTGATTGGTTGACATTCTTTTCCGCCAGCGTATTCCCATGTAAAGCGTGGGGCTTTAGAATCTATGCCTATAGGTTCTGTAAGATATTCTGTTCTGAGATTTACTATTTTAATCTCCCCTCCAATACAACTTTGAACCAGCAACGCAAAAAGCGTAAACAAGCAATATAAAAAACTACGCATACTCATTTCTTTTCTGAATTATTAGGAATGGAAGTCATGTTAAAGACAAGATGTCCACCATTTAAAATATCGCTATGTTTAAGAACAAACGACTTAAGTGGTACTCCATTCAGTAAAACTGATTCTACATATTTATTCTCTTTACCCAAGTTACGAGCTTCAATTACAAATGTCTTCGATGGCGAAACATGAATAACAGCTTTAGGTATTTGAGGAGCACCTAACACATATTCCTGACTCACCGGATTGACAGGATAAAAGCCCATAGCCGAGAATATATACCAAGACGACATCTGGCCGCAATCATCGTTTCCACACAAACCGTCGGGCTTCGGCAAATAAAACCTATCAAATACTTCACGCACCAACTGCTGAGTCTTCCAAGGCTGTCCGGCATAATTATATAGATAAACAACATGGTGACTAGGTTCGTTGCCATGAGCATACTGACCTATAAGACCAGTAACATCTTGAGTGAATCCTGTATTCTTCTCTTTCGAATTGAGAAAGAAAAGTGTGTCTAACTTTTCTGCAAACACATCTGCTCCACCCATAAGCTGAACCAAACCATTTACATCGTGCTGTACGTGCCAAGTATACTGCCAAGCATTTCCTTCTGTATAATCACCGCCAGAAGTAGTGGCGTGCGATAGTTGCAATGATTTGAAAGGCGTTCTCCACTTTCCTTTTGAATCCTTTCCGCGCATTAAGTGGGTTGAAGGGTCCAGCAAATTCTTCCAATATTCAGATCGTTTAAGAAACATCTTGTAATCAGCTTCCTTACCCAACGACTTTGCCATTAAAGCGGCGCAATAATCATCGAAAGTAGACTCAAGAGTACGCGAAACAGATTCTACCTTAATAATATCAAATGGATAATACCCGTACTTATCATAAGTCTCCCAATCTGAGTTTAAATGACTTGTTGTCAGGGTAGCACGGATAGCCTCATACGCTTTTTCCGGATCGAAGCCTTTAAACCCTTTTAAGTAAGCATCTACTATAACCGGAATGGAGTGATTACCAATCATACAATAATTCTCCTTTCCCCAAAGTGTCCAAATAGGTAATATACCAACTCTCTGATAATGTTCTACCATCGATTGCACCATATCACCTACTCTGCTTGGCATAATCAACGTGTATAACGGATGAAGCGCCCGATATGTATCCCAAAGAGAAAAAGTAGAATAGTAATTTCCAGACATAGAATGTGCTATGCTATCGTCTGCGCCACGGTACTGCCCATCCGTATCAGCAAGGTTATTAGGCTGAATAAAAGCATGATATAAAGATGTATAAAAGTTCACCTTTTCTTCATAGGTTCCGTCTATATCTATAACAGATAGTTGCTTATTCCACTCCGCTTGATTTTCATTTCTCACATTATCGAATTTCCACTGACTGTTCTCTTTTTTCAACGATTGTAATGCCCCTTCTACACTCACTGTAGATAATCCCACTTTTACGAGCAATGTATCGGTATCGAAAGACAACACTAATCTTTCCGCTTTCTGATCGGGTTGTTTGGGCAACGATTTTTTCGTTTGGAAAGGCTTATCAAACTCTATAGCATAAAAACAGCGTCTATGAACCCAAGCCTCAATATCATTATATCCTATAATAGTGTTAGCATTGGGAGTTTGCATGGCTGCCGAAAGCACTAACTGGTTTACATTCTTACCCCATCCTGCAATACCATTTTGCAAATCAAGTAACAATTGGCGAGGTTCGTCTGAAGCTTTATAAATAAAACGATAAAAAGCCGTTCTTTGAGTGGTGGTCATTTCCGCCTGAATGTTTTCGTCGGGCAAAACTACACTATAATATCCAGCAGTAGCCACCTGACTATCTTTCTCATATTTGGTTTTATACGGAAAACTGTTTTTATCATGCGAAAAAGGAAGTAAAAGAATATCTCCTAACCCTGGACCTCCCGTTCCGCTGAGATGAGTTTGTGCAAATCCTATAATGGAATCGTCAGATAAATTAAATCCTGAACAATATTTCCACCCGTCATTTCCTGTTTCAGGACTAGCTTGTATCAACCCGAAAGGAGATGTTGCTCCAGGATATGTATGACCGTTTTCGGCTGTGCCAATAAGTGTATTGACGTATTGACAGTAGTCTTTCTGCTCTTCATTCATCACTGAACTTGACGAGCAAGCTTGCACTATGCCTCCTAGAATAATAATAGATAAGATGTTTCTCATTTTAGTTATTTATAAGTTATATGTTTTTCGATTCGTTTTTCAACTCTCTTACAAAGGTTGCTGGGGTTTTTCCGTACTCTCTTTTAAACAACACGGTAAAATATGATTGACTTTGGATGCCTATATGAAGCAACACATCAGGTATGGACATTCCCTCTTCGGTCATGAGCTGAGCAGCTTTTCGAATACGAATTAATCGGATAAGCTCTTTAATAGGCAACCCTGTGGTTTGCTTCACTTTATTATATAACCTAGTTCTGCTATATCCTATCTGCGTACTTAATTCGCTAACATCAAAGTCGGGATCAGACAAATTATTTTCGATAACGCTTATTAATTGATTATAAAACTCTTTATCCTTATTCTGCAAGTTTTCACTTATCGCAGTAGACAGATAATTTACAGATAAATAATTTTGCATTCTCTTTCGAGACTCAAGCAAATTAGTAATCGTAGTTTCCAATAATTGAATACTGATTGGTTTATTTAGATAGGCATCAGCACCCGACTGTATTCCGTCTATCTGCGCTTCTTGCGTTTTATTAGCCGTCAATAATATAAATGGAATAGAATCATACTTTGGATTTTCTTTTATCTTTTTACATAATTTACCGCCATCCATTTCTGACATCATCAAATCACTAACAACCATATCAGGAACCTCTGCTTGCATTTTTTGCAAAGCCTCTACGCCATTAACCGCCTCAACTACTTGATATTTATCGCATAAACATCCTACAAGAAAGTCTCTCACTTCCGCATCATCCTCTACCACAAGAATTCGGTATTTCTTATCTAATAAATTATCAGATTTATTTATCTGTTTAGTATTTGTTACTGCTTTTACTTCTTCAGGGTACTCTTTGACGGAAGGAACGTAAGCTTTATGCAAATGCTCATCAAAGCTATAGTCAGCCGAATCACATGGAATTGTAAGATAGAAATCTGTACCATTATGTAATTCGCTAGACACTGAAATTTTACCCTTATGCAATAACACCAAACTCTTAACAAACGCCAAGCCTATACCAGAACACATATCGTAATCTGAATCTTGAATCTGATAGTATTGGTTAAATATATCACCGATAGAATTCTCTGGTATTCCAACGCCATTATCTCGTATATAAAAACGAAGGCAATGCTCCGAATGTCCGTAATTTGAAATGGTATGTTTCCACTTAAATGCAGGTAAATACACTTCATCTTCGGCCAACACACCCAATTGTATGGTACTATTCTCTTTAGAATACTTAAATGCGCTATTTAACAGATTGAGTATAATCTTGGTTACCACCTCTTCATCAATCCATCCCCACTGCTCACCTTGTGGTATATAAACCTCAAAGTTTTTATGCTTTACGTACGATAGTGTTTTATAATCGTCTACTATCTGACGCATAAAGGAGTACAAATCTTCTTTCTGTACTTGTAATCGAGGCTCACCACTTTCTACCTTTTTAAAATCCATCACGTCGTCCACCAACTTAAGTAGCCGCTTAACGTTTCTGATTAAGACAAAACTGCTATCATCATCAAATTTCTTATCCTGCCTCATCTTCTCTATCGTTCCTAAAATCAGAGTCAACGGATTACGGAACTCATGAGATATATTCGTAAAGAATTTGACACGTATTTCCTGTATTTTCTTATCGTGTTGTGCTTGCAATTCTTTCATTTCCATGCTCTTCTTCAACGAATTCCAACGCAATAAATATATATATACCAACACTATAACAATAATTGTCAATACTACATATAATATCTTACAGTAAATAGTGAGCCACCACGGAGCACTTACTGATATTGGAAGAGAGTAGATTTCAGAACTCCATTTTCCATCGTTATTTGTTGCCTTAACCTCTAATACATAATCACGATATGGCAAGTTGGCGAAATTAATCACATTATCCATAGCTGGTAAAGATTTCCAGTTATCATCATAACCAATAAGTCTATATTTATATCTACACAAAGCCGGACAAGTGTAATGTAAAGCTGTAAGATGAACCTCTATATTATTTTGCAAATAATTTAATGCCACTTTGTTTTGAACAAACATATCTTCATTGTTCAACGAAATGAAAGATACGCAAGGTCTGGCATCAGTGAGATTATTTTTAATTTCTTCTGGATTAAAAAACGTAACTCCACGTATGCCGGCCATATAAATATATCCGTTTTCACCTATACACGACCCGCCAATCTTATAACCATTTCTTTTTTCTCCATGAATAAGAGAATAGTTCTGGAATATACCGCTTTTAGGAGAATATTTTATGAGTTCATTACCGCCTGCCCATATATTACCAGCGTCATCTATCTCAAGACATTCCACATCTTTCATACCAAAACCATCTTTCGCCGTAAAGTGCTGCGCCTTATAATTACCATTTGGCTTTAACGTAAGTTTATTAAGACCACCTCCTAAAGTACCTACCCATAAAATAGAATCATTTTCCCTGCATATGTCGCAAACAAAATTAGAATTTAGAGAGTTGGCATTTCCTTCTATAGCCTGATAGACATAACTTTTCACCACATCTCCTTTGGCATCTAAGAAGAGTCTTATAAGTTGTTTCCCAGACGAATAAAAGACTTCAGGGCGCACAGGATCCGCATAGATAGTTATCACTCTTGATGGCGATAAAGCCTTCATTCCTGATTGTAGTCCTTTCATAAAGTCTAAATGGTAATCACCATTTTCTTGTCTACGTATTCTGCTAATTCCATTATTCCAAGTACCGACCCATATCTGTCCGAAAACATCTTTTGCTAGAGAGGTCACTTCTTTCTCTGGCAGATGAAAGGCATCATTCATATGTTGAAACGATACAGGCTCTGTCTGGAGATTTAGTCTATCAAGTCCCCTGTCATGACCAATCCACAGATATTTGTTTCCGTCATTCAACAATGCCCGAATAGCATTTCCACCAATACTATTCGGATTATTATCTTTTTGAAAAACCGTAAATTGTCTTGTTTCCTTATCAAGTCTGTTAAGTCCTCTAGAATTTGTACCAATCCAAAGATACTTATGTGAATCAGCTACAGCTCGAGCTACCGATTCAGAAAGTGTATTACGTGATTCAACCTCATGCTGTAGCAAATAAAAAGGTCGTTGCTGCAAATCAAGCATATTCACTCCTCCTGCATAGGTAGAAACAAACAGATTTTCACTTCTATCAATAAAAAGACGAACTATAAAGTCTGATTTCAGATTAGTATTATCTCCATCAGCCAGAATTCGTGTTGTCATAAAACGTCCACTATATTTCTTTAACAGATATAATCCTTTTGTAGAGGATATCCAAAAATGTCCTTTCCTATCTTCTACCATATCAGTAATAAGACCGGAAGAAAAATCAATAGGCGATTTTTCCGCTATTTTAATAGTCCCTTCTTTTTTACTATCCGGCACATCGTAACGACCAACATACAAATGATTCTTAGTGGCAATCCAAATGTTATTATCAGAATCAACAAATACAAAATATACTTCTTCTTTAATCACAGAAGACGGTAATACATACTGCGTCATCAGCATTCCACAGAACAAGAAACAACCTTTATCGGTTCCAATCCATATATTATCTTTTTTGTCTTTCCACAAAGAATGGCATTTAAAAACAACATTTTTTTGTCTCTCCAACTGTAAGTTCGGTTTTATATCATATATAACCAAATGATTTGTATTCGTCTTGATAAGCAATCGATCACCTTTCGACGAGACCATTATTTTTTCAAGTTCATATACTTCTTCCTTATCAGTCTTATTGATTTGTACAGATAGGAACCTACGTACATTCGTATCGAACACCTGAACACCAGCCGAAGTAGCCATCCATAATAGGCCGGAATCGTCTATGCACAAATCGAATATTCTATTTGTATAAGCTTCATCCGGGCCTCCTTGTTCATTATAAAATGTCTTCACAGAATAGCCATCATAACAAGCCAAGCCAGAGTAAGTAGCTATCCATATAAATCCTTTTTTATCTTGAAGCACGGCATTTGCATCGGTATGGGGTAATTTATTATCGATAGTTAGCGAACGGAAATAGAAATAATCATAGCTTAAGTAATTACTATAAGCTTGAACGTTTGCGCAATGCAAAAAAAAGAATACTAAAAGCACTACACAACAAATATGATATAAGTTTTCTCGTTTCATGTTGTACAAATTAAGTAGTTAAAGCCCATTTTATCTATTCAAATATATACAATTAAATTGCTCATTTGTACATCACAGCAAAAAAAAGAAGTGCTGTACGTTTGAGATAAAAAAAAAGATAATCAACTCTCATTGATATATTAACGTACACTAATTTAGCTTCGCTTTTAGAAAAAGAAGAAATATGCATATTTATATAATACAACTATTAAACAAACCTATTAAAACAATGCCTATGAAATGAATACTGCAAAATACAAAAGCTCTTCTGGCTTATTAAATAATACGGAAGGCAGAGTTCACTAACTTATTTCTAATATCAACAGTTTAAAAACATATGAAATTTCACCTATTTAATACATATGGCTTACATTGCAATATATATAAAGCTAGAATATTGTATTTGTTTATGCTGGGATTGGGTAATTGCGTTTATTTCCCACAAAGTAACGCCATATATGCCCAAGTCAAGCAACCAACCAAAGAAGTAAAAGGTATAGTAGTAGACGAAAAAGGCGAACCTCTAATTGGAGTTAACGTGGTAGCCAAAGGAAATTCATCTTTTGGTGTAGTAACTGATGTAAACGGACATTTTTCGTTGTCGGTACCAACCAACTCTACCCTAGTCATTTCGTACATTGGGTATCAAAACTATGAAATTAAAGTAGGAAGCAACCAAAAAAATCTACGCATCCAACTTCATCCCGACAATAAAGTACTTGATGAAGTTGTTGTGGTTGCATACGGTTCACAGAAAAAGGTAACTGTTACAGGTTCATTTGCATCCGTAGGACAAAAAGAAATACTTTCATCCCCTTCCGCCAACTTAGCTTCAGCATTGTCTGGACATCTGCCAGGATTAACAGTAATGCAAACTAACGGTCAACCAGGATGCGAAGACGTAAACCTCTTCTTACGTGGTGCAGCTACGCTTAACGGTACTTCACCTCTTATATTGGTAGATGGTGTAACTGTAGACAAAATATCTAATATTGACCCACACGAAGTTGCTAATATCTCGGTATTGAAAGATGCCTCGGCAACAGCAGTTTTCGGTGTACGAGGTGCTAACGGTGTTATCTTGATAACAACTCGCCGCGGAGAAAAAGGACAAATGAAGATAGACGCTTCGGCAGAATATAGCATTCAGGAATTTGCATTCAAGCCGAAACGTACATCATCGTCACTTTATGCCAGACTGCGCAATGAAGCTCTCGAAAACGAAGGAGCAGCTCCTTACTCTGAGTTTTCTGAAAACGACATAAAATTATTCGACTCATGGTCAACTGGCAATCCAGAAGATCCTTACTGGCACCCCAACCAAAACTGGCAAAACATCTTATTTAAAGATTTTGCTCCTATGGTGAAGAGTAATGTAAACATCAGCGGAGGAACAGACAGAGTACAATACTTTGTAAGCGCTGGTTATACTCATCAAGGAGGTATATTCAACGTAGAAAACAAGAGCAAATTAGGATATAACCCACAGACTAATCTGGACAGATATAATTTCCGTTCTAACTTAGACTATCGATTCAACCGTAATATAAAGGCATATATTAACCTTTCTAGCTATGTAGAAAAAGTAAATGCCACAAATGGATCACTACAAACTATATTTGTAGGATCATTAACACATAGACCCACATCGGCAGGACCGTTATCAGATACGTCATATCCGCTACAGATTGGTTCTGACCTTGTTTCGTCAAAAGCCGACAGAGTAGTAAGCGACCCATTAGACCCATTGGAATCTGCTTATGCTCTACTGAACAGAAGTGGTTATCACACAGAAACACGCTCAGGACTTAACGCAATTACAGGTCTTGAAATCGATTTAGGATTTATCACTCCAGGACTTTCTACAAAAGGACAAATATCATATAACCCACATGCGCGTTCCACCGCTTACGGATCGAAAAGCTACATTCGCTATAAATACACTAAAGGAGCTTCGGGCGATTATAATTATGTACTCGATGGTGGTGTAGACGATTCTGAAGGTTCATTAAACATGGGGCGTTCTATAGCCTCAGGATATGTATTAAACCTACAGTGGCAATTGAACTATGCTAGAATTTTCGGAGAGAAGCATCGAGTAACCGGACTTTTCTTGGCTCAAAGAGACTACAAAGAAGCTTCAGAAGATGATAACATAAAAGACAAATATCTACCGTTTAACATTTTAGGTTTCTCTGCACGAGGAACATATTCGTTCGATGACAGATACATGTTCGAGGTAAACGTTGGTTATAATGGTTCTGAACAGTTTTCACCATCAAAACGATTCGGATTCTTCCCTGCTTTTTCTGCAGGTTGGGTAGCCAGCAATGAAAAGTTCTTGAAAAACAACCCTTACATCACCTATTTAAAATTCAGAGGTTCATATGGTAAAGTCGGTAACGATCAGATAGGTAACGCTCGTTTCTTATATCTAGACGATATCAACACAAACGGAGGAACCAACGGAAACTATGTACTTACAGTTCCTAGTTTAGGTCACGGAGGAAAAATTGAAGAACGGTCATTAGGTAATCCTAACATTACGTGGGAAACTGCTGCCAAACAAAACTACGGTATCGACCTTAAATTGTTCAACGATATCTCTGTTTCGTTCGATTATTACATCGAGAACCGAAAACAGATTTTAATTGAAAGAGGTATAATCCCAGCCATCCAAGGCCGTGAGCAAAGCTCATTACCTAAAGTGAACATGGGTGAAGTAAAAAATCAAGGATATGAATTGGTATTAGGATACAATAAAAATATAAAGAAAGACTTCTATATTGGCGCAAATATCAACTTAGGATATAATAGTAACCGCGTATTAAACTACGATGAAGCTATGCTATCCGAAGACTATGCATATCGCTATCGTAATACAGGATTTGCCTTAGGACAGAACTGGGGATACCAAATTGACCGTAGCGTAGATCCTGAGAAAGGTAAAGACGGAAGCGGATTCTTCAATAGCAATGATGACATTACCAATAGCGGACTGAAATATGAAATCGGAACTCCACGACCTGGCGACTTCATCTACGTAGACCAAAACAACGATGGTGTTATAAACGACCGTGATATCGTTCCTATCAAATACTCCAGCTTAGTTCCGAAAATTACATACGGTGCTTCTTTGTCACTTCAATGGAAAGGCATAGACCTATCATGTTTAGTGCAAGGAGTAGGTAAATTCAGTAAGTACTATGCCGATGCAGGAATCTTTGAAGAGCTAAGTGCTAAATCATATTTTGACATGCACCTAAACCGTTGGTCGGAAGACCGTTATCAGCGTAAGCTACAAGGTGAAGATATTACTATAACTCATCCACGATTGGCAAACACCACATCTACTAGCCACGTAAAGAATGACTATTACATTATGGACGCTTCTTATGTACGTCTTAAGAATGTAGAATTAGGTTATACTTTACCGCAGAAGATAAGTGGCTTTATCGGTGCAGAGAAAATTCGTTTTTACGTAAACGGAAACAACCTCTATACATGGCATCATCTTGAAACTGATAGCTTTGACCCAGAACAAACAGGGCCAACACAGTATCCTACAATGAGAACATATAATTTTGGTGTTAACGTAACCTTCTAATTTTAAATCGTATGAAAAATAGATTAATCATAATCTTGTCCACTCTTTTTCTTTTGTCATCGTGCAATGACATTTTGAATATAGAACCGGACGGAAGAAGTACTTTGGAAAAAGTGTTTCAAGATCCAGAAACTACCGCCAAGTATTTAAGTACATGCTATAATAACCTTCCGCAAAAAGGATATTGGTATTTCTTCTGGAATAATATTCCTATTGCCATAAGCGATGAAAGCTGGGACTGCGACGATGCCCAAGGTTTGCAAATCGCCCAATTCTATAAAGGAAACGCCAGTTCTAACAGACATCCACTTGAAGAACCTAATGCACCAGATTGGGATGGTTTATATTGGACAAAATATTGGAAACAAATTCGTTTCATTAATGTATTCTTGAGCAATATACCTTCTGCTACAGTAGAGAGCGAAGAACAACGCGACCGTTTCACAGCAGAGGCTCATGTATTAAGAGCTTATTTCTACCTACAGCTTATTAAATGGTATGGCAATCTGCCAGTACTTACAGAACCGATACCGGTAGACTATGACTACTCTAAACTGAGAAAGAACTCATTCGAAGAATGTGCCCGACAAATTGTAGCCGACTGTGACGCCGCTATAGCCAGCAATAATCTGCCTTGGCGCATTACCTCGGAAGTAGAAATCAGAAGAATGACTAAAGCCATTGCATGTGCCATTCGTTCCGAGGCAAGCTTATGGGCCGCAAGCCCTCGTTTCAACGACGGTAAAGATCTTTGGGAATGGGCTTATCAAGTTAATAAAGAAAGTCTTGATATGCTTCTTAGCCATGGATATGAATTATACACTCATATTAACAATCCTTCGCTTTACAAAACTGCATACGAAGAGTATTTTATAGAAACCGCCGACTTAAGAGAGAACCCTCGCGATAAAGAAACCATTTGGCAGGGACATCAAAAAACAGCCTCACACTTTGTAATTCGCGGATTGCCGGTACAAGGTGGAGGATATATGGCCGGAGCGGTACCAACTCAAGAGCTAGTCGACGCTTACGATATGCTTGCTACAGGAAAGCCAGTATTGAATTTGGCCAAGCCTTATAACGACGAAACAAAGTTGCAACCAAACTACAATCCAGGATCTGGTTACGACCCACAGAACCCATATGAAGGACGCGACCCTCGGTTTTATGCCTCTATACATTTCAATGGTAGCACCGTATTGGTTAACGGTACTCCTATAAAGGTAGAAACATTTGTAGGCGGAAACTGCGGCATCAGCAACGACCGTTCGCACACTCGTACAGGATATTACAACCGCAAATACATGCATCCCGAAGCAGGTCAGTTACGTCCGCAAGACGATGGCTTGTGGAAACACTACCGCCTAGGCGCAGTATATCTAAACGCAGCCGAAGCAGCCGCCCAAACAGGCAGAACAGAAGAGGCTATGAAATATGTAAATACAATACGTCACCGTGCCGGATTCTCACCATCGGTAGATATAAAAGCAAATTCTAAAGAAGAAGCTATACTATATGTACGTCATGAACGCCAAGTAGAATTATGCTACGAAGAATATCGCTATTTTGATACTCGCCGTTGGTGCAAACCCGATGAAGATAATACCTGCGAAAAATTCTCTACTGGTATGCGTATCACTCGTAACGGAGATAATACATTCTCATATCAACGAGTTTTGGTTGGTACCCTCAGTACAGAAACACCAAGCAAGATGTCATACGAAAAGAAATACCATTTGCTGCCTATTCCACTCGATGAGGTTTCTAAATTGGAATCACAAACAGGAATTTCATGGCAAAATACAGGATGGTAATTAACTACAAACGAGTACAGAATATGAAAAAAGTAATAATAAAAAATATAGTTTTCATGTTGGTTCTGGCATCTAACGCTCACGGTATAGTTGGGCAAGCAGCAGAATCAAACATAAATAAAAGTTATATCGGACTGCAAGATATAAACAAGGTTCTTTCTGGTACAATAACCGATACCGACGGGCAACCTATTGCCGGAGTATTGGTCTCTACAAAATCGGCAAAGAAAGAAGCGGTAACCGATATAAACGGAAAGTTTGAGTTATCTATTCCCGAAAATGAAACTCAACTAAAAGTAAGTTGCGTAGGCTTTGCTACTACATACGTCAATTTAACAGACGATAGCAGTTTGGCCATCACACTGAAAGAAGACATCTGTAAGGCCGATGAACTCATACCTATAGCACAGATGAGAAAAGAAACTCGCCAGTCTATTACAGGCTCTTTTTCTATGGTAAAAGGAGATAAGCTCACTCAGTACCCATCTGCAGGACTGTTTGGAACATTAACGGGCAAGTTGGCCGGATTAACCATCATGCAGACATCTGGCGAACCGGGCAATGATGGAGGAAGCATGTATCTGCGTGGTTACGGAACAACCAACGGAAACACTCCGTTAATTATCCTCGACGGAATCCCCTCGCCTACTATCGACATCAATCTGCTCGATCCTGAATCCTTAGAGTCTATAGTAATATTAAAAGATGCCGCAGCATGCGCAGCTTATGGTTTTCAAGCTGCTCACGGAGCCATTGTTATCACAACAAAACGTGGATATAACGGAAAGCCGAAGGTCTCTGTAACAGCCAACTTCGCTTTGCAACAACCTACCGTTACACCAGATATGCTACACAGCTGGGAATATGCCCAACTCAGAAATCAGGCATTGAAAAACGACGGACTGCCAACAGCCTTTACCGATGAGCAAATCAAACAATATCAAAACGGAGGAAATGCGCTATATCCCGACAATAATTGGTATAAAATGTTCATGCGAGACATGACTACCATGCAGCGTTACAACATAAACATTTCTGGAGGTAGCGACCGCATCAAATATTTTGTAAGTGCCGGATTCGTTTCTCAAGGCGATTTGCTGAAAGTAGAGAAATCAGACAAATACGATGCAACAAAATACATGCAGCGATTCAACGAACGAAGCAACTTAGACATCCAGATTTTGCCTAACTTAAATGCATTTCTAAACCAAATGGTGGTTATCAAGAAAACGAAATCGCCTTATTACGGTACGGGTGGCATTCTAGAGAGCTTCTATAGAACTCCGGCTACCGAACCTGGTCCGTTAACTCCCGATGGAGGAATAGTAGTAACTCCTTACGATGCAGAATCTACATATGGAAGAATAAACCGATCTGGATACCAACGCTATACAGAATCTACCATAAATGTAGCGTTAGGACTAAACTGGGGTCTCGATTTTATAACAAAAGGCTTGTCTCTAAAAGGAACGTTAGGATATGAATCGCGCCAGCAGAGTGGCATCATGGGCTCCATTTCGTACGCCAGATACATCAAAGACGAATCAAACACGTCCGAACTTGTATTTAAGCCTTACGGTTCATGGATAGATTCCGCTCTCAGCTTAGGTAAAGGCTCAAACTATAGATATTTCTTAAACTTCAACGGCACACTGAATTATGAACGTACATTCAATGAAGATCATGAAGTAAACGCTTATGCAAACTACTTCGTACAAGACATAATTCGTGAAGGTGGAGGTGCACAGATTTTGCCATACGACCAAATTGGTTTCAACCTACATGCAAAATATGGATACAAGAACAAATACTATTTGCAAGCAGATGCCAGCTGGATGACTTCCGACCAATTCCGCCGCAGTCCACGTTACGGATTCTTCCCGACAGTTTCCGCCGCTTGGGTAATCAGTAATGAAGATTTCTTCAAAGAATGGGATGGTGCTTCATGGTTATCATTCTTAAAGATGAAGGCCTCATACGGTACTGTAGGAAACGATCAGATTGCCGGATACCGCTATATGTATCAAGATGATATCCGCATGGGCGGTGGAGGCTATGTAAATAGTTTGTATTCAGGCTCTATTATAAACGAGTCGTTATTAGGCAACCCCGACATCAAATGGGAAACTGCCCATCAACAAAACTATGGCATCAGCGTAGGTTTGTTTAATAAACTGACACTTAACTTTGATTATTACTACCAGCGTACCAACAACCGAGTAGGAAAAGACAGCAAGGTGCCTCTAATGCAAGGATTAAGTTCAGGAAAATATCCGTATACTAACTTCGGAAAAGTAGAGAATCGCGGTTTTGAATTAGAATTAGAATTCGCTCATCGGTTCAATAAAGACTTGAGTTTGAATGCTTCTGGCAACTTGTCATGGAACAAGAATAAAATCATTGATGTAGACGAAATTAATAGAGGATCAAGCAATTTCTTCTACCCATATCGTCAAAACGGATATTCTATCGGACAGTACTTTGGATACTTGATAGATACATCAAACGGTAACGGCTATTTCAATAGCGAAGAAGAGATACGCAACTCTAATTTAATCTACAGCGGAACCGCTCCACGTCCAGGCGATTTTATATATCAAGACCTGAACAAAGACGGTGTGATAAATGAGCAAGACCAAGCTCCTATAGGCTATAGTAATGTGCCACGCATAAGTTATGCTTTCGACGCTACTGTAAACTATAAGAATTTTGATTTCTACATGCAGTTGCAAGGCATAGCAAAAGCTAGTTCGTATTATGCAGGATATGGAGTAAACGAGTATTTCGCACAAGGTGTATACACACGCTTACATCAAGAAGCATGGACTGCAGAGCGTTATGCCAAGGGCGAGACTATATCATTCCCGGCCTTGTCTACCTCACAGTCTTCAAGTGCTCAGGCCAACTCGTTCTTTATTCGCAATACTGACTACCTACGCCTGAAAAATGTAGAGATTGGTTACACACTACCTAAGTATATTTGCCAAAAACTACATACCAACAAGATACGTTTTTATCTGAGTGGTAGTAACCTACTTACATTCAGCGGACAGAAGTTCAAAGATTTCGATATCGAATCTAGCAGTTTGTCGGTTTATCCTCAATACCGCACGTACAATATCGGACTAAACATAGTATTCTAATCTATAAAGACCATGAAGAAAAATAAATTATACACAGCAGTCATTCTCTCGGTACTGCTTTTTACAAACAATGCTTGTACCGAAGTGACAGATTATGACGACGGACGAATCTCGTACGAAGAGATTTTCCAAAACGACAAAAAAACAGCCGCTTACCTGAATCTTTGCTATTCTGCTGTAGATTTCTACGGAATGCAGTATGGTAACAGTACACTACTAGCAGGATTTACCGACGAAGCGCACGATGCTAACGATGCCGTAAACGGAAGCGCGTATACATGGTATAAAGGAAGAGTTACCGCATATAGCAATCCTATAAACAACAGTTGGTGGGAACAATACTGGGCAGGCATTCGCTACTGCAATGTATTCCTCTCTAACATAGACAATGCTACATTATCGTTAGAGAGAAACCGTGCTGGCTGGCGTGCACAAGCTCATATCTTAAGAGCCTATTATTACTTACAACTCATCAAAAGATATGGTGGAGTTCCGGTTATAACAGAACCTTCGCCTATACACTTTGATTACTCTAAAATCAAAAAGACCACCTTCACTACAACAGCTCGCCAAATCTTGGCAGACTGTGATGAAGCCTTGCAAGTATCCGACTCTGATTTAGGTTGGCGTGCAGGCAATGCCGAAAGCGATAGAGGAAAAGTCACCAAAGCAATGGCTTATGCCATCAAATCAGAAACCGCACTCTATGCAGCAAGCCCGTTATGGAACGACGGCTCGTTTACATGGAGCGAAGCTGCACAAATTACGCAAGAGGCACTTAATGCATGTTTAAATCATGGGTACGAACTATATAGCCAAGCTCCTGCCGGCAATGTAGGATATCTGCCATATGATGTTTATTTCTATTCGCGCTCTGATGTAAACGGGGCTACCGACAAAGAAACTATTTTCGAAAGCAAAAGTCAAATGCCGGTATTTATGTATAACGGTCTTCCTATCGTGAATGGAATGATTAAATGTGGCGACTGCCCATCGCAAGAGTTAGTCGATGCCTATGAAACGACCGACGGTGTAGCACCTATACTGGGCTACTCTGATGATGAACATTTACACCCGATAATCAATCCTGAGGCTACTCTATACAACGAAGCAGACCCATATGCTAACCGTGACCCTCGACTTAAAGCATCTATCTACTACAATGGTGCATTATTTAACTTAGGCGACGGAAACAGCAGAGTATGGACTTACGAGGGTGGAAACTGTGAACGCTCTACCACCAGTATGATGCATACACGTACAGGATATTATCTGCGTAAGTACTCTAACTTCAATTCAGACAAGAATAGCAATAAAGACGGCTATTTCAAAATGTTCCGCTTGGCAGAACTTTACTTAAACGCGGCAGAAGCACTTAATGAAGCATCAAATGGCACCGCGCCACAAGAAGCTATAAATGCTATAAATGCTATTCGTTCACGTGTAGGCATGCCTGGCGTTCCGCAAAACATGAGTCAAGCAGATTTTAGAAAGAAGGTAAGAAACGAACGTCGCGTAGAGTTGGCTTTCGAAGAGCATCGCTTCTATGATGTACGCCGTTGGAAAATATTATCCGAAACCGATAAAGTAATTACCGGCATGTCTTGCCAAAACAACAATGGATCATTCACGTATCAGCGTTTTGTTGTAGACAAAGACCGTAAAGCCTATACAGATAAGTATCTCATCATGCCAATTCCTGGAGACGAAGCTATACGCTTGAAAGAAAACACAGGTGTAAACTATCAAAACCCAGGATGGGAATAAATAAAATATTTACCTCACTAAAAACACATTATATATATGAAATTATTACTTTCAATAGTCCTAGCATTCTTATGCTCTACTACCATCTACGGATGCGGAAAAAACGAATTGCTTACTGAAGAATATCATGACAAAGAATCATGGGAAGGTACACATAAAGCTGAATTAAAAGATAATGGTAAGGCTCTTATCAATCCTATGATGGGATGGACCATGCATTTCTACTCTAACCTGCTTACCAATTATGGCTCAAAATTAGATCCTGAAGATGTTATAGAAGATTTTCCAGGAGTAAGCACAGTTTACCTTCGTATCCCTTGGAGCTTCGTAGAGCCAGAAGAAGGAAAGTTCAACTGGGAAGTACTCGATACTCCAGCACAACGATGGATTCAAGCCGGAAAAAAAGTCGCTTTCCGTATCACAGCTACCGAAAACTGGATGCGCTCTGGTACTCCTCAATGGGTGTTCAATGCAGGAGCTGTGGGATATGAAGTAGACGGATACATAGAACCAGATTACAATGATCCTGTATTTTTGGAAAAAGCGGAAAAGTTCGTTGCTAAAATGGCAGAACGTTATGACAATAACCCAAATGTTTCGTTTGTTGACATAGGCTTATTTGGCATGTGGGGTGAAGGTCATACCGTAATGACCAGTCCAAGACATGGACACTCATGGGGATTCGATGTACAGAAGAAGTTCGTTGATATGTATGTAAAGTATTTCAAGCATACACAGATTGTTATTTCTGACGACTTTGCTGGTCCTTATTCAGAAGGTGTTCACTTCGAAATCATTGACTATGCATTGTCGAAAGGTGTTACCCTTCGCGATGACAGTATCTTGGTAGAGGCTGCCCCACATCATTGGTACCACAGTGGAATGGCTCAGCTGTTCTGGCCTACCATGCCGGTAGTTCTAGAGCACGAGCACTATGAAAACTCCAAACAGAAAGGCGCTTGGGATAAGGAATTGTTTCTGAAGTCTATAGAAGAATATCATGCCTCGTACATGTCAATACATACTTGGCCAAGATTGTTGCTTGAAGAAAACCGCGACGTAATAGACCGCATAAATCTGCGTTTGGGTTATCGTCTGCAAGCTCCAGAAATAGAATGGCCACGTAGAATTGTTAAAAGTCAGGATTTCACTATCACATCTAAATGGAAAAATGCTGGAGTTGCACCTTGCTATCCTGGCGGTTATCCTTGCTTCACCATTAAAAATAGTAAGGGTGGCATCGTTTCTGTATTAGTTGACGAAAGCTTTAATGTCCGTAACATGGAGGTTGGTGAACCTGATCAAGCAAAAGAATATACTCTGAACTCTGTATTCAAAGTAGCACAAAAATTCACTGATTCCAAGGGTACTTATTATAGAACTTGTAAACCAGGGAAATATGAATTATACATTTCTGTAGGACAAGCAGACGGAACTCCTGTATTCGAGCTTCCTTATGACGATAACGACGGGCATAAAAGATATAAATTAGGAACCATCATTATCACAGAATAATAAATAATTATTCAACGTTTTCAATAGGCAAGAGAGGGTGGGTCGTTCTCGATAGGTTATATGGGTTCGGGCGACCCACCCTCCTTTTCTTTTACCTCTTACCTCACGCCATCATTAGCGCAATATAAGAGGGCTTTATTTGAACATTTTCTCAATATCTTCTTCTTTCAGGATAGATAATACGGTCTTTCCGTCGGGGGTATAGTTGGGAGTGCTAATCGCCAGCAACTCATCTACCAGATTGTTCATCTCTTCGTTGCTGAGCAACTGTCCCGGCACTATGGCTGCAGCCTTGGCCAATGAGAGGGCTAATACGCCTTGCACTTCTTCTTTCACCTTACTGCCCTTATCAACGGCAGAGTGAACCAAGTCGCTTACCAACTGCTCCGGATTCAGTCCGTCGATACCGGCAGGAACACCATTTATGGCATACGAACCGCCGCCCAAATCGCTCAGCTCGAATCCTAAGTATTTAAGGTCTTCCATTATTTCCTCAAGCACAGGCACCTCGGCAGGCGAGAAATGTACCATATCGGGGAACAACATACGCTGCGATACATTCTGATGCGACGCAAGTTGCTTCATATAACGCTCGTAAAGCACACGGATATGGGCACGCTGCTGATTTATTATCATCAAGCCCGATTTGACAGATGTTATTATATAGCTTCCCTTATACTGATAATGCAAAGGCACTTTCTCCTGAACTGCCGCTTCCGGATGTCCATCATAAAGCGTAGGTTCTGCCGTCGGACTTTCTTCTTCGGGAGGCAATTCCCATTCTCCACCTTGATCGGGCTGCGCAGCCAAGTTCCACGGTTGGTCGGCCTTCTTGTCGAGTCCCTGAAACAGCGGTTGCCATGTAGGAGTCTTGCGCTCGTACGAAGCGGAAGAATACGACGATGGAGGTGCCGACGATACGTTAAACGGATTATACGACGGATCGAACGATGTAGCGGGAGGCACCGACGAACTGTCTGTAGGCGTTCCGTCGTAAGCCGGTATATCGGGCATTCCTTCCGTATCGAAATCGATGGAAGGCACAGCGTTAAAGCGTCCTAAGGTTTCCTTTACGGCTGCCGACAGTATCTGCCATATCGCTTGCTCGTTGTCGAATTTTATCTCCGTTTTGGTAGGATGTATGTTAACGTCAATATTCGACGGGTCTACCGTAAAGTAGATAAAGTAAGACATCTGCTCGCCCACGGGGATAAGGTTCTCGTAAGCATCGGCCACCGCCTTATGGAAATACGGGTGACGCATATATCGTCCGTTTACGAAGAAGAACTGACGTGCCCCTTTCTTTCGTGCAGTCTCGGGCTTACCTATGAATCCGTGAATCTGCACCATGCTAGTATTTATATCGAGCGAAAGCAAGTCTTTGTTCAGCTTATTGCCAAACACTCCCATTATGCGCTGACGCAAAGAGATAGCAGGCAGATTCAGCATTTCAGTACCGTTATGAGATAGCGTGAACGATACTTCCGGATTTACCAAAGCTATACGTTCGAACTCGGTAAGCACATTGCTAAGCTCCGTCTGGTTCGACTTCAGGAACTTACGGCGTGCCGGTATATTAAAGAACAGATTCTTTATGCTGAAGTTACTTCCACGTGCACAAGCCACCGCTTCCTGACCTTCTACCTTAGAGCCAGATATGCGGATAAGCGTTCCAAGCTCGCCACCGTCCATCGCAGTGCGTAGTTCTACCTGAGCCACAGCCGCTATAGAAGCCAGAGCCTCGCCACGGAAACCCATGGTATGCAAGGCAAACAAATCTGTAGCCTTACGGATTTTAGAAGTAGCGTGTCGTTCGAAAGCCAACCGAGCGTCTGTTTCCGACATACCCTTCCCATCGTCTATTACCTGAATGCAGGTCTTACCCGCATCGGTTACAAGCACGTCGATATGTTTGGCTCCGGCGTCGATGGCGTTTTCTACCAACTCTTTCACAACCGAAGCCGGACGTTGAATTACTTCGCCCGCCGCAATCTGATTGGCAACGGAATCGGGCAATAAACGGATTACATCACTCATGGTTTTCTCTCTTTATTATAATGTAAACTCTCCAGTAACCAGATAATGGAGTATGTACAGCAGTACGGCAATTGCCACAAAGATAGTAGCGTACGACAACGGCTCGCGTCCGCTTTCCTTACGCCGCTTAAGATGGGTAGTGCCTTCAATAAACTTGCCGCGAATATCTTCGGGCGAGAATTCTTTAGGAGGAATCATTCCCAAATCACGCTTGGCGTCTTCCTCCATCTTCTGCAGTTTTTCCTTCCGTTCGTCTACATAGATGTATTCATGATGAAACGGACGGGGTTTTCTCATTGTAAACAGTCCCATAGCTATTCCTCCTTCTTTTTCTTTTCAAATAAATGTTGGTTCGGCAGTTCTACCGGTCCTCGCACGCTCTTCTTCAGCTGGTCGGTAACCTTCTTTGGTACCCAGTTGAAAATGTCCTGCTTGTTCTTAGGACGTATATAGTCGAACCACACAAAGTTATCGAGTTTATCTTTTCCTGCCGGAATCTGCGTCATCGGATATAACGTGCCGCTCGATTTCGGACTCATCACCATTTTCTCCAGTTTCTGGTTCTCAAGGTATACATCAAGCTTACTGGTTTCGGATACATTCATACCTATAAGGGTACTGTCGGCATCCATCGGATAATAAACCACACGCACAGAGCCTATCACTTCGGTCTTATACATCTGCTTATTGCGGAAGTATGATTTCATTTCCTTGCCCGACACTTGGTTGTACTTGGTAGAATCTATTTGTTCTACTGAAAGGGCTTGGTTTATGATATGCGCCCTTTCTATGGTACTATCGTTAAAGTAAATACATACCTTCTCGCCTACCAACTGCTGATTCTGGTTCCACAGGATAGGGTCTTTGTACAGAGTAAGGCAACTATCTTTCGTAGCGAATACCAGCGAATCGGCTACGCCCTGCATATCGGTACGGTAAAAACGAACCTTATGAAAAGCACGCATCTCACGGTGCATAGAGTCGGTATCAAGATGGAATGTCTCCATCATCAAGGTATCAGCATGAAGAAACAAGCTGTCGCCTTGCGAATAATCTATGGCTACCGCCTTATCTGTAGCGAAGGCGTACTTGGTTTTCTCGTTATAGTAACCATACTCGCCTGTCATCATGTTCTTGTTGATGGTGTCGCGCATCTCCATGTGCGAGAACGCCTCGCCCACCCCAGTGTTACGGTCGTAGAATAACGTATCGCCGGTAAGTTGCTTAGCGTCGTTCGTGATAATAGAACGCTGATACAGAGCCGCCTTTCCGGTAGCGGTGTTATACGTTCCCTGCTCGGAATAGATATGGTTATTATCGCTCAATATGTCCGACGGACCTACAATTTCCGCCACCTTCGACTGGGTGTTGTACTCCAAAGTATCCGAAGTCAACGTAAACTGCGGGTTCACCAACTTAACGTTATAGTTGAACACCGACTGCTTGGTAGACGGATTGTACTCTCCCCACTCAGAGGTAAGCACATTCTGCTCGTCCATCAGCGTACCGCCATCGAAAAAGTAACCCAAGTTATACAGACGGTCGTAGTTCAAGCTATCCGTAAGCAACGTAGTGTTACGGTTCTCCATACGCACATTATTGCGCACCTCGGCTATCTGCGTATTTCCGTCATAATAAAGACGGTCGCCATACAGAAAGAGCGTATCGCCTTGATTCATCTTCACGTTGCTGAACGCCTCGAACGAACCGAGCTTATCGTAATAGTAAGCACTATCGCAATACATATACACGCTGTCATGACGGAACACCACATTTCCCGTCACCACCTGCGCATCGGGATGCCGCGAATCTTTTCGCAACATATCAGAATGTATCAGGTACACCTTACTCTTGGCCTGCTGCTTCTTAGGAGCCTGTACTTTAGCCTCCTGCTGCGGGCGCGACTGCTTGTTCTGCACCGGCTTCTGAGCTAACAAACAAAAGCCGAAAAGGCATAAGACACTTGCCAGAAGTATCTTATGCCCACGTATATTATGTTTTTTCTCTTCGTTTCCTTGCATATAAGGTCTTTAATTCTTAATCCATCCCGGATATTTGAAATCACAGTTTCTCCACGACGGGTTGATGCGTACGTAGGTATTTTTCTGCTTTTCAACAATCCACTTCTGAATCTTTTCTTCACTGCGCTTTGCTGTCACCATCGATTTCAGACGCTGATAGTCTTCGGTAATAGTAGCCTTATGTCCGTCGATGCGGTTTTTCAACTTAACGATGGCACATACTTCTTTACCCTTAGAGTTAATCATAGTGAAAGCTTTAGAGATTTCACCTATTTGCATTTTCTCTACCACCTTAGCTACATCTTGCGAGATAAGAGAAGCCAACTGCTGCATCTCGAAGCGAGATGTACTGTTCTGAGGGTTGGCCAACAAACCGTGGTTATTACGGGTATCTTTATCTTGCGAAAGCCATGTAGCGGCATCATCGAAAGAGAATTTAGCCTTACGGATATCATCGCCGATAGAGTCAAGACGAGCCAAAGCTGCGTCAATGTCTTTCTTGTCTACTTCCGGACGAAGCAAGATGTGACGGTAGTTTACACGGTCGCCTCGTTTTTCTATCAACTGTGCTATATGGTATCCGAATTCTGTTTCGAATACTTTTGATACTTTCTTAGGGTCTGTAAGGTTGAACACCACATTGGCGAATTCTGGAACCAACTCACCTCTACCGGTAAATCCGCCTTCACCGCCACGAGCTGCGGTACCAGGGTCTTGCGAGTAGAAACGTGCCAAGATAGAGAACGAAGTCTCGCCCTTGTTAACACGGTCGGCGTATTCACGAAGCTGAGCTTTTACACGTTCTATTTCCTTCTCTGAAATTTTCGGCATCAACTCGATAATCTGTACCTCCACCTGAGTGGGCACAAACGGAATACTGTCTTTAGGTAACTTGCTGAAATAGTTGCGCACCTCGGCTGGAGTCAACTTGATGTCGCCTATAATTTTCTGCTGCATCTGCTGCACTCTCATACCCTCGCGGATATTGTCGCGAAGCATCTCACGAATCTGAGTATAGCTTTTGTTATAATACTCTTCAAGCTTTTCCTTAGAACCGAACTGATCGATAAGCCATGATGTACGCTGTTCTACACGCTGAAGCACTTCCTGATCGGATACTTCCACACTATCTATCTCTGCCTGATGCAAGAACAATTTCTGTACGGCCAATTCCTCTGGTATAACACAATACGGGTCACCGTCAAAACGTCGGTTTTCATACTGCGCATTCAGACGTTCATTCTCTACGTCCGACTTCAGTATAGCCTCATCTCCTACTACCCATACCACTTCATCGATGACATTATTCTGTGCACCAACTGCCGAAGCAATAAGTACGAATAGCAAACATGCGTAAATTCTTAAAAATTTCAATCCACTCATTTAATCTATTGTCTTATAATATTTTATTTTCTTGTCTTCCGAAGCTTCGCGATACAATTCAGATTTCATCTGATTGATGAACTCGGTACGCTTCTGGTTGACCAATATTTCTTTTATCTCATTCTGAGCATACTCTAACGGGAGGATTTCTCCTTTAGGAAGGAACTGCTCTACGTGGAGGATGTAGCAGAACAACGAGTCTTTAACTTCTACATTTTTGTCGTTCGACAGGTAACCGGGATTAGACTTCAAGGCAGCAAGCGGCATCTTCGAAGCGAAATCGGAAACCGGAAGCCAGCGGTCGAAGAAATAATCGTAGTTAACAGCAGTACCTACACAGAACTTTTCCAAACGATCGAGGTTGCTTTCTACATTATTACGGCACCATCCACGCAATGTGTTCAGGTTGGGCACATTGACCGGCACTTTCACGAAAAGTCCTTTAATGTAAGGCGCATCAGCACGAAACAACTCCGGGTTTTGATTGTAATACTGCTCTACCTCGGCATCGGTTATGGCACCGCTCAACTTCTGCTTCACCAGCTCTTCCTGATACGTATGCATTATCAGCGTCTTGCGATACGAAGATACAAGTTCTTCTATCCGTTGATTGTCGGGCACATTGTCTTTAGCTTTTTTATACAGCAAGGCATCTTCTACCCAATCGCGCACATATTGCTTCACAAAATTAACGCTATCGGCTCCGTGCAGTCCCACGGGCATTACCCTATCCACATCTTCCTCATAAAGGAACGACCCGTTCACCTCTGCCAATGGGGTACCAGAACCCGGAGAGACTGACGAAGAGCAGCCTCCCAACAAAAAAGCACAAGCCATAAGGCTATATTTCAGTGTTACGGTCATTTCCTGTTAATTAGTGAACGAAGATACACTATTAATTATTATCTACATTACTATTAACTGTTTTTTAACACTGATTCAGCGCAATAAAGCGCTATACAAAGCATTGTGACATAAATTTGAAAGTCGATAAAAAAAGAATGCAATGTTTCATTCAAGCCATCACATTCTTTCACTTTACCATTCGCATATTGCAGTGCTGCAATTCGTATTCTTTTTTCCACGTATCGCAGAGATTTTTTCTACGATTTTTATGTTTGATATATTTACTTACTCGTAATAAGACTGTTCAGTACTTCTTGATTAATTTCTACTTTAAAGCGGTTGCCCATTTCCTTAACGCGAGCCTCATCGAGCGAGAAGAGATAGTCTGCTTTCACTCTATCGGCCACGTCGGAATATGATTCCGGTCCTCGCTTCAAGAACTTGCCTAATGATATGGCGTATGGGTATGCCGTACGGATTCCTCCATTGCCGCATTTGAACGCTAACCTATCAACCTCTGCATCCTGACCAATGCGGAACAGACCGGTTTTTACATCCGCTTGGCTTTTCGGGTTGTCCTTATTCCATTGCGCAACGACTGCCTGCCACTCATTTAAAGACAATTTCTTCAGTTTCTTTTTCAGCTTTGACGCATCTTTCTTACTCTGACAATAGATAACTCCTCCCTTGAAATGCGGCAGACTCCACACATAATCGCTTTTATGCGCCTGAAAATAATCTACAAGCTGTAAGGTAGAAACCTCTTTAGGATAAGAAGACGGATTTTTCTTATCCCAATACTTCACGAGCAAACTGTCGGCAAGTGAAGTCATGGAAAGCATCTCAGCCAATTGCGCTACCGACTTACCTCCTGCCCACCCCGCATACAGCTTACTGTTGAGCAACGACGAGGCGATGTCTGAACGCACGGAAAGAACCGGACAAGACTTGCCTACGCTATCGGCTTTTTCTGCAGTTTCTTTCTGCAACAACCGCACTATATGTACCCCTAAAGGCGAAGAGAATGGCTCCGAGAACTGACCAACGGAAAGCGATTGTAAACGTGTAGAGAACTCCTTCAGCAATTCTACCCCCGATGCCCATACCGGAGTGGAAGGAGAATAAGACTGAAAGTCGACTCCTTGCCGCAAAGCACGATAGATAGAATCGAGCCGAAGCATGGCACGCTGCTCCTGCCGCTTACCGTCGCGCTGAGACAGAGGAATGAATATCTGATCGTACCGAAACCTATCGGATGTCAAAAAACGGCCCTTCTTATTGTCTGAAAGCGCCCTACCGATAGAATCAGTTTTCTGGCGGTCGGTACCTACCGACATCAATCTACTGCCAAGCATCACCTTCAATTCTTGCTTAAACACGGGCAAGGTATCCCATTTCTGACTGCGTGCATCGGCGAGTTTCAGCTTATCGAACAAGAAATGATTGAAGCACACCGACACCGACGAGCCGTCTGTACCTCTGCGTAACTGGCGCTTCATATAGCTTTCGAACTCAGACTTAGGGACTGAAGTACCGTTTATCTTCAGTAATTCATCCGCTTGCAGAGAAGCGTACGCACATGGCACCGCCATCCACATAGCCGCAACGATACACAATAATGTTTTTACTTTCATGTTTATACCAATCAAAAAAAGAAAGCGAAGAACTACGCTAATCTTAATGTCGTAATTCTTCGCTTCTGATATCTATCCGTTCACTACCCTATCTTTACAGACAGAGGCAAGAACGCTATTATTCCATTTACTGAGGACGGCTGTAGTTAGGAGCCTCGCTGGTAATTGCAACATCGTGCGGATGGCTTTCCAATACACCTGCATTGGTGATACGAGTAAACTTAGCGTTATGGAGTTCCTTGATGTTATGCGCTCCGCAATATCCCATACCCGAACGCAAACCACCTACCAACTGATAGATTACTTCGTAAAGGCTTCCCTTGTAAGGAACGCGAGCTGCGATACCTTCCGGAACCAACTTCTTAACGTCGGTAGTTCCAGACTGGAAGTAACGGTCCTTAGAACCATTTTCCATAGCTTCCAAAGAACCCATACCACGGTAAGACTTAAACTTACGTCCGTTGAAGATGATAGTGTCGCCCGGAGACTCTTCGGTACCTGCTACCAAAGAACCGATCATTACACAGTAACCACCGGCAGCAAGAGCCTTAACAACGTCGCCAGAATAACGCAAACCACCATCGGCAATCAAAGGAACACCAGTGCCTTCAAGAGCTTTGGCTACATCGTAAACGGCAGTCAGCTGAGGAACACCTACACCTGCTACAACACGAGTGGTACAGATTGAACCCGGACCGATACCTACTTTCACAGCATCAGCACCAGCTTCTACCAACATCTTAGCAGCTTCGCCAGTAGCGATGTTACCTACTACTATATCTACATTAGGGAATCTCTTCTTAGCTTCTTTCAGCTTTTCGATAACCGACAATGAATGTCCGTGAGCTGTATCGATAACGATAGCGTCGGCACCGGCATTAATCAATGCCTCCATGCGCTGCAATGTATCGGCAGTTACACCTACTCCGGCAGCTACGCGCAAGCGACCTTTCTCGTCCTTGCAAGCCATAGGTTTATCTTTAGCTTTAGTGATATCTTTATAAGTGATAAGACCTATCAACTTACCTTTTTCGTCTACTACAGGAAGTTTCTCAATCTTGTTCTCCTGAAGAATCTTCGATGCAGTCTCCATATCTGTACCCGGAGTGGTAGTTACGATATTGTCTTTAGTCATGACTTCGTCAATACGCTTTGTCATGTCTCTTTCAAAACGCAAGTCACGGTTTGTAACGATACCGACCAGATATTTCTCATCGTCTACTACAGGAATACCACCGATTTTATATTCGGCCATGATATCAAGAGCATCTTTCACAGCAGAACCTCTCTTAATAGTTACAGGGTCATAAATCATACCGTTTTCGGCACGCTTTACAATTGCTACCTGACGAGCCTGTTCTTCTATCGACATGTTCTTATGGATTACACCGATACCGCCTTCGCGTGCGATAGCGATAGCCATTTGGGCCTCGGTAACAGTATCCATAGCGGCAGTTACAAACGGGATTTTCAAATCGATGTTGCGTGAAAACTTTGTCGAGAGTTCGACAGCTTTAGGTAATACCTCAGAATAGGCCGGGATTAACAATACGTCGTCGTAAGTCAATCCGTCCATCACTACTTTATCTGCAATAAATGACATAGGGCTTTTATGCGTTAAGATTTTATTGCGTGCAAATATACGCATTTTCAGAAAAACCATGAATACCCTTTGCATTTTTTTTCGAATATTACCCAAAAAAAAGAATGCAACAGACAAATAAATCAGTCTGCTGCATTCCAAGTAATACCTCTTTTAAGTCTTAGTATCAATTCGCCATTTCCGAAATGAACTTGATACGGACAAGTCTTATTTCTTCTTCCGTATAATCTGATCCAAGCTCATCCATAGCGTCATCGATTTTATCGGTTGTCGACTCTTTAAAATAGTCGTAGATATCAAGCATGTGATCTTCGTCCATCACCTCATCGAGGAAATAATCGATGTTAAGCTTAGTACCCGAATAAACGATAGCTTCAATTTCGTCGAGCAATTCGTTAAACTCAATACCTTTAGCCACCGCTATATCATCAAGAGCCACCTTACGGTCTATGCTCTGAATGATAGAGACCTTCAGTTTCGACTTATTGGCAACGGTACGTACACGCAAGTCTTCCGGACGGTCAATTTCATTCTCCTCGCAGTGCTTCTTAATCAGTTCGCAGAACTCCTGTCCGTAGCGTTTAGCCTTACCGGCACCTACACCCGGAATATTCTGCAACTCTTCAAGAGTCACCGGATAGATAGTAGCCATAGCCTCCAATGAAGGATCCTGGAATACCACATAAGGAGGAACATCGAGTTTCTTAGACATCTTCTTTCTCAAGTCTTTCAACATCGAAAACAGAACAGGGTCTACCGCACACGACGCTCCGCTTCTCATCGGAACTTCTTCTACATCTTCATCATCGAAATCGTTGTCTTCTACTATCTTGAACGACTTCGGCTTCTTCAAGAACTTACGTCCTTCGGCAGTAACCTTGAGTAAGCCATAGTTTTCAACATCCTTAGTAAGATATCCGGCTATCAGCGCCTGACGTATAACAGCATTCCACAAACGATCTTCCTCGCCCATGCCCGAGCCGAAAACTTCCAACTCTTCATGCTTATGCGCAAGCACCTCGGATGTTTCCTTACCTAAAAGGATATCTACTATATAATCTTGCTTAAAATTTTCTTTTACCGCAATGATTGTTTCAATCACTGCACACAATGAATCCTGAGCCTCCACTTGTTTTTTTGGATTTAAACAGTTATCACAATTACCACAGTTGTCCTCAGTATACTCCTCACCGAAATAATGCAATAATATCTTTCGTCTACACAATGACGATTCCGCATACGCCGCTGTTTCCTGCAACAGTTGTTTCCCAATCTCCTGCTCAGAAACAGGCTTACCCTGCATAAACTTCTCTAATTTCTGCAAGTCCTTATTTGAGTAGAAAGTGATGCATTGGCCTTCGCCACCGTCACGACCGGCGCGTCCTGTTTCCTGATAATAGCCTTCCAAGCTCTTAGGCACATCGTAATGAATTACGAAACGCACATCCGGCTTATCGATACCCATACCGAATGCTATGGTCGCTACTATCACGTCAATATCCTCTTTCAAGAAAGCATCTTGATTGGCATTGCGGGCAGCCGAATCCATACCAGCATGATACGGACGGGCTTTTATGCCGTTAGCCTGAAGGATTTCGGCCAGTTCTTCTACTTTTTTACGGCTCAAGCAGTAAATGATTCCCGATTTATCAGGGTTCTGCTTAATAAAACGGATAATGTCCTTGTCTACATTGTTAGTCTTTGCCCTTACTTCGTAGTATAGGTTTGGACGATTAAACGACGATTTGAACTCCTTGGCTTCTGTCATTCCCAGATTCTTCTGGATATCCATCTTCACCTTGGGAGTAGCGGTTGCGGTCAGGGCTATT
>ENA-OOXM01000126-OOXM01000126.1-human-gut-metagenome-genome-assembly--contig:-NODE-126-length-69214-cov-9.121806_pt1 | contig 69214 bp, 57 predicted proteins | sample MGYA00241589_ERZ501347 | MGnify/ENA primary metagenome ERZ501347 (study PRJEB25962, sample SAMEA2042832) | human gut metagenome | biome: human gut; feature: human-associated habitat; material: faeces...
GCTATGTTCCTAATTTTCAGTGAAATATTTATTTGCTTATATCGAACTCACGTTAAATATTAAAAAGCTATTATGCAATGTAATATTTACTGCAGATTGCTCCAAATCTCGGATGAAACATAGGAATAAAAAACGGAAACTTTTAATTTCTTGGATCTTTATGGAGCACGCTTATATAATAAATAGAATGTCCGGAATATGTGTTTAAAAACAATAATTCCGGACATTCTGTTATGCAATTTTATTTTAGGCTATATATTAGCCGCAATTCAATGAAAATAGGTTCATTTATATGTATTCACATAAATACTATTATTCATTTCCCGCACTTAACTCCTTTTCGTGTTCAGCAATCAAAGCCTGCTGTATTTCATTCGGCACAAGTTCGTAGCTTGCAAACTTTGTATTGAATGACGCACGACCTCCAGTTATACTGCTTAAGGCGATTGAGTAGCTGCTGAGTTCTTTTAATGGAATCTTAGCCTGAAGTTTCTGGTAACCAGCTTCACTATCCATACCCATTATTAGAGCACGGCGGCTTTGCAGATCGCTCATCACATCACCCATATAATCAGCCGGGACATATACCTCCAGATCATAAATAGGTTCAAGAATCTTTGGCCCGGCTTCCTTAAATGCAAGAGAGAACGCATTGCGGGCTGCCAGCATGAATGAAAGTTCGTTTGAATCAACAGGGTGCATCTTTCCGTCATACACAATCACTCTAACATCACGTGCGTAGCTTCCTGTAAGAGGCCCATGCTCCATTCTTTCCATTATACCTTTCAATATTGCGGGCATAAAACGAGAATCGATAGCACCACCTACGACTGAATTGATGAAAACAAGTTTTCCACCCCATTCAAGGTCTATTTCTTCTCTTCCCTTAATGTTTATTTTAAGTTCCTGACCATTGATTTTATATGAAACTGGATCAGGCATACCTTCTGCATAAGGTTCAACAATCAGATGTACCTCACCGAACTGTCCAGCACCTCCGGATTGCTTTTTATGTCTGTATTCAGCACGTGCCGTCTTGGTTATTGTTTCACGATAAGGAATCTTAGGCTCTTCAAACTTAACAGGAATCTTTTCATTGTTCTCTAAACGCCACTTCAAAGTACGGAGATGGAATTCTCCCTGTCCGTGAACGATTGTCTGCCTTAATTCCTTACTTTGTTCTATAACCCATGTGGGGTCTTCCTGGCGCATCCTTAACATTGCAGCCATCAACTTTTCTGTATCGGCAGAATTAACGGCTTTTATTGCACGTGAATATTTTGAGTTCGGGTAGCTTATAAAGTCAAATCTCCATTCACAGTCTTTTCCGTTAAGGGTGTTTCCTGTTTTTACATCTTTTAATTTCACGGTGCATCCAATATCACCGGCATTCAGACATTCTACAGGTATTCGGTTGGCACCTGCACAAACGTAGATTTGTCCAATTCTTTCTTTTGATCCTCGGTCAGCGTTTGTCAAATCATCACCAGGTTTAATGCAACCACTCATCACCTTGAAATAGCTTACATCACCAATATGCGGTTCCACTCCCGTCTTAAAGAAATATATTGATTCAGGACCACTTGAATCTGGAGTAATTTCCTCACCACGCGTATTATGCAGTTTTGGCATCTCACTGACAAATGGAACAACATTTCCAAGGAACTCCATCAAACGTCTCACACCCATATCCTTACCTGCACATACACAAAATACAGGGAATATAGAACGTGTAACAAGACCCTTGCGTATGCCTTCCCTCATTTCATCCTCTGTCAAAGTTTCTTCTTCAAAAAATTTCTCCATAAGACTTTCATCATTTTCAGCAGCAGCTTCCACAAGGAGCTTATGCAATTCCATAGCCTTTTCTTTCTCCTCTTCCGGAATATCTTCTATGATTGGCATGCCGCCGTCAGGCTTCCATGAGTATTTCTTCATCAACAGCACATCAATAAGTGCATTGAAATCATTTCCAGTACTGATTGGGTATTGTACTTGTACACACTTCGAACCATATATACTTTTCATGTTCGACATTATGTTGTCGAAATCACATTTATCAGAATCGAGCTGGTTGATTAAAAAAATAACCGGTTTCTTGAGTTTTTCAGTGTATCTGAAATTATTTTGTGTTCCTACTTCAGGACCATATTGTCCGTTTATAAGGATGACAGCCTGATCTGTAACATTAAGTGCTGTAATTGCGCCTCCTATAAAGTCATCAGATCCCGGACAATCAATTATATTAAGCTTTTTGTTATTCCATTCTACATGAAAGACGGTTGGAAAAACAGAATAACCATATTCTTGTTCTACAGGGAAATAATCACTTACTGTATTTTTTGCTTCTACCGTACCACGGCGTTTAATGATTCCGCTACCATAAAGCATTGACTCGGCAAGAGTTGTCTTGCCGGAACCCGCACTGCCAAGCAAGGCAATGTTTTTAATTTCATTAGTTTGATATACTCTCATATCAAAAGATTTAAAGTGTTAATATTAATGTCTAAGGTAATAAAGGACGAACCCTTACAGCCGACTAAGTTAAATAAATTTACAACAACTACAAAAGAAATGTATTAAAAAATATTAGTGTTTTAAAACATATTAGTATTTTTGCATTGATTTTTATGTTTATATCAAACAGATTTATCATTATAAGTTTTATATATTTATTGTCATTATTCAAATGGCTGGACTATACATTCATATCCCATTCTGTGCGAAACGTTGTTCATATTGTGGTTTTTATAGTACGACAAGATTAAACATGCGAGACAAGTATGTGGATAGTATTTGTAAGGAAATGTCATTGCGCAGAAACTACTTTTCTTTAACCGATCAAGATAACAATGCCAACAACATCATTAAGACAATTTATATAGGAGGTGGCACACCATCACAGCTGTCCCGTTTTAATCTTGAAAAAATATTTAATGCCATTGCACAAAACTTCGTATGTTCGCCAGAGGAAGTCACAATCGAGGTTAATCCTGATGATGTTACCCCAGACCTTGTTTCCGCGTTCTCTGAATTAAACATAAATAGAGTAAGTATGGGAGCGCAAACATTTGATGAAAATAGATTGAAATTCTTAAACCGACGTCACAAACCACACCAGGTTGAAGATGCCATAAACATACTACATAAATATGGAATTGGGAACATCAGTATTGACCTGATGTTTGGATTCCCTGATCAAACATTGGCTTCATGGATTGAAGACATTCGATATGCAATAATGCTTGACGTGCAACACATTTCAGCATACAGTCTTATGTACGAGGAAGGGACAGTGCTTTATAATATGCTTAAAGCCAAAAAGATACACGAGATAGATGAAAATCTAAGTTTAAGCATGTATAACAAACTATTAGACATAATGACTAATGCCGGATACGACCATTATGAGATAAGTAATTTTGCCAAAAAAGGATACCGAGCATTACACAATAGCTCCTATTGGCACGACGTGCCTTATATAGGGATTGGAGCTGCCGCACATTCCTATAATAGGATATCAAGACAATGGAACGTTTCTGATATAGACAAATATATCGAAGCAATAGACCATAATTCCGTACCTTTTACACTTGAAAAGATTGATGGAGACACACACTATAATGATATCATAACAACCGCATTGCGGACTTCTGATGGCATTGATTTGTCCTTGCTTAATGAAAAGTATGTAAAATATATTACGCAACAAGCCGCAAGACACATAGCCGATAAAACGATGGAGATAAAAAACGGACATATAAAACTTACACGTGAAGGAATATATATTAGTGATATGATAATGAGTGACTTAATAAAAGTATGATACTTTATGAATAATATAGAATTTGAAAAATACTGGGAAGCGAATCGTGAAAGGATTCTTAATTCCAACAGCGAATACATAAACGCACGTGACAGATATAAATCGATGTCCGGTGCAGATTATCTGCTTTACGCTATTCCGGTCGTAGCTGGTATTGTCTTTATGGACTATTGCAAATTTATAGAGCAGGAACTTCTGAAATGGCTTGCAGGAGCTGTGGTGGTTATTGTTTGTTTTGTAGTGTGCGTATGGATAAAGGTACTTTATTCAGGCAATAAATCGCCACTGGAAATTGAGAATAAAATAAAGATGCAGGTGAGAGACCAATTATTAAAAGAAAGCGACAGTGAAAGAAATATGAAATAAATTAGCTATCTTTGCTCTACATTTCTGTCTGCCAAAACATATTATATTATATGGTTAAAATTCATATATTAATATTTATATGTGAATACATATTTGTGAGAATATCGGCAGCACTTACGTTTTATTATTATATAACAATATTGACATAACACATGGAAATCAAAAGTTCAGAATTCGTAACATCTGCACCGAGTGTAAGCCAATGTCCTAATGATGTAAAGGCGGAATATGCTTTTATCGGCAGGTCTAATGTCGGTAAATCAAGTCTGATTAATATGTTGTGCAATCATAAAGGGCTTGCCAAGACGTCGTCAACACCAGGTAAGACTTTACTGATAAATCATTTCATAATAAATAAGGAATGGTATCTGGTCGATCTTCCCGGATACGGATTTGCCAAGCGTTCAAAAACAGTACAACAGAAGCTTCAAAACATGATAGCCTCATACATACTGCAGCGCGAACAACTTGTCAATACTTTCGTTCTTATAGACATTCGTCACGCACCGATGGCAATCGATGTGGATTTCATAAACTGGTTAGGACAGAGTAGTGTACCATTCGCTGTCGTGTTTACGAAGGCAGATAAGCTGACACCTTCAAAGGCAAAACAGAATGCTGAAGCCTGGATGAAAGCACTCAAAGAGACATGGGAAGAACTGCCACCATACTTCATTACAAGTTCTGAGAAAAAAACAGGACGTGACGAAATATTAAATTATATTGAAAATATAAACAAATCATTGAAAGGTGACTCTTCCGAAATAAACATTTAACATACAAAATGGTTCCATATATAGACGTACAAAATCTTTCCAAATCATTCGGCGCACATATACTTTTTGAGAACATATCGTTTTCGGTATCCGAGGGACAACATGTCGGACTAATCGCAAAGAACGGCACGGGCAAAAGCACATTACTATCGATACTTTCCGGAAAAGAAGGTTACGATTCGGGGAACATAATATTCAAACGTGACCTTAAAGTCGGGATACTTGAGCAAAATCCTGTTTTCAATCCTGAAGAATCCGTGCTTGATGCTTGCTTCAATCATCACGGCGAGTCTGAAAAAGTACTGCGTGCAAAGCAAATACTCACTCAGCTGAAAATAAAAGACCTTAATCAACCAATGGGTGAGCTCAGTGGCGGTCAGCAGAAACGCATTGCGCTGGCAAATGTTCTGATTACAGAACCGGATATGCTTATACTTGACGAGCCCACAAACCATCTTGATTTGGAAATGATTGTATGGCTCGAGGGTTATCTGTCGCGTGGCAACAAAACATTACTTATGGTAACCCACGACCGTTATTTCCTTGATAGGGTTTGCAATATAATATTAGAACTTGACAATAAAACCATCTATACATATCGTGGTAATTATGAATATTATATAGAAAAGCGCCAGGAGCGTATAGATGCGACAATGGCAGAAATAGCAAGAGCCAACAACCTGTACCGTCGCGAACTGGAATGGATGCGCAGGATGCCACAGGCACGAGGCCATAAGGCGCGCTTCAGAGAGGACGCGTTCTATGAGCTTGAAGCAAAGGCAAAGCAACGTATAGAAGAACGCCAAATGCGTCTGAAATCACGTAACGTATATATAGGGTCAAAAATATTTGAGTGTCAGTATGTGTCAAAGGCATGGTCTGAGGACAAGGTTATACTAAAAGACTTTTACTATAACTTCAGGCGCTTCGAAAAGATGGGTATCATCGGTAATAACGGTAGCGGAAAGTCAACATTCATAAAACTGCTTTTAGGTATAATCCAACCAGATAGTGGAAAGTTTGATATTGGCGACACCGTACGATTCGGATATTTCTCACAAGAGGGCTTGAAATTCGATGAGAGCCAAAGAGTCATCGATGTCATATCAGATATTGCCGATTACATAGACTACGGAGGTGGAAAGCATATAACAGCGTCACAGCTGTTACAACATTTTCTGTTCACACCGGAACAACAATATGATTATGTTTACAAGTTGAGTGGAGGAGAACGCCGTAAACTCTATCTGTGCACAATACTGATGCGCAATCCTAACTTTCTTGTACTGGATGAACCTACAAACGATCTGGATATTCCGACGTTGCAGGTATTGGAAGAATATCTGCAAGATTTTCCTGGTTGTGTCATTATTGTCAGTCACGACAGATATTTTATGGACAAGATAGTGGATCATTTACTGGTTTTCCTGGGCAACGGAGTGATAACAGATTTCCCCGGTAATTATACACAGTATAGAGAATGGTGCGCTCTGAAACCTAAAGAGGAGAAAACAAAAAGCCAGACTGTTGAGAAGAAGGAGAAAAGAACTCCGGATAATACTGGACGTCCCAGAAAAAAGACATTCAAGGAAAAATTTGAATTTGAGCAATTGGAAAAGGAAATTGCCGAATTAGAAAAGGAACAGAAAAATATAGAAGAGGCACTTTGTAGTGGGACGCTTTCAATAGAAGAACTTACTGAGAAAAGCAAACGCCTACCTATTTTAAAAGACGAACTGGACACTAAAAGTATGAGATGGTTAGAGCTGTCTGAGTTAGCGTGAGCATAAACTATATATTTAACGTGTGTTTAATTGAATTGTAGATGTCTGTAAATTCTGTGATTAGCGAAATTGTTGCAATATTTATTATTGTAGTCTGGTAAAAAATAAAATGGCAAAATCAGCAAGTCCGAAATTCTTTTAAATCAGGCTTCCGATTTTTCCTAAAAAGTAAGCCATGTCAATAAAAAGAGAAGGTGGGTTACTCGAAATGTCGGATGAGCCAGAAATATTATCGAGGTATACGACTTTTTTAATATTGACCGGTCACCATAATGTTTCTATATGTATGACTGAGCAATATTGATGTCGTATATCTGGTTGAAAGGAATCTCCTCACCGTCTGTCAATATTATGATATTGTTGACATTGTCTATATCCTTTATCTCTGTGCGTATTGTCTGATAGCTTCCGCCGCTCTTTTTCCTGTCAGGTTTGAAGTACTTTATAACAACGGTGGAATGTTCACTTGCTTCGTGAAGTATTGTTCGTATTTTTCTGTCTAATATTTCCGCTATATCATTGTCGTATTCTATTTGGTTGAGTGTCAGTCTTGCAGTCTCACGTATTGCTGCTCCGTGACCAGTCAGTGCAGAGAAAGGGGCGAACTGTGCCGCACGGCTTTCCATGGACATCTGCTGATGTTTCTTTGATACATGGTGAGGCAGATTTATTATGTCATCATATTTGTCGGTCATGCTTTGTGTCCTCCTATCTGGTTGTTCCGCAGGCGTGCAGTCGCACCTTCTTCAAAGTTAAGCCCTTTCAGAATGGTGTTTTTCCCATATTTTTTCTTTATTTCCAACAGCGTCTTTTGTATTCTGCGTTCTTTTTTCAGTCTGTTGTTTTCTTTCTGTCTTTCTCTGTCGGCCTGTTCATTGTCTGTAAAAAGATCAAGTTCGACAGGTTTTGTTTTTATTTGGGCTTGGTTCTCGTTTATAACATGATTTGTTGTGAGAGAAAGCCGTCTTATCAGCAGGTTGTGATCCACAATCCTGTCGTACAGTTCTGTGGCTGTTTTAGAGATTATTGATGAGGATGATGTGAACTGTTTCAGATTGGCTGTGCCGTGGGCGTGTTTCGGAACTTTACGTCCGTATCGGTCAGTCTTTATCTCTCCCTGGTATGATTCCATGATGTATGGGTCGGCCATACTCGATGTGTCATAACCAACTGTGAGAACGAGCTGATCGGTTACAAGGTGTTTGTCGAGAAGATCGAGAGAAGCGGCATCGGCCATCTCCATTAATACTATGCGTGCTTTTTTATAATCGTAGGCATGGCTAAGCACCTGACCGTTACATAATGAATTATTCTCCGGCCTGTATGCTTTCACCATATCAATGGTACAAGGTTCCCATCCCCAGGCATGATCTATCAATAGCTCGGCGTTCACTCCGAATAATCTGTAGAACAGTTCCTCTCTGTCAATGGAATATCTGGCAATCTGCCCCATTGTTCTTATTCCGTATTTTTCAAGTTTTTGTGCTATGCCTCGTCCCACTCTCCAGAAATCCGTAAGCGGTTGATGGTCCCAAAGCTTGCGTCTATAAGTCATTTCGTCAAGTTCGGCTATGCGTACTCCGTCTTTGTCTGCCGGTATATGTTTGGCAACGATGTCCATTGCTATTTTGCAAAGATACATGTTTGTGCCTATGCCTGCTGTTGCCGTAATGCCGGTTTGTCCTAATACCTCGCGTATTATCGTCATTGCGAGTTGATGAGCCGACATTTTGTAGTATTCAAGATAATTGGTGACATCCATGAAAACTTCGTCAATTGAATATACGTGAATGTCGTTTTCTGAAACATATTTCAGATAGATCTCATATATACGGGTGCTATATTTTATGTAGTGTGCCATGCGTGGCATGGCTATTATGTAGTCGAGTTCAAGGTCCGGATTAGAGTTCAGTTCGTCATCAGATACAGACTTCCCTGTGAAGGACTTGCCCGCAAGTCTTATTCTACGTTCATTATTCACTTGCGCCACATGTTGTATGACCTCAAACAGTCTGGCTCTTCCGCTTATTCCATATTTTTTCAGTGATGGTGAAACGGCAAGGCATATTGTTTTCTCTGTGCGTGAGGCATCTGCCACAACCAGATTTGTGGTGAGAGGATTCAATCCGCGTTCTACGCATTCTACTGATGCGTAGAACGATTTCAGATCTATGGCTATATATGTACGTCCTTGTTGCATTTCCATTCAATGAGACAAAGATACATAAAAAAGTAGAAATGCCAATAAAAACATGTAACCGCATTTCATGTGACATCTGACATATATTTGATTTCCTGCTCTGTCAGGATATTTCATCTTAGAACGATGTGGACGTATAAACCCAAATTGGTCATTAGACCGCATATGGGTTTATCTATTTTGTGCATTCATGCCTTTCTGCCGTTTTTTGTTTTCTATTGGCCTCTTTTTGTTGGATTTTTTGCAGGCATACCGAGCTATGTCAAGAAAAATCCAACGAAAATACACTCAATATAAAGCAAAAATACAGACTGAATTCTAATGACCGATTTGTGATAAATATTTAACTGGAGGATAATTTATTATATACGGTTGTTTATTGGATGACATTATTTGTTTGAACATAGAATGGATTTGAGTAGGAAATAAATCTCTTCTTGTATTCGGAACAGATGCCAAGAGTATTTGAAGGGGATGTATCCGAACTTGTGTTTTATCGAACCTGGAATTACTTTTGTGTTGATATCTTTCCAAATGCGTCGCATTTCTTTAAGTCCATATTTACATTCCCTTTTTGTCAGCTTGTGTCTGCTATTGAAATAAAACATATAAGTATCTACAAGTACAAGCCATCTTGTCTTTTCATAAAGATTCAGAATATCGTTCTCTACGTTGAGTCTTAACAGTTGTTTTCTCATACTTTCATTGGCGCGGATATGATCAAAACGTCTTGTTGATACAGCATGTGTGGTGGAGTTTGGATTTTGAAAATAATAGTATTTCCCCTTGCAACAGCTTACTTTACGACTGTTAAGATAGTGAAGTCGGGTAGTGTTGTCGTCACTGTATGCTCTGCATGTCTCATCGTATGGATACTTTTTATGGATGTCTGATTTTACTATGTACCATCCGTGTATGCTCCATGTAAGGCTTGCCAGAAAAGCCTCTTTGCCGGGTAAGTTGTTGAAAAAAGGCATAGGGTAGGCCTCTTGCTTCGTCGTTGCATTGTGGTATATCACCACGTCAAACAATACGCAGTCTATTTCGTCATCTTTCGCGAAGACATCTACGCTTTGTTGTAATGCATCCGGCGCCAACCAGTCGTCGCTATCGACGAATGTTATATATTTCCCTTCGGCTTGTTTTAGTCCTTCGTTACGGGCATGAGCCTGTCCACGGTTTTCACTTAACGCTATTACTTCTATGCGCTTGTCTTTTGCGGCATACTCATGGAGTATATTCAGGGAGTCATCCGTTGAGCAATCGTCAATGCATATTATCTGTATGTCTTTCAGCGTTTGTGCCAAAAGGGAGTCTATGCAGCGTCTTATGTATTTTGACGAATTGTATACGGCAACGAGAACAGATATCTGGTACATTCTCAGTTAGTTGATTTTATTTTTGACATCAGTTTGTTCCAAAGCGAGGTCTTACCTTGAAGTATCTTTATTGATATGAACGTGCTTGTGCCAGTTAGAATTATACCAACGGTCCAGTAAGCGAATGAGTTGTTTATAAACAATGTAAGTGTGGCGATGAGGCCAATAGGAAATTGAATCAGAAAATATTTTATGACTGGCAAGGAAACTACGTATCGGTATTTACGGTAGGTAAACAACATAATTATACAAACATCGATCATACAGGTTGCGGTAATGGCGCACCCAGATCCTATAAGTCCATAGTTGGTGAATCCTATTATCGTCAGAATTATGACAATGGTGTCATATGCAGCTTCTAGAAATAAATAAGCCTTTGAGTCACCTCTTGCCAATGTAAGATATGCTATAGGAAGCTTTATTGTTCGGAAATACATGGCGATTATTGTTATTCGCATCATGTTTATTATAGGAAGGAATTTGTTGCTGTACAGCAGCGGTAACAGCAGTGGCAGGCTGATAATGAATGCCACCAACATAGGGGAAAGAAGAAGCAATGATACTTCTATCTGACGGTTTATTATTATGTTGCGTTTTTTTACATCATGATTTACTGCGGATAATCGTGGAAAAAAGTCTGTCTCCATTGCAGTGAATACCATACCGGCATACACCATTGTCATCATATATCCTGCATTATAGAGTCCTACGGTGTCAAGAGACGATGTGGTGTTAAGGAAGGATCGTATAACGAAATCAGCACCGCTTCCGAATATTCCGGCGACGACAAATGCCGAACCGAGTCGTACCATGTAATAGCCTTGTTGTAAGGTTTCTTTTTTCATGGATATATTCAGAGGATACAATTTGTATGAGATGCGTATGGTCAGCAGCATCTGAGCAAGTGAAATTATGATGAGCGACGGAATTATACCTGATTCTCCGAATATGTAGTATATAGGAACTGATGTTATAAGGGCAATAATTACATTTATGATGGATATCTTTGCAAGAGCATTCAGATGGCCTGTTCCTTTCAAAATAGCAGTCTCTCCTCCTGTGATGGCCAGAAGCGCCACAATGGGTGATAGGCATATGAAATGTAGGGTATGATCGCCCCATGTGAAAGTGAATGCATTGAGGAGAGGACTTGCTATAATACATAATATGGTTCCGGCCAACGCCGTGATTATACTCCATGAGCGTATCATGCTTATGGTATTCAATATGTCGCTCTGATTTTTGCTTTCGTATGATTCGGCAATGTTCTTTACGGCGCTCATTGAGATACCTAAGTTCGTCGTATTGGAGACAAGATTTATTGTAGAGTTGAACAATGATATGAGTCCCATGCCTAATGGACCTAATATCAAAGCAACAAACTTATTGCGTACAAGTGCTATAAGAAGATTGAGAAACTGTATGCCTCCAAACAGTCCGGTATATTTTAGAATGTGTGAATAGCTGTTTTTACTGTTTCTACTCATTTATATGAAATCTGCAAAATATAATGACAGCATACGACGATTACTCATTATACAGGGTAAATGGTCTGTATGCTGTCATTATTATGTATAGTCTTATATACGATCTAATACAATTTTTATTAAATCATCGATTTTATTTTTGTAGCTGGTATTAGCTTCTTTCGCATATCTGTTGGCAATCACCATGCATACGGTTGTCGCCTTATGTCCCATTAGACATGACAGACCGGCAAGAGCGGAGCTTTCCATCTCAAAGTTAGTTATGCGCATACCATCATATTCAAAACTTTCTATTTTTTCATTCTGATGAGGATCGGCTAAACGCAAACGTAGTTGTCTGCCCTGAGGTCCGTAGAAACCTCCACATGCTACTGTTATACCTTTTACCATATCATCCCCGGCGATGCGATCTGCCAATTCCTTATCTGAATTTATAACATAAGGAGCTGGCGCACATAGATTTCCGCTCCAACCGAGATGGTTTAACAATGCCCGTTCTAATTTCAGATCGCATACAGCGTTGCGTCCAGCATAGAAGTTCAAGAGCCCGTCGAAACCGACAGATTTTTCTGAGCAGATATATGTTCCAATAGGTGTATTGGGTTGTAGTCCTCCACATGTACCAATACGGACAACCTCTAATTGTGTGAAATTTTCTTTTTCCTGACGGCTGCTGAAATCAATATTTGCAAGGGCGTCAAGTTCATTCATAACAATATCTATGTTATCACAACCTATACCTGTTGATGTAACAGTGATACGTTTATCTTTATATTTTCCTGTGACAGAGCGAAACTCGCGGTTCTCAACCTCATTTTCAATTTTGTCAAAATGAGATGCCACTACTGAAACTCGTCCTGGATCTCCGACCAATATTATTTTATGGGCGAGCTGTTCCGGCTTCAGATGCAGATGGAAGATGCTTCCGTCTGCATTTATAATGAGTTCTGATTCTTCAAAAATTTTCTTTCCCATAATAACATGATATCTTTAAGATGATTATTTTATTTGTCCAGCCTCGCTTTTACGTAAGCTGTTTGTCTCGTTTATGATAGTCTGTTTGAGGTTTTCTTGTTCTTTTTCCGCGTTTAAAATCTGAACAGACAGTTTGTCGCGTTCTGATTTTTCCGCTGAGTGATATTTCAAACGCAGTTGCTCTAACTGTCCTTTTACATCATTCAGTTGTTGCTGCTTTTTTAAAATACTTTGATACAACTGTCTGTTTTTATCTGAAGAGAAATTGTTCAAGTCTGTATATTCTACTTCATCATTGATGACAAAATTAATATGAGAACCATTGTCCTTTTCTTTATCTACATTCATTCTGGCACGGGCTTTCTGAAGTTTTTCCATTGCTTTCTGCCTTGATTCTTCAGAACTCCATGTATCTTTTATGCTTGTGATGGCAGCATAGTTTCGAAGAGTTGTTTCATCGATATCGCTGTTATAATTCTGTCGTGTCGCAGATAATGTTATTGTGTAGATGCAGACTTTGCCTTCTGGTTGCCTCCTGTTGCTTGCAAACCATGCTAGCCCGTCAGTGTCATCTTCAACATAAAGAAAGTCATCTTTGTTGGAATTGAAAGGCAATCCTACGTTTTCTGCTTTTAGAAACTTACCTGATTCCGGATCGTAGCTTGTAACATAAATATCGTATCCGCCAAGTCCGTCTTCTGATTTAGCTGCAAAATAGAGCGTTGTGCCATCAGCTGTCATGTATGGATAGTTTATTTCTGTAAATGGTATATCCAATCCTTCAACCGGCTGTGGTGCGCTCCATTGACTGTTGTTCAGTTTATCTCGTGTAAACAGTTTGTATGTATTGTCTGAAGATTTCTCGGAATAAAAGCATTTGTTGCCGAATCCATTTATATATACGTATGTACTATCTCCTTTTTTTGTGTTGAAAAACTCATCGTATGGTAATATCTGTCCATAGTCTGTCGGCAGAGGTATTGCATTTGACAGTTGGCTATGGTCAACAACAATGCTGTCTATAATAAATAGTTTCTGAGTATTGGGAAGCATCTCTTCATAAATCATGCCAGATATGCTTGCTTCTGTATTTTTTGTTTTGTCCGACGGTTTAGGCTTACGCACTTGTGATAAAACGCATGAAGCGACGAACAATGCCATAAGCAGTAAATATATTCTTTGTTTCATTAGTTATTATCTGAGATTAATTTGAACAAAGATAAATAAAAAAAATAAATGAACTATGCTTTTAACGTATTTTTTGTCGTATTATTTTATAATAGAGTTGTTCGTATTGCCGTGCAACTTTTATATAGTCATGATGTTTGTTTATGTATTCAATGCTTTGTTTTTTTAATGTTGGAATCAGTTCCGGATGCAACACCAGGTTCTCAAGACCGTCATAAACACTTTGAAAGTTTGGCAGTACGTTAATAATAGGTCTTAATTTGTCCTCATTCAATATTTCGTAGTTTTCCGGTTCACCTCCTCCGACACATATAATTCCTTTTGCCATGGCTTGCAGTGCGTTCATGGCAGGGGTATAGCTGTATAATTGATCAAGTATGATGTCAGAATCATCCATCATTCTTGTATATTCCTTAAACGGGACAGACTCAGCCTTTATAAGTTCAACTTTGTCATGATATTTCTTGCATATTTGCTCGGCTGCTTCAAGCATAATATCAGTACCTTTATATTCATTCCGTGTTTTGTTGATACCGATAAATATTTTTATGTGTTTATGAGGAGATATGTATCTTCTATCTTCAGGCTTTATAGGGAAAGGTATAAACGTCGTCTTTTGAGAAAAATATGGTTTGTAGCAAACATAATATTCATAAAGGCCGGTAACTATTGCGTCACAGTCATCAGCTATATATTTGTTTAGATATTCTTTGGGCGTTCCAATCCAGTCTTTTTTTTCTTTTATTGCATCTTTATTATTGCGAAGTTCGGCGCCGATGTTGAAATCACTGTATCTTAAAGGTTTTGTTTTACAACAGGTATTAACCCAATAATAGTCCATACCAAAGCCACACAGGATAATCTTTTTGTTATGTTTTCTCAGGTATTTATATATGGGTAATATACGGCTGGCTTTTATTTCCAAAAACACCGGATTGATAATCTGCACAATGTCAAAGCCAGTCATTTTAGGAAGTAATATTAACAATTTTAATATATAGAGTATTCCTCCTAATCTTGAGTATGTTCTTGTTAAGGAAATGTCACGATTATAATTCTTCCAATAATCACCATTGGACAAAACAGTTACGTCGTGGCCAAGATGTCTAAGCCCTTCTGCAAGTGTCCAATGTACATTGCTGTATTCTCCGATTAAAAGAATTTTCATTTTGTTGTAATTGTAAATAAGATATTACGAAGAATTCTATTATTGATAATTTTTCTGAACAGCGTATATTTTTTCGTGTAGTTTTTGCTGGATAGAGGGAATAGCCAATGTTCTTCCAGACGTTTTATTGCTGTATTTAAATATTCATGATTATGTGTGAGACTAATAATATTATATATATAATCCATTGTTAATTGGGAAATGCGTCGTGCAAGTGCCGGCTTGTCTGTTTCCGGAATTGTATCTATCAATGATTGTAAATGAAAAATCACACTCTCAAAATCAGACAAACGCTTGTAAATATGAGACTTGTCTTTGTTGTTCGTAATTGAATTGTTCCGTTTACGGTAATAATAAGCCTCTGTCTCAGCGCATATTACAGTCTCTGCTCTCAAGAACAACTGTGGGGTGAAGTATTCGTCTTCATGCATAATACCGTATTCGAACTTCAGGTTCCCCAGGATATCTTTTCTGAATATATATCCGCATGCGGAAGCTACCAAATTGTTGTTCTTCATATAGATGCAACCACTTACAGGCTGACTATATGAAAATGGAGTGTTGTTTTGGGGCTTGTCCGTGATTTTAAATATGACTATATCAGGTGATTTGTAGCGTACTATATCGAGACAGTGTTCATATGGTACGGGGATAACGAAGTCGTCGCCGTCGATAAAATGGATATATTTGCCTGAAGCCATCTTAATACCAAGATTGCGTGCGGCAGACAGTCCGTTATTCTTTTGTCTTATGTAAATTAAATCATCTCTTATTTCTGTTATCTCATTTATAAGTGAAATATCCGAACCGTCATCGACGAGAATGATTTCACGTTCTTCCTTGCTTAAGGATAGAAGAAGTAAGTTATGGATACATTTCTTTATCATCTCTATAGGAATATTATACGATGTGATGATAAAGCTTATTAACGGTTTTTGTGTTCTTTGTAAATGCATCTGATCCATTGCTAATACTTCTAAAAAATTTGATGCAAAGATACAAGTTTTCGTTGTAAATTTAATATCAGCTTGAGATAAAATAGGAAAATGACGATTACTGTTTTTATAAACCCTACATTAATTGTAGGGCTTATCGGTTGTTATATAGCTGTTTGGGGCTGTCATGTGTATTTGATGATGGGGCATAATCTTGACTTTGGATGAAACATCCCAACGTTCTGACACATAATTTGTTACATGCTTTTTACAGGGACTGGCGCCTTTGACAAAATGTGATTTTATTCGGGGCTCACATTATATTTATAGTTATTATGATTCCATGTCTGCTATCCACTTACCGTCATTGCGTTCGACACGAAGTCTTGACGTAGCAGGCTATATCGATACAAAGAAGTATGGCGGATGGTCAGGCAATAGAACGAAATCGGTGTAATGTCTAACGAAGGATTGTTGTTAAACCAATACTGTCCACTTTAAAAATGTAAGCATATCTTGATTTTTCGGTCAGAGTTTTCTGTTCTACCCCGAAAAATAAGCGAGTATTTGCGGACATACTATCCAACGGATGCAAATATGCGAATTATGAGGGACTTTTGTAATATGTTGAACATTAACGTTTTATGTTCAACGGGCTTTTCTTTGTCTGGCAATATGCACCGTTTTGGCATGCGATTAAGCCCATATCAGGCGCTGAAAAGCTTAATATCATGTCCTAAACAGGGCTTAATCAGACCATGAAATGGGCATTATCAGAAAGCAGAATGAATTATTCCGAAGTATAATAGTGGGTATGTGGAAATATGGTAAGGGTTGAAAGAGCCTTTATTATACAGGATTTAATAATCTCTTATATCTATTTTCTGATTTTATTTTGTCAAAAAAATGTCAAGAAAAATTGTAAGCAGAGCAATTCGGTTTCCTTCAGAAAAGATCGCTATTAAATGTGAAAAAAGCATGGAAAGAATTCGTCTGATGTGCGGTGATGGCTTGTCTGTTGTGGCAGTATGAATTCATTATTGCGTAAGGCCAGTACTATGGCAGTTCATATATTTGGGTGTTGCCGTGGAGTTTCAGGTTTTCTTCGGTTCTTTAGGAAAAAATTACTGCCAATTTTTTGTCTGCTATCGCGGCATATTGTTTTCTTGAAAAGAAACACTCCATGGATGTAAATTTTATCTGTGACGGAAAACTTGAGCTTTTCTATTTTTTTATTATCTTACTCAAGTTAAATATAAGAGTGTGATCAGATTATTTTTATGCCGGATTATAGCATGTATGATGGCTGCTATTTCATATGAAAGTACTGTTAAACGTGTTAAATTTGTCTGCTACGATTTTGTGCATTTAATATATAATGCGTATCTTTGCAAAGAGATTTTCAATTTATGACAGTCATTATTGTTACCATATTGTTTGTGGGTTTTTTCTTGATTGCAACCGAAAGACTTACAAATATAAACAAGACGGCAGTGGCTATATTTATAGGCACGTTGGGATGGATGTTGTATATTGGAAATGGTAGTGATTATATAATGGAGCAACATCCGGAAGAATACATGATTTTTTTAGGCAATGAATTGTCTTCCGGAAGTATGATAAAGCAGTTCATAGCCCAGAATATATTCTTAAAATATGTAGGGAAGGCCTCCGAGATTGTCTTGTTCATTTTGGCAACCATGACAATTGTTGAGATCTTGCAAAATAATGGATGTTTTGATTTTATATCTCATTACATGCGCACACGCAATAGTAAGAAGATGTTGTGGATATTATCGGTATTTACTTTTGTGCTATCTGCTAATTTGGACAATCTGACATCAACGGTTATGGCTCTCACCATGATGCGTGCAGTTGTCAGAAACCGCAGGCAAAGAATGCTGTTAGGCTGTGCTGTGGCCATTTCTGCAAATTGTGGCGGTGCGCTGACGGTTATTGGTGATCCGACAGGTCTTGTTTTGTGGAATAATGGATTTGTTACGGCAACAAACTATTCGCTGTCTCTTGCATTACCATGTCTGGCGGCTTGGTGCTTGCCTGTTTGGTGGATCGGACGTGCGTTGCCCGAGCATCTTGATACAGAGTGGATGACCATGCCTTATCGTGGCGATGATGCCAGGCTGAAATTATGGCAGAGGGTATTGATGTTTATTGTCGGCATAGGCGGGCTGTGGTTCATTCCTACGTTTCATAACATAACTAAATTGAGTCCTTTCATTGGCGCTTTGTGCGTGTTGGCTGTGTTATGGGTTGTGAACGAGATTGTTAACAGAAAGTCTATGGATGCGTCTGATACAGTTCAAAGACGTGTTCCCCGTGTCCTGCAATACGGTGTCATCCAGATGATATTATTTGTTATGGGCATAATGTTGATTGTCGGTGTAGTGCGTGAAACAGGTGCCATGGATGAGCTTGCGGCGTTCCTGGACAGAGAAATAGATAATAATGTCTGGGTAATGGGAATCCTGGCTGGTGCGGTAAGTTCAGTCTTAGATAATTTTGCTACTGCCATGAGCCTGATTTCTCTACGTGAGGCTGATGCCGTGACATATATTCAGACCATGATGCCACACGAGTTGTTGCCCTATGTACAGAATGGACTTTATTGGAAAGTCATTGCTTACGCATCTGCAGTTGGTGGCAATATCCTTTGCACAGGTTCTATGAGTGGGCTCGCGCTTATGAAAATGGAGCGATTGCATATAGGCTGGTATCTTAAAAATGTAGGAGGAAAAGCCATTGCAGGAGCCTTGCTTGGATTTATTATTATGATGGTTTTATTTATATGATGTTTAATATATACTATATACAAGGATAATTATGGCAAAGATTAAAACTATTGGAGTTCTGACATCTGGAGGTGATGCGCCAGGTATGAATGCTGCAATACGTGCGGTAACACGCGCAGGAATATGCAATGGTTATAAGATTAAAGGAATATATCGTGGTTACGCCGGGTTGATAAATGGTGAGATAGAAGATTTCACGACCGAGAACGTAAGTGGTATAATCATGTCAGGTGGAACAATTCTTAAGACAGCGCGTTCAAAAGAATTTCTTACACCGGAGGGACGGCAGAAGGCTTATGAAAATCTGAAGGCAAATGACATAGATGCGTTGGTCGTAATAGGTGGAAATGGATCGCTTACAGGTGCCATGCTGTTTGCTAAGGATTATGATTTATGTTGTGTCGGACTTCCTGGAACAATTGATAATGACTTGTACGGAACAGATTCGACAATAGGTTATGATACAACATTAAATACAATTGTTGAATGTGTAGATAGAATACGTGATACGGCTCAAAGCCATGAGCGTATATTCTTCGTGGAAGTTATGGGACGTGATGCCGGTTTCCTTGCACAAAACAGCGCGATTGCAAGTGGGGCAGAAGCCGCAATTATTCCAGAAGATTCTACTGACGTAGACCAGTTGTCCAGATTTATGGAACGTGGAATAAGAAAATCTAAAAAGAGCTGTATTGTAATTGTTTCGGAGAGTCCTAAGTGCGGTGCTCTTTATTATGCAGACCGTGTACGTAAGGAATTCCCGGAATATGATGTACGAGTTTCAATCTTAGGCCATTTGCAGCGTGGAGGACGTCCAAGTGCGCATGATAGAATTCTTGCGTCAAGAACGGGTGTCGGCGCGATTGAGGCAATAATGCAGGGACAGCGGAATGTCATGGTAGGTGTTAGGAATAATGAGGTGGTTTATGTTCCGCTGAGTGAGGCGATACGTAGTGACAAGCCGTTTGACCGTAAACTCATAAAAGTACTTGATGAATTAAGTATATAAAATTTACTGTTTATAGGATAAACGTCTATATTAATGTTCTTTAGGTAAGATTTAATGAACATAATATATCAAATGCGGAAATATTTTTTATCTTTGCATACGAAAAGTAATAATTATATAAAATAACATATATGACACAGATTGTAGGACATATTTCTCAGATAATAGGACCTGTTATCGATGTTTATTTTGATACGAAAGGACAGGAGTCGGAGAAAGTATTGCCGAAAATATATGATGCATTAAAAATAGATAGAGGTGATGGTCGCGAGCTTGTTGTTGAAGTTCAACAGCATATAGGCGAGGATACCGTACGTTGTGTAGCCATGGATAACACCGACGGCTTGAAACGTGGAATGGTTGCTGTGCCACAGGGCTCTCCTATAAAAATGCCGGCTGGTGATCAGATAAAAGGTAGAATGCTGAATGTGATCGGACAACCGATTGATGGCATGAAGTCTTTGGATATGGAAGGAGCTTATCCTATACATCGTGAGGCTCCACATTTTGAGGAGCTTTCCACACGTAAAGAGATGCTCGCAACCGGTATTAAAGTGATAGACCTTCTCGAACCATATCTTAAAGGAGGAAAGATCGGTCTGTTCGGAGGTGCCGGTGTAGGAAAGACAGTGTTGATTATGGAACTTATCAATAATATTGCGAAAGGCCATAATGGATATTCTGTTTTTGCCGGAGTAGGAGAACGAACCCGTGAAGGAAACGATCTTATACGTGAGATGATAGAGTCTGGCGTTGTCAAATATGGCGATAAATTCAAAAAAGCGATGGAGGAGGGCAAATGGGATCTCTCTTTAGTCGATCCGGAAGAATTAAAGAAGAGCCAGGCAACCCTTGTGTATGGTCAGATGAATGAACCACCAGGAGCACGTGCTTCTGTCGCACTCTCAGGTCTGACTGTTGCGGAGGAATTCCGTGATAACGGCGGTCAGAATGGAGGTGCTGCAGATATCTTGTTCTTTATCGATAATATCTTCCGTTTTACTCAGGCAGGTTCTGAGGTATCGGCATTGTTGGGACGTATGCCTTCTGCCGTTGGCTATCAGCCAACTCTTGCGAGTGAGATGGGAGCCATGCAGGAACGAATCACATCAACCAAGAAAGGTTCTATTACTTCTGTGCAGGCCGTTTATGTGCCGGCAGATGACTTGACAGACCCTGCTCCTGCAACAACATTTACACACTTGGATGCGACAACCGAACTTTCTCGTAAGATTACAGAGCTTGGTATTTATCCTGCTGTTGATCCGCTTGGAAGTACTTCGCGTATTCTTGATCCGTTGATTGTCGGTAAAGAGCATTATGAATGTGCACAGCGAGTAAAGGAAATCTTACAGCGTTATAAAGAGTTGCAGGATATAATTGCGATATTGGGTATGGATGAGCTGTCTGACGAGGATAAGCTGACTGTAAATAGAGCCCGTCGTGTACAGAGATTCCTTTCTCAACCGTTCACTGTCGCAGAACAGTTTACCGGTGTGCCGGGAGTAATGGTCTCAATAGAAGATACCATTAAAGGCTTTAATGCTATTCTCGATGGTGAGGTGGATGATCTTCCTGAACAGGCATTCTTGAATGTCGGTACAATAGAAGATGTAAAGGAAAAAGCAAAGAGACTGTTAGAGGCTGCCAATGCCAAATAGGAATGATACAGATATGAGTTTAAAGTTAAAGATAGTTTCACCTGAAAAGATTGAATATCTGGGATTTGCCGATAGGGTACTTGTACCTGGAACGTCCGGAAAGTTCGAGATACTAATCAATCATGCCCCTATTATTTCTTCTTTGGAAGAGGGAGAAGTTGAATTCAGTTATGAGGGTGATGTTAAGAAAATACATATTCATGGCGGATTTGTCGAAGTGCAAAAGAATGAAGTCAGTTTATGTGTTGAAATGTAGTAAAGTTTGATAATCCATATGACGGATGTAAAAAAGCTGAGCAAGCGCTATCTTCGACAAGGTATAATGCTTGTTGCGGGTATGTTCTTTATTTCATTAATAATAATGAGAGTCTGGAACTTATACGATATTTTAAATCCATTGATTATCAGTGTAGTGTTTTCGCTCGTGATAATTTTTTCGGAGGCAATAATATGGAGTAGAATCGCAGCAAAAAATCCGCAGAACTTAACAAGTTTTTATACTGCAGTCTCCGGCTTTAGAATGTTACTTGCTTTAGCTGTAATGTTAATATATTACATCGCAGTGGGGCGTGAGACGATGTTGACTTTTTTCATAGTATTTGTGGCATTTTATTTTGTGCTATTGGTGCATCATGCAATATATTTTGCTAAGGTGTCAAATAAATCCTGATTCTTCGAAAATATGTTTATGAATAGATTTATAATGAGACATATCAGGGCGGTGTTATTGTTGTTGGCTTTAATGCCGGCATTCACTCTGTCAGCTAAAGAAAAATCTGATAATGGATCTGAACTTAATATTCCAGAAATCGTGTTGGAACATCTTTCCGATGCATATGAATGGCATATTGCGACCTATAAAGATCACCATATCAGCATTCCGTTACCGATAATAATACGAAGTGAGGCTACAGGTGAATGGCATTTCTGTACGATTCATAGTCTTCCAGAGAATTTCTATTTTAATAAGGAAATGCATGGAAAGATATATGAAAAGTTACCGAATGGCAATGTTGTAAGGCCGATTGACTTGAGTATTACAAAAACGGTTGCCCAAATATGGTTTGTTGTTATTGTGCTCATCTGTATATTTACATATTGTGCACGTTGGTACAAGAAACATGATGAACGAAAGGAGGCTCCTTCCGGTTTTGTCGGTATGATGGAGATGCTGATAACAACAATTAATGATGATGTCATAAAGCAGTCGATAGGTGAGAAACACTATAAAAAATATTCACCATATTTATTAACGGTTTTTTTCTTTATATTGACGGCAAATGTATTGGGATTGATTCCGTTCTTTCCTGGTGGAGCAAATGTGACGGGTAATATTAATGTTACTTTTTTCCTGGCATTATGTACAATGATTGCCATAAATCTTTTCGGAAACAAACATTATTGGAAAGATATATTCTGGCCTGATGTTCCGGTGTTTCTCAAAGCATATCCCGTTGCAGTAATGCCTGTAATAGAATTATTCGGTGTATTCACCAAGCCTTTTGCATTGATGATTCGTCTTTTTGCAAATATAATGGCTGGCCATGCTGTAATTCTTAGTTTTACATGCGTTATATTTCTTGGTTGGTCTATGGGTGTCGGATATGGACTCGGACTTAATACACTTAGTATAGTGATGCTTCTGTTTATGAATTGCCTCGAGCTGTTGGTCGCATTCATACAGGCTTATGTATTCACATTGCTTAGTGCGGTATTTATCGGACTGGCCCATGTAGATCATGTTTCTGAATAATGAACATTATAATTTAGTATTAATATAATAATTACATTTAAAAATAAATTTAGAGTTATGATTATTTCAACTTTATTGGCTGCAGAAGGTCTGGCACAGCTGGGCTGCGGTCTTGGTGCAGGTATCGCAACAATTGGTGCAGGTTTAGGTATTGGCAAAATCGGCGGTAGTGCAATGGATGCCATTGCTCGTCAGCCAGAAGCTACAGGTAAGATCCAGGGAAACATGATTCTTACAGCTGCTTTTGTTGAGGGTTGTGCTCTTTTCGCAATTGCAGCATGTGCATTCCTTATTAAGTAAAAAGATAAATCAGTTAATTTTATACAGCAGATGGATTTTAGTAACTTGCCATCAATATTAACACCTGATCTGGGATTGATTTTCTGGATGACGCTTGCTTTTCTTGTGGTATTTTTTGTCATCGGCAAATTCGGATTTTCAACAATTGTCAAAATGGTGGATGAAAGGAAACGCTATGTTGACGAAAGTCTTGAGAAGGCACACGAAGCTGCTGAACGATTAGGAAATATAAAGCAGGAGGGTGAGAACATCCTTAGAGAGGCCCGTATCAGACAGGCAGAATTGCTTAAAGAAGCTGCTGCAACTCGTGACCAAATCTTGCAGGATGCCCGTGATAAGGCACATAAGGAAAGTGAGCGCATGATAAATGAGGCGAAAGCCGAAATTGAAAATGAGAAAGTGGCCGCGATAAGCAGTATTCGTAAGCAAGTCGCGTTGCTCAGTGTGGGTATTGCAGAAAAAGTTTTGCGCAATAACTTAACTGACGAGAAAGCGCAAATGGTTCTGATTGACCGCATGCTGGATGAAGTTTCTGTATCAGATAATAAGAATTTCCAATAATGGACATCGGAGTTATATCTGTGAGATACGCACGGGCTCTTTTGAAAGCAAGTCTTGATGCTGGAGTTGAGGATAAGGTTTATTCTGATATGCAGATTCTTGCACAGAATTATATTACATTACCTGAACTCAGAAAAGCAGTGGACAATCCAATGCTTTCAAAAGAGCTTAAAGAACAGTTGCTCGTAGCGGCTGTTGGTAATAATCCGTGTGATATCACACGTTCGTTTCTCAGCTTAGTGCTGAAGGAGGCCAGGGAGAGTATTTTACAATTCATGGCCAATTCGTATGTAACTCTCTACAGAAAACAGAAAAATATTATCAGTGCAAAACTCATCACTGCCGCAGGAGTCACAAAGTCAATAGAAGACAGAATGCGGCATCTGGTAGAGAGCAAAACTAATGGAACTGTGCAGTTCGAGACATCTACCGATCCGGAACTGATTGGTGGATTCATTCTTGAGTATGACACATATCGTATGGACGCAAGTTTAAAAACTAAGCTTAATACGATATTGGCACAGTTGAGTAACTAATTATTAAGCATTAACAAAATGTCAGATAAAATTAAACCAAGCGAAGTATCACAAGTTCTGATAGAACAGCTGAAAGGCATTGCTGACACTTCCAAATTTGATGAGGTCGGTACTGTGCTTCAGGTCAGCGATGGCGTGGCACGTATATATGGCTTGCGTAATGCGGAGGCTAATGAACTTCTCGAATTTGAGAATGGCACTATGGCTATTGTGATGAATCTTGAGGAAGACAATGTTGGCTGCGTGCTTTTAGGACCAACGTCCGGTATAAAGGAAGGAATGATTGTTAAGCGTACAAAGCGTATTGCAAGTATCCGTGTAAATGACAATCTTCTGGGACGTGTTATAAATCCTTTGGGCGTAGCTATAGATGGTAAAGGTGACATTGATCTTACGGATGCGTTTGAAATGCCGCTTGACAGGAAGGCTCCGGGTGTTATATATCGACAGCCTGTTAAGGAACCTCTTCAGACTGGTTTGAAGGCTGTAGATTCAATGATTCCAATAGGACGCGGTCAGCGTGAGTTAATCATTGGTGATAGACAAACAGGAAAGACAGCGATTGCTGTTGATACCATAATCAATCAGAAGAGTCTTTATGAAGCCGGTAAGCCTGTTTATTGTATATATGTAGCTATTGGTCAGAAGGCTTCAACTGTAGCAACACTCGTATCAACGCTTAAGGAGCATGGAGCTATGCCGTACACTATTGTTGTTGCGGCTACAGCAGCAGATCCTGCAGCCATGCAGTATTATGCACCGTTTGCCGGTGCTGCCATTGGTGAGTATTTTAGAGATAGAGGTCTTTCCGCACTGGTAGTTTACGATGATTTGTCAAAGCAGGCTGTTGCTTATCGTGAGGTATCGTTGATTCTTCGTCGTCCGTCTGGACGTGAGGCATATCCTGGTGATGTGTTCTATTTGCATAGCCGTCTTTTGGAGCGTGCCGCACGTATAAATGACCAGCAAGAGATTGCCGAGCAGATGAATGACCTTCCTGAGTGTCTGAAGGGACATGTTAAAGGAGGCGGTTCGCTTACGGCTCTTCCTATAATTGAGACACAGGCCGGTGACGTTTCCGCATATATTCCTACCAATGTAATTTCAATTACCGATGGTCAGATATATCTTGAGACAGACCTTTTCAACCAAGGATTCCGCCCTGCAGTGAATGTTGGTATCTCTGTAAGCCGTGTAGGAGGTTCTGCACAGATAAAGAGTATGAAGAAAGTTGCAGGTACGCTTAAGATAGATATGGCGCAGTATCGCGAGCTTGAAGCATTCTCACAGTTCTCAAGCGATATGGATGCCGTTACAGCCATGACACTTGATCGTGGACGTAAGAACAATCAGCTTCTCATACAGAGTCAGTATTCACCTATGCCTGTAGGTGAGCAGGTTGCTATTCTGTATTGTGGAACTCATGGACTTATGCATAATGTTCCGGTTGACAAGGTTCGCGAATGTCAGGATGCTTTCCTTGACAAGCTCCGTTCTGCACATTCTAAGGATGTAATTGACGTGCTTGCATCAGGAGTCATTAATGATGAGGTGACTTCGATCATCGAGAAAGTTATGGCAGAGATTGCCGGTCAGTATAAAAGTTAATCATATATGCCCTCACTGAAAGAAATAAAAAACCGCATTGTATCGGTAAATAGCACCCGGAAAATAACGAGTGCTATGAAGATGGTGGCTTCATCAAAACTTCATCATGCGCAGCAGATGATAGAGAACATGCTCCCTTATGAGAATATGCTCGAGCGCATTCTGAAGACATTTCTTGCATCTGAAGTTGACGCCCATACCATATTCAGTGAAGCAAGAGATGTAAAGAAAGTCGCTTTGGTTGTTTATTCGTCAAACAGCAGTCTGTGCGGAGGATATAATGCTAATGTCATTAAGATGATGCACCGTGTTGTTGATGAGTATGCACAAAGCATCGGTAAGGAGAATATCATAATTTATCCTATAGGAAGAAAGGTTGCAGAACAGGCAAAAAAGAGCAATCTTCTGTGTGTCGGCGACTATACGGCGTTGGCAGAGAAGCCTTCGATCGGTCAGTGCATAGATATAGCAAACGAATTGTGTGATAAATTTGCATCTGGCGAGATTGATAAGGTAGATCTGATATACCACCATTTCAAAAGCGCCGGTTCACAAATTCTACAGCACAGAACATTCCTTCCAATAGATCTTGATTATGACATCGGTGCTGATAATGACCGTGATCTTAGACTTAAGATTGTGACACCTGCCATGCAGGAATATTTGCGCAATAAGGTTAAAAAAGAAGCTGAGGAAAAGGAGAAATCTGTTCCGCTCAACGACAACTTTATAGTTGAGCCGGACATGGAGACCGTTTTACAGGCTTTAATACCTCAATACGCTAATCTTATGATTTATACTGCTCTGCTGGATAGTAATGCATCTGAGCATGCAGCAAGAATGGTTGCTATGCAGACAGCAACAGATAATGCCGACGAACTCCTGCGCGAGTTGAATCTGCAGTTCAATAAGAGTAGGCAGCAGGCTATTACCAATGAATTACTTGATATAGTCGGAGGTAGTGTAAATAATTGATGAATTATATTCTAATATAATTTGAATAGGTCGGATAGTAAATCCGACCTATTTTTCTATCCAGTAAAAATAATTATAAGTATTCAAGTTTATGAAATTCGATTAATGTTATCAAATTGAATTAATGAAAGTTTAAGGGCTATAGAAAATCATTGGGGATATCCATACAACATCGCAATTCTGTAAAGAAAGAACCTTTTGCCCGTAGCCCCATGCATACTCTTGGACAGTAGAAATTCACGGCAAGTTTGTTTTATTCACCAAGTATCACAGTATATCGGGAAATGTCCCGACTGCGCAGAGCGGTATTAATCGGAAGAGAATATTTATATCACTTCATGATAAATCATTACCGCTGCAATCGATAAATCATCAATGTAGACAAGGCTCATATTTTCCTTACATTTACTAAAACCCGATATCGGCGTTTAAAAAGGAAAACCCGATGATATACTTACGATTTTTCTTGACTAAATTTTGACAAAATATTTTTGCGAAAGAGATGTAAAGGAATATTAAAACCTATATGATAAAGGCCATTTTGCTACAAATCGTCTTTTGATATACCCTGTAACGTAGTTCGGAAAAATTCATCTTGCGTTCTGATATTGCCCATTTTATGGTCCGATTAAGTTCATTTTAGAGTGCGATATGGTGCATTTCAGCCTCCGAAATGGCCTATTTCGCAAGCCGAAATGGTGCTTTTGGGAAAGCGGGAAAATGTACCTTAAATATAAATCATTGATATTCAATATTTTATAATAGTCTCTCATAAATCGCGTGTTTGCGCCCGGAGGAAAGTCTGTTAGCAAATACGCGCTTATTTTTCGGGGTATATGAAGAAACTCTAAGCCAAAATTCAAAATCCGGTTACAGATTGAAAGTTGTCTATATCGTCACATCCCGGCTGAAGAAAACACCGCTGATCCAGAATCGCAGCAACCGTTGTCATAGAGATGTATCCATAACTGAATTTATGATACACGTAAAACTTTCAGTCGCCTTAGAATCGCTGAACATTATTTTCATCCCCACTGATTTTCTTCTGCCTCAAAGTTTATTTTTGATTTAATACTATTGCTGTTCTGCAAATATTTTATTAAGATGTTGGGGTGATATTTCTCGCGAATTACCAATCCATTTTGTTATCTTTGACTTTCCATAAAAAATACCAAGATTTGGAGTTATTATGCACAATAAATAAAAAGAAAACCGCTGAAGAATTTGTATATTTTAATAACCACAAATAAATCATATAAAGTTGAACAGCAGTTTTCTATATCATGTATTTGTATTTTGGTGTACTAAAGAGAGATATAAAGATAATTATTATACATTGAAGACAAAGACCAGCCAAATGTTTGTAACAAATGTTGGGAAAGGTATTTAGTGAATAATGTTTTATAGACATTATGACTTTATCAGTTTACCTGTTGGAGGCAAGAAACGATAATCATAATTATTACTGTCCGGTAAAAACTAAAATGGCAAAGGTCATAGGTGTAGTCTGACATCAATTCCCAGCTGAACAGGATATCCGCGTTGTGCGAAACAATTTCTTGTTCCGGTGGCAGAACTGTCTATGGCGAACGTATTATATCTGGTGTTTGTTATATTTTTTCCCCATATTGTTATGGTGGCAGGACCTATTTCTCCTTCAATGCGTGCGCCAATGAGGGTATAGAACGGTTGTGAATAACTGTTTGCTTCGTCCCAGTATATTTTTCCTTGGGCAGAGATATTGGCTCCGAATGTTAGCGATTCGAGTTTGCTTCCGGAAAAATCAAGTCTGTAGGCAACATCAGCACCGATCGTATGCATTGGTATATACGGTACCTTCTTATTCTTATAATCATACAGCACATTCTTACCATCCACCTTTATGCTGTCTTTGTATTCTTTGAATACTGCATGGGTGAAACCATAGTTTACATTCCACGAAAGATGGTTGTTAAATGCTTTTCCTCTTAAAGAGGCTTCAATGCCGTAGCTCTGACTCTTTCCGGCATTTACCATCATTCTTCCGAAACCATAGTTTCCTGCCATGACGGAAAGTTGTTGATTGTTTACTTGCATAAGATATGCAGAAATATCGAAACTTATAGCGTTATCTGGAAGGTTTATGTGTGCGCCTACTTCATAGTTCCAGCTCGTTTCCGGTTTATATGCTATGGTTTTGTCGATATTCTCGTAGTCTTCTTTTGAATGAGGAACATTGTAATCTCCTTTCATTGCGTTCGACTGGTTGTTCATCAGTTCTGTCTGCAGAATGTCCGAGAACATCTGGATATTATATCCGCCGGCGCGGTATCCTTTGCTTACAGATGCATATACATTGCTGTTATTCTGATCCAGTTGGTATGTCAGTCCGAATTTAGGAAGCAGCTGGCTGAAGTTATCTTTTGCACCGTTGTTGAGATGTGACGACAGGGTGTATGTGGCTTCTGTTCCCATCACATTAGCTGCCATTGTCATCAATGCTTTCGTATCATAATTTATTTTGGTAAGACTGAAATCATAGCGAAATCCAATTGTCGCATTGAGTCGTTCTGTTATATTTACATTTGATTCATGGAACAGACCAAGATTGAAGTGTGGTGTGTGGAATTCTCCTGGTACAGTCATAGCCATATTTAATGAAACACCACCAGACTTATCAACCACATTTTTCGCCATATCCATAGCCATATTTTCCGGCATACCACCTTCTATCATTTTCTGTGCAATAGAGCCGACGATAGCATTGTACATAACATTCTGTACTTTGTCAGATATTGGTTTGGTCATACCTTCACCGAAAAATACAGGGGCTTTTGTTTTAAGCCACATATATGAACCGAACAGTCCGAACGTCCATTTCCATCTTTTATCGTTCTTGCTTTTGAAAGTTATCTCTTCGGTTATTGCGTTCTGAAATTGCTGTTGTGTCAGGTGCATATAGTCAGTCGGCATATAGTCTTGATCCATCAACATATAATCTTTCAGATACTGGTATGATGTGGTAGAATTGAAATAAAAATTATCTTCTTTTAATTTAATTGTCAGTCCAGTATTGAATATGTTTCTCCTGTAATTGTTTTGATAGTTGGATGCTGGAGCGGCAGTCGTTCCGCTATTTACATCATAAAGTCCGTATGCAAACCCGTTTTGTTTGACATATTGATAGTCTGCTACAAAATCGAATGCGAACTTTCTCTCTGAATCATATACCAATCTGGCTTTTCCTCCGGCTTCATTCATCTTGTCGGCACGTTCTCCTGTGGTGCTGTTATGAAGAAAACCATTGCGTCCGTTATAGAACCCTGCGACAGAAAAGGCTAACCTGTCGTTTATTTTATTGTAGTGTGCGATTTCTATCGTGCGAAGAAAATGAGAACCGATACTTAGTTTTACATCCGTTCCATTATATGATAGAGGATTCGGAGTGTATAGCCTTATAAGACCACCTTCGGTATTCTGGCCATATAATGTACCTTGAGGACCGCGTAATACGTCTATACGCTCAAGCTGATATGTGTAAAAATTCAGTGCGCTTTTGTTTATTATCGGCATACCATCAACATACAACCCGATGGCCGGACTGTTTATTCTTGAACCAATACCTCTGACATATATAGAAGAGGTAAGACGTGATCCATAATCAGGCATTGAAAGAGACGGAGCGTATGTCGACAGATCACTGAGGCTGTTTACTTTTAATGCGTTTATTTCATTTCCGGAGAATGAAGAAGAACTGAGCGCCTGCATTCTTAAGCGATAGTTCTCTTTAGGCTGTGAAACGACTATTATTTCATCAATGTCGAAAATACGTGATGTATCAAGCACCTCCGGACTTTCTTTGATATCAAATGATATTTTTGCATTCAACTGAATGTTTGTAATACAGCAAAATGATAGTACAGCGAGTATCTTTATATTCATCGGTCTCATTATTTGAGTGCAAAGTTATGCCATTAGTCGCACATCTGCAATCCTTATTTATTATGATATACTCATTCGTTCATAGTTCCGCAATACGGACATTTCCCTTTTTTATGTAGCGCGGCTCCGCAGTTGCCACAAATATAATATCGGCTACTGTATTTAAAGTATCGGTATAATGCAAATATTGCGTAAATCAGGAACAATAAATAGCCAACATAATATAGTGTTGTTATACTGAATATGATATAGTTTATGGCGCAGATGCCTATAAGTCCGCTTAAATAGTGAGTGGCTTCTCCAAATGACAGTTTGTGGAATATTTCGTCAACAGCAGCTAATGCCACTATAATGATGGACCATACCGCGCATAGAAATACGGAAAGTGCCGGTGGTTGTACAAATGGATTTAGACTTGGATGGAAATAAAAGTGTTTCCACATGTCTGGAGCAAACATCTGTATGCTGGAATAAAATGTTGCAGAGAATGCAACAATCAAAGCTAAGAGGGTGGGATAGAATGATGGAATATCATTGAAATGAACGACTTTGGCTTTTATCTTGAATATTATGTGGAATATATAACTTGCTCCTATTATGCTTATTATAACGAGAAAAATAAGTAGGTGTGTATCAGAGAACGTTGATATGAACTGTGAGATCGGATCATCAGGGACTACATTGGAAAGAAGATTGTTTTCGCTTATCCATCCAAAAGTAAACTGATCACGTGCAACCTGAATCCAAACAGAGTCAGGCTTATTGTACTGTATCGTTTTGGTATCTACTACAACAATATTGTCATGTCTGTGTATGATAATTGTATCGTTCTTCTCTGTCATGCTGGAAGAAGGACGTTGTTTGTATAATACGATAGAATCGGACTTGACAACAAAATTATAGTTCCGGGAATAGTGATGTATTTTTGAGAATGATATGGAATCCAGCTGTTTTTCACTATATGTTTTTGCCGTCCCATGTATCTTTGTCTTGTTGTGATAGCATCCAGACAAAACAAGACATAACAAAAGTATTGTTATATATGTAAATTTATTTCTCAGCATAGATTCTCATTTGACAATTTAAACAGTCGAACTTCAGGCGGAATTTTCTATTGTCCTTAAGAACAAGATACAGCGGCTCTTGCCATGGAGCTTTCCTGCCTTGCTTGGTACAATATCCCATTTCGTATCTGATGCAATAACGACATGTCATTATTTGTGTTTCACTATCTCTGTTAGGCTTTGTTGTTTCGAATGCGTCCGGTGCATCCTTAGGCCCTATTTCATCATATAATTGACGTGCAAGTTTGTTTGCTACATTTGCAATGTTGATTTCTTCTGCAGAATTATTAGTATCGATCTTATTCGGTAATATATACCCCAAAGACTCGTTGTCACCTGAATGTTCGAACTGAAATTGATGTGAGAACTTTTCCAATGTATCTCTCCTCAATCCAGCCAGGATACTGGATGGTATGAATCTTGTCTCACTTTCGGGTGATATTGTTATTTCGTCCGCTTCATACAGTGTGTTCCCTAGCTTGCCAAGTTGTAGCTTCATATTTTCTTCCTGCGACTTTTTCGCAGTTTCCGAGCTATAACTTATTTTTTCTGTAGCTGTATGTCCGGCATCATCTTTTATGGTGAGCTCAACATAATCTTGTGATGCTGACAGGAACATCTTTACTCCTATTTTTCTTTTTGCCGTGGTTGCAGACATTTTATTTTCGAACAACTGATCGTTATTACGGTATAAAGCCATGTGTGGTTTTAAATTTTCCGGCATCTTTAAAGGGAACAATCTATTATTCACGACTTTGTTTACACGGAATCCCTCAAGCTGTTGGTTTTCATTAATAAAACAAAGTCCATCCCCGTTGCTGAATGCTTTTGTGCCTGACACGCTGAACGAGTTGTGCCATATTTCTTTGACACTACCTACAAATTCGCCAATAGCTTTCGGTGTATTTACCGATGCCAAGCCGGGCTTTCGTCCGTAAAGAAAATAATCAGTGAAACCTCGATTGAATGTTTTGCTCAAATCCGGTTTGAATGAATATGTAGTCTTACCGTTAGAAGCCCTTTTGTATTTATCCGGATATGATGCGATTATACGGTTCAGTTCCTGACTGTACGCTGCAACAACATTCTTTACATAGCTTACATTTTTCAACCGTCCTTCTATTTTCAGTGATGTTGCTCCTGCTTCAAGCAGATCTTTCAGACTGTGTATTCTGCACATGTCTTTAAGCGACAGCATGTATTTATCTTTCTGTATGATGTTATCCGAACCGTCTTTAAGGTCGAATTTCAACCTGCAGAATTGTGCACAGTTGCCCCTGTTGGCGCTACGGTGAAAGCAATATTCCGACGCATAGCACGCTCCGGAGTAGCTTACGCAAAGAGCACCGTGAACGAACACTTCCAGTTCGATATCAGGTACGGCTTTATGAATTGCGTTGATTTCTTTCAAAGAAAGTTCTCTTGCAAGTACCGCCCTTTTAAAGCCGGCTTGTTTTAACCATTTTATCTTATCAATATTCCTGTTGTCGGTTTGAGTGCTGGCATGTAATGTAATCTTGCTCTTGATATTATTACATATCTTCAATATCGCCATATCCTGCACTAGTATCGCATCCACACCGATATCGTTCAGTTTTCTTATCAGATTTTCAACCTGTATAATCTCATCATCATATATAATGGTGTTAATCGTTACATAGACCTTTGCATTATATTGATGTGCGTATTGGCATAATTGTTCAATATCTTCAACAGAGTTACCTGCAGCAACCCGTGCGCCGAAATTGCTTGCTCCAATATATACAGCGTCTGCGCCATGATCAATAGCGGCAATTCCACATTCAAGATTTTTTGCAGGCGCCAACAGCTCTATTTCTCTTATCATTTATTTAATCTTGTTTATATCGTATGGGGTTTCCTGATATATGTAATAATTAATCCAATTGCTGAACAGCAGGTTTGCATGAGCTCGCCATGTTACTAAAGGTGGATTCTCCGGATTATTATCTCTGTAATAATTCAACGGCATATCGACATCGTCGCGTTTGCCCAAATCTCGTTTATATTCCATATCTAAGGTGTTCGGGGCATATTCGAAATGACCTGTTATGAAGAACTCACGTCCCTTACGTGCCATAACTATGCTTACTCCGCTTTCTTCTGATTCAGCGAGAAGAGTCAGCTCTTTGTTTGCAATGATGTCTTCTCGTCTTATTTCCGTATGTCTGCTGTGAGGCATGTAGAACAAGTCGTCAAAGCCGCGGAATATCGGCAGTTTAAGGTCAAGTGGATGTTGTTTGAACACACCGAACATTTTTTTCTTCAACGGATACTTCGGAATGCCATAATGATAATAAAGTCCGGCTTGTGCCGCCCAGCATATATATATGGTACTTGTAACATGTGTGCGTGCCCACGAAAATATTTTTGTGATTTCGTCCCAGTAAGAAACATCCTCATATTTCATCTGTTCTATTGGTGCGCCCGTTATTATCATACCGTCAAATTTCTCTTTTTCAAGCACATCAAAATCTTTATAGAACATCATCATGTGCTCTATCGGAGTATTTTTCGGAGTGTGACTTTTAAGTTTCATGAAAAATATCTCCATCTGCAATGGTGTGTTTGACAGAAGCCGTATGAGATCAGTTTCCGTTGTTATTTTGAGGGGCATTAAATTCAATATGATTATTCGTAGTGGACGTATATCCTGTGTTGTTGCCCGAGAGCTGTCCATTACGAAAATATTCTCTTTTTTGAGAATTTCTATTGCAGGAAGTTTATCTGGTAATTTTAGAGGCATTGTCTGACATTTTATAATAATTGTTGCAAAGATACAGAATAAAAATGAAAAGAGCCATTACTTTGGTTGTACATATGGTGATATTTTATCATTATAAAAATGAATATATTATGCTATTATATTTGTGGTGTAAGTTTTATAGGAGACAGCAGAATTTAAGTCGATAATGCAGTATTATCAACTTAAACTTTGCTATTATTATGGATATGACAATATTTTCTTTCGGATAATTATATTCTATCAGAAAGGAAGTCCTACGGCAAAATGTAAAGAAAAGTCACGTTTGAAGTTAGGGGATATTATAGGATAATGTTCTTTGGCGGTTGTGTATGCCGGATTAATAGCCTTCACACCCATATCAAGTCTTAATATGAAATAATCCAGATTCAATCTTATTCCAAGTCCGTATGATACAGCTATTTGTTTGTAGAACTCATCAAATTTGAACTGTCCGCCGGGTTGATCGGCGTAAGAACGTAATGTCCATATATTACCAGCATCTATAAAGAAAGCTCCATTGAACTTCCAGAATAATGCAGTACGATACTCCAGATTGAAATCAAGTTTCATATCACCGGTCTGATTGATAAAATCTATGCGTCCGTCGGTTCCCTTGAATTTACCGGGACCGAGTTCTCTGACATTCCATCCTCTTACAGAATTGGCACCACCTGAGAAATATCTCTTCTCAAAAGGAAGAATTTTACTGTTGCCATACGGATAAGCTATACCAAATCCAAAATGCAGTGCAAGTGAGTTGCGCCAATCAAACGTGAAAAGCCTTGTATAGTCGAAGTCAGCTTTCACATATTGTGCAAATGCAATATTGAATAATGTATATTGTCCCTGACTGTTTTTGTCGAACTTTGACACACCGGATAACAGGCTCAGAATATTTCCGGATGTTTCGATGTTTGCCTTTATTGCATGCACTCCATTATTGTAAGTCATCCCGAATCCCATTTTCATAATAAAGAGATCTTCATAGTTGTATCTCAGAATGGCATTACGGTTGGAATCATCGTCAAGATAATCCTCCTTGAATTTTTCTGAAATCCAAGGCATATATACATAATTTAGGTCTATGAGGTCAAAGCGATATGTTGAGTTTTGTTTCGGTGCGTTCCAAAGATATTTCCATGCAGCCGTAAAGACTCTACGATGGAATTCAGGACGGTTCTGCAGATTATAACTCACAGTGAGTTCTGAATGAGCATTGCTGTTACGCCTAAAGTTTTCTGAAAGAAATGGAGCAATAAACCTTGGAAACATGAGACGCCCTTCTATATTATACTCTTCATAGTCTTCAGCCTGGTATCCTTCCAGACCTGTAATGGCTTCAAATGCCGCACGCAGCTGTATACTCAGCATCTCACTACCATGAAACAGATTGCGGTTCTCATAAGTAAGCGAAGCTGCAGCTCCAAGATCACCGGCAGTATTTGTCCCTTCCGGTTGGAAGGATATAGTATTCGGCTTGTTTGTGCTCAACTGTATATTGCAATTGAGCAATGATGTATCTGGAAGTTCCTCAAAGCGAATGTTTGTATATTTAACGGCTTGTAGCCTTGCAAAGTTATTGTATGTTGTCTGTAAATCGTGCTCGCAGAAGGGAGCTCCTTCCTTTATTGCCAGATTATCGCTAAGTACGCTTCGTCTTAATTTTATCTTGTCACCGTCGGCACTGGTGAAATTTACTTTGTTTATATAATATCGGTTATGGTCTTTCTCCGGACTTTTGCTGTTGGCCCGGAATTTCATCAGCTTAAGATTGACGTCTATAGAATCATTTGTTCTGGTCGAGTCTGCCTCATAGATTATGTAGTCTTTGTTGAATTTATAATATCCGCTGTCTGACAATATGTTTGTGATTCTTTTGCGTTCATTCTCAAGATTATTAATGGAGAATATCATACCTTTTTTCAGTCCGCGATTATTCTCATTTTTCATATCGAGTATCTGAGCAATATTCTTGTCATAAATATCATACTCGATATTACCGATAAAATAGGGCTTTCCTGTATGTAGTGTATAGATAACTTTTATTTTCTTATCATTTGCTATTGTTTTCAGCGACACGTCTGCATGCAGATATCCCATGTTCTGCATTACTGTGCCCAGATTCTTACGTGACATTTCTGCCTTTAAAGTATCAAATAAGACCGGCTCTTCACCAAGTCTTTTAAGTATTCGGTTTATCCATTTAGTAGAATCACGCCCAGACAGATTGTAAGTTCCAAGAGGAACGGCAAACAGTGAAAACCATTTTGTATTAGCCTTTTGATTTATGTATTGTTCCATTTGGGAAGTGTTGACATTCTTATTGTCAGTTTCTATTTTGACATCAGTTAGAAGATACTTGCCATCAGGAACGAACTTTGTCGTAGAACAAGATGTACATATGAATATAATGACTGCACAAATAACAAGCAGAATATCCATATGGTGATGTTTGCGTAGATTTGATATGTGTTTAATTATATTCAATATGCTTTAATTTACCTGCAAAGATACGAAATAATTGATTAATATTATTATCTTTGCATTAAGATATAATTGAATCAGGAGCTTTATAGTCAATATACAAAATATATGAAAATCAACATTGATTGAGTATGACTCCGGGGAATGTCTGTTAAAAAACAATGATAAGTAAAGCCAAAATAAAATATATAAAATCGCTTGAACTCAAGAAAAACCGCAACAACGAGAATGTTTTTGTTGCAGAAGGTCCCAAAGTAGTGGGTGAGTTGCTTGCCTGTATGCAAGCCAGAATAATTGTTGCGACAACCGGATGGCTTAAAGGCAACACAGAGTGTTATGATGAATATAAGAGCGAGATTATTGAGGTAGATGAGGAAGAGCTTCGTAAGGTTAGCTTCCTTCAACATCCACAGCAGGTTTTGGCTGTATTTCCGAAGAGAGAAAATGCTGTAAATATGGCGGAAACAGGCAATGAACTGATTCTGGCCTTGGATGATGTACAGGATCCTGGAAATCTTGGTACAATAATACGCATTGCGGACTGGTTCGGTATAACAAAGATTGTATGTAGCGCTGGGACTGTCGATGTATATAATCCAAAAGTGGTACAGGCGACAATGGGGAGCATATCAAGAGTGAGCGTGTTCTATACTGACTTGGTCGAATTTATTGAAAAGCTTCCGTCAAGTATGCCTGTCTATGGAACATTTCTTGATGGAGCCAACATATATAAGCAAGAACTTTCCGAATACGGACTTATTGTTATGGGAAACGAAGGTAACGGCATCTCACAGAAACTTAAAGAAAAGATAAAAAACAGATTGCTTATACCAAATTTTCCACCAGGCAGAGCCACCACAGACAGCCTTAACGTTGCAGTAGCAACAGCAATAATATGTTCTGAATTCAGAAGAAAAACAAATAATATCCAGCTATGATAGAGAAAAATTTATATAAAGATCGCAGCTATTCAAGTTGTATACATTCCGCTTATGAGCTGATGTTTACCAATTTTGCAACAATATTCCGTAAAACATGGTTAGCCGCTCTTGTTTATTCTGCGGTTGTGTGTTTGTCTGTATTATTTAATTCATTCTCATGGATGCAGTTACTGCTGGCAGTGCCGGTGATATTCGGCTTGAGTTGGCTGGGAGCATCAGTAGTGTCTATGTTGAATGACAAGCCGTTTAAACATAATTATATATATTGTTTACAGGCTGTTTTATCATTGGCTATAATAGTAATTTTGTTTTCTGTGATAATAATTATGTGCGGTACTGTTATATTGTTATCGTTAGGAAACAAGTCACCTGAGCATTTTAACAGCCTGTACTTAGCTTCATTGGCATTTATCACATTACTTTTTATTATCGCAGCTATTCCATTGAGTTATTCAATAATGAAGTATCTTGTTGAATCAAACGACAGAATATGGTCTGTTTTGGGAAAAGCTTATCGTAAAGGATGGCGCTATTGGGGATTCATAACATTAGTTTTTATATTATGTATCATAATAATAGCAGTACTTTATGCCGTGATTGGTTCGCCGCGCCTTGTGATATATCTTGCAAATCAGAATAACACTTATGGTCTGACATTTGGCGACCCCAATGGGCTTCCAAAGTATTTCGATACGTTGGATTATATTGTAAGTACTGTAATTACGTTCTTATCCTGCTATATCAATTTATGGGTGTTTTTCGTATTATATTATGTATACGGACGTATTGAAACCAGAATAAAAACCAAACAGAAAACCATTGATCTGAATGAAACAACAAAGACTCCTATTTATAGACCGTGACGGGACTTTGATAGAGGAACCCGCCGATGAACAGATTGATTCTTTTGAAAAGCTTAGATTTGTAAAGGGGGTGCTTAAGAATCTTTCTTTTATTAGCGACAAGCTCGATTTCCGGCTTGTTATGGTGACTAATCAAGACGGACTGGGCACAGATTCCTTTCCTGAAGACACATTTTGGCCGGTACATAAATTCATGTTACGAACTCTGGAGGATGAGGGGATTGTCTTTGATGAGCAACTTATCGACAGGCACTTCCCTGAAGATAATTCCCCGATGCGTAAACCCGGAACCGGAATGTTAACAAAATATATAGATAATCCCGAATATGATTTAGCCAACAGTTATGTTATTGGAGATCGCGATACGGACAGACAGATGGCCGATAGTTTGGGATGCAAGGCTCTCATTCTTGGTCAGGACGGTATCACATGGGACAAAATAGCGGAGATATTGTTTGCAGGAGAACGAGTAGCCGAATATAAACGTAAGACGAATGAGACCGATATATATGTGAAATTGAATATCGATGGAACCGGAAAGTGTGACATCTCAACCGGTTTAGGATTCTTTGACCATATACTTGAGCAGATCGGACGACATGGAATGATGGATTTGACGGTGCATACTAACGGTGACCTGAACGTGGATGAGCACCACACGATTGAAGATACGGCGATTGCAATAGGGGAATGTCTGTTAAGAGCGCTTGGCGACAAACGCGGCATAGAGCGGTATGGTTATTGTCTGCCTATGGACGATTGTCTGTGTCTTGTTGCAATAGATTTCGGAGGACGTCCGTGGATTAACTGGCATGTCGACTTCCATCGTGAGAAAATAGGTGATGTTCCCACTGAGATGTTTTTCCATTTCTTTAAGAGTCTGAGTGATGCTGCAAGAATGAACATTGATGTCAGGGCAGAAGGCACTAATGAACATCATAAAATAGAAGGTGTGTTCAAAGCTTTGGCAAGAGCCATAAAAATGGCTGTGCGGCGTGATATCTTTCATTATGAGCTCCCAAGCACAAAGGGTATGTTATAGATAAATAATATGATTTTGATATAAAAATCAAAAGACCAGTTGCCCGTCATTGATAAAATTTACATCAATGACGGGTTTCTATTTAACACGAATCGGTCATTATAATTCAGTCTGTATTTTGTTTTCTATTGATGTCTTTTTGCCGGCTTTTTTTGATATAGCCCGCTATTGCCTACAAAAAGGCTGACGAAAATACGCTTAATATAAAGCAAAAATACAGACTATATCCTAATAACCGATTGTGGTTTAAGAAAACTTAGTGAATGAACTTACAGATTTTCTTGACAATATTTTGACAAAATAAAATGGCAAAAGGGACGTGGCGGAATTTTAAATCCGGTATTACGAAGGCCATTTCATACAATGAAACATTTTTATATACCCAGGAATGTAGTCCGGAACAACTCATCTGACATTCTGATAATGCCAATTTCATGGTCTGATTAAGCCTGGTCTAGGACATGATATTAAGCTTTTCAGCGCCTGATATGGGCTTAATCGCATGCCAAAACGGTGCATATTGTCAGACAAAGGAAAACCCGTCAAACATAAATCGTTGATGTTCAGTATATTGCAAAAACCTCTGATTTTTCTAATATTTGCGTTGAGGGCGAGCTCGCCTGCAAATAATCGCTTATTTTTTTTGGTAGAGCTGGAAACTCAGAAGAGGAACCATCAATATACAGAAAATCTGTAAGTGGTCAATATTGTTTTCATTTAAGGTAGAAGTGAACTGCACTGATTGGGGATTGAAGCCGTGATTTTCTATTAATATCTTATATCATTGAATTTATATTGTGTTTTTCAATTTTATATTAAACTTACAGATGTTTTTGGATATTCTGGTTGACCTTCTATGTCTAGTCAATTAATGGAGTGGGGTAAAAAGTAAAGCAGGAAAATCACCTTCTGGTCTTTTCCTGCTTTATATTTAAATTTGATGATCGATTTACAAATCTTCAAGTCTTACTTCTTCCTCTTCGACAGGTCTTGAATGTTTCTTCTCTTTTTGCTCTGTTGCATTATCTTGATGATGGCCTTCCTTATTTATGTTGTTAGCACCTTTGATAGGATTGCCAAATTCGTCGGTTTCGATGAACTCGTCCTCAACAGATGTACTGTCTGTTGCGAGTGTGTCTTTCTTTGCCGCTGTATAGTAACTAGGACAATTGTACATGCTGTAGGATATATCACTGTCTTTAGGCTTGCCGAATTTAGCATGATATTGTTTGAATGCAGGGTCTGCAAGCAGTGAGCTTAGGAAATATCCGCATATTGGTAATGCCGTTCTACTGCCTTGTCCAAGTGCGCCTGTACGGAAGTGAATACTTCTGTATTCTCCTCCTACCCATGCACCGACAACGAGTTTGGGACTAACTCCGACAAACCATGCGTCTGAATGATTGTTGGATGTTCCGGTTTTGCCACCCCAGTCAGTGTCATTATATTTTCCTACATATCCCCACAGGCTTTGTGATGTGCCGCCCGGCTCTCTAAGACCGCCAAGAAGCATCTGCTGCATAAAGAATGCTGATTTATAAGGTATGACCTGAGTCTCTTCTGTAGGACTTGTGTACACCTCTTTACCATCCTTATCGAGTATTTTCACAACGAGGACAGGAGGTATGTGTTTTCCGTCGTTTGCAACGGTACAATAAGCATTTGTGAGTTCCAGCAGATTTACGTCACTTGAGCCGAGCGCGAGTGATGGAGCATCGTCAAGTGGACTTTGTATTCCCATCTTGTTGGCCGTCTCAATAATTCTTTTAATGCCCATCTCCTGTCCGAGTCTTACGGCTATAGAGTTGATGCTTCGTGCGAATGCACTCTTCAGAGGCATTGAATCTCCCGTAAAGTATCCGTTGGCATTTGACGGAGTCCATGTCACGACTGCATTCTTCTGCTTGTCAAAGACTTCCATGCTGAAATATTCGTCTCTTCTCTTATCACACGGAGTGAGGCCCTGATTCATTGCCTCTGTATAAACAAAGAGCTTGAAGGTGGAACCCGGTTGTCTCATAGCTGTAACCTTGTCATACTTCCACGAGTTGAAATCGATATCTCCGACCCATGCCCTTACTGCTCCGGTCTGAGGTTCCATTGCAACAAATGAGCAATGCATGAATCTGACCATATAACGTATGGAGTCCATCGTTGACATCTCTTTCTCAATAGTACCTTTATCGTAGTCGAACAGTTTCACTGTGTGTGGCTTATTCAGATAATAGGTAATCGAGTCGGGATTGTTTGGATATTTTGCAAGCAGATACTTATATACAGGTTGTCTCTTTGCTATATCTTCTATAAAATTAGGAATGACTTGGTGTTTCTCGTCTCTCCACGGATCCTCTTTTCCCCAATGATTGTTGAAATTCCGCTGTACAATCTTCATTTGTTTCAATGCAGCCTGTTCAGCATAACGCTGTATTCGGGTATCAATAGTTGTGTATATTTTGAGACCGTCGCTATACAAGTCGTAATTGTTTTCTTCACACCATCCTTTCAGATAGTTTGCTATGGCTTCGCGGAAATATAATGCCTGACCATCGTAATTGCTCTCAACACTATAGTTGAGTTTTATTGGTATCTGGCTTATAGAATCGTATTCAGCACTGGTTATGTCACCGTGTTTCACCATGTTGCTCAGCACGACATTGCGGCGTTTTAAGCTGTTGCCCGGATTTGATATCGGATTATAGTAGGTAGTTGCTTTGAGCATACCTACTAGTACAGCGACCTGTTCTGTCGTGATGTTGGCTGGTGTCGCATTGAAGTATGTCTTGCATGCTGTTTTTATTCCGAATGCATTTGAACCGAAATCAACGGTGTTTGCATACATAGTCAGAATTTCTTTCTTATCGTATAGAAGTTCTATTTTTGTAGCAATAATCCACTCCTTACTTTTCATTATAAGCATTCTCACACCGGGAATCTTTCCCAATAAACCGGTGGAGTACTGTGTTCGTACCCTGAACATGTTTTTGGCAAGCTGCTGGGTTATTGTGGATGCTCCTCGTGCGTCGTTTCTTAATATAGCATCCTTGACTGCGGCAAACAGTCCTACGACATCAATTCCATGATGACTATAGAATCGTTCATCCTCTGTATCGATCAGGGCTTTCCAGAATGCCGGGTTTACATCTTCATATTTGACAGGAGTTCTGTTCTCATTGAAGAATTTTCCAATAAGTACACCGTCGGCACTGTATATCTCAGATGCCTGATTGGTGCTTGGATTCTTTATCTGCGCAAATCCTGGAGATTTACCAAACAGCCACAGAAAGTTGATGTCAACAAGTCCAAGGTATATTATAAAAGCAACTATACATGATACAAATCCTATGATAGTTTTTGTGTACCATGCTTTATTTTTATATAGATTTTTGTACCAAGTGAAGAATGATGTGACTTTCTGCCTACACCATTGCAGAATATTCTTTAACTTGTTCATTATTAATTATGATTTTGTGCAAATGTACAAAAATAGTTTAATCCGCTATATTGTTTGCTATATAATTTATGATTTCTTTAGTATTATGGGGCTCAAACCATATTATGGCATTATCGCGTTTAAACCACGTCTGTTGCTTTCTGCAGTAACAGCGTGTGTTGCTTTGAATTCTGCGTATAGCTTCGTCTAAAGATATATTACCGTCAAAATACTCAAATAATTCTTTGTAGCCAACAGTATTTAATGAATTGAATTGTCTGTACGGATAAACGGCCTTGGCCTCATCAAGCAATCCTTTATCCATCATATCTAATACTCTTGTATTGATGTTATTATAAATATATTCACGTTCGGCTGTAAGCCCTATTTTGATAATATTGAAGGGACGTTTTTTTCGTTCTTTTTTCAGAAATGAGGAATATGTATTTCCTGTCATATGGCATATTTCAAGTGCATGAACCACTCTACGTGGATTTTTCTTATCAACTGTTTTCCAATGCTCATAATCAAGAACCCGAAGTTCTTCTACTAATTTTTCAAGTCCTTCTTCCTCAAGTCTTTTTTTCATTGTGGCTCTGGTATATTCGTCAACAGTCGGAATATCGTCAATGCCATTACAAACAGCGTCGATGTACATCATGCTGCCGCCACTCATTAACGCGATATGACTCTCCTGAAACAAATTTTCCAGGAGAGTCATTACGTCTGCTTCGAACATTGAAGCACTATAGTAATCTGAAATGTGGTGATTACCCACGAAAAAATGTTTTACTCTCGACAGTTGTTCCTTTGTCGGTGCTGCAGTACCAATAGGAATTTCTGCAAAAATCTGTCGTGAATCCGCATTTATAATTGGTATGTTAAAGTGTTCTGCCACTTCTATCGCGACCTTTGTCTTGCCGATACCTGTTGGTCCTAATATAACAATGAGAGTGTTCATTTAGCGGATGATTCCACGTTTGGATGATTCTACAAAGTCGATAATGTATTGTATTTCTTTAGTTATTTGCAGATTCTTTTTTATTTCCACAATGCCTTCAGCCATTATTCCCTTTGAATACAGGAGTCTGTATGCATTGTGAATTAAATCTATCAATTCATTAGAGAATCCGTGACGGCGCAATCCAACAAGATTTACGCCGGCATATCTGATTGGCTCCTTACCTGCAATTATATATGGGGGTATGTCCTGGCTAAATCGGCTGCCACCTTGAATCATGACATATCCTCCTATGCGGCAGAACTGATGACACAAGACACTGCCACTGATGACAGCATTGCTATCAACAACTACTTCTCCTGCAAATTTTGTAGAATTACCGATAATCAGATTATCACCTAAAACACAATCATGTGCTACATGCATATTTTCCATGAGAAGGTTGTTGTTGCCGACTTTTGTAGTGCCCTTAGAGGCTGTACCACGTGATATCGTAACATTTTCTCTGATACTGTTTCTATTACCAATCTCGCAGGTTGTTATTTCTCCTTTATATTTTAAGTCCTGTGGTTTTGTTGATATGCTGGCTCCAGGGAAAATTTCATTGTCATCACCAATACGTGCACCATTATTTATTGTAACACTATTCTGCAATGTATTATTGTTACCGATAACAACATCTTTGTCAATGTAGCAGAACGGCCCTATAATATTATTGTCTCCAATCTGTGCTTCAGGGTGAATGTATGCTAATGGACTTATCTGGTTCATTTTGATATAATATGTCTTATTTGTTTTTTACTATCTGAGCAGTAAATGTCGCTTCTGATACTACATGGTCTCCTACGAATACATATCCCTTCATTGAGGAAATACCATGGCGTAATGGTGCAAGCAGGTCAACTTTAAATATCAAAGTGTCTCCGGGAACGACCTTTTGTCTGAATTTGACGTCATCTATTTTCATGAAATATGTTGACCAACGCTCCGGTTCTTCAACAGTGTTAAGTACCAACAAACCTCCGCATTGTGCCATGGCTTCTATTTGAAGGACACCAGGCATAATGGGCTCTTGAGGGAAATGTCCAACAAAGAACGGCTCGTTGCTTGTAACGTTCTTGATACCGACAATACTTGTAGCACCTAAGGCAATGACCTTATCAACAAGTTGCATTGGATAACGATGTGGTAAAAGCTCGCGAATACGTATATTATCCATTATTGGTGTTTCATTCGGATTATATATTGGAGCTTGTACCTCATGCTTACGTATTTCTTTGCGCATCTGTCGCGCGAACTTATTGTTGATGGTATGACCTGGACGGGTAGCTATGATACGTCCTTTTATAGGCTTGCCTATTAAAGCCATATCACCAATTATATCCAATAGTTTATGACGCGTGCATTCATTGTCCCAAACCAATGGCTTATGTTGAATATAGCCTAACTCAGATGCGTTTCTGTGTTCAACCTTAAGCATATCAGCCAATTGATCCAAACGTTCTTGTGTCGTTTGTTGTTCATAAATGACAATGGCATTGTCAAGGTCACCTCCTTTTATTAAGTTGGCATTTAATAGGGGTTCAATGTCACGCACAAAAACAAATGTTCTGGCAGGAGCTATTTCTGTAGCAAAATCATTTATTTTGTCAAGTGTAGCAAACTGACTATTGATAAACCTCGAATTGAATGAGCACATTGCCGTAAGACTGAAGTCATCATCAGGCAATATGGTTATACATGAGTTCCCGTCTTTTATTTCTATTTTATGACGTATGATATACCAATCTTTAGGAGCTTTAAGTTCTTCGACGCCAACTTCTTGTATTTTTTGTATATACATTGCGGCGCTTCCGTCAAGAATAGGAAATTCCGGACCGTTTACCTGAATAAAACAGTTGTCAATACCGAGTGCATAGAGGGCAGCCAATCCGTGTTCGACAGTGGATACACGAATGTCGTCTTTTCCGAGTACTGTTCCTCTTTTGGTGTCTATTACATTTTCTGCAATAGCATCTATTATTGGCATATTTTCAAGATCAATACGTTGAATCTTGTACCCGGTATTCTCCGGAGCGGGATTAAATGTTACCGTCAGGCTTAATCCTGTATGCAGTCCTTTCCCACATAGAGAAAAACTGCCTTTCAGAGACATTTGTTTCAACATAATATATTTACTTTTTCTTTAATTCGTCTATTTGCTTTTGTAAATCAGCGATCTGTTTATATAACTCAGGCAATCTGCGAAATATTGCTTGTGATTTGAAATATTTACGAGGTTCCATTGGTGGTGTTCCAATCAGAGTTTCGTTTCCCTTCAGATTTCCTGGAACACCAGATTGTGCACCTAAGAATGTTTTATCTCCAATGGTGATGTGTCCGGCCAATCCGACTTGACCTCCAAACATACACCAGGCTCCAACTTTTGTACTTCCTGCAATACCAACCTGAGCGGACATTACTGTATTCTCACCAATCTCAACATTGTGTGCAACCTGTACAAGATTGTCAATTTTAACACCTTTTCTTATCAGTGTTTGTCCCATTGTAGATCTGTCGACACAGCTGTTTGCACCGATTTCAACATTATCTTCTATTTTTACTATTCCTATTTGAGGAATTTTATCATATCCGTCTGTATTAGGCGCGAACCCAAATCCGTCAGCACCAATTACAGTTCCGGAATGAATTGTCACATTATTTCCAATTTTACAATCATGGTATATAGTAACATTGGCATATATTAGACAGCCTTGTCCAAGACTTGCATTATCTTCAATTACCGTATTTGGATATATCTGACAATTATCACCAATTGTTACGTTTTCTCCTATGAATGCAAATGGTCCAATGTAGCAATCTTTTCCAACAGACGCAGTAGGGGATACATATGCTAAAGAATGGATTCCGGTCTTTTTAGGTTTACTTGCTTCATACAGCTGCAATAATCTTGCAATAGCCTCATAGGCGTTTTTAACTCGTATAAGTGTAGCTTTTACAGGGCCGTCCAGTTTGACATCTTCATTTACTAAAACAATTGATGAACGAGTATCATAAAGATAGTGTGTGTATTTAGGATTTGATAGAAATGAAATCGCTCCTTCTGCTCCTTCTTCAATCTTGGCAAAAGTATGTACTGAGGCATTTAAATTTCCCTCAACATGTCCACCGATAAATTCAGCTATCTGTTTAGCAGTAAATTCCATTGTCTTTTCTTATTATTATATATTGCAAATATAATAAAATTAATTTATAATATATATATAGGTTGATAATATTGCTATTTGTATAATCAATTATCCTATAATATACTATGAGAATTAAGTTGTTTTGCCATCTCTATCTGTAGTTCTTTTGCTTTTTGGGCAGCTACAGTAGAAAAATCAGTGCCATTGCTTGCAAATATTATTCCTCTTGAACTGTTGACCAATAGTCCACAGTCTTTTGTCATGCCATATTTGCATACTTCTTCTAATGAACCACCTTGTGCTCCAACACCCGGAACGAGCAGAAAACTTTCCGGCACTATCTTTCTGATATCTTCAAACATTCTGCCTTGTGTGGCACCAACAACATACATCATGTTATTGCAATCACCCCACTGCTGAGACTTGTACAGAACCTCTTCAAACAACCTTTTACCATTTGTGTTTTCGATCATTTGAAAATCATGTGAGCCTTTATTGCTTGTAAGAGCCAATAGAATAACCCATTTATCTTTATATGTTAGGAATGGAGTTACACTGTCTTCTCCCATATATGGCGCAACAGTGAGTGCATCAATATCGTATTCTTCAAAAAAAGTTCTGGCATACATTGCTGATGTATTTCCAATATCACCACGTTTGGCATCAGCAATTATGAAATGATGCGGATAATTCTCTTTTAGGTACTTTATGGTCTCCTCAAAGGCAACCATCCCCTTTACGCCAAAAGCTTCATAAAATGCTAAATTAGGTTTGTATGCGACACAATAGGGAGCTGTCGCATCTATTATTTCTTTATTGAAGTTAAATATAGGGTCATCAGACTGAAGTAGAAAGGTCGGAACTTTCTTTAAATCAGTGTCCAAACCGACACAAAGAAATGATTGTTTTGTTTTTATCTTTTTAATTAATTCTTGTCTATTCATAATTTTATAATTCAGCTTCTTTCATTCTTTCCGCATTCTCTGCAACTGTGAGTGCGTCTATCATATCTTGAATGTTGCCATTCATAAACCCCTGGAGATCGTGTGTTGTATAGCCAATTCTATGATCTGTCACACGGCCTTGCGGATAATTGTATGTGCGTATCTTCGCACTTCTATCTCCTGTTGATACCAGTGTTTTGCGTTTGCTTGCAATGTCATCTAAATATTTCTGATGCTCTTTATCGTATATAAACGTACGAAGGCGTGCCAGTGCCCGTTCCTTATTTTTAGGCTGGTCTCTTGTTTCTGTACATTCAATCAGAATTTCTTCTTCTTCTCCAGTATTGGGATTTTTCCACATATATCTCAGTCTGACTCCGGATTCTACTTTATTTACATTCTGTCCTCCAGCGCCACTACTTCTAAATGTATCCCATTTTATCTCGCCTTCATTGATCGTCACTTCAAATTTATCTGCCTCTGGTAGTACTGCTACGGTTGCTGCACTTGTGTGCATTCTGCCTTGAGTTTCAGTCGCTGGAACACGTTGTACTCGATGTACACCTGATTCATATTTTAATGTGCCATATACATTTTCACCGCTTACAGCAAAATCAATTTCCTTAAATCCACCGACGGCACCTTCGCTTACACTTATAACAGAAAGATTCCATTTCTTAGAATCGCAGAACTTTTTATACATATTGAAAAGATCTCCTGCGAATAATGCAGCTTCATCTCCACCAGTACCGGCTCTTATTTCCATCTGTATATTCTTGGCGTCTTCAGGATCTTTAGGAACAAGAGCTTGTTTTATTTCATTTTCGATTTTTGGCAGCAACTCTTCATTTGTATTCAGTTCCTCACGTGCCAGTTCCTTAATCTCGGCATCACTCTCGTTTGCCAATAAATCTTTTGCTTCTTTTATTGAATTTATACAAGAAATATATCTTTTTCGGGCATCCATTATGTCGCCCAGCTCTTTGTACTCTCTAGTCAGTTTGACGAATCTTTCTTGATTTGCAATGACTTCAGGATCGGTTATCAGTGTGGATATTTCCTCATAACGGCTCTCCAGGCCGTTTAATTTTTCTAAGATATTATTCTGATCGGCCATATCTTCAAAAATTAATAATTGAAAACTCCAAATTCTGATTCAATGGTCAGACCTTTCTTTCCTTCTTCTACGTAACCGATAATTTGTGCATCTATATTGAAACTTTTGCTTATTTCAATTATTTTATCTGCATTTGTTTTATCTACATAGAGTTCCATTCTGTGTCCCATATTGAACACTTTATACATCTCTTTCCAGTCTGTTTCACTTTCATCACGGATGATTCTGAACAATGGCGGTACAGGGAACATATTGTTTTTGACAACGTGACAATTGTCATTTACAAAATTCAATATCTTTGTCTGTGCGCCTCCTGTACAGTGTATCATTCCATGAATCTCAGGTCTAAGCTCGTCTAATATCTTCTTTATGACTGGAGCATATGTACGTGTCGGTGACAAGACAAGCTGTCCGGCATCAAGTCCTAACTTCTCAATTTCATCGGTAAGTTTATAGTGTCCGCTATAAACAAGTTCTTCTGGAACATTATGGTCATAGCTTTCCGGGAATTTTTCTGCAAGATATTTGGAGAAAACATCATGGCGCGCACTTGTCAGGCCGTTACTTCCCATACCTCCGTTATATTTGTTCTCGTATGTTGCTTGTCCGAATGAAGCCAAACCGACGATTACATCGCCTGGTCGTATGTTCGCATTATTTATAATATCAGAACGCTTCATCCTACAAGTTACAGTTGAGTCAACTATAATTGTACGTACCAAGTCGCCGACATCTGCTGTCTCACCGCCTGTCGCGTATATACCGACTCCCATGTTTCTTAACTCAGCGAGCAGCTCATCCGTTCCATTGATTATGGCAGATATTACATTTCCGGGAATCAACATTTTATTGCGTCCGATTGTGCTGGACAATAATATGTTATCAGTAGCACCGACACACAACAGGTCGTCCGTATTCATAACAATTGCATCCTGAGCGATACCTTTCCATACACTTACGTCACCGGTCTCTTTCCAGTACATATATGCAAGAGAGGATTTTGTTCCGGCTCCGTCTGCGTGCATTATGTTGCAATAGTCTTTATCACCTCCAAGAATATCTGGCAGTATTTTGCAGAAAGCTTGAGGATACAACCCCTTGTCTATATTTTTGATGGCGTTGTGCACATCTTCTTTGGCGGCACTTACGCCACGCATCATGTATCTGTTAGAATTGTCCATAATCAATTTTTGTATTATTCATTTCCGTTCCAGAATTCCCAACTAGCAAATGCCTGCAATAAAAGCATTTCAACTCCGTTTTTTGTAGTAGCACCATATTCGGCGCCCCTTTTCATAAAAAGTGTTTCATCAGGATTGTATATCAAATCATACAATATAGTATTGCTGTCCATAGCTTCATAAGGAATATTGGGACAATTGTCAACATTTGGATACATACCCAATGGAGTACAATTAACAATCACATTGTATTCCTTTATTATTTCCGGCGTTACAGCACTATATGTGATGGCGCCAATCTTTTCGGAACGACTTACCAGCAATGTTTCCAATCCCAATGATTTCAGTCCGTAGTTTATCGCTTTAGATGCTCCACCTGTTCCGAGAATAAGAGCCTTTTTATGAATACTTTCCAACATTGGTTCAATACTACGTGTAAATCCGATTACATCGCTATTGAAACCTTTCAATTGTGTTTTATTTCCTTTGTGAGTTATTCGTACCACATTTACAGCACCTATTTCCCTCGCTTCCTCACTTATATAGTCCAAATACGAAATAACCTTTTCTTTATATGGAATGGTTACATTCAAACCTTTCAGTTCCGGATTTGATGCCAATATCTCAGGCAGGCTGTCTATTGTAGGAATTTCAAAATTGATATATTCAGCATCGATGTTCTCATTTTTGAATTTCTCGTTGAAATAGTCTATTGAGAACGAGTGTCCCAATGGGAATCCTATAAGTCCGTATTTGTCCATAAGCGTAGAGTTTTATTTTGTTGCAAAATATGTGGTGCATATACCGAATGTATGGCGCTTGAAACGAGCCTCCGTAAAGCCTGCGTTCTTTAGTATGTCAACCATTTTCTCTCCTTGTGGAAAAGCCTCGATTGTGGCTGTTAAGTATGAATATGCCACATTATCGTGTGATACCATTTTCCCGTAGAGTGGGAGAATGGTATGTGAATATATCTTGAACAATTCCTTCATAGGATGGCTTACCGGTGCAGTCAATTCAACAATACTTAGATGGCCCCCATTTTTCAAGACGCGATACATTTCTTTTATGCCTCGGTCAAGATCGGCAAAATTTCTTATACCAAAAGCAGCAGTGACAGCGTCAAACGTATTATCATCAAAAGAAAGATTCATGCAATCTTCTTTTTTGAATGTGATGATGCTGTCCAATCCAAGTCTCTTTACTTTCTCTTTTCCCATTTCCAGCATTCCGACGCTTATGTCTGCTCCGACAATTTGCTTGGGCGCAAGCATTTTTGCCGACTGTATGGCAAAATCTCCGGTTCCTGTTGCTATGTCAAGAATGGTTTGAGGATGGTATTTCTTCAGACAGCTCACAGCCGTCTTTCTCCACCATTTATCTATATTCCAGGATAACCGGTGATTAAGCTTGTCATACGAGTGTGCGATATTGTTGAACATGTGAGCAACTTGTTCTCCTTTATCGCTGTTCGGATCGTAGGGCTTTATTTGTTCTTGCTTATATGCCATTACGTCAGTGTAGTGCTATCAATGTTGTGAGATGAGGTCAGACTTATTTCAACGTAGCAAGATAAGCCTTTACGTTGTTCTCAATTCTTGCTGCTATGTCGTCGGAATCTTGTGCCTTTACAAACTTCTCTCCTGTGATGTGCTCGTAAAGTTCGATATATCTTTCGCTTACGCTGTCGGCATATTCGTCAGTTATTTCAGGCATTGTCTGTCCCGGCTCGTTCATAAAGTTATGTTCGATGAGCCATTGTCTTACAAACTCTTTGGAGAGCTGCTTCTGTGGCAGGCCCTGTGCCAGCTTTTCTTCGTATCCGTCGGCATAGAAATAGCGGCTGCTGTCCGGTGTGTGTATTTCGTCTATAAGATATACTTTACCGTCGCGTTTACCGAACTCATATTTTGTGTCAACAAGAATAAGACCGTGTTTCTGTGCTATTTCCTGACCACGTTTGAACAATTGTTTTGTGTAGTTTTCCATCACCTCATAATCCTCAGCGCTTACGATGCCCTGTTTGATTATTTCCTCTTTGGAAATATTCATATCGTGGCCTTCCTCAGCTTTTGTAGTTGGAGTTATGATGGGTTCCGGGAATCTTTCGTTTTCCTTCATGTTGTCAGGCAGTCTTACTCCGCAAAGTTCTCGGCATCCGTCTTTATATGCTCTCCATGCAGAGCCTGTGAGTATGGAGCGGATAATCATCTCTACTCTGAAGCCTTCACATTTCAGACCGACTGTCACCATTGGGTCTGGTGTGGCAAGTTTCCAATTAGGGCATATGTCCGTTGTTGCATCCAGAAATTTAGATGCTATCTGGTTGAGCACCTGTCCTTTGTAAGGAATACCCTTCGGCAGAATGACATCAAATGCTGATATTCTGTCTGTGGCAATCATTACGATAATGTCGTCGTTGATGTCATATACATCACGCACTTTGCCGTGGTAAACGCTTTTCTGTCCATCGAAATGGAAGTCGGTTGCTGTTAATGCTTTCATATTTTATATTTTTAGTTGTTCTTTTTCTCTTCTATAGAATTATCTTTATCATATTTATCGTATGCACTCACTATTTTTGTCACTAATTTGTGTCTTACAATGTCTTTCCCGGTTAGATTCACAAACGATATTTCTTCAATATTCTTAAGTATGTTCATGGCATCTATTAGTCCGCTCTTTTGTCCTCGAGGCAAATCTATTTGCGTTACATCTCCTGTAATAATCATTTTTGTATTCCATCCCATGCGGGTAAGGAACATTCTGATTTGTGCGGGAGTTGTGTTCTGTGCCTCATCGAGAATAACAACAGCGTCGTTAAGGGTTCTACCTCTCATAAATGCAAGTGGAGCTATCTGTATTATGTTTTTCTCCATCATATCCTGCAGTTTCACCTGTGGTATCATATCCTCAAGTGCATCATAGAGAGGCTGAAGATAAGGATCTATCTTTTCTTTCATATCGCCAGGTAGGAATCCAAGCTTTTCTCCTGCCTCTACTGCTGGACGGCTTAATATTATTTTTTTGATACTTTTCTCCTTAAGAGACTTCACCGCGAGCGCTATGCTTAGATATGTCTTACCTGTTCCGGCCGGTCCGACAGCAAATATCATATCCTTCTTCTCATATTCGTCTATAAGTTTTTGCTGATTAGCGCTACGACTTTTTATGGGCTTCCCGGATATGTTGTAAACAAGCACGTCTTTTATCGCTTCGCCTTTGGTCTGCCGTCCCTTGATGATGTCCAGAATATCTTCTTCATTGATAGAGTTGAATTTGAGGACGTGCTTACGCATCAGTTCTATTTTCTCTTGAAAATCGGTGATGTCGCGGTCGTCTCCCAATACCCGCACAACATTGTCTCTTGCCACAATCCTCAGTTTTGGGAACAGCGATTTAATCATTTGTAGATGGCTGTTTCCCACACCGTAAAATGCGACCGGGTCAATGTCTTCTAATATAATATGTTTCTCTATCAAGTTTTTTCGTTATTGTTTCGGATGCAAAGTTAGCTTAAATAGTATAAAAAACAAAATAAAAGTGTATTTAAATTTGTGGTATTGGTCGCTATCTAAATGCTTTTACGTCAGTGGTGCTCATGTGTTGAATGTATGGATGTGTGGTCGCGCAAATTGAAAATAGAATTATATGTATGATGTATTGTGTATTATGTGTCGTGCACTGTGCCTTTTCGGCCTGTTGTTAATATATGTGTTTTTTATTGCGCTCTTGTGGTAATTCTAAAAAAAATATTACTTTTGCAGCGATTAAGCGATTAAGATGAAGATTTCAAAAAAAACATATTTACAGGTATTCGGGCTTATAGTAATATTTCTTGCAGTGATTCGCTGTATATTTCCGTCGATAGCTGAGTCGAAGAACAGCAGAAACAAGAAAGCAGCTGAGGTGCAGCAGAAACAGGAACTTCCATTAAAGGATTATGAGGAAGACATTGCTGTTAATACCGTTGAGACGACCTCTTCACGTTTCTTTAAGTCGGATGGTACGTTAACAAAGAATCCTATATATAGTGTTCCGCATTTCGGTAAGACATTTCCGGACCAGAATGACGTACAGCTGTTGTCTGCAAAAAAGCATGGTGTAGAGGCGGTGATTGACCGGGCTGACGCTGAGAGGCGTAAGTCGGAGTTGGTATATGTTGGGAGCAATCCTTATTTCCATGTTGACAAATTGTATAGCAGCATACCTTATCTTGTTCCAAGAGCATCAGTATTGTTGCAGGATATTGGTCGTAATTTCTTTGACAGTCTGCAGATAAAAGGCATTCCGCTTCATAAGATCATCGTTACAAGTGTGTTGCGCAGCAAAGAGGATGTAAAGAAGTTGCGTGGACACAACGGTAATGCTACGGAGAACAGTTGTCACCTCTATGGCACAACATTCGATATATGCTATAACAGATATAAAACCGTTGAGGATCCTGATGGTCCTAAACGTCGTGTCGTGAGAAACGACACACTGAAATGGGTGCTGAGCGAGGTGCTCAATGATTTGCGTCGCGAGAAAAGATGTCTTGTCAAATACGAGGTTCATCAAGGTTGTTTCCACATTACTGTGAATTGAAGAATAAGTAACAGAATCAAAGTGTGCCGGCAAATGTTCTGACAACGACCGGGTAATAAATCATAACAGGGCATTACCTCAGTGACAATAAATTCATGTCATCGCAAACGAGAAATTATCATCGCATGTCTGATGCATATTTCCTGGAATAAGTATTACGTTTAGTATCGGCTTTTTTAATGAAAAACCGCGTGACGAACTTACAATTTTTCTTGACTATATTTTGACAAAATAAATTTGGGAAAGAGGTGTGAATGAATGTTAAATATGACATTATGATGCCTCTTCCGCCAGATTCCGTCTTTTGATATACCCTATATAGTAGTCCGAAAAAACACATTTTGCATTCTGATAATGCCCATTTTGCAGTCCGATTAAGCCCGTATCAGGGTGCGATACGGTGCTTTTCAGCCTCTGAAATGGGCCATTTCGCATGCTGAAATGATGTTTTTTACTAAATGCAGGATTGTTCTTTAATATTAAGCTGCTGATATTCAGTGTTTTACATAAGTGCCTTATATCTCGTATATTTGCTCCCGAAGGAGAACTTGCTTGCAAATATCCGCTTATTTTTTAGGGTAGAACTGAAAACCCGAACGAAAAAAACGCAGGATACTGAAAATCTGTAAGTGGCCTATGTTGTCTTTATTTCAGCAAAAAGAAAACAATGCTTATCCTGTAGTTAGGCAGCATCTTCTTATTTAAACCGATATGTCCTGAATCCAAGCAGTCATTTTATATTCGTTTTGTGGACGTTTTTATGATGTGCCAAGTTTTAAAATTGATTTCCGCAATTATCAATTTGTGCGTTTTGCTGTGTTTGAAATCATTCTCTTTCATATTCGTACTCGTCCTTAGCCCAAATGATATGTCCGTCTAAATCATAATAGTGGTCTCTCATCATCCATTGCATCCGTGAACCGTTTTTCTGTTTTTTCTTCTTCATTCTTGAGAGCTTCTGTATGATGAAGCATCCTTTGCGTTTTATTATTTTCAGGCCTTCGTCTATTTTTGTACTTTCCTTTCCGTCCGGACTTATTCTCCACAGTTCGCGATTGTTTTCCGGTGAATTTTGGGAGAATGGATTTCTTTCGATGCAAACGAAAATGTATTTTCCTTTGGGGGCTATATAAGAAGCTGTTATGGATGAATAAGCGAAGGGCGTGAAGTTGATGTCTGTGTTTCTGTTTGTTATAACGTCATATTTGTAAAGACGGTTATGCATGGTATAAAACAGGCAATGATATTTATTGTCTGTGTATTTTGCCACCACTTTACATCCCTCAGGCAGATTCTCGGCCGCAGCTTTCACTCTGTTGGCAACGGGAGTCTGTGCAGATATTGTGCATATCTGCATCAGAGCCCCGATGATTATTGACATTATCTTTATATAGTGGTTCATGTCCGTTTTCACATGTGGTGTATCTGTGACCGTCTTATCTTGATTTCATTCAATCCACCAAACTCATGCGCCTAACAGTCGTCCGATCTGGAATACTGCCGCAGACGTTATCCATGCGAGTGCAGTGGTATATATCATTGCGAAGGCAGTCCATTTCCATGAGCCTGTCTCACCTTTTATCGCAGCTATGGTAGCCACACATGGAAAATAGAGTAGAATAAATACCAGAAAACTTATTGCTGTCAGAGGTGTTATGTTGTCGAGATTCATCTGTTGTCTGATGGTACCGTATTCAGATTCATCAAGTTCGTCGGACGTGTTGTCTGTCGATTCAGATGAATAAAGGATATTGATGGTTGATGCCACAATCTCTTTTGCTCCCACACCGGATACGATTGCCACATCAAGTTTCCAGTTGAATCCTTGAGGTCTGAACACTGGCTCGATGAATTTTCCTATCTGACCGATATAGCTGTTCTCCACCTGCTGCTGTCTGTCGAGCTGATCATTGTGCGGGAAATAGCTTAATGCCCATACTATGATGCTTGCCACAAGTATTATGCCGCCCATCTTTTTCAGATATTGTTTTCCTTTCTCCCATGTATGCCTTGCTATGGCTTTAGCGGTAGGGAAACGATATGGTGGAAGCTCCATTACAAAAGGTGTATCTTCGTCTTTTATCAGAAAACGGCTGAACAAACGGCTCATTATGACAGCCATCACAATTCCCGTGAGATATAGAGCCATCATTATGGTAGACTGATATGCGTGTGGAAACATTATGCCAGTTATCATTATGTATATTGGAAGTCTGGCAGAACAACTCATAAGTGGTATTATGAGCATTGTGATGAAACGGCACCGGCGGCTTTCTATTGTGCGCGTGGCCATAACTGCCGGCACATTACATCCGAATCCCATGATGAGTGGTATGAACGACTTTCCATGCAATCCGATTTTGTGCATCAGCTTATCCATTATGAATGCGGCCCGTGCCATATAGCCACTGTCTTCCATGTAGGATATGAAAAGATACAGGATGAGAATCTGCGGGAGGAATACGATTACAGATCCTACGCCTCCGATTATTCCGTCGCATATCATATCTTTCAACGGTCCATCTGCCATGTATGTTTTCACTGTTTCGCCAATCCACGCTACTCCGGCTTCAATCCAATCCATAGGGTATTGTCCGAGTGAGAATGTAGCCTCGAACATTATCCATAATAATATTATGAATATCGGGAAACCTACATATCGGTTGGTTATCACATTGTCAATGATGTGAGTCGTCTGATATGTGTCTTTTTTGTTTCCTGTTTCGTAATTAGCCTCATGAAGCGCACCGTGTATGAATCCGTATTTTGCGTTCATTATGGCAGTTTCGCAGTCTTCCTTAGTGTAATTCTTCACGTTCTCGACAGCGTAATCCCTCACTTTAAGTATTTTGTCTACGTTCTTGTATGAAGCAAGTAACTTCTCTGCTTCCTTGTCTCCTTCAAGAAGTTTTATGGCCAGATATCTTGTGGAGTAGAGGTGTCTCGGGTTTCCCGGCTTCTTCAGCTCTTTTTGTATAGCCTTGATGCCTTCCTCAATATATGTACCATGGTTGATATGTATATGGCGGAACACATTATTACGTGGTTTTATGCCACTTGCAAAATCTTCTTCGTGATCGTTACCGCTCTCTTTATCGTATTGCAAGTGCCACTGTCTTATCTCTTCAGCCACTTCTGGATTAAGGTTTCCTTTGTCGTCGAGGAAGTCCAATCCTTCATACATATTTATAATGATATGGAACAAAAGCTCGACACCGCGTCCCGACGTGAATGTTGTCGGTATCATCGGTACTCCGAAAAGCTGACCTAATCTGGTATAATCGACATGGTCGCCTCTCTTTTCGGCTTCGTCAAACATGTTGAGTGCACAAACCATACGCAAGTGCATGTCGATTAATTGTGTCGTGAGATACAGATTGCGCTCAAGATTGCTTGTATCTATCACGTTTATTACAACATCAGGAGTTTTCTCTATGAGTTGTTTGCGCACGTAGAGTTCTTCCGGAGAGTACGCAGACAACGAGTATGTTCCGGGAAGATCAATAATATTAAATTCGTAGCCTTCGAATGTTGCATGACCTTCTTTAGCGTCAACGGTAACTCCGGAGTAGTTGCCGACTTTCTCGTGGGCTCCGGATGCGAAATTGAACAATGAAGTCTTACCGCAGTTAGGGTTTCCTACGAGTGCGACATTTATAATGCGTCGTTTTTTAAGCGCTGCATCGTGTAACTCTTTGTCACTCAGCGGTACTGGATCATCATCCTCTTTGTCCGGAATACCAAGTTCTTGTGAATTGGGGTATTTGTTAAGCCATTGTCTGGCCTCTTCAACAGATATTATCTCAATCATGCTGGCTTCAGAACGCCGCAATGAGATTTCATAACCCATAACCTTATATTTAACAGGATCCTGAAGCGGGGCGTTCTGTAGCACATCGACAATCTTACCCTTTATAAATCCCATTTCAACAATGCGTTTGCGAAAGCCTCCGTGTCCGATTACTTTAACAATTACGCCGCGTTCGCCGGTTTTCAATTCTGAAAGTCTCATATATTAACATTTATTCTGTTCGTGTTACAAAAGTAATTATAATATTTGAGTAAAAAAACATTAGTAAACGTAATTGCGGTATATTACTTATAATAGACTATTGCAAATTCGGTAAAAATAGATAAATACTCAGAAATCAGTATTGTCGGATGATATTATTTATGTAAGTTTGTATCGCTTAAAATATTACATCATAAAATGAGAATTTCTTTAAGAATTTGTGTCTGTGTGTTTATTTCAGTCATTTCACTGAATGGATATGCTCAACTACTTGTGACAGTTAATGAACAAAAGGCTTTTGGCAAGAATATTCCGGCGGGTAATTACAGTGGAATAACTCGCATAAAAGATAATCTGTATGCTTTGGTTAGCGATAAATCAGAGAAAGATGGATATTTTATTTTCAAAATAGATGTCGATTCCATAAACGGGAATATATTAAATATAGAAAATAAAGGATTTATCGCTTCAAATGTTCCGAATCGTGATGCAGAGGGCATTGCGTATATCCCAAAGCGAAAAACTGTATTGATTGTAGGAGAGAGTGATGGTAGAATAATGGAATATGACTCGGTTGGAACATTCACCGGACGGGAGTTTAGCCTAGAGGCTGCATCAAAAAATTATGGATACGAATCTTTATCGTACAATGAAAATACTGATTTGTTATGGACTTGTACAGAAAATATGTATTCAAATGCGGATGAAATGTTGGCGACCGATTCAGCGGCAGTTGTAACTCTTCAGGCTTTTGATACTGATTTGAGATTGGTTTCCAAATACTTGTATAGGTTGGACAGACCACAGGCAGATAATAAGGGGAAATATTATGCGCATGGAGTCAGTGAGCTTTTAGCTTTGGATGACGGTTCTCTGATTGTTCTTGAACGTGAATTCCGTGTTCCGAAAAATATCCTTGGTGCATATGTGGTATGTAAATTATATCGTGTTTTCCCGCAAAAATCATTACTTATAGAAAAGCAGAATGCGTCTTCTGTAGAAGAATTGCGTAAGGATATATTATGCGAATGGACGACCAGACTCACACTTTTAAATCATTCATTGGCTAATTATGAAGGTATGTGTCTTGGCCCGAAGTTGTCTGATGGCTCACAAGTGATAATAATGGTTTCTGATTCCCAGAATCGTGAAGGAGGAATTTTACGCGACTGGTTTCGTACAGTTGTAATAAAGTCAAACAATATGGAATGATTGTTTTTGAATATGCGTATGCATTGAGAATCTGGTCGGGCTATCATATAGAGACATTTTTAGATATTGATTGTAAGCTATAAGATTAAGATAAACAGTAAATGTCGTAAAATAATATTCAGTTTTATTGCAAAATGAAATTTATTTGACTAAAAAAGTGGTAAATTGTTTGTTGTTGTAAATAATATGATTATCTTTGCACACAACTAAAAGCAAAGAGACAATGATAGTATCTCAGAATATTCTACATACGATTATTATTATTCAGCTAATTGAATTGGTTGAAGCGGGTAAGTCGTAGAATGTTACTGAAAGCATGTATGTAAAAATAACAGACCTTTCTCACTTACCCTGAGTGTGAAAGGTTTTTTTATTAATGAGAACAATGTAACTACAAATATAATAATTTAGAAAATATATGACAGATAGATTATTCATTTTTGATACCACGCTCCGTGACGGTGAACAAGTCCCAGGATGTCAGTTGAACACGGTAGAAAAAATACAAGTGGCTAAGCAACTGGAACAGTTGGGGGTTGACGTTATCGAAGCAGGTTTCCCCATTTCTAGTCCTGGAGATTTTAATTCTGTTATTGAAATATCAAAAGCTGTGACATGGCCTGTCATATGTGCCTTGACAAGAGCAGTCGAGAAGGATATAGATGTAGCTGCGGAATCATTGAAATATGCAAAGCATAAGAGAATTCATACGGGAATAGGAACATCGGATTCGCATATTAAATATAAATTCCAATCGAATAGGGAAGAAATTCTCGAGCGTGCTGTTGCTGCTGTTAAGTATGCAAAACGTTATGTGGATGATGTGGAGTTTTATGCAGAGGATGCCGGACGTACTGATAATGAGTATTTGGCTAGAGTTGTGGAAGCAGTTATAAAGGCTGGAGCAACAGTTGTCAATATTCCGGATACAACAGGATATTGTCTGCCTGAAGAATACGGAAATAAGATAAAGTATCTGATGGAACATGTCGATGGTATTGATAAGGCCATTATTTCGACACATTGTCACAATGATCTTGGACTCGCAACGGCAAACACGCTAAGCGGAATACTGAACGGTGCACGCCAGGTAGAGGTTACTATTAATGGAATAGGTGAGAGAGCTGGTAATACGTCTCTGGAAGAGATCGCAATGATTTTGAAATGTCACAAGCTTAACATCGAGACCAATATAAACACGACAAAAATATATCCTACAAGCCGTATGGTTTCGAGCTTGATGAATATGCCCGTGCAACCTAATAAAGCTATTGTAGGACGTAATGCCTTTGCTCATTCAAGCGGTATTCACCAGGATGGTGTCTTGAAGAATGTATCAACATATGAAATTATGAATCCTAAGGATGTGGGACTTGATGATAATTCGATTGTCTTAACTGCACGTTCTGGAAGAGCTGCATTGAAATACAGACTAAGTGTTCTTGGCGTAGAGGTAGGAGATGAAGCAAAGGTTGATAAGATATATCAGAAATTCCTTGAACTGGCCGATCAGAAAAAGGAAGTGAACGATGATGACATACTTATGCTGGCAGGTGCGGATATAGCAGAAACACGTGCTGTAAAACTGGACTTCCTCCAGGTTACAACAGGAATGGGAGTGAGAAGCGTGGCAAGCATAGGACTTGATATCTCTGGTCAGAAGTTTGAAGAGGCATCTACCGGTAACGGACCTGTAGATGCTGCAATATGTGCATTGAAAAAAATCATTCAAAAGCATATGACTCTGAAAGAATTTACTATTCAGGCAATAAGTAAAGGATCTGATGATGTCGGAAAAGTGCATATGCAAGTTGAATATAACGGACATGTATATTATGGTTTCGGAGCGAATACGGACATTGTGACAGCATCTGTCGAGGCTTATATTGATTGTATTAATAAATTTAAAAGATAAAACATGAATACATTATTTGATAAGATTTGGGATAAACATGTCGTGCAACTTTTGGAGGACGGAACGACACAATTATATATTGATAGGTTATATTGTCATGAGGTAACCAGTCCTCAGGCTTTTGAGGGATTAAGAGAACGCGGTTTGAAATGTTTCAGACCGAAACAGATATTCTGTATGCCGGACCATAATACGCCTACGCATGATCAGGATAAGGAAATCGAGGATCCTGTGTCAAGGAAACAGGTGGATACATTGGCAAAGAATGCTAAAGAATTTGGACTTACGCATTTTGGAATGATGTCTAAAGACAATGGCATAATACATGTTGTTGGACCAGGAAAGGGGTTGTCATTACCTGGAATGACCATTGTATGTGGCGATTCCCACACATCAACTCATGGGGCTGTAGGCGCTGTTGCATTTGGCATTGGAACGAGTGAGGTGGAAATGGTGCTGGCTTCACAATGTATATTACAGCAGAAGCCCAAGTCTATGAGAATAAATATAGATGGAGTATTGGCTAAAGGCGTTACAGCAAAAGATGTTGCCTTGTTTCTGATGGCAAAGCTGACAACTTCAGGCGCAACAGGATATTTTGTGGAATATTCCGGCTCGGTCGTAAAAAACATGTCAATGGAAGGACGTCTCACTCTTTGTAATCTCTCTATCGAAATGGGAGCAAGAGGTGGATTTGTCGCTCCAGACGAGGTTACATTCGAATATCTTAAAGGTAGAGAATATGCTCCTAAAGGTGAAGACTGGGATAAGGCCGTTGAATATTGGACAACATTGAAAAGTGGTGATGATGCAGTATTTGATAAAGAGCTGCATTTTGATGCAGCAGATATAGAGCCACGTATTACATACGGCACAAACCCAGGTATGGGCATCGGTATAACTGAAAGCATTCCTAATTTAGATGAAATAGAAGATGCAGGGAAAGCATCTTTCATGAAAGCGCTTAATTATATGGGCTTTGAACCAGGACAGAAACTCATAGGACATAAAGTGGACTATGTGTTCCTTGGTGCTTGTACTAATGGAAGAATAGAAGATTTTCGTGCGTTCGCTTCTCTTGTGAAGGGAAAGAAAAAGGCGGATAATATTACTGCTTGGTTGGTGCCAGGGTCGTGGGCTGTTGACCGTCAGATAAGAGAGGAAGGACTGGATAAGATATTGGAGGATGCAGGATTTGCAATACGACAGCCCGGATGTTCTGCTTGTCTGGCTATGAACGATGATAAGATTCCAGCCGGCAAATATTCAGTATCCACGAGTAATCGTAACTTTGAAGGCCGTCAAGGTCCCGGCGCACGTACTATATTGGCTAGTCCGTTGGTTGCTGCAGCCGCTGCGGTTACCGGTGTTATCACAGATCCGAGAACGATGATTTGAAAAAAATAAAGATATGAAACAGGAATTCAATATAATAACAAGTACATGTGTACCTCTCCCGTTAGAAAACGTAGATACAGATCAAATAATTCCCGCACGTTTTTTAAAGGCAACAGATAAAAAAGGTTTTGGTGAGAATCTTTTCAGAGATTGGAGATATAATAAGGATGGCTCTCTAAAGAAAGATTTTGTATTAAATGATCCGAAGTATAAAGGTTGCATATTGGTAGCCGGAAAGAATTTCGGGTCAGGGAGCAGTCGTGAACATGCTGCATGGGCAATAGCAGGATATGGTTTCAGAGTTGTTATCAGCAGTTTTTTTGCTGACATACATAAACAGAATGAACTTAATAATTTTGTTTTGCCGGTAGTAGTTACAGAGTCTTTCCTGAAAGAACTTTTTGAAGAAATATATAAAAATCCCAATATGGAGGTTGAAGTTGATTTACCAAATCAAAAAGTTATAAATCTGGCAACAGGTAGAACTGAGACATTTGAAATAAATGCATATAAGAAACATTGTCTCATGAATGGACTTGACGACATAGATTATCTGTTGCAGAACAAAGATAAAATAGAGGAATGGGAGAAACAAAGGTAAATACTTATCAGAGAATATCTCCGTTTATAGAGATAATGGACTGCACTTTGAGAGACGGAGAGCAGACCAGCGGTGTATCTTTTCTGCCACATGAGAAACTGATGATGGCAAAAATGCTACTTAAGGATATCAATGTTGACCGTATTGAAGTTGCATCGGCACGTGTATCAGACGGTGAGAAAGATGCGGTCAGTATGATATGCCGTTATGCAAAGCAGGTTGATATGCTCAACAGAGTTGAGGTGTTGGGCTTTGTAGATGGTAATTTATCAATAGATTGGATATGTGATTGTGGCTGCAAGGTGATAAATTTACTTGCGAAAGGATCATTGAAACATTGTACACACCAATTGCATAAGACTCCGGAAGAGCACATAAATGATATAAAGAATTCGTTGGAATATGCAAAAGAAAGGGGTATTGACGTAAATCTTTACCTGGAAGACTGGAGCAATGGAATGAAGAATTCTCCTGACTATGTGTATCAGATGATGGATGCTCTCATAGATACAGGTATAAAGAGATTTATGTTGCCGGATACGTTGGGAGTGCTTAATCCTCTTCAAGTGATTGAGTTTTTCAGGAAGATGATAAAACGCTATCCGAATGCTCATTTCGACTTTCACGCACACAACGATTACGATCTGGCAGTAAGTAATTCTTTGGCTGCTGTGCTTAGTGGTGCAAAAGGGTTGCATGTGACTGTTAATGGATTGGGTGAACGATGTGGAAATGCTCCGCTTGCCAGTGTACAGGCCATATTGAAAGATCAGTTTCATGCAAAAACAAATATTAAAGAAAATCGGCTTAATGATATAAGCCGGCTTGTTGAAGGATATTCAGGTATTGCCATAGCGCCGAATCAGCCAATTGTGGGTGAGAATGTTTTCACTCAAGTTGCTGGTGTACATGCGGATGGAGATAATAAAGACAATCTATATTGTAATGATCTTATTCCTGAGCGTTTCGGCAGAAAGCGTGAATACGCTTTGGGAAAGAATAGCGGCAGGGCTAACATTGCCCGTAATCTTAAGGAATTGGGACTGGAACTCACACCGGAACAGACCAGAAAGGTCACAAAGCGTATAACGGAATTGGGAGACAGAAAAGAAATTGTCACGCAAGACGATTTACCGTTTATAGTCAGCGATGTCTTGAAACATTCGGCTCCTGAGAATAAAATAAAGTTAGTAAGCTATATGGTGTCTCTTGCCTATGGCCTTAAGCCTCTTGCAAGTGTTAAGGTTTCAATAAATGGGAATCTGTATGAAGCTGATTCTACAGGAGACGGTCAATACGATGCTTTTGTAAAAGCACTGAGAAGGATATATAAGGAAAAACTTGGGCGTACGTTCCCACTACTTGAAAATTATGCTGTAACTATTCCACCGGGAGGTCGTACAGATGCTCTTGTTCAGACTGTCATAACATGGCGTTTCGGAGACAAAATGATACGAACCCGTGGACTTGATGCGGACCAGACAGAGGCAGCCATAAAGGCTACGATAAAAATGCTTAATATGTTTGAAGAACAAAACGATAATAAATAAAATTGAAAGATATAATATTATGAAACTTAATATAGCAGTATTGGCCGGAGACGGTATAGGACCGGAGATAATGAAACAAGGTAAAGCTGTAATGGATGCCATTGCAGAAAAGTTTGGACATGAATTTATTTATCATGAGGCTATCTGTGGCGCAGATGCAATAGATAAGGTTGGAGATCCTTTCCCGGATGAGACTTATCAGACGTGTAAGGACTCGGATGCCGTATTGTTCGCTGCGGTTGGCCATCCCAAGTTCGACAATGATCCGACAGCAAAGGTTCGTCCTGAACAAGGTCTGCTCGCAATGCGTAAAAAATTAGGACTTTACGCCAACATACGTCCTATTCAGACGTTCAAATGTTTACTCCATATGTCGCCATTAAAGGAAGAACTTGTGCGCGATGCTGATTTTGTATGTATCCGAGAGCTTACAGGAGGAATGTATTTTGGTGAGAAATACCAGGACAATGATAAAGCTTATGATACGGATTATTATACACGTCCAGAAATTGAACGTATCTTGAAAGTTGGATTCGAGTATGCGATGAAACGCAAAAAGCATCTTACGGTAGTTGATAAAGCGAATGTCCTCGCATCGTCGCGTCTGTGGCGTCAGATCGCACGTGAGATGGAGCCGGCTTATCCAGAGGTACATGTAGATTATATGTTTGTTGACAATGCATCAATGAGGATGATTGTAGAACCGTCTTTCTTTGATGTGATGGTAACAGAAAATACGTTTGGTGACATTCTTACAGACGAGGCCAGCTGTATATCTGGTTCAATGGGTTTATTACCATCAGCTTCAGTTGGAAGTGGTACTCCTGTATTTGAACCGGTTCATGGATCCTGGCCGCAGGCTACAGGCAAAAATATCGCCAATCCATTAGCCCAGATACTTTCGGTTGCCATGTTGCTTGAACATTTTAATATGATGGAGGAAGGAAAACTCATTCGGGATGCAGTAGATGCGTCTCTTGAGTCAAATGTCCGTACACCGGAAATACAGGTTGAAGGTGGTGCTGCCTATGGCACAAAAGAAGTAGGAGAATGGATTGTAAATTATATAAAAAATAAGTAACAGATTAGCATTACCAAAATGTAGAATATATATGAGTTCGATATAGTAAATGATATTTCAGAATTCCGTAGATTGTCAAATCCATGCCAAACGCAGATATCTTCAGCTATGATACATACTCCATAAGGTTATGATATGGGCTCTCTTTGGGGAACAAGACACCAAATATCTACCTTTGTATAATTATAGTTTATGTCGAACTTGCATATATATATATAAATGTCATAGACATGAAAAAAGCATTATCTTGTCTGATCTTATCAATTTGTATATATGAGGGTGTTGACGCGCAAAGTTATCAAGCTTTGCGCGACAGCCTTTCTGCCGCTACCGAAACCTTAAGTTATAAGCCAGACTCTTTAGACTTACGTCTTAAGAAAGCAAGTTGGAATGTCCTGCTTGAGCAATGGCAATATGCGCGTGATGAGTATGACTATGTTTTAAGACGTGATCCAAATAATATCGCGGCACTTTTTTATAGAGCGTATGTGAATGAAAAACAGCACAGATATAATTTTGCACGATTGGATTATGAAAGTCTCATAAGTATTATTCCCCGTCATTTTGAGGCAAGATTGGGACTTGCTTTGCTGAATCAAAAGGATAACCATTTTACCGAGGCAATGGATCAGATAAACAAGCTTGTTGATTTATATCCAGACAGTGCGGTAGCTTACGCAGCACGTGCCGGAATGGAATTAGAACGTAAAATGTATGATTTAGCTGAATTTGATTATAGTAAGGCAATAGAGCTCGATCCTTCCAATATAGATTATCGCCTTGGTAGAGTTAATGTTCGTATTATTTTGAAACGGAAAGACGAGGCGCGTGAGGATTTGGATGCATTGGTCAAAAAAGGAATTCCTAGGGCAAATCTGGCGGAGTTTTATCAGAAATGCCGGTAGTATTGTTGAAGTTATAGTTTTAAATAGATGGCATTATATTAATGTGAGTTTATCTGGCTTACATTAAGAATGTAATCAATGTCACTAATTATCGGATTTACATATATTTACAATCAGTTAAAGCTACATGGAATACAGCTGTATTTCTGTTCGGAAACATACATATTAAGCCGTCCAAACAGATGTTTTTCCCGGCATATTATACAGAACCAAGACTGTGCTCAAAATAGGATTCAGCTGGAATTCAACATGAATTGATTTCAAAAAAGGTAGCATTACTTCCGATAAGTGTTGTTACCTTTTGCTTAAGTGAGACCAATATACGGCACTTTCAAATTTTCAGTATCATGCGATTTTTTCGTCCCGGTTTTCTATTCTACCCCTAAAAATAAGCGAGTATCTGCAGGCAAGCTCTCCGTAGGACGCAAAAACACGAGATATAAGAGACTTATGTAAAACGTTGAATATCAATGAATTATATTTAAAGAGTATTTTCCTGTTACGCGATAAGCATAGTTTTAGCATGCGATATGGCCCATATCAGGTGCTGAAATACATCAAATCATGCCCTGATATGGGCTTAATCAGACTATGAAACGGGCTTAATCATAACGTAGTATGAATTATTCGGGACTATCATATAGGGTATAAGACAATGCAGAATGGTTTGAAAAGTGCTTTATAATAATGAATTTAACATTCCTTTATCCCAAATCGGTCATTAGGATTTCTCAGTGTTGTATGGCAGTGAGAAAT
>ENA-OOXM01000147-OOXM01000147.1-human-gut-metagenome-genome-assembly--contig:-NODE-147-length-65420-cov-8.059053_pt1 | contig 65420 bp, 57 predicted proteins | sample MGYA00241589_ERZ501347 | MGnify/ENA primary metagenome ERZ501347 (study PRJEB25962, sample SAMEA2042832) | human gut metagenome | biome: human gut; feature: human-associated habitat; material: faeces...
CGACTCATAAATCTACCCTTAATCGTGTATTGGATGATAGTTGCGGATTTTAGGTTCATTAAAAATGCGCAAAAAAAGCGCACAAAAACAGAAAGTGGATTCAAGTGGATGGAAGGAAAATGCAATGTTATTGATAATCAGACGATTACAGAAATTAAGATTCTTTAAAAAAGTGGATGGGTAATAATACAAATTCTGTATTTTATGGTTATAAATATGTAATAAACTGCATCTCCTACAGCCTTGAAAACACAGGAAATGCGTATAAAAGGACACGGCTGCGGAGACCATGCACCACATGGCGACACATGACGTTCGTGCTCACGGCGCACCCTGAACAGCAATGCCTGCGAGAGGAACGATTTTTTTCACAGAACAGTATGGAGATGTCTGACTGTCGGAAAACGGACTGACGGAAATAGAACGTGATTTGACTTCAATGAAAGACCGCGGGTATAAGCCGGATAAGCGTTGTTTTCTCATACGGAGAGAGAACCGATACGGTCAACTTTCAAATTGTAACCGGATTTCGGTTTTCCGGTTTCAGTTTCCCGATATACCCCGAAAAATAAGCGCGTATTTGCGAGCGGGCTTTTCTTCGGACGCAAATACGCGAATTATGAGATGTTTTTATATAGTGTTGAATATCAATGATTTATATTTAATGGCCATTTTATCGTTTTGCAAAAAGCACCATATCGCCTTGCGAAATAGGCCATTTCGGAGGCTGAAAAGCACCATATCGCACCATAAAATGGGCTATTTCGCATCATAAAATGGGCAATATCGGAAAGCAAAACGGACTTTTTCGGACTATGGTATGGGGTATATCATAAGACGATGCAGGCCGAAATGGGCTTAATAACGCTTGTTTTAACATTCCTTTACATCTCTTTCGCGAAAATATTTTGTCAAAATTCAGTCAAGAAAAATCGTAAGCATGTCCCGTCAGTTTCCATTAAAAACGCTGACATGAGGCGACTGAAAAGGCATGAGAATTACGCGCCGCGCTCCTGATGAAATTTTATCGTTCATGCCAGTGTAGGTCTGTCATGGCGTGAGTAAACACGGTGTCACGGTTCATCGCATCCGCTTTGTCCGGAACAAGACAAAAGTCCGCCTACCCCACACGTGGCGGAGCAGACGGACAAAAGTATTTCTCATCATGCGACAACGTCATGGCCGGTCGGCCAACTCGTATCTCACAATCACGGTGTATGTCTTTTTTATTGTGCGGTAGGTGTCTGCCGACGATGCGCCCGAAGCCATCACGTTGGCCTGCGCCGCCGGCAACGTTCTCCCGGCAGCGGTGCCCTCAACGATGCGCAGCACACGACCGAGCCCGCATCCCGCGGCCGAAGCCATGTATTCGGCCTTGTTGCGCGCGGCTTCTATGGCCTCGATGCGTCCTTTCTCCTGCCATTCGGCCATGTTCCTGTTCTTCAGCTCACCTATATACATGGCATTGATGCCGCGTGTGTCGAGACCCTTGCGTATGCGTTCGATGGTCTCGAAGTCGCCGAGCGTTATGTCCAGACGCTTCGACACGAGGAAGTCCATGCCGCGCTCGCGCCATGTGTTGCCTATCTCCTCGGTACGCACGGCTTCATTAGGCACTCCGGCGTCTGCTATGACGCGCCTCACCTGTCGCTCGATGACGTCGAGCGGCACCTTGGTTGCGAAATCCTCCGGCTTCGACTTGCCGTCGAATTCCTCCTCGAAATACTCTTTCATCTCGATGATGTAGTGTATCTCGTCCGGCACTATATCCACTTCGGCCGTACCACTTACCTCTATGTAGCGGCCCTCGTCGCCGGCAAAGCCCCTTAGCGACAGCAGCATCATGGCTGCAAAGAACAACAGTCGTCTCATATCGGTTTTATATTCATTAATCGTTCACCATCCCGTCGGCCGCACACGTCAGCCCTCGCGCGAGAGCATCTCCACAAGCTCGTCCTGCGTGGAGGCGACAAGCAGCTGGTCGTCGAATCCGCGGCGTATCACTCCTGCCTTCTTCATGCTGTCGAGCATGGTGAGAAGCGGATTCCAGAAGCCTTTCATGTTGTAGAGAATGACGCGCTTGTGGTGGTAGCCTATCGACGCGGAGGCCACCACGGTGAATATCTCGTCGAGCGTGCCCACGCCTCCGGGAAGCGCCACGAGCACGTCGCTCTTGGCGAGCATTATGTCCTTGCGGTCGCTCAGATTGTCGCACATTATCTTCACATCCACATAGTCTGACGTGCGTCCGCCCTTCTCCACTATCGTCGGCACGGCACCTATGCACAATCCTCCTGCCTCGTGCACGGCACGGGCAACACACTCCATCAGTCCGAGATTGCATCCTCCGAACACCAGCATGTGGCCGTTGCGGCCCATCCACTCACCGAACTGACGGGTGAGCTCGAAAAAATCGGGATCGATGTCGGCATTTGCCGAACAGAAAACTCCTATATGCATAATTCTTATTTGTTTTAAATCTATTAAAGCTCCACTACTCCGGGTGGGACACTTCCACGCAAAGTTATGGAATATGGATGCAACAGCAAATGAAAAAACATCGTTTTTTTGATTTTTGATATCGCCGAACCGCATCCTATCTTTCACAAAGATATTAATTATTTACTGATATACAATAAAATAGATGATTATATTTTGTATTGTCTGCCTTTTGCTGTAACTTTGCAGCCGGATTCGGGATAAAGACCAAAACTATTGCGTGCGACATTATCGCACAGCACTCCATTTATTTCATTCACAAACAACACAGCATTGAAAACATTTGAAGAATTAGGCGTAAGCGAGGAAATACGCCGCGCCATCACAGAACTCGGATTTGAGCATCCGATGCCTGTTCAGGAAGAAGTGATTCCTTATTTGCTCGGTAATGGTAACGACGTGATAGCCCTGGCACAGACAGGAACGGGCAAGACAGCCGCCTTCGGCATTCCACTGCTGCAACGCGTCGATGCTAACGACCGCACCACTCAGGCTCTCGTACTCAGTCCGACACGTGAGCTGTGCCTTCAGATAGCCGACGACCTGAAGAGTTTCGCCAAATACATCAAGGGCATAAACATCGTGGCTGTATATGGCGGAACGTCCATAATAAACCAGATGCACGCGCTGAAACACGGCGCACAGATCATCGTTGCCACTCCGGGACGTCTCATCGACCTGATGAACCGCGGCGCGGCTAAGCTGGACAACGTGAGCAACGTGGTGCTCGACGAGGCCGACGAGATGCTCAACATGGGATTTTCGGACAGCATAAACGAGATATTCGAGGGCGTGCCGCAGGACCGCAACACCCTGCTCTTCTCGGCAACGATGAGCAAGGAGATAGAGAAGATAGCCCTGAACTACCTGCACGACCACAAGGAAATAGTGGTGGGCTCGCGCAACGAGGGTGCGGAAAACGTGAACCACATATACTATCTGGTGAACGCCAAGGACAAATATCTGGCTCTGAAGCGCATAGTGGATTACTATCCGCGCATATACGCCATCATCTTCTGCCGCACGAAGGTGGAGACTCAGGAGGTGGCAGACAAGCTAATACGCGACGGTTACAACGCCGAGTCGCTGCACGGTGACCTCTCGCAGCAGCAGCGCGACCTCACCATGCAGAAGTTCCGCCAGCATCTCACGCAGCTGCTCGTGGCTACCGACGTGGCGGCGCGCGGTCTCGACGTGGACGATCTGACGCACGTCATAAACTACGGACTGCCCGACGACATAGAGAGCTACACCCACCGCAGCGGACGTACGGGCCGCGCCGGAAAGAAGGGAACGTCCATCAGCATAATACACACCCGCGAACGCCACAAGGTGAAAGCCATAGAGAAGGTGATAGGCAAGAGTTTCGTGGCCGGAGAGCTGCCTACTCCGAAGGAGATATGCACCAAGCAGCTCTACAAGGCGATAGACGAGATAGAGAAGGTGGACGTGAACGAGGAGGAGATTGCTCCGTTCATGGAGGACATAAACAGGCATTTCGAGTATGTGGACAAGGAGGACATACTGAAGAAAATAGTGAGTCTGGAGTTCGGACGGTTCCTCGCCTACTATGCCAACGCGCCTGAGATAACCAAGCCTTCGACCGAACGCGCGAAGAAGGGTGAGGCTCGCAAGGACGGCAAGAAGACCAGAACACGCGGACAACGCAAGGCGGAGAACGGCTACCGCCGACTGTTCATCAACCTGGGAAAGGACGACGGATTCTATCCGGGTGAGGTGATGCAGTTCCTTAACAAGAACATGCGCGGCCACCAAGACGTGGGACACATCGACCTGCTGGGCAAGTTCTCGTACATAGAGGTGCCTGAGGAGGATGCGGCTAAGGTGATGCGCGCACTCGACGGCAAGTCGTACAAGGGCCGTACGGTGAGATGTAACGACGCCGACGACCGCAAACGTGGCGAACGACGCCCGAGGAAGAGCGACAGCCGCGACGATTTCGGCAAATATGAGAAGAAGTCGAAGAAGCGCGACCGCGGCGCGGAAGCAAAGCCGTTCAAGGAGAGCGGACGCAAGGATGACTGGCGACAGTTCATCAACAATCCCGACATAAAGCTCGTGGGCGAGGAGCCCGACTTCAGCGAAGAGGGATGGGCACGTCGCCGACCGCGTAAGAAGTGACGTGAACGCGCGACAGACGGCAGGCATATACAAACCCACTGAAAGAGCCTAAAGGCCGTCACGGCGCACAAAATAGAGCGAAAAGGGCATATCGCCGGGCGTAGCAACAGACGCCGTGGAGATATGCCCTTTTTATGTATATTAGCCTATGATCCGATGATATTTATCTCAAAGCCCAGAGATTGGCACCGTTTACCGCCATGCGCGCCTCGAAGAGGCCGGCAGCATCTGGCTTCACGTTTATCTTGCCACCGTCGGGCAGCGATGCCTGTATGGTGCCGTCTTCGTTGAAACGGAATATCTCCGTAGTCTTGCCGTCAACCACCTGCGACCACGAGTCGTTCTTGCTGTCGTAGAGGAACTTCAATATCTCGCCGTCGGGTTTCTTTATCTCATATCCGTCCTTGAGGGTTGTTACGGCATAATAACGGCCGTCCTGGCCCATGATGGTCTGCGTCTTGCCCTCGTTCTTGGCGAGAGGATTAGTGCCGGACCAGAATTCTATTGTATTAATAACAAGCGCATCAACGACTCCGCACACGGCATAAGCGGGGCTGATGAACAGGAAGATTATTTCATTCAGGAACTTCTCATTGGTGGCTTTTGTGTTCCACAATGCCAGCCTGTGAGTGAGCTGGAATGTTCCTACACACGAGCTTGCCACAAGGCATCCTGCCATCATGACAGCAGATACTTTCAGATAATTGATTTTCATATAGCAATGATTTTTGATTTTCAATTATTTGTAAAGTTATATAATAATCTGAAAGCAAACCTTATTTCACGTATTATTTAACAATTATTGATTTTGCACTTATCAATACGTAAAAAAACAAAACGTCGCGGAAATGTGCATTAAAGAAGGAAAATGCCTTCCGGACCTTCGTTGAACAGAAGGTCCAACACGCTGAGATTGTGCAGGAAACCGTTTTTCTGAGCATACACCTGATAATAAGGACGCGGCTCGAACGACTCGTCGGGCAGAGGATGCTTTGGACGTATGGCGTCGCGGAAATCGTCGGCGCCGATGGCGTCGGCACGGAGATAATCGTCGGTGAGCTCGATGGTGGGTTGTATGTCGAGAAGCGAGCAGATGGTGTGGGTTATCTCGAGGTTGAAGTCGAACAAGAAATCCCATCGGCGCTCGAAGAAGGGGCGTATGTCGTCGGCATAATAATCGAAAAACGGACTCTCGCCATAGGACGACACGAGAGCGTTCCAGTGTAGATGGCGCCACGAGCCGTGGTCGCTTATGCGGATGTCCCGCATAAGGCACTTACGGCCCTCATAGCGTTCTATGGGGACCGTAAGCGTCTGCGGACCGGCAGTTGTGGCTATAACGCACCGGTTGCGGTAGGTCTGCTTCATGTAGTTGTCGTAGCGTTCGATGAAGCAGCGGTCGTAACGGTGCAGCTTCTGATACCACTGCACCGGACCGAAATATGCTGATGAAAGTAAAGCCTGCGTCATTTCAGACATCATCTGTGGGAAGGTAGCAGCCTTACTTTATGTTATCTACAAAACGGAACAGGCGACTCCAACGTATGCCACTGAAGCCATGACGGTCGGGATCGCTCGACCACCAGATGAATATCGGCTTGCCCACGATGTGATCCTCGGGCACAAAGCCCCAGTAGCGTGAGTCGAGCGAGTTGTGACGGTTGTCACCCATCATCCAGTAATAGTCCATGGCGAAAGTGTATGTCTTGGCCAACTTACCGTCGATGTATATGCTTCCGTTGCTTATCTTCAGGTCGTGACCCTCATACACTCTGATAGGACGCTCGTAGATGGCTATGTTGTCGAGCGTGAGTTTGATGGTCGCGCCCTTCTTCGGAATCCATATCGGTCCGTAGTTGTCGCGTGTCCATCCCGTAGCACCGTTGAGGGGATAGATGTCCTCGGTGGTGGCGTCGGTGTTGAGAGTGATGCTCTCGACAATGTCGCGGCGCGACTTCAATATGCGTGCGGCACGTGACGTGAGCGGAAGATAACCGCGCTCGTTAAGACTCATGAGGTCTTCCATGGATATGCCGAGCTCTTCCATGAGGTCTTCGGGCATCGACGCTTTCAGCTTGACGTAGTATGTGTACTGCACATTGTCGGGTTCCTTGTTGGGTTTACCGTCAACATACACTATGCGGTTCTTTATCTGCAAAGTCTGTCCCGGCAGTCCGACGCAGCGCTTTACATAATTCTCGCGGCGATCGACAGGGCGTGAGATGACTTCTCCGTATATCTGCGGATTCTCGGCAATGTATCTGCGGCCGATGGCATATATTCCGTCGAAGAACTTCAGACGGTCGGCGGCGTTGAGTTTTCTGTAATCAACAGGTTCGGGATACTGCTCCTGATATATCTGATGGCCGAATGAATAGACAATCTGATAGAAATCCTGAGTGTTCCACTGGTCGGCGGTGCAGAGCGAGTCGCCTGCCGGATAGTTGAATACTACAATGTCGTTGAGCTTCACCTTGCCGAGACCCGGCGCACGGTCGTAACCCCACTGCGGCCACTCGATGTAAGACTTGCAGTCGAACACGGGAAGAGTGTGCTGTGTGAGAGGCATTGTGAGCGGAGTGTTAGGCTTGCGCGGACCGTAGCTTATCTTGCTTACAAAGAGATAGTCGCCCGTAAGAAGCGATTTTTCGAGCGAGCTTGAGGGGATGACGTAGTTCTGGAAGAAGAACAGATTGATGAAATACACAGCCACAAGAGCAAAGACAAGGGCATCGACCCATGACATGATGAAGCGCACCGGACGATCGGCATCACGCCACCACTGCCAGCGTATCTTTTTGGTTATGTAAACATCGAAGATGAAGGGCAGCACTATCAGTCCCCACCAACTTCTCACCCAATAGAGGAAGAGCAGGTAGAGAACGGCTACGACAGCGAACTTTGCCCACTGTACTTTCATGTTTCTTCTTTCTTTTTCCTTATCAATCATTTTTTCTGATGTATTTTTTGGATATTGATATTATTGCAGCCGGATGATACCGGCGAAGCTGTTTTATCAGAATTTGAACAGGTCGGCGGTGGTGAGCAGACCGGTGTGATCCTTTGTGTATTCGGCTGCGAGGACAGCACCAAGGGCAAATCCCTCACGCGAATGGGCGTCGTGGGTGATTGTGATGCAGTCGGCAGGGCTGTCATATACCACTGAGTGTATGCCCGGAACCTCGTCGCGGCGCAGGCTCTCGATGGCAAGCAGAGAAGAATCTACGTCGTTGGAACCGCTCTCGGTGCCGTCGGCGTGGAGCTGATGGCCCTTTGTCCAGTCCTTCTTGCGGTCGAGATTGTCTATTATATCCTCGGCAAGAGTGATGGCTGTGCCCGACGGTGCGTCGAGTTTGTGTACGTGATGTGTCTCGCTCATGTGGACATCATACTGCGGAAAATTGTTCATTATGCGTGCCAGATATCTGTTCACGGCAGAGAATATGGCTACTCCGACTGAGAAATTGCTTGCCCAGAACAGCGTCTGACCGCCTTCGGTGCACATGCGGCGCACGTCGTCGCCATGTTCTTTCATCCATCCTGTAGAACCGCTCACAACTTTCACGTTATGCTTGAAAGCCCTGAGATAGTTGCCATAAGCTGCTGTCGGGTTTGTAAACTCTATTGCCACATCAGCCGAAGCGAATGCCTCGCTGTCGAAATCATCGGTGTTGTCTACATCGATAATGCTCACTATACGGTGGCCACGTGCCTTTGCGATGGTCTCAACCATGTGTCCCATCTTGCCGTAGCCTATCAATGCTATGTTCATAATAATAAAAATAATAGTTGCGCAAAGTTATTAATTATTTGTCACATTCGTGACATTTATTAGGATATATAAGCAAAAAGTAGCCATATTTTATAAAAACTTTTGGCCGGAATGAGTTTTTTTCTTACCTTTACACCGTTTTTTTAATTATAATTAATGAGAAGCCCATACATTTTATTGTTTTCTGTCGTATGCTGTGGGATGCTTTCGTCGTGTTTTAAAGACGAGCCACTAAACGCGGAATGCGACATTGAGGAGGCATATATTCATGCAGACAATCCGGAGAAAATGTTTTTCAATGTGTCAGACTCATTGATAAAAGTGCTGTATACTGAGCATAACATTGACTTCAAAGTGAGAAAAGAGACAGATCTGACAGCCATTGCGCCAATATTCAGAATAACAGACGGTGCTACGATTGAACCCGCCAACGGATCTGTGCACGATTTCTCCAACGGCCCAGTGAAATACAAGGTCACATCAGAGGATGGACAATGGAGCCGCGAATACAACGTGTCCGTAACAGTACAGACCCGCACCGTCAGCGACACTATCTATTACGACTTCGAGAGATATGCCCTTAACTCGACAAAGAAATATTATTTTTGGAGCGACCTCAATCCCGACGGAACCGATGCCAACAACTGGGCGACAGGTAATCCTGGATTTGCCATCAGCCGTTCCACTGCAAAGCCGGAGGACTATCCTACCACGCCTTTAGTGAGCGGACTGGATGGCTCGGCTGTAAAACTGACCACATCAGACACAGGTCCGTTCGGTGCGCTGAAAGATATGCGCATAGCTGCCGGCAACCTTTTCATCGGACGATTCAACGCAACAGTTGCCCTTACTCCGGGACAGACAATGAAGGCAACAATGTTCGGACTGAAATACACCACTGCAAAGAAGCCTATCAAGTTCACAGGATATTACAAGTATAAGCCTGGAGAAACTTATCAGGACAAGAAAGGAAAACCGGTCGAAGGCAAGACTGACACAGGCGACATATACGCCGTGCTCTACCGCAACACCGATGACCAGGGAAACGCAGTAGTACTCTATGGAGACAATGTGCTAACAAGCCCGCAGATAGTTGCAATAGCACGCATCGACAAAGTGGAAAATACGGATAATTGGACTGAATTTGATTTGGATTTCAATTATCTTACTGACATAGACCAGACTCTGCTCGACAACTACGGTTACAACATGGCTGTGGTGTTCACATCAAGTATTGGAGGCGCTGACTTCGAAGGAGCAATAGGCAGCACCATGATGATTGACAAAGTGAGAATCATTTGCGAAACAACAGAATGATAAAATAGACGGGATTATGAACAAGAAATACATTCTGAGACAGACTCTTACGATGCTTCTGCTAATGGCAGGTGTCACTTACGGCCACTGTGGAAACATCTTCGATAACCTCATTTATTATGGACGGTTGGGCTATAACCTCGGAGGAACGGCACCGATCGGCATGCCTGCCACTATCAGGAGTCTTTCAAAATTCACCATCAAAGTGAATACCACCATCGGACTTGATGCCTACAAACCACTTGGAAACCGATGGGGAATGATGGGAGGATTCCACATAGAGAATAAAGGTATGAACACCGACGCCCGTGTGAAGAACTACAAGATGGAGATGCGCCAGGGCAGCGAATCGCTGAAAGGTGTGTTCACAGGCCAGGTAGTAACAAGAGTGGAGGAATGGATGGTAACACTTCCTTTGCAGGCAACTTATGATGTCAGCAGCAAAGTAAGACTCAAGCTCGGTCCTTATTTCTCTTATCTTCTGTCAAATAAGTTTGAAGGCTACGCTTACGACGGTTATCTGCGTGTAGGCGACCCCACGGGAGATAAAATAGACTTGGGAACCGACGAAGCATCACGAGGCACATACGATTTCTCCGACAGCATGCGCAAGTGGCAGTTCGGTGTTGACGTTGGTGCCGACTGGTATTTCTCACGCCAGTTCGGAGCTTACATAGACATGTCATGGGGACTGTCCGGACTATTCAAAAAAGATTTCAACACCATAGAACAAACTCTTTATCCAATATACGGAACAATAGGTTTAACATACAAACTACATTAAAACTACATAAAATTTAAAGCACTATTAAAGTTTAAACGATGAAAAAGATTTTTACTTCATTACTGGTTCTGGCTGCTTTTGCCATACCATCAATGGCAACTGACTACAAAGACGTGATGACTGTCAGCATCGACGGAACACAGACAACTCCAACAGAGAACACGATCTCTATCGAAGACAAAGGTGAAAGTGGCTATACCCTAAGCCTGAAAAACTTTGTTTTATCTATGGGAGGCGAATATCTTCCTGTAGGAACCATCGTACTTGAGAATGTCAGTGCAACCGCCAACGGCGAGGTGACAACTCTTAAGACAAATCAGGAAATAAAGATAGCTGAAGGTGACGATCCTAACTTCGCCGGCCAGTGGATGGGACCGATACTCTCCGCAACGGGAGATCTTATACCAGTGAACATGGTTGGTGAAATACGCGGCGATAAGTTCTACACCGTAATCAACATCAACTTTTCAGGAATGGATATCAAAGTTGTATTTGGAAACGGTGGATATCAGATAACAAACTCTGAATTCGAACTCTTCCACAAAGCTACTTCCGGCAAAAACGAAAGCGACGAGCCTAACGCATGGCATTCATTCATGAGCAGCACCGGAACATTTTCATCAATGGTAAGTGGTACTCCTCACACATTCATTTCTGACGATGTACGTCCAGGCTCAACCGGAACAAAGAGTGTAAAGCTCACATCTGGCATTGTAAGCTTTATGGGTATAATAAAAGTACCTGCAAACGGTACAATAACAACCGGTCAGCTCAAAGCCGGTTCGGCAACGGCAACAGATACCGGCAACAACTCATTCCTCGATCTGACCAACGAAGCTGTTGACGGCAACGGCGATCCTTTCTACACACTGCTGAACGGCCAGCCCGACGCACTCAAGGTTTGGGTGAAATATCAGCAGGGAGAGGTAAATACAACTTACCCATACGCAACCATCAGCGCAATCATCACCGATGGTACATACTATCAGGACCCTGAGGACAACAAGAACTATACCAACGTAGTTGCAAAGGCAAAGAACGACAAGATTGAGACAAACAACTTCGAGTGGCAGGAAATAACCGTTCCGTTCGATTACGCTTCTTTCGCAGCAAACAACGCTGAGACAAAAGCCATACTTGTTACTCTGTCAACCAACGCACAGCCGGGTGTGGCAAGTTCATCGGCCGACAATCCTGACGTTCTCTTCATCGATGACTTCTCACTTGTTTACAACTCAAAGCTCACTTCGCTGAAAGTAAATGGCGAAAACGTTGAAGGCTTCAACAAAGACGTGTTCAGCTACGACCTCACAGCCGAAGGTGCAATCAGCGTTGACAACATAGAGGCTGTTTCAGACGGTCAGGGAGCTTATGTTACAAAGAGCGTTGAGGATGCAGAAGGCGGCGTTAAGGTTACAATAACAGTAACATCTAACGACCTCCAGACTACAAACGTATATACTCTCAATATCGCAGGTGCTACAACAACAGGCATCAACAAGGTTGTGACAACCACAGGTAAAGGCAATGCTGCCATCTATAACGTAAACGGACAGCGCGTTGACAACATGTCACAGAAAGGTCTTTACATCATCCGTCAGGCCGACGGCAAAACAGTTAAAGTATTGAAGAAATAATCAAAGAACGAATATTCATCAAGAAAAAAATCCCGGACTGTCGATAGTTCGGGATTTTTTGTGTAGCTTTGTATCTATCCTTTTCGTCTTTACATAATATGGAACAACTCCTCCACTACATATGGAAGCACAAGCTTTTTCCGCTTAGAAGGCTCGAGACAACCGACGGCCTCGGCGTGGAAGTAATCGATCCGGGTCTCCACAACAGCGATTCCGGCCCCGACTTCTTCAACGCCAAGGTGAAGATAGGCGGCACCATGTGGGTGGGAAACATTGAGATACACGACAAGTCGTCCGACTGGTACGCTCACGGACACGACCGCGACCCTCGCTACGACAACGTGATACTCCATATAGCAAAGACAATCGACTCTGAAGTAAGGACAAGCCACGGCAACACGCTACCGCAGATGCAGCTCGAAGTGCCCGAGAGCGTAACGTCAAACTACGAGCGTCTGCTCCACGAGGATAAGTATCCGCCCTGCCACAAGCTCATCCCCACCCTGCCGTCAATCACCGTCCACTCGTGGATGAGCGCGCTCCAGGCCGAGCGTCTCGAACAGAAGACTGAAGCGATAGCCGAGCGTGTGAAACGCTGCGACGGTTCGTGGGAAGACGCTTTCTTCGTCACCCTGGCACGCAACTACGGTTTCGGTGTCAACAGCGAAGCCTTCGAGACGTGGGCTCTCAACATGCCGATGATGCACATCGGCCGTCACCGCGACGACATATTCCAGACCGAGGCACTCTTTCTCGGCCAGGCCGGACTGCTTTCTGCCGACGCCATGCCCGAACGCCAGCGCGAGGCGGCACTCGCCGACGACTATTTCGTCCGTCTGAGCCGCGAATATCAGTATCTTGCCCAGAAGTTCTCGCTCCACCCCATCGACTTCCGTTTATGGAAGTTCCTGCGCCTCCGCCCGCAGAATTTCCCCCACATACGCATCGCACAGCTCGCATCGCTCTACCATTCGCGCCGTGCAGGCCTCAGCCTTATAGCCGGATGCGACACCATAGACGACGCGCGCCGCATGCTCACAACATCCGTAACGCCCTACTGGCGCACCCATTACACTTTCGGCCATGCCAGCCGTGAGAGTTCGAAAAACCTCTCCCGACAGTCCATCGACCTGCTTATCATCAACACCGTAGTGCCGATGCTGTTTGCCTACGGACGCCACAAATCGTCTGAAGAAATGTGCTGGCGCGCCACCGATTTTCTCGAACAGCTTGCGCCCGAACGCAACAACATAGTGCGCATGTGGGAGGAATGCGGACTGAAAGTGCAGAACGCCGGCGACACACAGGCACTCATACAACTGAAGAAAAACTACTGCGACCGCAAGGACTGCCTGCGCTGCCGTTTCGGATACGAATATCTGAAACAGCGCAGTACAACGCCCGCAGGTGCGACAACCGATAAAGAAAACAACGATAAGAATGGAATACATATTTGAAACCGAGATGGAGGTCCGCGACTATGAGTGCGACATCCAGGGCATAGTGAACAACGCGAACTATCTGCACTACACCGAACACACGCGACATCTGTTTCTCGCATCGCTCGGAGTGAGTTTCTCAAAACTCCACGAGAAGGGTGTCGATGCCGTGGTGGCACGAATGAATCTCCAGTACAAGACTCCACTGCGCTGCGACGACGTGTTCATCTCGCGCCTGGCGATGCACAAGGAAGGTCTGCGCTACATCTTCAATCAGGACATATTCCGCAAGAGCGACGAGCGCCTGTGCTTCCGCGCCACTGTCGAACTGGTGTGCCTCATCAACGGCCGCCTTGGCAACAGCGACGACTACGACCGCGCCTTCGCCAAATACATCTAAACAACCGCACGCCGCATATAGCCGGACGTGATGCCGGCAACACAAACCGCAACAGCAATGTGCCGATGGACAACTCACAGGAAATAATCAACACCATAGCGCTCACGCGCATCAACTACTTCAGCCTCGCCGGAATGCTCGAGCTATACCGGCGTCTCGGCTCCGCCACGGCTGTAATGGACCACCGTGACGACATACGCGACGTGCTGCCCGACGCCACACAGCGCCTCATCGACGCGCTGAAAGACGTGAGCGAACCGTTGCGACGCGCCGAAGCAGAACTGGAGTATGACGAGACACATGGCATCACACCGCTCACGATGAACGACACGCGCTATCCGTCGCGGCTGCGTGAGTGCGACGACGCTCCGCTCATGCTGTTCTACAAAGGCAACGCCGACCTCAACCGCGCACGCGTCTTGAGCATCGTCGGCACGCGCCACTGCACATCCTACGGTCAGGACCTCATACGCCGTTTCTGCGACGACCTGCGGCAGATATGCCCCGACGTGCTCATCATAAGCGGCCTTGCCTACGGCGTGGATATCTGCGCCCACCGCAACGCCCTGCGCTCGGGCTTCGACACTGCCGCCGTCCTTGCCCACGGACTCGACACCATCTATCCCTCAAGCCACAGGGACACGGCACGCGAGATGCTCACCCGGGGCGGCCTCATCACCGAGTTCCTCACCGGCACCAACGCCGACAAGGTGAACTTCGTGCGCCGCAACCGCATCGTGGCAGGCATGGCCGACGCCACACTTCTCATTGAGAGCGCCAGCCACGGCGGCGGACTCATCACCACAGGCATAGCCCAAAGCTACGGGCGCGACGTGTTCGCCTTCCCCGGAGCGGTGGGAATGACCTACAGCGAAGGCTGCAACAACCTCATACGCGACAACGGAGCGGCACTCATAACCTGCGCCGCCGACCTTGCCGCCGCCATGACGTGGGACAACGACTCCGCCCTGCGCGACGCCCGTCAGCAAGGCATCGAGCGTCAGCTCTTTCCCGAACTCACCGACGACGAGCAGCTCATCGTCTCGACACTCGCCAAGACCAACGACATGCAGATCAATATGCTCGCCGTGCGCACAGGCATCCCCGTACAGCGCATGTCGGCACTGCTCTTCTCGCTCGAGATGAAAGGCGTGGTCAGGATGTACGCCGGCGGCACTTATCATCTTCTGCAATAAAACAACAGACAATGAAAATAGGAAACATAGAATTCGGAGACAGACCTCTGTTTCTCGCCCCGATGGAAGACGTTACCGACATAGGCTTCCGCAAGCTCTGCAAGCGTTTCGGCGCATCAATGGTATATACCGAGTTTGTGAGTGCCGAGGCTCTCGTGCGCTCCATCAAATCGACAGTAAGCAAGCTCACCATAAGCGACGACGAACGTCCCGTGGGCATACAGATATACGGCCGCGACACCGAAGCCATGGTGGAGGCGGCAAAGATAGTGGAAGAGGCACATCCCGACGTCATCGACCTCAACTTCGGCTGCCCCGTGAAGAAGGTGGCCGGCAAGGGAGCCGGAGCCGGCATGCTGCAGAACATTCCGCTAATGCTCGACATAACGCGCCAGGTGGTCAAAGCCGTACACACACCAGTCACCGTCAAGACCCGTCTGGGATGGGACAGCAGCCACCTCATCATCACCGACCTTGCCGAACAGCTGCAGGACTGCGGCATACAAGCGCTCACCATACACGGCCGCACCCGTGCACAGATGTACACCGGCAGCGCTGACTGGACACTCATAGGCGAGGTGAAGCGCAATCCGCGCATACACATACCCATCATAGGCAACGGCGACATAACATCGCCGGAAGAGGCCGAGCGCGCTTTCAACGACTATGGCGTGGATGCCGTCATGGTGGGACGTGCCACCTTCGGCCGCCCGTGGATATTCAAGGAGATGCGCGACTATCTCGACGGCCGGCCGCAGGACCTTTCGCTCGACCTTGACCGCAAGATTGACATTCTCGAGGAACAACTCCGCATCAACGTGGAACGCATCGACGAGTACCGCGGCATACTCCACACGCGCCGCCATCTTGCCGCCACACCCATATTCAAGGGCATTCCCGACTTCCGCCAGACGCGCATAGCAATGCTACGCGCCACCACCGTCGAAGAGCTGACAGCCATTCTCGAGAACTGCCGCCGCAGGCTCGGCGCACAGCAATAACACGAAAATGAAAATATACTTACACCTATAACAAAACAAAAACAAGACAAACATGAAACGTTTGACAATTCTTCTTGCCGTGATAGCCATAAGCATGGCGACCATGGCCCAGCAGGCTTTGTGGGACAAGGCCTCGGCTGTATCGCCGGTGGAGAACGCCGACGGTAGCGTAACATTCAACCTATTCGCGCCCAACGCACAGAAAGTGGAAGTGACGGGCGACTTCAATCAGATAAGCGGCATCACTCTGCCAATGACCAAGAACGACAAAGGCATGTGGTCGGTAACAACCAAGCCCCTCGCGCCTGAGCTCTATTCCTACAGCTTCAAGGTGGATGGCATGCGCATAGTCGATCCGTCCAACGCATACATGAACCGCGACATAACCACCTACTCCAGCCTCTTCATCATATCAAAGGAGAAAGGCGACCGCGGTTCTCTGTACAGTGTGAACAAGGTGCCGCACGGAACAGTGGCGAAGGTGTGGTATGACAGCCCCACACTGGGCCTCAACCGCCGCCTCACTGTCTATACTCCGGCCGGATATGACGGTAAGAAACGCTATCCGGTGCTTTACCTCATGCACGGCATGGGCGGCGACGAGAACGCATGGAGCGAGCTAGGACGCGCCGCACAGATACTCGACAACCTCATCGCTGCGGGCAAGGTTAAACCAATGATTGTAGTCATGCCCAACGGCAACACCAACTGCAGCGCAGCTCCGGGCGAATGGTCGGCAGGCATGTACATACCGGGCCACTTCACCATAAAGACAAAGGCGAAGGCTTCGATGGAGGACAGCTTCATGGACATCGTGAACTTCATCGACAACAACTACCGCACAATAAAGAAGCGTGAGGGCCGCGCCGTATGCGGACTCTCCATGGGTGGCGGCCACACTTTCGGCATATCCATGCTCTATCCCGAGACATTCGACTACTACGGTCTGTTCTCTGCCGCTCCATGGATAAAGGGAAACCGCGACCTCAACAACTTCGCCGAGAAGCTGAGAGCCGACAAGGAGACCTGCGGCCTGTTGCAGAAGCTCTTCGACAGCAAACCGAAACTCTACTGGATTGGCATAGGCAAGGACGACTTCCTGTATGAACCTAACAAGGTGCTGCGCGAATATTTCGACGAGAAGGGATATAAATACGAATACTACGAGAACGACGGCGGACACATCTGGCGCAACTGGCGCATCTATCTCACATTGTTCTCACAAAAGCTGTTCAAGGATTTGAAATAAACAATCAAACCATATAGTCAGGCTACAAGGCCATTATGCCGCGTCTGACAGTGCGAAACACCGGTGACGCAATCATACCCCGCCACCGGTGTTTTTCGTTATTACACGCAAGATAAAATGGTTTGGCGATACACTCTATGCCGCATTTCACGGATTGACAAACAAAATACGGCTCAACACAAATCCAAAGTTGAACGGTTTTTATTCATAAAATGCCACCTGACATCGGAAAACCTAATAACAACACGTGACTATATAAACCGCGCCGCGCATTTATCTATACGATTTGTTGCACCTGCTCACACAATACAGAGTATTAGCTCATACAGCAGAGTATATTTATTCGCATAATAATAAGTCCGCGCATCCATAACAAATAATTCATCCAAGCAAACGCACAACACACTCCCCGTATTTCTTCTTATGACAGATACCGGCATATACAGAGTAAACTCACGTGACGAACTTACAATTTTTCTTGACTAAATTTTGACAAAATATTTTCGCAAAATAGATGTAAAGGAATGTTAAATCGGACGTTATGAAGCCTGTTTCCGCATTTACCGCATAGCCATATACCCTGTACCATAGTCCGAAAATACTCTTTTTGCTTTCTGATAATGCCCATTTCGCAGTGCGATAAAGCCCATATCAGGGGCTGAAAAGCACCATTTCGCACCCTGAAATAGGCCATTTCGCAAGACGATATGGTGCTTTTTGCAAAGCGAAGAAATACCCCTTAAACATAAATCATTGATATTCAATATATTATAAAAAACTCTTATTTTTCGCGTATTTGCGTCCGAAGACGACTCGGCTCGCAAATACGCGCTTATTTTTCGGGGTATATCAGAAAACTCGGAGTGAAAAAACAAATCCGGTTATAATTTGAAAACAGTACACATCGTTTTCGTTTCAGCATAAAAAACGACGCTGTTTCAATTCCGGAACAGCGTCGTTACTATTGGAGTTTATACTCTCTTAATTTCTACAAAGCTGCTTCATGCAGCCGTTATTTTCCATTTCTCTATAAATTCTGTCCTTGTTTTTATTCTCTTCATCGCGCAGTCACGCAATTTCAGAGTGCGGAACGCGGTTTCAACGCCCGCTCTCGTGCTCAGCCTCAGCACACTCCGGACACAGGCCCTTGAGCACATAATTGATGCTCGACAGGGTGAATCCCGGCGGCAGATCTACCACCGGCACGGCGATGTGCTTCAGACAGAACGTGCGGTGGCACGAGGTGCAGTAGAAATGCGTGTGCTCATCCTCCACCGAGCAGTCGCAGTCGTCGGAACAAACGGCGTATTTCAGCGAGCCGGAACCGTCGTCTATGACGTGCACAAGGCGGTTGAGCAGAAACAGAGACAGCGTGCGCGATATGGTGGATTTATCTACCGTGGGCAGATAACGCTCCATGTCGGGCAGCGACACCGCCTCATCGCCACGCATCATATTGCGCAGAATGAGCAGTCGTGTGGCTGTGGGACGTATGCCACGGTGCTTCAGTTTGTCAAGATAGAATTGTTCGTCGTACATGATAGGCTGTATGTTCGTTGTCGTGTCTTCAAAGTGTCACGCTGCGAAGTTAGCCAAATAAACGCACATTTCAAAATGTTTTCACTCCTTATGACCGCGAGACATCGAAAAAATACGCATCGAGTTGAGAACCGCGAGCAGTGCCACGCCCGTATCGGCAAATACTGCCATCCAGATGTTTGCCACTCCGAAGAGTCCGAGAATCATCACCAGCACCTTGAAACCTATCGCCAGCACGATGTTCTGTTTCACTATGCGGCGCGTACGGCGGCCTGCTTCCACAGCCTCGGCTATCTTCACGAGCTTTCCCGAATGTATCACTGCGTCGGCCGTCTCGACAGCCATGTCGGCACTGCCTGCTCCGAAGGCTATGCCCACGTCGCTCGTGGCAAGCACTGGGGCATCGTTTATGCCGTCGCCCACGAATGCCACCTTGTGACCGTCGCGCTGCATCAACGCTATGTATTCGGCCTTGTCGCCCGGCAGCAGGTCGCCGTATCCTCTGTCGGCACCTATCTCCTCGGCCACCGCATCTACTATAGGCTGGCGGTCGCCCGACAATATCACGGTGTGCATGCCCAACCGGCTGACAGCCTCACGGGCATCCTGACGCACCACGTCGCCCAGTATTATACATCCCTTATACTCTCCGCCGGCAGCCACGGCGACTATTGTGCCCTGTTCGTCGTCGAGAAGCTCGGGCACGCTTACGTCGTGCATCTTCAGCAGGCGCGGCGTTCCGGCAAGCCAGTCGCCGGCTTCCAGTCCGTAGCCTGCTATTGTCTTCACGTCGGGCATCGTGGCAGGCGCGGCGAAATGGCCTGCATATTCCACGATGGCGCGTGCCACCGGGTGCGACGTAGAGCGTTCCATGGCTGCCACCATGGCGAGGTCTGAGTTTGAGAGTCCCTCAACACGGCGCACCTCGAAGGTTCCGGCGGTGAGCGTACCCGTCTTGTCGAACGCCACGGTATCCACACTTGAGATGGCGTCCAGACTGCCTCCGCCCTTGAACAGTATGCCGAGGCGCGACGCGGCGCCTATGCCTGCGAAATAGCCTAACGGCACACTTATCACCAACGCGCAAGGACATGCTATGACAAGGAATATGAGTGCGCGGCCGAACCACTGGCCGAAGTCGTACGAGGATGTCAGTCCTACGGCGCTGAGCAGCCACGGCACGAGCACCACGAGCACTGCCAGGCCGAACACCGCAGGGGTATATACACGTGCGAAACGGCGGATGAACAGCTCGGTAGGAGCCTTGCGAGCCGATGCTTCTTCCACAAGATGCAGTATGCGCGACACTGCCGACTCGCCCGCCGGGCGCAATACACGCAGACGTACGACGCTGCCGGTGGCTATCATTCCTGCCGACACCTCACTGCCGGTGGCTATCGCGCGGGGCAGCGACTCGCCCGTCAGGGCCGATGTGTCGAATGCCGCGTCGGCACTGAGCAGCTCGCCGTCGAGAGGCACGCGCTCGCCGGGCTTCACTTCTATCGTCTCGCCCACAGCCACATCCTCCGGAGCACGTCACTACCTTACCGTTTCTCACCACTGCAGCGTGGTCGGGACGGAACGCAACCATACTGCTTATGTTGCGGCGCACACGTTCCACTGCGCGGTGCTGGAGCATCTCGCCCACCTGATAGAGCAGCATCACTGCCACGGCCTCGGGATACTCGCCTATGATGAAGGCACCTATCGAAGCCAGGGCCATGAGCATGAACTCATTGAACACGTCGCCGTGAGAGGCATGCTCCACCGCCGAGCGCATCACTCCCGCACCCACAGGCAGGAAGGCGACTACATACCACACCAGTGCCACGACTCCCTCAAACCACGGCATATCCATCCAGCCGGCTACGAGTCCGGCGACAAGCATTACGGCCGACACAACGATTGGCCATAAACAGATATGATGATGATGTTCTTTTTCCATATTCTCCTTGTTATTGTTTCTGCCGCAAAGTTATCCCAAAAGTACTGCAACCGGGTTGCAATTATCATCAGGACCAATGGTTTCCGCAACCGGACCTCATCATTTCCGTCACACAGCGCACGGATGTCTGTAAAAATAGATATGTCCGGCAACATGAAAGAAAGCGGAACACGGATGTCTGCCCGACAGCAGATGAAAGTCTGTATGCCGGAAGTCCACCAAGTTGCAACTCTCGCATGCGGATGGCTGCGGTTCGATGGCATGGCTTAACATTGAATCATGAACTGAAAGGCGACTGCCAAAGACAGTCGCCTACATGGCAAAGACATCCGTCATGACCTTTTTCCAATGATTAAAGCCATTTCACAAAACGTCTTATATACCAGTTCTTCACAATCTGCGTCAGCATGCAGTATGACAACAGTATGCCGAACAGCCACGGGAAATAGGCCAAAGGCAGGGGCTCCAGTCCAATGGCACCGCCCAACGGAGTGAAAGGAATGAGGATGCCGGCCGTAACCGTGAGCAGAGACATCATGCTGACCTGCCACGACGCGCGGCTCTGCACGAAAGGTGTCCTGCGCGTACGTATCATGTGCACAATGAGTGTCTGCGATAGCAGCCCCTCGACAAACCATCCCGACTGGAACAGCGACTGATGGACAGACGAGTCGCAGCCGAACACATGCCACATGACAAGATAAGTGGCGATGTCGAATACGGAACTTATCGGACCTATGAAAATCATGAACCGACTCAGGTCTGAGGCATCCCACTTGCGCGGCCGGCGCAGATAATCAGCGTCCATACGGTCGAACGGAATGGCTGTCTGCGATATGTCGTAAAGCAGATTCTGTATGAGCAGATGTATGGGCAGCATGGGCAGGAACGGCAGGAAAGCACTGGCAGCCATCACACTGAACATATTGCCGAAGTTGGAGCTTGCCGTCATCTTGATGTATTTGGTAATATTTCCAAACGTACGTCTTCCTTCCAGCACGCCATCCTCGAGCACCATAAGGTTCTTCTCCAACAGGATGATGTCCGCGCTTTCCTTTGCTATGTCAACGGCAGAATCGACAGATATGCCGATGTCCGACTGACGCAGCGCGGCAGCGTCGTTTATGCCGTCGCCAAGGAAGCCCACGGTGTGGTCCTGTTCCTGAAGCAGGGATATGATAAGGGTCTTCTGGTCGGGTGTCAGCCTGGCGAATACCTTCGTGCGCAGTACTGCCTTGCGCAGCTCTGCGGCGTCCATGCGCTCAAGTTCAGGTCCGCTGATCGCGCAACCCGTGTCTATGCCTACCTGACGGGCTATGGTCTGCACCACGGCATCGTTGTCGCCCGACAGTATCTTCACTTCAATGCCATGCTCGTGCAACCGGCGTATGGCGCTTGCTGCCGAGGGCTTTGGCGGATCGAGAAAGGCAAGATAGCCGATAAGCACCATGCCGCTCTCGTCGGCAACGCTGAAGTAACGGTCCTTGCTGAGATAACTCTTGTGCGCCACCGCAAGCACACGCATTCCCTGTCTGTTCATACGGACGCTTATCTCCAGTGCCCTCGCCCTCAGTTCCGGAGTGAGCGGATGCACAGCACCCTTATACTCGGCATGCGAGCAGATGGCGAGCATCTCCTCGACGGCTCCCTTTGTTATAATCTGACGCTTGCCGGCCTTATCCTCCACCACACCGACATCCTGCGCCGGGTGAAGTCGAACGGTATCTCATCCACTTTCCTGTAATCGTCTTTCAGGTATTCCAGCGAAAGATCCCTCACATGCGACAGGATGGCCTTGTCCATAAGATTCTTTAAGCCCGTCTGAAAGAAGCTGTTGAAATAGGCATGCCGCAGTATGCGCTTGTCGTCGTCATCGCTCCCGTCGGCGTTGATGTATTTCTCGAGCACGATCTGGTCGCACGTGAGCGTTCCCGTCTTGTCAGTGCACAATATGTCCATCGCTCCGAAATTCTGTATGGCGTTAAGATCTTTCACAATGGTTTTCTTGCGCGACATGGCCACGGCTCCTTTCGAAAGAATGGCGGTGACTATCATCGGAAGCATTTCCGGGGTGAGGCCCACCGCCACGGAGACGGCAAAGAGGAATGCCTCCAGCCAGTCGCCTTTCGTGAATCCGTTCACGAGAAACACGAAAGGAATCATCACAAGCATGAAGCGTATGAGCAGAAAGCTCACCCTGCTGATGCCCTTATCGAAAGCCGTTGCCGCACGGTGGCCGGTGATGCCTTTGACAATAGAGCCCATATAAGTGTCGTTGCCGGTTGCGAACACTATTCCGGTTGCGGAGCCGCTGACCACATTCGAGCCGAGGAAACAGATGTTGTCGAGTTCGGCCAAGCTCTTATCGGCCGTCATGCCTTTCAGTGCATGCGGATGTTTTTCTATCGGGTCAGATTCTCCCGTGAGCGATGTCTGGCTCACAAACAGGTCTTTTGCCTCAATGATGCGCATATCGGCCGGTATCATGTCGCCTGCCGCAATCATCACGATGTCGCCCGGCACGAGGTCGGCTATGTCGATCTCCTCATCATGATTACCCACACGCCTGACATAGCAGGTATTGGTTACCATCCTGAGCAGCGACTCGCTCGATGCTCCGGCCTTCCATTCCTGTCTGAACTTGAGAATGGAGCTCGAAACAACCATGACCGAAATGATGATGATTGCTGTCCAGTCCTGCTCACCCGGATCGGCAGTGAGCACATCAAGGATAAACGACACCACCACAAGAACCGTGAGCACGCCGATGAACGGATTGATGAAAGCCTTTATGAAAGTGGAAAAGGGATTCTTCTTCTTTTCGTGCTCCACCTCGTTGCGCCCGAAGACAGCCCGTCTGCGCTCGACCTCTTCGGCACGCAGTCCTATCCTGGACGTCTGAAAAAAACCGTAAACAGAGACAAGCGGCTGCGTCGCTGCCATGAATACCCTCGCGGTATCGTAAGCAAAAACCAAGTTGCCTTTTCTTTTCTTCCACATCGTTCTCTACTTTTGTCTGGTTAATACTTTAAATTTCTCAACGGCGCAAAAGTAAGCAGAAACGTTCGGAGTGGCTGTTAGAAATATATTAGAACACCATTAGAAAATCATTAGAAAAGCCAACCCCTGACCGGAAAGCAAGGCAAACGGAGCGGGATGAAGAAAGACACGTCAGACATGTGGAAGTTCTATGACAAACGTCGTGCCTTCACCGTGTGTAGAGTAAACATCTATGCGGTCCTGATGCAAGGATATTATCTTGTGCGAAAGAGTCATGCCGATGCCGTGGCCCTCGACATTTGTCTCGTGGTTGCCGCGATAGAAAAGGGTGAACAGTTTTTCCTTGTCGGTGTCGGTCATACCGATGCCGTCGTCAGAAAGACGTACGACGGTAAAACGGTCCCAATATGAGATCTGCACGAACGATGTCTTGTCGGCCGAATACTTGCAGTTGTTCTCGATGAGATTTGAGAAGGCGATGCTTAGCAGATACACGTTTCCCATGACGGTGATCATCCGGTCGTCGTCTGCATCCTCCTGTTCGAACAGGATGTTGACTTTGTATTCCGGATGGGCCTTGAGTATGTAGCTGCGCACATCGAGCAAAAGCTCGTCGAGCCTTATCTCCTTCATGCGGATCTGTTCTTTCTGATAGTCGGCCTTTGCCAGATTGAGCAGTCCGTCTATGAGCTTTGTCATACGGCGGGCGTCGCCAAGGGCATTCTCAATGGCACGGCGGTAATGCTCGCCACTACGTTCTTTTTGCAGGGAAAGGTCGAGTTCGGCAATGAGTGCGGCCAACGGTGTGCGCAGTTCGTGCGACACGTTGCTGACAAACATCTTCTGCGAATCGAACGATATCTGCAGACGGTCGAGCAATGAATTGAAGGCTATGCTGAGCTCGCCGAGCTCGTCGTGGGCGTTTCTCACCGGCAGACGGCGGTCCATCTGCGAGCTCGTTATGGTTTCGGCTTCCTTAACAATGTCTCTGATAGGCTTGAGTGAGGAACGTGCAAGAAAATAGCACACGACAAACAGCAGCGAAAGTCCGACAAGAAACAAAACCACAAGAGCTTTCTGAAGTTCATAAAGATTGTCGTAGCCATAACCGTCGTAGGCGGCCGCCGTGATGATGTAGTCGCGGCCTTGGAAATGATAGAGCATGCCTATACACTGATACCTGCCGACATAGAAATTTATCTCCTTCTCCCGGATAATACGGTTTATCATGCTACGGTCTTCCTTTATGATGTCGTTCTGTATGGCGTCATGATAAAGCATGCGGAAATCGGTGGTATAAACGGCGACCTCGACCTCATTGATGAACTTGCGGTTGTTGAGATAGATAGACTGCATCGTACGCGCATCGACCTGATCGCGCAGAAAAAGATGTGCCTTGGTAATTGCCTCACCACTTAAATCATGGAAAAAAGTCTTGCTGCGTGTGTGTTCGCTCACAATATAAATCATTGTGAGGCAGGCCAGGAACACAGCTGCCGTGGCACATGTGTTTTTCAGCGTCAGGGCTGTACGTATCTTCATATCTTGTCTGAAAAGATGAACCCTACTCCGGGTTTCGTGTGAATGAGTTTTCTGTCAAAATCCTTGTCCACCTTCTTGCGGAGATAATTTATATAGACATCTATGAAATTGGTGCCTGTGTCAAAATGGGTGTTCCACACGTTCTCGGCAATCTCCACACGCGTGATGACCTTCTCGGCATTCTCCATCATATAAACCAACAGATTGTATTCTTTGGGAGACAACTTTATGGCGACGCCGGCACGCTGGACCTCACGCATATCAAGATTTACAGAAATATCGGCATAACTGATATGTCCGGGAGTAGTGGCCACACGCTCCGCGCTTCTCTTCAGAAGCACACGGACACGCGCATTAAGTTCCCTGAAGTCGAAAGGCTTCACCATATAGTCGTCGGCCCCGGCATCAAAGCCTTCGAGCTTGTCGTCGGCAGAACCGAGAGCCGTAAGCATTAGTATGGGCACATGTTCGTTGCACTTGCGTATCTCCTTGCAAAGCTCAAAGCCATCCATCTTGGGAAGGATTATGTCCGAGATGACCAGATGGTATGTGCCGGAACGAAACAGCCGGAGTCCCATCAGGCCGTCATAAGCGACAACGGCCTGATAACCATTTTCCTCCAATCCTATTTTCAACAGATCGGCAACTCTCTTTTCATCTTCTACAATCAGTATTGTTTGCATGACAATCGTTGATATTCTATTGTCCTGAAGACAATGTGAATCAGTGTTTCAAAAAAAGGATGTCGTCCTGACAGTACAGCCATGCCGTGCCTATAACATTATCCGTCCGAAACGTACACCGGAAAAAGTCCACACGACAGATCTGCAATATTCGGAAAAATCCTGACACACGCAAACAAATGACATGAAAGTTTAGTGAAAGTATACGGACCTCATATTTCCTAATACCAGCAATTGTCACCTTTATAGGATTTACATGGACTTATTATGCAAAAAGTTCATATCTTTGTAATCATCAATATTGATCATCAACATTTTCAAACAAAGCCACACCCTTTTCATAAACAGACATACAATGACAACAGCCGAATTCATAGCCTCACACCGCAACGAAGACGTGCGGCGCCTCGCACTGAAATATCAGGGGACGGAGGGCATTGACCTCACCTTCGCGCTCGAACAGATTGCCGGATGGCAGACAGCACGCCGCAAACTGCCGTCATGGGCGGCGACGGACGGACTGACCTATCCGCCTCATCTGTCGATGGAACAGTGCTCGTCGGAGCAGACGGCACGCTATAAGGCGGAGGTGGCACACCGCCTGGTGGAACAGACGATGGCGGAGAGAGGCGGAGAAACAGTGCTGACCGACCTCACGGGCGGTTTCGGTGTGGATTTCTCGTTCATGGCGAGAGGATTCGACAGGGGCGTGTACGTGGAACGCAACGAGAAGCTGTGCGCCATAGCGGAGGCCAACTTCAAGAGTCTGGGGCTCGACAATGTGTGCTGTGTGTGTGCCGACTGCACCACCTATCTGCCCGAAGCGGAGGACGCGACGCTCTTTTTCATCGACCCTGCACGGCGCGACGGCAACGGAGCACGCACATACGCCATAAGCGACTGCACGCCCGACATACTGAAGATGCTGCCGGTGATGCTCACGAAGGCGGGAGCAGTGATGGTGAAACTGTCGCCGATGCTCGACCTGTCGCAAACGGTGAAGGAGATAGAAAGCGTGGAAGGGGCTCACGTGAGCCAGATACACATAGTGTCGACAGGCAACGAATGTAAGGAGCTGCTTGTGGTGATAACGCGCAGTGAAGGCGGAGGCAGGAGAACGTTCTGCGTGAACGACGACAGCGTGTTTGCCTATGACGACGACGAGGCGTCTGCTTCTGCGCCTACAGAAGAGACTGCCCGATGTGCTGTCCTCTTGTCTGGGGCGGCAGACCGTGGCGACGTGACGGAGGTGTTGAAGGGAATGCATCTGCACGTGCCTGACTCATCGGTGATGAAAGCCGGATGTTTCGCCCTGTTGTCCACAAGGATGGGCGTGGCTCCGTTGGGCGCGAACTCTCATCTGTTTGTGGCGCACGAGGCGGCAGAGACGTTCCCCGGCAGGACATTCCGCATAGACACAGCCTCAACAATGAACCGCAAGGAACTGAAACACGCGCTCGCCGGCATCAGTAAGGCGAACGTGGCGGTGCGCAACTTTCCGCTCTCTGCCGACGCGCTGCGCAAGAGACTGAAGCTGAAAGACGGCGGCGACACTTACATTTTCGGTACTACCGTGGCCGGAGAGCACGTACTGCTGATATGTGAGAAGCTGAAATGAGAGCATCCGCCGGCATAATATGCACCTGAAATCAATAAAAGACATAACCTGCATTAACTAAAACCATAACCTTCATGAAAAGAATATTCACCTTAATAACCGCACTGGCGATGGCTGCCACGGCCAACGACGCCGTGGCACAGGACCTGATGAGCGACACGTGGGTGGCAACCGACGCCCTGGGACGCGTGATGCCTACTGCCGAGGAAGCCGGACTGCCCAAGACAGACAAGCAGCGGACAGTAGGCATATTCTATGTGACGTGGCATGACGAGAGCCTGTACGGAGCGTCGAAAGAATACCGCGACGTGACCGAGACGCTCGAGAGCAATCCCGACGCGCGGTTGAATGACACTACGGGACTGTGGGGACCGCCGAGCGGAGCGGGAAGCTATCACTGGGGAGAACCCGAAAACGGATATTTCCTGAGCTGCGACAGGTATGTTATACGCAAGGACCTGTCGATGCTCACCGACGCCGGTGTTGACGTGCTGATACTCGACGTGACCAACGCCGTGTGCTACTGGCAGCAGTGGGACACGCTGTTTGAGGTGATGACGGAGATGATGAAGGAGGGCAACCAAGTGCCGAAAGTGTGCTTCTGGACATACAACGGTGCTGTGATAACGGTGACGCAACAGGTGTATGAGCGCTATTACAAGAAAGGACTATATAAGGATTTCTGGTTCTACTGGGACGGAAAACCGCTGTTGCTGTGCAACATGCGGCCCGAGCTCGACGCGAACGGCGGCGGGGTGAAGAATCCTAATCCAAATTACGACAACCGGGCTGCGACCGACCCATCCGATCCTCACTACGGCGACGCGGACTACGCGGAACCTTTCTACAAGGACTATACACGTGAAGTGAAGGATTTTTTCACCATGAGAAACATGTGGTGGGGATATTATGACTGGGGCGGCAAACGGTATGTCGGCACTGAGGACAACTGGAGTTTCGGCTACCAGATGGACGACAAACGTGTGGCGGAGCTGTCGCCTCTGCAAAGGGCTGCCACACACAACGGCCGTGTGGAGCAGATGGCGGTGACTCCGGCACAGCATCCTCTGTCGATAACAGGCAAGAGCTGGCGCACCGGCACAGGCGAACCGAAGCTGAACGACCGCGACATGCCTGAAAAGGCATACGTGCCGTGGCTCGGCAAGGAGGTGGAACATCCCGAAGGATACGGCATATACTTCCAGGATAGATGGGACGAGGCGCTGCAGGCCGACCCTGACTTCATATACCTGAACGACTGGAACGAATGGACGGCGGGGAAATACCGCATAGGCAAGGCACCGGGCTCGGAACTGCCGGGGCCAACAACATTCCTCGGACGCAAGGACAACACGTTTTATTTCGTCGATCAATACAACGCCGAGTTCAACCGGACCATACAACCCGTGAAGGGACAATACACCGACAACTACTACATGCAGATGGTAGAGAACATCAGAAAATATAAAGGCGTGAGGGAAATACCGCGGAACAGCGGACTGAGAAAGTCGAAGCCGGACGGCATAACGGACGAATGGAAGGACGTGAAGTCGTATTATCTCGACACGAAAGGCGACACATACCACCGCGACCATAACGGATATGCCGGACTGAGATACACCAACGACAGCGGACGCAACGACATTGTGGAGGCGAAGGTGACGACCGACCGGAAATACATGAACTTCTATGTGCGCACCGACAGCACAATGACGCCATACACGGACAAGAACTGGATGTTGCTGCTCATAGATGCCGACCACGACAGCAGCACGGGATGGTATGGATATGACTTCATAGTGAACCTCGAAGTGAAGAGCGACTGCAAGACAACTCTGAAACGATATGACTCCAAGCTCGGGCAATGGACCGATGCTGCGACCATAGACTATGCGGTGAACGGCTGTGAAATGGAGCTGAGAGTGCCGCGGAAGCTCATGGGACTGACGGGCGACGACGTGACGTTCGACTTCAAATGGGCGGACAACCCGCAGAGTCTGGACACACCGATATCGCTCTGCACCGACGGCGACACGGCACCGAACAGGCGGTTCAACTACAGATATATATGGCAAAAATAGGCCTCGCCGCAACACCTGACAGCCATAACCGGAAGAGCGGCATATATGACCGATGTATAAGAAAGCACGGCACAAGGCACACACTTGTTGAAAATAATCATAAATAAACAGCATATTTTTTGCAATTAACATGATTTTCAGTACTTTTGCATTTTCGGTATAACATAAAAAAATAAACAATGTCATCCATAGAAATAAAGAAAGTGGAATCGAGGTATGACCTGAAGAAGTTCATAGAGTTTCACTATGACCTTTACGAAGGAAATCCCTACGATGTACCAAACCTGTACAGCGATGATGTCAACACACTGAGAAAAGACAAGAATGCAGCGTTCGAATTCTGCGAAGCCGAATATTACATGGCGTTCAAAGACGGCAAGATGGTAGGTCGCGTGGCCGCGATCATCAATCACCGCGCCAATGAGAAATGGCAGCAGAATCGGGTGAGATTCGGATGGATAGATTTCATCGACGACATGGAAGTGTCGGCTGCACTACTTAAAGCCGTCGAAGATTACGGCCGCAGCAAAGGTATGACCGAAGTGGTTGGACCACTCGGATTCACCGACCTCGACCCGGAAGGCATGCTTACCTGGGGATTCGACCAACTGGGAACAATGCCGACAATATACAACTACGAATATTATCCGAAGCACATGGAGGCACTCGGAGGATTCGAGGTTGACAACAAATACGTGGAATACAAACTTTATGTGCCCGACACCGTACCGGAGAAATACACCAAGATAGCGAAGATGATACAGAAAAGATATAATCTGCACATCAAGAAACTTACACGGACGGATATTTTCAAGAACGGATACGGACAGAAGATATTCAGACTCATAAACGAGACTTACAAGGACCTGTACGGATTCTCGGAGCTGACGGAGAAACAGATAAACCAGTATGTGGAGATGTATCTGCCGTTGGCAGACCTCAGTCTCATAACGCTCGTTGAAGACTGGAATGCCGACAAGAAGCTCGTAGGAGTGGGAATAACCATACCTTCGTTATCGAGAGCGCTGCAGAAATGCAAGCGCGGACGTATGCTGCCCATGGGATGGTGGCATCTGCTCAGGGCCATTAAATATCATAAGACAAACATCGTGGACCTTCTGCTCATGGGCGTACTGCCCGAATACCGCAGCAAAGGCGCAAATGCGCTGATGTTCGCCGACCTCATACCGAGATACCAGGCTTATGGTTTCGAATGGGGAGAGAGCCAGGTGGAAATGGAAACCAACGAAGGCGTGCAAAGCCAGTGGGACGCTCTGAACCCGGTGATGCACAAAAAGAGGAAGTGCTACATAAAGAAGATTTCCTGACGAAAGAGAAGGGAACACCCCGTTATTGACTAAAACAGAAACATGCCAGAAACAAACGAAAACGAATTAATACAAACAGTAGAATATACGGATGACAACATCCGACACCTGTCTGACATGGAACATGTCCGCACCCGACCGGGTATGTACATCGGCCGGTTGGGAGACGGCTCACTTCCTGAAGACGGTATTTACGTATTGCTCAAGGAAGTGATAGACAACTCGATCGATGAATTCAAGATGAACGCAGGAAAACGCATCGAGGTGGACATCATCGACAATCTGAGAGTAAGCGTACGCGACTACGGCCGTGGCATTCCGCAAGGAAAGCTGGTGGAGGCCGTGAGCGTGCTCAACACTGGAGGTAAATACGACTCCAAGGCGTTCAAGAAGAGTGTGGGACTGAACGGTGTGGGCGTGAAAGCAGTGAATGCGCTCAGTTCGAGATTTGAGGTGCACTCATACCGTGACGGAAAAGTCAGAAAGCTGACCTTCCAGAGAGGTAACCTCATTGACGACGTGACCGAAGACACCGACGACGAACACGGAACATACATCTTCTTCGAACCTGACAACACGCTGTTTCTCAACTATTCTTTCCACGACGATTATGTGGAAACAATGCTGAGAAACTATACCTACCTTAACACCGGCCTGACCATAATGCACAACGGCCACAGGATATTGAGCCGTAACGGTCTGGCGGATCTTCTGAACGACACAATGACAAACGACGGTCTCTACCCTATCATACACATGAAGGGTGAGGACATCGAGATAGCATTCACACACACGAATCAGTATGGTGAGGAATATCACTCGTTCGTAAACGGACAGCACACCACACAGGGAGGTACTCACCAGACGGCATTCAAGGAACACATAGCCAAGACAATAAAGGAATTCTTCGGCAAGAACTACGAATACGCCGACATCCGCAACGGACTGGTGGCCGCAATAGCCATCAACGTGGAGGAGCCGATGTTTGAAAGTCAGACAAAGATAAAGCTCGGCTCGCTGACAATGTCGCCGGGAGGAGGCGTAAGCATAAACAAGTACGTCGGTGACTTCATAAAGACTGAGGTGGACAACTACCTGCACATACACACCGACGTAGCGGAGGTGATGCAGCAGAAGATTCAGGAAAGCGAGAAGGAACGCAAGGCGATGGCCGGCGTGACGAAGCTGGCGCGTGAGAGAGCCAAGAAAGCCAACCTGCACAACCGGAAGCTGCGCGACTGCCGCATACACTATTCTGACGCGAAGAACGACCGCAAGGAGGAAAGCTCAATATTCATAACCGAGGGTGACTCGGCAAGCGGAAGCATAACGAAAAGCCGCGACGTGAACACGCAGGCGGTATTCTCACTGCGTGGAAAGCCGCTGAACTCGTTCGGACTGACAAAGAAAGTGGTTTACGAGAACGAGGAGTTCAACCTGTTGCAGGCCGCGCTCGACATAGAAGACGGGCTCGACACACTGAGATACAACAAGGTGATCGTGGCAACTGATGCCGATGTGGACGGTATGCACATACGTCTGCTGATAATTACTTTCTTCCTCCAGTTCTTCCCGGATCTGATAAAGAAAGGACACGTGTATGTGTTGCAGACTCCTCTTTTCAGAGTGAGGAACAAGCGTTCGAAGATAAAAGACAAGGCTGTTATTGCAGAAGCGGACAGCAAACTGACAAAATCAGAAAAGAAAAAAGACTTCGTCGTGCGCTATTGTTACAGCGACGAGGAGAAGCAGAAGGCAATACACGACCTCGGACCTGACCCGGAGATAACACGATTCAAAGGACTCGGAGAAATATCACCCGAGGAATTCGCGCACTTCATCGGTCCGGAGATGCGACTCGAACAGGTCACGCTGCATAAGACCGACCAGGTGCAGAAGCTTCTGGAATACTATATGGGAAAGAACACCATGGAACGCCAGAACTTCATCATAGACAATCTTGTGGTGGAAGAAGACTTGCCGGAGGATATGCAGTAAGCCAAAGACACACTTAAAGAGAACACGGCAGGGCATTGACACCACCGATGAAATAAAAAAGACATAACTGACACTATGAACATTATATCAAAAGCTGCAACCATCGCGGCATTCTTATGCCTGTGGACCGCGGCAAACGCAAATGCACAGATAAGGCTCAACTTCGGAGACAACAGTCCGATGCGCAAGCTACAGATAGCCGAGATGGCGATATCAAACCTGTATGTGGACAGCGTGAACGAACAGAAGCTTGTGGAAGACGGCATAAGAGGCATGCTGAAGGAGCTCGACCCGCACTCGTCATATACCACGGCAAAAGAAACAAAATCGATGCAGGAGTCGCTGCAGGGCTCGTTTGAAGGCATCGGAGTGCAGTTTAACATCGTTGAAGACACACTGCTAATAATACAGCCGGTAACAAACGGACCGTCGGAAAAAGTAGGAATACTCGCCGGCGACCGCATTGTGAGCGTCAACGACACCACGATTGCCGGAGTGAAGATGGACCGCGACGAGATAATGAAACGCCTGAGAGGCAAACGCGGCACGGATGTCAAGCTCGGAATAGTGAGACGAGGAATAAAGGATGTGCTCACATTCATGGTGACACGCGACAAGATTCCGGTAAAGACAATCGACGCATCATACATGATAACTCCCGAGACGGGATACGTGCGCATAGCAAGTTTCGGAGCGACTACACACAAGGAGTTCATGGAATGTGTCGACTCTCTGAAGAGCCACGGTATGAAAAACATAATAATCGACCTACAGGACAACGGCGGAGGATATCTACAGGCGGCCGTACTCATGGCTAACGAGTTCCTCAGAAAGAACGACCTGATAGTATATACCGAGGGAAGAATGGCCAAACGCGAGGAATACAAGGCAAAAGGCAACGGCAAACTGTTGGATGGAAAGGTGATTGTGCTCGTAAATGAATACACCGCCTCGGCAGCCGAAATTCTGAGCGGAGCAATACAAGACCAGGACCGCGGCGAGATAGTAGGACGTCGTTCATTCGGAAAGGGATTGGTACAGCGTCCGATAGAATTCCCTGACGGTTCGATGATGCGACTCACAATAGCACACTACTACACACCGGCAGGACGATGCATACAGAAACCTTACCAGAAAGGTGACAACGAAGACTACGCCATGGACATAGAGAAGCGTTTCAAACATGGCGAGCTGTACAGCGCCGACAGCATTCACTTCGCCGACTCGCTCAAGTATCAGACTCTGCGTAAGCACCGCACTGTATATGGCGGCGGAGGCATAATGCCCGACTACTTCGTTCCGTTGGACACAACGCAATATACTCCGCTCCACCGTCAGTTGAGCGCACGAAGCTATATAATCAACGCAAACCTGAAGTATGTTGATGACAACAGAACGATGCTGCGCAACAAATACAAGACATTCGAGCAGTTCAACAAGGAGTTCGAGATACCGCAGAGTGTCATCGACGACATGCTGAAGGATGCTGAGAAAGACAAGATAAAACCAAAAGACGAAAACGAACTGAAACAAACGCTTCCACAGCTGAAACTACAGATGAAGGCTCTTGTGGCACGTGACCTTTGGGATATGAGCGAATATTTCCAGATCATAAACACAACCAACCACATCGTACAGAAAGCTGTTGAGATAATCTCTAAATAGAATCGTTTTGTCCTGCGAGACATGAAACGGACACAAGGACACAAAGTCCCGCAGGACAACAACGATAAATGCCTTAATAAACAGAACACAAAACCTGAAACGACAACTTAAACCCAGACAACAATAAGAAAAATATAACACACCTACACACCTGCAAACGTCTAAAATATAAATAGACGGCCGTAAATATATTACACTGAATCAGTTTATTCTTAACCAAAACATATCTTTTAATGAAACACCTGTTTACTTTACTGTTTGCATTATTGACATTAATGCCATCAAACGCACAGGAAACAAATGATCCTGTAGCAAATCCTGAAGCCATAGTGCAGTCGGGAAACATGAGATTCACGGTTCTCACGCCACAGATGATACGTATTCAATACAGCAGCAAGAAAGCCTTCGAGGACAGGGCTACATTTGCCGTTGTGAACAGAAAGCTGCCGGTACCGGCATTCACCACAAGAGAGGAAGGCGGCTATCTCTACATCACCACCGACGCCATCACACTGAAATACAAAACAGGAAGCAACCCGACCGTTCTGAAAAACAGACCGGAATTCCTTAGCGTTACGTTCAACATGAACGGTCATCAGGTGGTGTGGTATCCCGGAAAGGACGACGCGCTCAATCTGAAAGGCACCACACGAACACTTGACAATGGCAGAGGCGACTCGAAACGAAGCGAACTCGAGAACGGAATACTGTCGCGCGGAGGATGGGCTCTTATTGATGAGTCGCCGTCGGCACGGCGTGGTGACGGCAGCCGCACATTCGCCCTTGAGCCGATGGAAAAGGGAGGCATAGACTGGGTGAAACCTCTCGTTGACGAGAACGCCACCGACTGGTATCTGCTCTGCTACGGACATGACTATAAGAAAGCGCTCGGCGACTACGTGAAGATTGCAGGACGCATACCTATGCCGCCCGACTATGTGTTCGGATACTGGTACAGCAAATATCAGCGCTACACGGCACAAGACTTTATGGACATCGTGATGGATGTTGAGAACAACAAGATTCCGCTCGACGTAATGATTATGGACAAGGACTGGCACAAGGACGGCTGGACCGGATGGAGCTGGGAAATAAGTCTCATTCCCGACCCTAAGGGACTGATAAACTGGATGCACCAGCACGGACTCAAGGTGTCTTTGAACCTGCATCCCGCCGACGGTGTGAACAGCTATGAGGACAACTTCGCACAGATGTGCGCCGACCTTGGCAAGGATCCGGCCTCAACATCCAATATTCCCTGGCAGCTGGAAGACTATAATTTCTATAAAGCTATGTTCAAGAATATCATTCGTCTGCGCGAAAGTGAGGGTGTTGACTTCTGGTGGATTGACTGGCAGCAACGGCTGACAAACAATAACATGGAAGGACTGGGAGAGACATTCTGGTGCAATCACGTGTTCTATGAGGACATGCGCCTCAACCGTCCCGACCGCAGACCGGTGATATTCCACCGTTGGGGCGGCCTTGGCAGTCACCGCTATCAGATAGGATTCTCCGGCGACTCCTATTCCACATTCCCCACCCTCGCCTTCCAACCTTATTTCACAGCCACGGCATCAAACGTATGTTACGGATATTGGGGCCACGACCTGGGCGGACACATACAGTCGGGAGACAACGATCCGGAGCTTTATCTGAGATGGATGCAGTTCGGAGTATTCTCTCCCATATTCAGAACACACGCCACAAACTGGGATAACATAGAGCGCCGCATATGGAAATATGAGAATTTCCCGTCACTTCTGAAGACCGTCGAACTGCGCTACGCGCTTTTCCCTTACATATATACTTCCGCACGCGAGGCCTACGACACAGGTGTCTCAATCTGCCGGCCTCTTTATTACGACTATCCTGAAGTCGCCGATGCCTACAAATATGAGGATGAATACATGTTCGGCGATGATATTCTCGTCGCTCCGATAGTGAAACGGGCCGGCGCCGACAAGACCGTCGAGCGCACGGTATGGCTGCCCGAAGGCAAATGGTGGAACGTATGCCGAGCAAAACTGATGGACGGCAACACCACATTCAGCGACACTTACGGTCAGGAGGATATTCCTTACTTCTACAAAGCAGGAAGCATCATCGTGAACAATCCGCCCCAGAAGAGCGTCGTTACCAAGGCTTCGACACTCATTCTGCAGGTCGTGCCTGGTGCGAACGGCTCATACTCACTGTATGAGGACGAGGGCGACACTGAATTATACAAGCAGGGTGTGTTCTCACGCACTGAGTTCACTCAGACAAGAAGCGGACAGACCGTCACTCTTAACATCGGCTCACGTGTAGGAGTATATCCCGGAATGCTCGACGAAAGAGCCTATAAAGTGGAATTCCTCGGAAGCGACAAGCCCGAGACGGTAATGATAAACGGATTCGAGGCTTCCGCCGACGCATGGAGCTATGACGAAAAAGGAAGAGTCCTTACCGTAAACGTTCCTACCACATCATGCGATGTCACGACATCAATAGAAGTGAAATACGGCGTGATGCTGCAAAACAATCTTACCGACATAGACAATGCCGAGAGTGCAACGGCAGCAATCAGATACGACGCACAAAGCGGAACCGTCACCGCACAGCTCTCAAACACTGTCGGTAACGCAAGGCTCGAAGTAGTATCGGCAAACGGAGCTGAGACCTGCACAGCCAGCGGCAACAACTGCGACAGCCTCGCTGCGGACATTTCTTCATTCAGACACGGCACTTACATCTGCCGTCTCACTGCCGATGGAAAGACCGTAACGTGCAAGATCGTGAAATAACAACATAATCACAACAACCAAAAGAACACAAAATGAATAAGAAACATATAATAGCAATGCTTGTCGCCTTAATGTCGCAGACAACCATCCAGGCGCAGACTTACGACAATCTGTGGATCACCGGCAGCGCCGTGCCCAGTGGATTGCAGAAGCTCGACAAATTCCCGAACAATGAGTTCAAGTTCGCGGGAAAACTTGTTGACGGCGAAGTGAAGATAATCAACACCGAGGGCGTGAACGACAACACAATATATCTCATTCCGCGATACCTCGACTCTAACATAGTGAGCAACGGTCTGGCATACACCACATCCACCGACCCGTCTGATGCGGGATGGGTGGTCCTTTTCGATGACGACCGATATAAATTCACCGTCAATACATCTACACGCCAGGTGAGCGGCGAACTGTTCTCACCATGGCTTGAGATGTACATCGCCGGTGGATGCGTGGAATGTGGATGGAACGCCGACACTGCTCCGGCCCTTACACAAGACGGCAACGACCCATACGTATGGACATGGACAGGAGAACTGAAAAACAGACCCGAAAACGTGGAACCTAACAGATTCAAGATTCTCGGACAGAACGACTGGAATCCCAAAAGCCTTCATCCCTACACTCAGGACGAACCTGCCACGACGTCAACACAACTCATGATAAACGGTGACGACAACAAATGGGCAATAGACAAAGACGGCTACTACAAGGTGACCGTGAACATATTCCTACAGACTTTCAGCTGCGAATATCTCGGCACAGTGGAGCCTACGGGCATAGGTTCGCCTGCCGACGACAGCAACAGACCGATAATCTCGGTTCATGACAACTGCATAACAGTGAAAGGAAACGAACGCCTTGCCGTAGATGTATATAGCATGTCGGGCCGGAGTGTGGCACACCGGTCGGGAACTGACGTGACCATCAGCGTAGCCGATAAAGGCATATACATCGTGAAAGCCACAGGAAAAGACGACAGCACGGTGCGCAAAGTGATAATCTGACACACAAAATAAACCACAAAAAACGAAATAAAAATGAGACACATACTTAAATCAATAGCCACCGTGGCCATGACACTGTGCTGCATGAATGCCACAGCACAAAATAACTGGCCCGAAAAGCTCTATTGCCGCGGCGGTCTGGCAGACAAATCGGCATGGGCACCTACAAAGAACTATCCTCTAAGCCACATGGGAGACGGCAAATATGAGGGCACGGTTGAAGTGGATGCGTCAAACAGTGACAGCAGCGACTTCTACGGCAACCGCAGCGATCTGTTCTTCAGCTACGACAACGACGACAACCGGATACTCTCATGTCCATACAGCAACATAGAGAGATTTCTCACTCCCGACATCTGTGAAGGTCCGCTGGAGGAATATTCCTCTCCCGAAAACCTGTATCAGACCAACGGAGGAACGTACAAAGTGAACATCGACCTCAAGGCGATGACCGTCAGAATAACTCCGACCGACATAGACAACATAGCGTGGATGCCCGAGGTGTTTCTCGTAGGAACCAACTATGAGGAATATTGGGGACGCCGCGGAAAATCGCTGCCACATGTCGGAGGCGGAGTATATAAAGGCACGGTCCACCTGCTCGAGGGCGTGAACAACCCCGGTTATGCCGAGGCAACTATTTTCGCCACCTACCAGCACCGAAGAGACAACAACTGGAACGAAGGACGATACGGATGCAGCGACGACCGGAGAGTGCTGCAACCCGGCCAGACCGTGCACTGCACACGCTACTACGGCGACCGCAAATGGCTCATAAAACCGGGATGGTACGATGTGGTGTTCGACATGAACAAAGGTGAAATGACATTCTACGATGTATCAAGCGGCATCGAGACAACTGCGGACAGCGACGTCACTGTCACCGCCTCCGACGGTTGCATAACAGTCAGCGACAACCCCGCACGGGTGGAAGTGATGACCGTCAACGGCACCGTGATAAGCCGCAACAGCACACACATCAACGTGACACCGGGACTGTATATCGTCAGAACCGGAAACAAGACTACTAAAATAGCCGTAAAATAATAAACATATACGATATTCGGCGACGGCTGCGTGATGATAATCATCGTGCAGCCGTCTTGTTTTGATATGACCTCAATAAAAGATCAAACAAACAGTTATCTGCATGATTCGTCCGGAAAATGCCATTCCGAGGTAATGAAACGGAATATATCAACCTCTGACATTAATCGTTTCAGCCTATGATATTGCCCGTCTCGGCCTACGCCACCGGATGTTTCCGGCCTCAACATGGGCAGTCTCAAGACTCTATATTGCACATTTCAAATTCCGGTGTCTGCTCTTTTATAGCGCGAAATAAGCCTTATCGTTTTCACTCCTCTGTTTGCCTATCCCATGAACGTATTTACTCTGCGTACCGTCAAATATTTGTTAACAGATACAAAATATATAGCATAAAAAACTAATTTATTCATTTAAGTTTCTAACTATTCATTAAATCACCTATATTTGCCGTTTGCAACTCACTAAAAAATGAATATATGATGAATCAAAGCCAACTGTCATCATTGGTTTTCGCAATGGTTATTCTGCTGTGGCCGCAAAGTTCCGTTACGGCACAGAACAAGGAAAAGCTATTACCTTTCGGTGACATGAACCACTGGGTAATCCGGAACATCAGCGAATCAGCTGTCATAGGGGGAAAAACAAAGACTTTGTATGAAGTAGGTCCAAACCAGACCATAAACGGCAACAAGCCCTACAAGAACGCTGGAAACTCGCCTTGGGGCACATCCAACGTCATGGCAAAGGTCATGGGAGTGGTGAAAACCAACTGCTCGGTGACGCGCGACAAGCATGCCAACGGCTACTGCGCCAAGCTGACCACACACATTGAACACGTAAAAGTGCTGGGACTGATGAACATCAATGTGCTTGCGGCAGGATCGTTGTTCCTCGGAAGCATGACCGAACCCATCACAAGTACCAAAGACGGACCCAAAAGCCTCAACTGGGGCATACCGTTCACCGAGAGGCCAAAGGCCATAAAGTATGACTACCGGGTGGCTGTGACGGGCGAGAAGAACAGAATAAAGCAAAACGGATTCAGCAAACCGTCAAGCGTTCCGGGCCAGGACTACGCCATAACCGTGCTCGTGCTGCAGAAACGTACTGAAGACGCGAAAGGCAACATCACCGCCAAGCGTGTCGGCACGATGGTTGTAAGATACGGCAAAAGCACAAACGGATGGGTGAACGGAGCGACATACGACATAATGTATGGCGACATAAGGAACAATCCAAAATACAACGCAGGACTCATGGGGCTCAGACAAAACGACTATGCCATAAACAGTCACGGCAAAAGCGTGCCCGTGAGAGAAACAGGATGGGCAAGCGCCGACGAACGACCCACACACCTCGCGCTGCAGTTCTCGTCAAGCCACGGAGGCGCCTACATAGGCACGCCGGGCAACACTCTATGGATTGACAACGTAAAACTTGTCTATTGATAATCCTTTTCTCATTTTTACACATGCAGGCACAATGAAAAAGTTATTTGCATCATTTGCGCTTACAGCTCTTTTTTCGGCGACGGCAGCGACCGCCGGCAACACATCACAGATTGAAAAAGACTCTGTGGCAACTGTCGCGGCCGACACCACCGTCAGGAAAAAAGGTTTCATCAACAAGGTCCTCGCCTATTTCAACGATGCCAACAAGACCGATTACAGCAAAAAATTCGACTTCAGCATCATCGGAGGGCCTCACTACAGCACCGACACAAAGCTTGGTCTCGGACTTGTTGCGGCGGGACTTTACAGAACCGACCGCAACGACACCATCCTGCCTCCGTCCAACATGAGTCTCTTCGGCGACGTATCTACCGTAGGATTCTACATGCTCGGCGTGCGCGGACTACACATATTTCCGCACGACAGATATCGTCTTGACTATACGTTGTATTTCTATTCATTCCCGTGCAAGTACTGGGGCATAGGCTATGCCAACGGCAACAACGACGCCAACGAGACCGAAATGAACCGCTGGCAGGCACAGGCCAAGGCCAGTTTCATGTTCAGAGTGGCTCCGAGCACATACATAGGACCGATGCTTACGTTCGATTTCATAGAAGGAAAAGACATAAAGAATCCGGAACTTCTTGAAGGCATGGACCGCATAACACGCAACACCGGCGTCGGACTAACCTTTGTCTATGACTCGCGCGACGTGACAACCAACCCGAAACGGGGCTTCTACGTCAATCTGTCGCAGTGTTTCCGCCCGAAATTCATGGGCAACGACTATGCGTTTTCCACCACCGACCTGCGGTTCAACGCCTATCGCCGTGTGTGGAAAGGCGGCATCATAGCCACTGACCTGCGCAGTCAGCTCAACTTCGGCAACCCGTCGTGGGGAATGATGGCGCTGCTCGGCAACTCCTACTCCATGCGCGGCTACTACGAAGGACGCTATCGCGACAAGCACAAGATAGAGGCTCAGGTGGAGCTGCGCCAGCATGTGTGGAAGCGCAACAGCGTCGTGGCATGGGTAGGAGCAGGAACCGTGTTCAATAAATTCAGCTCCATGCGCATGGGCCACGTGCTGCCCAACTTCGGCATAGGCTACCGCTGGGAGTTCAAGAAAGATGTAAACGTCCGCCTGGATTACGGATTCGGCAAGAGCGGACAGTCTGGATTCATATTCAATATCAATGAAGCATTTTAGGAAAACATACAATTTCTGCACGTCGCCACACGTGCTTTTCATATTCTCGATAATAGCCCTGGCACTGCCCAATGTGGTGCTTGCCTTCACCGAGAGCGTGTCGGTCATGACACGCATCACCAACGTGGTGCTGCCGGTATCGGCATATTGGTTTCTCATGACGCTCAGCCGCAAGACCGGCAAGATGATATGGATACTCTTCCCTCTTGTCTTCTTCGCAGCGTTCCAGATGGTACTGCTCTATCTGTTCGGGCGTTCGGTCATCGCGGTCGATATGTTCCTCAATCTCGTGACCACCAATCCGGGCGAGGCAGCCGAGCTGCTCAACAACCTGTTGCCGGCAGTTGTCGGTGTCATTGTGGTATATCTGCCGTTGCTGGTGCTCGCCTCTTGCTCCATAAAGGCACGCCGTGCCCTTCCTGAAGCGTTTGTACGGGCGCAGCGCCGATACAGCACGGCAGGCATGGCAGCAGGAGTCCTGTGCCTGGGCATCTGTCTTGTGAAGGACAGTGATTTCAAAGTCACAAACGACATATATCCCGTCAATGTGGGTTACAACCTCGTTCAGGCAGTCAGCCGCTCGCATGCCACGGCGCGTTATGACCGTACTTCAGCCGGATTCACCTTCAAAGCCAAGGCCTCCCACCCCGCCGACAGCAGCGAGGTGTATGTGCTTGTAATAGGCGAGACGGCTCGCGCCGCCAACTTCGGCATCTATGGTTACAAGCGCAACACCACGCCGCTCATGACCAGCAAGCCGGGACTGACGACATTCAACCACGTGCTCACACAATCGAACACCACACACAAGAGCGTGCCGATGCTGCTTTCGGCTGCCGATGCCGACAACTATGACCGTATATACCGGGAACGAAGCATCATCACAGCTTTCCGCGAGGCAGGCTTTCACACCGCTTTTTTCTCCAACCAGAAACCGAACCACTCATTCATCGACATATTCGGAATGGAGGCCGACGACTGGAAATTCATCAAAAACGGGCCTCAGGGCGCATCAAACACGCCGGATGAGGAATTACTCCCGCTCATAGCCGAAAAGCTGTCAGAAGGCCACAAAAAGCTGTTTATCGTAATCCATACGTACGGCTCGCACTTCAACTATCGCGAACGATACCCGTCTGCCATGGCTTTCTTCAAGCCCGACAACGCCACGGAGGCCAAAGCCGTGAACCGTCCGCAGCTCATCAATGCCTACGACAACACCATACGGCAGACCGACCGCCTGCTTGCCTCCATAATGTCAATGCTCGAGAAGAGCGGCACCTGTTCGGCAATGCTCTACACGTCAGACCACGGTGAGAACATATTCGACGACAGCCGCAAGCTGTTCCTGCACGCCTCACCGGTGCCGTCTTACTACGATCTGCACGTGCCCTTCATCATCTGGACCTCGCGCCAATACGTCCACAACTTTCCTGAAACAGCACGCGCCATCGCCGCCAACAGGACGAAGACAGTGGAGAACAGCGTCACGACCTTCCACACCATGCTCCAGCTGGCAGGCATAAAGACCAGATACCGCCGCGACAGCCTGTCGGTGGCAAGCAGATTCTATACGCCGGGACGCCGCCACTACCTCAACGACCACAACCGTCCGGTCACTCTCGACAAGACAGGAATGGACGACGAGGACTTCGAGATGTTCCGCCTTAAAGGCATAACGGACATTTAGACAAAAACATACTGTATCTGCAATAAATGAATGGGGCTGTGCCGTGATTATGGCACAGCCCCGCGCAGTTTATTACTGCACATCTACTGCTATGAAAAAATTGAAAAAAAGGATATCCTCATTCACACCCTCCGCCCAGGGCACTATAAAGATTAACTATCGCCTCACACCGTGAATACGTGTCGGTTATCACACTGAGGCGCGCGTTAAGCAGGCTCTGCCGGGCCGAGAGAAGTTCAAGATAAGTGGCGTTGCCCGTACGGTAAAGCGCGTCCGACGTCTGTTCCGTACGCTCAAGTTCCGCACACTGTCTGCTGTGACTCTCAAGACTGCGCTGTGCCGATTCGGCCGCATACAGATAATTGTTCACCTCCTGTCCGGCGTCAAGCAACGCCTGTTTGTATTCGAGCAGCGCTATCTGCTCCTCGTCCTTTGCCACACGCAGGTTTGACACAAGTTTTCCGCGATTGAATATCGGCTGTATGAGCGATGCCAATGCCGAAAATATCAATCTCCCAGCTGGCCTCAACCGGCAATTCATAAGTCTTCGTGGGTTTGTTGCCGTCAACAGACGTCAACGTGCCTTGCGGAGACAGCGACAACGACGGCAGGAAAGCAAGCTTGGCTGCCTTCAGCTGTGCCTTTGCCTGATCCACTCTGAGCAAAGCCACGAGCAGATCGGTATTTTTCTCCAGCCCACATTCTATCAGTCTCTGCAGATGCGCATCCTGAAACAGCTGTCGCCACGGCATCGTTCCCAGGGGCGTGTGGTCGCTGGTTCGAATCCAGTCACCCCGACTGGTGAAAATGAAGGAGTTAAGCGGTTGGCTTAGCTCCTTTTTGCTTTCTTTCACTGACGGATTACTGACGTTGGGATTGGAGAATAAATGCTATCAAACATAAAATAGCGAAGAAAATAATTTGTTTTGGTTTGTTCCTGCTTTCATCTGTTTACTCGAATGAACGGCAATCTTCCCTTTGCTATGTTTTATTTTTATGCTTGTTTATTCAATAACAATGTAACCATTGCTTCTTTACAATCGCTATCTTCTGTTATAATGCCAAATTGAATGTCTTCATAATTCAGCCACGAGCGGACATTACGTTTAAAATCTTCCAGTGCCTTGTTGCTTAACGGGTATTGAGCAGAAACACGAATGCAAACGACGGCATCATTGTATCGGCTTAGATCAAGTTGCTGATATTTGGTCATGGATTCAGCAATATAGGCTAATCGGTTCTCTTGTCCGTTGGCAATGGAATGATAATCATATCGTGTACCGTATTCCACTTGCAATAGATAGGCTAAGTCCTTATACGTGAAACTGCTTCCGGACACAGTAAGTTCTTGTATGATGGATTCCCTTCGTTCCATTTTGCTTTGTATGGTACCATGGCTTTTCCAAAAATTTTCAATTATTTCCGCCGGAGAAAAACCATAAAAGGTGATGTCGTATATACAATGTGCGGCAATTTCCTCTTTACTTAGAGTAGCATTATTGGATAAAACAAGTTCTTTAGCCAATTCATTTTCCCAAGAATCCCCATCTAAAGACTGCACGCTTACCCAATCCTCTTCTTGTTCTATCCAAACTTTCCCGATGAACTCAGGGTTGGGCTTCATACCCCGAAGAATATCGTATGCTTCCCGGAAAGCATAAATATTGTCAAAATGTCCGACTATAATTTCTTTTAAATAAGGAAGCAAGTCATCAAATTCCACTTCCATGATTAATTCTTTCACCATCATAATCACTCTGCTTTTAAAGATTCTGGTTGCAAAATAAAGTTCAAGATATGCCATATCAGTACATACACCTTAAAAATTAATGAGAATATAGCAAAGTATAAGTATAAATTCTTTCATCTTGTGCTTCGATGTTGCATATCTTCAACTTAATTTTGCGACAAAGATATTTTTTGTAGATATTTTTCATTGAAAATGAAAACATTCTTGAGATAAATGTCTATATTCGCATTAATTCACTGGCTAAAAAGAATCATCAAAATAAAAGAATCATGAAAGAAGAATCAGATATAATATTTAATTTTCCTTCGCGTAATTCAAAATATTCCTCCATTATAGTGGGCATTGGAGGAGGAGCAAGCCGTATAGTAGACCAAATGCGAAAACGCTGCTTCCTTGATGTGGGACTTGTGGGACTGTATGCGTTTGGCATGAATCGGAAAGAAATGAACGAATTGTCCTTGTATAACAAATACCTGATTGGACAGGAAGGATTGGGCAGTGGAAAAAATCGTTTTCTTGCGGAGTATGAATGTAATAATTCACTTCCTGTGATAGAGAACATTTTGAAGAACAAACTAATAACAGTGTTTGTGGTATGTCTCGGAGGAGGAACAGGAGAAGGGTGCATAAGGTCGTTTCTTGGGAAAGCAAAAGAGATGCAATCCAGAGCAATCATCTTAGTGGCAACAATTCCCCATTCATCTGAGGGAAAAGAAAAGCGAAAGAATGCCTTAGGATTATTAAAGGCACTGGAACCAATGGTAGATGGTCTTCATATAGTAGATTACGATGACTTTCAATGTAATACGTTTACGGAATTGTTCCAAAAAGCAGATAGGAAAATTATCCAATTTACGGATGCATTTGTGGGAATGGTACTTCGTTATTGTCTGATAAGCTTCGACTTTAATGACTTGAGAGCCTTCTTGGAATATCCGACTCCTTCTAAAAACATAAACTTTTTTACGCTTACTGGTAGTGTGGATTTCTTGAGAAGCGAATTGTTAGAAGAGTGGTGCAAAAAACTTCCAGCGAAATATTCATCTGTAGATGATGTGGCAATGATTATATTTGCAATCGAGTTTACTGATTGGTTAGATGATTCAGAGGAGGCAACTGAGCTTATGAATGTGATAAATGATTTTATGCAACAAATTTCTGCCGGTACCGAGGTTAAATGGGGCATATATATAGATGAAACTATTCCATCACATCAATATCGGATAAATATATTCACAAAATGCAGAAGGCAATAAGTTTAAATAAACTACTAACCTTATAGTTAGATCTACAACAAATGGAAACATTATCAGCACAATTAACAGAGCTTTACAACAAGCATTGGGAAAGCTTTATGGAACAACTCGAAGCCAATGGGCTGAGAGACAAACTGCAATGTCCGTTCTTGATTTCTTTATTGCGGTCAGGTCAGAAAAAGGAAGAAAGAGAAAAAGACCCTAATTGGTATTCAAAAAAAGAAACTCCCGAACACGAAGAGTGGTACACGAAAGCCGACATCAAAATTATGTTTTTTGGTCAAGAAACACATGGATGGGAAAAAGATTTGGATATGGGCGACCTCATGGGAAGTTATGAAAACTTCCTTGACGATAAATATGTAATGGAAGGGAACGGAGGTTACTTTAACGAGGACGAAGTAGGCAACACACGAATGTTCCGCTTTGCTATCAATGGAATCATGTCGTGTATAAGAGAGGATATATTGCAAGCCTATCCAGACAAAAGAGTCTCCATGATATGGAACAACATTTCCAAATTATCGACAGTGGAAGGAAGACCGGTAGATACAAAGACACACGAGATTGAACGCAAATGCTTTCATGTTATACCACAAGAAGTTGAGATTCTAAAACCGGACATCCTCATATTTTTTACAGGACCAGGAGAAAATACATACTATAAGTACATCAAAGAAAACTTTACCATAAACGGTGAACCATTACCCCTTGGCGGACTGTCGGTACATGATGTAGCCAAGTTGCCAATAAAAGAAGTAGGATTAGCCTACAAGACCCACCATCCCAACTCTACAATATCAGATAAGCGCCATTGGGACAATTACAAAGCCATCCTTGCTGACATCAAAGAAAACATCGACAAACTATTGAAGAAAGAATAACTTGTGAACTACTTTGGCATAACTTGACCTCATCTTTGCATTGAAATGGATGGAAAGATGAGGTCAAGTTTTCCCTATTGTACAACTAAAAGCGGAATAATTATGGACGAGAAAAACAAATTAAGCGAGGAGGTACGCAAACAATTTAACGAGTTATTGCGCAATAAGAAGTTCAACGAAGCTATCAACCTGATTGAACCTTTTGCCAACAGTGGTTGCTTGGATGCGGCATATTGTTTATGTTTTATGCTGACAGGTCTTTCTAAACATCCCGATGGGGTGGCGGCACATATTCATCTCGTGTTGGATAAGTTGCTTCATGCAGATTGGTTTTTGTCTTTGTTGGATTATGAAACGGAGCGTGAAAAGAAAGAAGGATATACAGGAAAGAATGCCATAAGGCTGCTTAACGATTTAGCTGAGAAAGGGAACCAGGACGCACTGAACAAGTTGACGGAAATCGGAATGCAACTTGGCGGTTTAGTGGCAGGATGGGCAGGAGATATTCATTATGCCCTTCAGGAATACGACATTGCATTGCGATGCTATCGGCTTGGTAAGGATAAACACGGGTTGGCTCGGATGTATGAACGGGGTGAAGGTGTATCGCTTGATGCTGAAAAGGCATTCCATTATTACGTGGAAGCGGAAGATTATTACAATATGGGACGAATGTATGAGCAAGGCATCGGCACGAAGCAGGATTTGCAAAAGGCTTTTGAATGCTATCACAAAATAATTCATGAAAAATGTTGGAACCATGCTTCTGATGAATGGAATGAACAAGTCTTGGTTACACGCCGTTCGTTCCGTCGCTTGAAGAAGCTTCTGTTTGAACAAAAAGATGAGATACGGATGACAGTTACTGCAAAAGAATCGGAATCCGTCTGTGGCTTCTCGTTTATCAGCTATGGCGATTGTCTTTTCACGATAGATTGGGGTGACGGGCAAGTGGAAGAGATAAACAATGAGAAAGGAGAAGAACTCCATGCGGAACATACGTATGCGAGGGAAGGAGAATGGAACATCTGTTTGAGAAGTGATGAAACACATACTATCACTTCTTTCCATTACACCTGTGAGACATGTACACTGAAAGCGTTGAATGTAACGCAATGCCAGATACTTATCGACCTGTATTGTGTCAATCAAGCGTTGAAGCGCTTGGATGTTTCCCTGAATCCAAGGTTGAAGCGTTTGGTTTGCCGAGGGAATAAACTATGTACATTGAATATCCGAAAAAACAACCGCCTTACGCAGCTTGATTGTTCGGATAATCCGCTGCGTCATTTGGATTGGCATCCGCGATACTCGGCATTGGTCAAAGTTTGCATGAAGAATACTCAATATCCTAACCAGAAGATTGCTTCTCTCAATAGTTTACTAAAAAGTAATAAAGGGGAAGAGTGCGAACCTATCACGGAATCCTCATTTGAACCTGTTTTCCTTCCACTCTCTTATTATATGCGTTGCATGGATTGGAGTGGGGTGAAAGCCAAAATGAAAGAAGGGGGATATCCCATTATAAAATGCCATTCTTTGGCACAGTATAAATCAGCGTTTGACGATATGCGCTCGCGGAAGGACTTCTGCTATACCGGTATTGATCGTATCGTTTGCGAAGGCGGTTACACCTATTATTGGCTTTATAGTCGCCGTGAAAAGAAATACGTCCACCAAGCCCTTGAAGATGTTCTTATGAATTCCACCCCGTGGAGCGAGACATTGGATATGCCTGTTGAGATAAGAGAACAGGAAGGGTGGATGATGCTTCCACAAGTGACTTGGGCAGACGTGTTTTGTGACTGTTTCTCTGAGATGACTTATTCGCATTGGCAAGAAACAGAAGAAATTGTTCGGGAAGAACGGGAGTTTTGGGAGAAACTTCGCCAAAGACAGGAGAAATACGAATGAGATTGGATTATAAAAGAAAACATTTGTTTGCATTTTCGGACACGCATGGTATGCACCGAAAATTAAGCATCCCCAAAGGCACAGATATTCTGATTTGCGCTGGGGATGTCGTATCGGATTTTCAAGAGGACGGGTTGAGTGATTTCTTTGACTGGTTTTCTTCCTGTCCGACACAGCTTCGCTTGTTTGTGCCGGGCAATCACGAAATCATTTTCGACCTTTGTCCGGAAAAAGCACGCCGGTTGATATCTGCAAATGTAACTTTGCTTGAAGATTGCGGTATAGAATATGACGGTATTACTTTCTATGCCATTTCCAGCAAAATGATTCAGCAAATGCAATGGTTAGGAGGGAAATGTGGATTGCCTTACAAAACGGATTTCTTGATTACCCACATTCCTCCCAAAGGCATATTGGATGAAGGTACGGGTAGTGAGATATTGAAACAAACTGTTTTAGAATACCAACCGAAACATCATATTTTCGGTCATGTGCATTCCAAAGGGGGACTATGCGAGGAAAAGTGGAGCACAAAGTTTGGCAATATCTCCACCTTTCAGGCACTTTGCAAAACAAATGATTAATCCGGGTTATAACGTTTCCCGTTTTGGTCTATGATATGCTGGCAGATCAGATGAGCTTCCGCCCAAAAATCATTTAACCGCAATAAGTCCGGAATGGAATAAGGCTTGTGTGTGCAAATGTCGTGTACGGCATGACATACGATAATATGCTTCAGTTCCGGACGGCGTAAATGTCCTTCCGCCCATGTCACTCCATCATCCCATACATCCACACAATGCAACTGTTCATCCGTCATATCGGAAGTGTTTTGAGGCGAGTAATTACAGGAGCATTCTTCGATTTCGGGAAGTCCCCCATTGTAATCCTCAAGCAAATGGTAAATCAATTCAATCATATAAGCAAAATCGGAACCATAATGACCATCTTCCGGTAAAATCAATATGGAATCCTCGTCATTATACACATATTTCAGCGTGCCGGAAACCACATAATCGTCATCAAAAGATTCATCTTTAGGGCTGTCAATCAATGTACGGTAGAGGTTTGCCATGCGATGATACATCTTTTTGGTCAAACTATCCAGCAATTCGTTTACTGATTCAAAACGTTGGATTTCCTGCGAAGTGGCTTGGAACATCCGGTTAAGAATCAAGCTCCGTGTGCCTATCAAATCTTGTATCTTTTCTATCTGTGCTGCACCGATATGCCTCAAATCAAGGCTGCCCTTTTCCTGTTCGCCCATGAGCTTTTTGATTTCCGCTTCCACTTCCAACAGCAAAGCACGTTTCTTGTCCACATTATTTTCTTGATAGATGTAATCCGCCAAATCTTCTGCATATAAATCCATAATCGTCTTATTTATTGAATGATGTGACAAAAATAAGTTCACCTTATGCCAAATGGAAGCACAGGACTGCTTATTTCTCATAAAAACAAAATCTTTTTAGTGTATGCTTTAGTTTGGCATAACTTTATGCGATATTTGCATTGTCGAACTCAAAACATTGTATTATGGAACAACTGACATTCAAATCTTTGCTCACTCGGTTCAGTTTTGATGACATCTTACCTGAGTTTAAAGCCTTGTATCAACGGAATCAGCCTAAACAAGCGCAACACGCTAATTGGGAGGCTTACCGTAGCGTATATCAAAAACTTCACACGCATGATGTTTCTGAATCCCAATATGCCATTTATTTGGTATCAAGGTGGGAAGGATGCTCACCGATGATTGATATGAATTGCTCTGTTTATAACCCAAAAGACGAAAACAGTGATTATTACCCTGTGGCAAGCTACTCTCCCTGGTCTGCCCTTTTAGGTATGGATATTCATATTGACGAAGATGTAACAATCACTTTACAAGAACTGACCGCCGGACTGCTTTGGGAAATCACTTATTACGGAGAAACGGAGGAAATGGTTCAAGAACATCTTGAAAAACTGTTCAAATAGCTGATTTTGTAGAAGGAACTCACAAAAGGAATAGTATGACAAAAGATTTATTTGACAAATACATTTGGTTAGTAGACACTATCTACAGAGCCAGAAAAATCACGTTTGAGGAAATCAACGAGCGTTGGCTTCGTTCACGATTGAGTGAAGGGGAAGATATTCCATTAAGAACCTTTCATAACTGGCGCATTGCCATCGAACAAGTCTTTGATATAAATATCAATTGTAACCGGAAAGGTGGCTATTACTACTATATCGAAAATGCAGATGATATGCAAAAAGGAGGTATCCGTAATTGGTTGCTCAATACGTTTGCAGTCAATAATCTGATAAACGAAAGCCATCATTTGAAACGGAGAATCCTATTTGAAGAAATTCCGTCCGGCAGAAAATACCTCACGCCTGTCATTGAAGCCATGCGTGACGGATTAGAATTGGAGCTATATTATCAAAGTTATTGGTACGAAGAACCAAGTACCTATACGTTACAACCTTATTGCATCAAAGTGTTTAAGCAGAGATGGTATGTCATCGGTTTCTGCAAAGAGCGGAATAATATCCGCACCTTTTCTTTGGATAGAATACAACAACTGACCACCTTAGACACGAAGTTTATTTATCCAAAAGATTTTGATCCAGAAGCCTACTTTGCAGACTATTTCGGTATTATGATTGAAAACAAGAAATTGGAAACCATTCGGATTAAAGTCTATGGAATGCATGTACAATATATCCGTGCTTTGCCTTTGCACCATTCCCAATGCGAAATTGAGACAACAGAAGATTATTCCATCTTTGAGTACCGTATGAAACCGACCTTAGACTTCCGGCAGGAATTACTCTCAAGAGGGGCGGATGTGGAAGTACTTGTTCCTTTATTCTTTCGGGAAGAGATAGTTCAGGCGGTGAATAAAATGAGTTCATTATACAAATAAACAGTAATCTTACATATAAATGAAAAAGAAATATACTGATGCTCAATCCTATTTTCAAGATTGGGCACAAATCAAAAAGAAAGAAGTGCAGAATATGGAAGAATCCATGAGGGGAAATCCGTTATATCAGAAGGAAGTGAACCCAATGGATGATGATGAAACTTGGTCAAAGCGATTCCATTTCATACTTCACAAGGGACTCCCCGAAAAAGAATGGAAAGCATATCAAAAAGGCATAAGACAAGACCGTTTACAGATTTGGGCAATGTTTATGAATGAGAATCCAGACTACGATTATCATTATTTCTTGAATCTGTTGAAATTCAAATTGGAGTGGATGATTTTCTATTGGGAGAACTTTGGACATTTAGCTCGTGCGGAGCAAGATATCAGTCGAATGCGGATTGCTACAAGGCTTTTGGATATTATCATGGACGAAAATTCTGATGCTCCAATCCCTTATGTGAATATGAAAAACAAACATCGCTTCTGTGTATATCATAAATCGCAGGGTATGTATGAAATTGATAGTGAATATGAAGTTGCAAAGCATATTGTTTGTTCTTTAGGTTTTTAGAATATCATCTGTTAGGATGGTGGGATTGAGAGACGATTCCCCCAACAACTCAAACGAATTGTTGGGGGCAATAACTATTACATATTATCTCAGGGCTTCTGCTTCCTGTTGCAATAATCTTGCTCGTTCAAGTTTTTCAGCCCTTACCCTTGTACGGTATTCAAAATCTTCTACCACGTTGCGAATGTTACCAATAAGTTTTTTATCCTTATTGTGCGTAAATATGACTTCCAAAGTATCTAAATCTGCTCCATTCGCTCTGCCATGCATTCGAATAAAACGATACTTTAGGTCGTTATCTGACAAAACCATATTTCTTTTAAACTGATAAGCATTACTTACCAAAAGAAGCATAATCATTCCAATCATACTCGCTTGCCACAGAAACGGGCGGGAGGTTTTGAAATCAATGATATGCGTATGATTGTTCTGAACTTTCAAATTTTGCAAACGTTGCAATTCATTGCTGATTCGTTCTTGCTCGGCAAATATTTTTCCGTTGGTTGTACTCAGAACTGAATATACCTGAGTTCTTTTAACCGCAAATTTATAGCGGTACGAAGTCTTTCCCGTCTTTCTTTGTCATAAGATAGTTCGGTTTTCATTTCCGTTATTTCCGATTGAAGCCGTTGTAGGTTGTCTGAAAGCAAGATAATTCCTTCACTACCCTCATCTTCTTGTTTCTCCGTTTCTACATTTACCAATTCTTTGATTTCGGAACAGAGGTTATATACTGCATCCAGCGTGTGGATAAAATTGTTGTTTTCCATTTCTTTCATTTTTGTATCTATTTTAGGGGTTTTACCAATTTATTCTTTTCTTTTTCTTTTTTTTCAACTTCCGTTGAAAGGCAGCTTCCGCATTTTCATCAGCATTGTTAAAAGTAGGGGTGAATAATCCACCCAATGCTCCGACAAGGCTTTCAGCTATATTGCTGCTTGAGGTATAAGTATTCTCATGTTGTATTACAGGTTGCCCATTGTTGGTTGTCATTCCAATACCCTGTTGGTATTGGTTATTGTTTTCTCCCAACTGTTTATCCAGTTTTGAATAGCTGAAATTCCTGTCAATGCCCGAAGCCTTGAACGTAATGCCATCTTTGGTAAGAGATAAACCTTGAATAACATTACTCTTGCCTCTATACTTAAACTCCGTTTTTATTCCCTGTCTGGATAATTCCGATATGAACAGCTTCCAATTATTGGACTTACTTAACGAGTACTTAACAGCATGATAAATCTCATATTTCGTCTTATCGTTTCCTTTCAAGCGGTGAGTCCGTACTCTGTCTTTACCTTTACCAAAATAAAGCCCATACTTTTCCTTCAACTCCTTGCAGACCTTGACATTCCGATAACAGTCGTTCTTGTCACTGATGGTGCGTCTATTGTTATCTACACGATTGAAAACAATGTGAACATGTGGATGCTTTTGGTCTTTATGCCGGGCAATGATATATTGGGTCTCTTTGATTCCCATTTTCTGCATATACTCCTTTGCCAGACTTACCAGTATTTCATCTGTCATTCTTGAAGCGTCTTCGGGTGCATAGCTGAGTGATATATGTCCCACAGGTTGGCGGATATGTGGTTTCATCATTCTTTGGGATTGAAAACAATCCGTTATTGTCTGAATGCTGTCTGTCAGCACTCCTTCTGCCGCCAGCAGTTTTGCATCGGGCTTGCCCAATACATAATTGACACAGCCTCTGAATCCTGCTCCCTTACTTATTTTTCCAATCATCGGACAACTGTTTTATGATTTGGACTATCTTTTTCTTCAACATCATCAGTTCGGCTGCTACTCCTGCGAATCCTCCGGCATTGGCTTTATGGGCAAGCTGGTTGATGTTGTTGGCTTCTCCGGCAAGTTTCCGCAACACGTCCGCATCCGCCTTGCTGATGCGCTGTACTACTTTACCCGTAAGCAATACGGAGTGAACGAACCTACTGAGTGAAACACCTGCATCTTTCCTGCGTTTCTCTACCGCTTGGTACTCAATATCTGTAAATCTTGCGCTGACCACACGCACCTTGTTACGCCTGGTCTGCCGTGATTGTTGCTTATCTTTTTCCATTCTGAAATTCGTTTTGGACTGCGACCAACGGGAGCGGACTGTCTTTGCCTTCCGGCAAGCAAGGTCGGAAATGTATACATTTCCATAACCTTGCTCCTTCAGACAATACGGCTTCCGCCAGTACAGCGATGATACATGATTGATGTTACAGGCTCCGCCCTTTCGACCTTTTGGGTGGTACAATCTGTTCGGTTTTCTGCTCCTGCACAGAGCGTTGCCGGACGAGATACTCGTTCAAGTCCTTACAGTCCTTGTAAGTGTGCGATGCGTCACGGACACGGTAGGAATACTCATTTGCAAGTCTTTGGAAAGCTTCCGTTCCGGCACGGTCATTGTCGAAAAAACAATGGATGCGCTCATAGACCGCCAATCCGTCAATCGCCTTGTGGAGATTGGAAACCGAGTTCAATATGATATAGTTCTGCCAGTCCAGACACGGCATCTTGGAACACTTCTCCGCCCGTATGGTCAGAAATGAGAGATAGTCTATAAATCCCTCGAACACGAAACAGGTGTCATTCCTTCTGCCTTCATGCCGGATATGGGTGATGTCTTTCGGCGCGATGCAGCCCTTGAAGTATCGGTTGCGTATCTCGTAACCGCCAGCCATGTTCCGAAAACCGATGGCAAAATAACGCTTGCCGTTGTTCTCGAAGTGTACCTCATTACATTCTCTTTTCGCCAGTTCCAAGTTTATTCCCCTGCCTTGCAGATAAGAAAGCAGGACGGGAAAATCAAGTTTCCTTACTTCCATACGCTGAAAATTTGGCTCTGTGGAGGACTGCTTCCGAAAAGAAAAGGACACGGGTCTAATGTGCGGTGTCTGCTCCGCAATCCGTTGCAGTAGATACGGCACGTGGACGGAACTGTAAAGTTCCGAAACCAGTGCGATAATATTGCCACCCTGTCCCAACCCGAAGTCATACCATTTATTGATTTCAGTATTCACCTTGAAAGACGCTTTGGTTTCCTCCCGAAACGGTGATTTATACCAAAGGTTTGCTCCCTGTTGCCTGACAGGGGTATAACCCAAGCTCTGTAGATAGTCTACCAGCCTTATGTTTTTTGCTTCTTCGATAGTCATTTTCTATACGGATTTGATTGTGAGTAAAAAGCGTTGAATTGTTGAGAATATCTTGTATCAAGTTGAAAGACAAAGCGGTATCCACTCAACAACGGCTCAACAAATGCCTGCGAAAAAAGAAACTATTATTTTTCTTTTCAACAGCACATTTTGAGTGTTGAGTGTTTGTTGAGAAAATTTTAAACTAAGTATCAATAAATTACTTGCTTATTTCAACAATTCAACAAAATAATCAGAGTTCGTCCAGCAATGACCTGCTGATGGTGTAAAAGCGTCCAACCCTCCTGATAGGTGCAAACCTGCAATCCCTATTATAGTCGAACTGGTAAGTTGTATAGGTCAGTCCATTGGGGGCAGGTGTCAGTTTCCAGCTTTCCGTAACGATTCTGCGCAGGTGGTGCTTTTCGATTTTAATACCCGAAAGATTCAGCAGGTTAAGCAGGTCGTTCAAGCAGAAGGAAAGACTGTCAATCCCTACATTGTCCATTATCTCCCTTATTAGCTCCATCGCCTCTACTTCGTACTTGCCACGATTACATCGGATAATCCTTAGCAAAGCTGGAGTTTCCGTCAGCTTCGGGGAAAACCACATACGGCTTTCCTGCCGGGTAGTCAGTTTTCGGTGCTGGAGAAAATAAAGGAAAGCCGGTATTTCCGCTGTCAGCTTTTGCAGAAAGTTTGTATCGTCACTTTCAAGGCGATGAATTTTCCGTACCCAGTAACGTGTCTCGCCCGGGTCAATGATGACGGGCAGGCTTTCGTTATTGGAACAAAGCACGAACTTGGCGAAGAAAGCAATCTCGTCACGGTCTTTGCCTTTGGCTTCCACTTTGTAGGAAAGTGTGGTACTTAGATTCTTCAAACGCTCAGAATCCTCCCTGCGGTTCAGCAATACCTCGTCCACCACGATAACGAGCTTTCCTGCCCAGTCTGCATTGAATTGGCTGCGGAAATCCTCGTTAGTATTAAAGGTCACATTATTGCGGAACACGGCTTTCAGAAAATTCAGGAACGTACTTTTTCCGGTGTTGCACTCTTCCGATACCAACAATAGAATAGGAAGTTTCTGCACAGGCTGCAAATAAAGGAGTTGTAGGTAATCCATACCCAACTCGTACTGTTCACCGAAGATGTGGCGTACCAAAGCTTGAATGTGGGAGAAATCTCCTTCTTTTGGCTCATGTCCTATCGGCTCGTACAGGTTCAGGAAGTTGTCTATTACCTGACAGTAGTTCACATGGTCGGGAACTGTGCAGAAACCGTCATACTTGGGAACACCAGCCAGATAGTCCTTGCCGTAATCTTGGCGGAGCGTCTCGTTGTTCCAGACAATGCGTTTCTTGACGTGTCCTCCGTTCAGTCGGGGCTGGCTAACTATCTTGTAAAGTGCTGTGCCTACTCGGACAAACGGATTTTCATTCTTTAATGTTTCTTTCGTACTCATATATTTTAGCGTTTACGTTTGAAACATTTCTGAATGTTGATTGCGGAATTACAATCTTCGCTACGGTTTGAAATTAATTGCTTGTGCGCCCATTCAATAAGAGCCTTACGGGAAAAGACAAGTTTATTCCCATACTTCATAAAGGGAATCTGTTCCTGCGAAGTCATTTTATACAACTTTGCCTTTGAAGTAGGAAAACCGTTATCTTCCAACACTTTCAAAGCATTGGGCATACTCAATGTATCAGGTAAATCAGAACTGGGTGCTACCTGTTGATTTCCTGAAAAGAATTTTGAAACCGCATTGAATACAGCTTCTTGAATTTGTTCCTCTGTTGCGACAATAATATTTGCCATAATCAAACATTTTAGGGGTTAAACAATAAGCTGTCGTCACAGCTATCTCAACGTTGATACGGCAAAGGAAATATAAAAATAAGAGCTTATAAAACAGGCAAATATCTATATTAACTATGCCAACTGCGGACATTTGATGCCATATGATGACATTTACCCGGTAATATTTCAAGGTTTGGCACTAAATGGCTTTGAAGTGGCACTTAGTGACACAGTTGGTATAGATGATAGAAGAAAATGCGATTTTATTGTTTTTGTTTGCGAAGCTGGTCTACGACCTCGTCTATATCGAAAAATTTAAGATTAGTGAAAGAGTTCTTACTGGGTTTTATTAATCCGTCCTTTATCCATTTATTGACCGATGCTTGAGTTGTCCTCATCCATTTGGCTAAATGAACATTTGTAATCAGGTAATATCCGTTCAACTGCATAACAGTATGTTTGTTGGCAGAGAAACCACGCTGTAAACGGTCTATCAGCATATCTATATCTTTTCTGATGATTTTGGGTGCAGGTTTGTTTTCTTTGATGGTCAGTTCAATAGAACTCATGTCAAAATTATCCAACTGTGGTAGTTTGGATAATTCTTCAACGATGTGACCTGCACACCTCAAATCTTGAATATGAAATGTTAATTGCTTCTGTCTTGGCATAGTAATAGAGATTTTCCTTTTTCTGTGGTATAATACTTCTGCAAACGACTGTTAGGCTTATTCGGAACGGTCATTGCCAACAATCCTTCTGAAATCAAAGGTTTTATATATTTGTTTCTAAATTTAGTCCGATTACTAAAATGTAGTATAGTAATAACTTCCATTAGAGATTTTTCCGATATACAAGTTTCAAGAATTGTTCGTATTTCTCCTTGACTTAGTGCCAACTTAGTCCCAACTTGGTCCCAACTTGGTCCCAACTTAGTCCCAACTTGGTCCTGACCTGTCTGAATATTTTTTGCAAACTCAAACTCTTTAGGATCACGATAGGTAATAGAAAAGACAAACTCCTCTCCACTACGAATCTCTATCTCAGAGTTTTCAAAGTATAACGGAGCATATTTCCGAATATTTTTCTGTCCAGATCCAAGCTCCTCAGCCCATTTCATTTCACGGAATACCTTTGTTATTAGCGGATTCTTTGTACGGGTACGCCAGTCATTTATATCTATATCCCCTGTTTGGAAAGGTTTCGTCCAATTCTCCGTTATAACCCGGTCACGGAATATGAGGAACTTATTGCTATATGAACTGATATACTCACGATGCAGAAGTGTATTCGAGATTATTTCTCTGAATATCATTACCCGTAAGTCCAAACGGTCTATTCCATTATCCGCCAAACGAAACTTATCAGGCATGTTGCGTTGCACGAAATTCAACAAACGGATATATGACTGAATCAAATTTACGCATATCATATCCCGGTCATTGTAACGAATATCAGGGTCAGTCGGAAGCGGATGCAAGAAACGCTCGTAAGACACGCTACGATAAATGGCATCCGTACGATGCCACGGACAACAGTTCAGAATAGTCTGTTCCTTGCCAAATAAAAGAATGGCAGCCAACTTATATCCTTCCCTATTTGTTCCCCGTTGCTTACCCCAGAACAGGCTTTTCAGGAATTCTTCATTTGTCATGCTCAACCACGGATGATTGGAGTTATGAATAGAAATGTGGCTACGCATAATCTTGAACGATTCTTCATCCATATCTGCCAATGTTACATCGGGAAATACTTCATTCTCGGAAGACTCCTTTTCTTTTCGCATGAACATGTTCTTAACCAGATAAGTATGCTTTGACACATCATTGTCTGCATCACCCCAACGGTCATAAAAACGGTTCTTATATCTATGTACCTGTTCACTCTCCGGCACACTCAGATACAGGATAATCTTACCGTCAATCTCTGTCTGCTCCGGCGTGATTGGCATTGGAGGAAGAAACAGTTCAGGATTATTCAGTGTATTGATAATACTTTTGGTCATATCTGTTACGCATTTAGGGTTAATTCCTAATATAGCCCCATCATCATCCACTCCTAAAAAGATATATCCTCCCTCTGCATTCAGAAAAGAACATACCGTTTCATACACGGAAGCCGAAACCTTATCCGTGCATTTCTTAAATTCTACTTGTCTATTCTCGCCATGCAAAAGCAAGTCTTTTATTTTATTTGTTGATAACATACCGTTTCCTTTATAATACTTTTACCGCTTCGTCTATTACGCTACTGGCAAAGCTATCCAAATAAGTATTGGTCGTTGACAAATCACTATGACCCAATATCTGTGAGATAACTTCACGTGGTACTTGATTGTCCTGTAAAGTCATAGCCATTGTATGACGGCTCACATAACTGGTCAGCTTCATGTCCGTAATCCCTAAAGTCTGCGCTAAATTAGCCAAATTCTTGTTATTACGTCCAAAACGGCTACGAATATGATTATATAATTGTTCTCCTTTATATCCTGGAATAGAAACGATTGGTAATAAATAATCTTCTACCAAAATTGTATTAGAAGCAAACCAGTCCATCAATTCCTGAATTTCAGAAGTTATCTTAATCTGAATAGGTTTTACTTTCTTTGCTTCTTTTGTCTTATTTCGTTTATAAACAATATAGCTTCCACCATTATAACGGATTATATTGTTTTTAGTCAACAGTGCAGCGTCAATAAACGATATTCCATAACAATAATAAGAAAATAGGAACAAACGTCTTGCAAGCTCTTGAGCATGACTTTTAACAGCAGTATGTTTCAGTTTATCCATATCTTCATGTGGCAAATAGCGCTTTGCTGTTTCTTCTTCCAAGGCAGAGATATTAAAACCTCCTTTTCCAAAAGGATAGGTGACTTCAGAAGCCTCCTGATCTTGTATAGCCTTATTTAAAATTGCACGCAGAGCTTTGAAATAATATTTCCGGGTATTTCCTTTACACTCTCGTTTCTGAAGAAACACATCGAAAGCCTTTACATATTTAATGTCTATTTCAGAAAACACTTTCTTATCAAACTTACTATCAAACAATTCAAGCATATGTAAAGTACGACTATAACAAACTGAATTTCCTACATGACCAGTATCCTTTAACGTAGTTATTGTCTTATTGAAATAATCCTTTACTTTACCTTTTGAGGCCTTATTCAAAAATGCTTCTTCAAACTGATTTAAAGTCCAATCAACCCTTTCTATTTCAAAGTTGCGAAATATTTCATTAATCTGGGTTTCTATTTCAGATAATCTTGCATTCCATATTTTAAATTTAGGTACAATTTTCTTATCAGAAACAAATCGACCATCAGATTCATTCCACTGCTCTTTTGTTGAAACCAATCCAGTTCGTATTAACTTACTTTTTCTTTCTTTAGTAATTCTAATAGAAACCGGAAAACTGCCATCTTTACGTTCATTACCCGCAAACAGAATAAACTTATATGTTGCCATAGATATAGGTGTTATATTTATTTTCCTACAACAAATCTACAACATTTTGAGCAAAAACCATCAAAACAGAAGAAAATTTATAGAAATTAAATAGTTGATTATCAATAAAAACCATGCTGAAAATCAAACAAATACAAAATACATATATCATAAAATAAACCCCTGGAGGGCGCGTGGTCGCTGGTTCGAATCCAGTCACCCCGACTGGTAAAAAGCATTGATAATCTGATGATTGTCGATGCTTTTTTGTTTTTATATTTTTCAGTTTTCCCCCACTCACATCCCCACACAAAAACAACAAAATCCACCTACATAAACTCACAAACCGACTACCACATTCTACGTTTCCCGAAGCAGAACCATACGTTTCCCATACGGGAAACGTACAGCTCAGCCTTGAGAAACGTAGGTTTCGCACAAGGGAAACATAATAATCACCTTTACACCTTTCCATTTACATCTCTAAGTTTTACTGAATTGTAATTGAAATAGTTTTTTTGCCTGACATAAAGACAAAAATTTCCTTCTATTTGCATAACGAAAGAAAAATGACCATCTTTGTAAAAAGCAAAAACACAACACACGTACATTCCCATGAAAAGTATATATATTTTAGACGATCATCCCATCATTACCGAAGGGATTGCACAATTGCTGGCAAATAACCAGCAATACCAAATAACTGCCGGACATCATGACTCTGAATTATATAATTACCTGAACGATCATACTCCCGACCTGCTAATTATAGATTATGAGATTCAGGATAAAACAGCCCTGGATGTCATAACCTACCTGCAAAAGAAAGGTGTGAATATTCCTCAACTCATCTATACCATGCATACAGAGTTCTGGATTATCAAACTGCTAATCAAAGCGGAAGTGGCAGGTATCGTGACCAAAAATGACAAAATAGAAGAAATAGAAAAGGCCATACACAACATCTTGCACGAGGGAAATAAATATTATTCACCTACTGCGCTGAACGTCGTACTGTCTATCATGGGTGACCATTCTACGGAAAAGTCCATTACTTATACACCAAGCCCGCGTGAAAACGAAATCATTCAGATGCTGTCATGTGGCCTTACTTCCGATGAGATTGCCCACAAACTTAATCTCAGCAAAAATACTATTGATACGATGAGAAAGAACATCTTGCTGAAAAGTGGGGCTACCAACGTATCACATCTTATGCGAATTGCTTTTTTAAAAGGTTGGATTACAGAATGAAAAAGATTCTTTTTTTCCTATTTCTCAGTCTGAGTGCGTTCCTGAATGCCAATGAGAAAAGTAACAAACTGGCTGATTTGCTGCATTCATTCGGCAATAACGGTGAGTATGCACAGATGGATTCAGTGTACAATCTTATTATTCACGAAGACCATTACAAGCAGGATAAGCTCTATGCGCTGAATATTACCCTAGACTATGCCCGATTTCTCAACCAGAAGGGAGACAGTGAGAGGGCAAATACCTTACTGACCCAAATCCGGGAAAACGCAATGCCACTGGAAAAATTTCCAGAAAATACCATAGCACACCAGCTCCAGGAAATTGCGGCAATTGCTACGTATGAAATTGCCTACGGACAATGGCAGAACAACCAGTTGCCGGCTGCAAGAGAAACAGCAGAAGAAGCAATTAATCAACTGGAACAGGTAAAAGATTCTGTGAACTTGGCAGAGGCCTACAATCTTTCAGGAGTCATACACCGCAGATTGTTCATGCTCGACAATGCCATCTCACTTTATCAGAAGGCGCTCGCCATTACTGAAGACTTGCAGAATTACAACCTGGCAGCCATCATCGTATCCAACATTTCCATTCTGTACAATGAAACGGGCAAGAACAATGAAGCCATACAGATTTCTCGTAAAATGTTTACTTATCCACAAACCGACACACTTACCATCGACTATCGCATCGGGGAAGTAAACAGACTATGCAACCATGCCATTTTGTTAGCTAACAACCAACAGCCTGTCCAGGCAATGGATACGCTAAAACTGGCCATCCAGAAACTTCGTCCGGAAATGCCCGACGGCCTCAAGCTATTGGCCTACACGCAATATGCCAGAGTATCGAGGGATGCAGGAAAGCCCCGGCAGGCGTTGCAATACTACCAGAAAGCCATGAGTTATAAAAGTACGACACACAATAAGGCAAATATTGCGAATTTAGAGTACTTATATGGGTACATGTTATTCCATGATACGGACTCCTTGCTTCAGGCACGTAACTACGTTATGAAAGCAGCCGACTTTGCCCGAAAGAATCCTTCCGGCCTGTTACCCAAAATCCTGCTTACACTGGCCGAAATAGAAGGCAGGAGAAACAACGGACAATTAGCTTATCAGCTCATGCTGGAGGCATATCAGGCCAATGAGAAACTAAACGACCAATACTATCAGAACCGTCTGTCCGGATTTGAGGCTGAACTGGACCTGAAGGAAAAAGACTTGCAGATTGCCGGACTCAACGGAAAACGTGCCGAGGAAAAAGCTGCTTACCTGATACGCACTTACACCATCGGGGGCATACTTATCTTGGCCCTGCTGCTACTCATTATTCTGGTCATAAGCATGCATAAACGAAAGATTGCATTCCACCTGAAGCAACTGAAACTGGAAAAAGAAATCAAGGAGAAGGAGATGCAAAGACAACTCTTGCTTACCGACATGCACAAGAAAATGACCGAACGATACATCTGTGGACTGGAAGACAGCCACAATCGTATTTCCAAGGAACTGCACGACGGAGTATGCAATGATTTGTTATCCGTAGAAATGGAGATGAAGCAGTCGGACAACCCGGCTATAACGACTCAACTCAAACAAATCAGGGAAAATCTGCGCAACCTTTCGCATCAGCTGGCAACTCCTGCCCTCAGCAACTTTAGCCTGTACCAGGTACTCAAACTTTACACGGATAAGCTGAAATCGCTGAAAACACCTCATATCCAGTGCTACATAGAAGAAAGCATTCAGCAGATAGACTTTCCGGCCGACCAAACTCAGGAAGTGTACCGCATTCTTCAGGAAATCATATCCAACATGCTGAAACACGCCAATGCCCAACAGGCTTACATCACTGCCAGCTATGAGGACGGGCAGGTTAATCTTATCGTTGAAGACGACGGGAAAGGTTTCTCCGCCGATAAGCTTTCCAATGATTTCCTTCAAGCAGGACTGGGACTAAGAAGCGTCAAAGAACGTTGTGATAAGCTGCAAGGCGGTTGCGACATCACCTCGAAAGAAGGACAAGGAACGGTAATACATTTCTGGTTTCCGGCATAACGGACGTCACTATACAGAAAAAAGAATCCGCATTGCAACTTCCCCGATATTGCAATACGGATTCTTCAGCGCGATGACAAAATGAAGTCTTTTTATTCCCCGTTACATTCTTCAAAAGTCACGCTTGCATAAGTCCCCGACCCCATTCGCATTATGAGTAACATTCCTTGACGAATACAAGGACTTAGCAGTTCTTCATAGCCTTAATTTCCTATTATTCTGTCTTCAAAACTTATTTTTAACAAAAATACACGATAATATTAAAAAATATATTCCCATAAATAACCGATTTCATACTCCTATTTATTGGGTATAAATAGGGACATTCAGTAAATAGTATAAAATTAGCCAACTAATTCATACACAAAGTATTGCGAATTAGTTGG
>ENA-OOXM01000151-OOXM01000151.1-human-gut-metagenome-genome-assembly--contig:-NODE-151-length-65104-cov-6.294055_pt1 | contig 65104 bp, 52 predicted proteins | sample MGYA00241589_ERZ501347 | MGnify/ENA primary metagenome ERZ501347 (study PRJEB25962, sample SAMEA2042832) | human gut metagenome | biome: human gut; feature: human-associated habitat; material: faeces...
ACTTTGTGTGGTGGACTACTGTCGGCTAAATAAATATAATCGATAAATCAGCTTCAGCGTTTTATGTTTGAAAGTAATGCATTACCGTTTGCTATAGGGTTCCATCCGTCATTGCCTTTCAGTACATCTTCGGGCGAATAGCCGGCAATGCTTTTCAGCTGTTTGCCGTACGAAACTCGCTGTTTAGTATCAGCTCCGTCGCCTGTATTCTTATATTCGGCAAAGAATACGGTCTTTTCGTTTGCCGGATTTCTCCAGTTGTCCCATCCTGCCGGTAGGATATGTTTACCTAACTGACACTGGATGTAGACTACTTGCGCATAAGGGCGCCAAGGACGAGACAAGTAAACCGATTTCGTTTCGGGTGCTGCGGTGAGGCGGCAGTTCCAGAATACATATCCGTATTTTTTGCCTTTGTCGGTGGCAGGGGCGGTTACATATCCATCGCCTACGCTGTGTATCTCGCAGTTGCGGAATACGGCGGTAGACCATCCGAAGATGAAATCGACAGTACCTTCTACGTAGCAATCCTCATAATACTGACGGCTCTCTTTGCCATAAGTGTAGAGCGTATCTTGATTGCCAATGAAGCGGCAATGCTTGAAATATACACGGTCGCCTTCAATAAAGCACGCTACTGCTTGACCCACTCTACCTGCTGTGTTGGCGAAAGTAATGTTCTCTGCATAGAAGTCGGGTGCATAGATATATGCTGTAGATGATCCAGAAGTAGACATCTCATCGCCAAGTGCGTTGAGCTTCTTAGCGTAACCGTCGTTGGTGATGACAGCTCCTTCTTCGCCTATCATTGAAACATTTATCTTTGATGCAGGGACAATGATCTTTTCCTTATACTCACCGCTGCGAACCAAGATGGTAGTGCGTTTGTTCTTGCGGAAATCGGGTACAGCATTGATGGCTTCTTGTACGGTAAAGAAATCGCCACTTCCGTCTTTGGCTACTACATAGTCATAATGGCGTACTTCTTTAGCAAGTTCGGGGAAGTGTGAAGCCAAAGAATCGGCTGCCAACGACGCTACTCTGCGTGCACCAAACACGTTGAGGTGAGTATTGTCTTGTCTGCCTTTAGGACATGCAGGTGATACGCCTTCGGGAATCCACATGAAAAGTTTTTTTGAGCCTTCTACTCCGTAGCTTTCTACCAATTGGCGGGTAGCATCATTCAAATCGATGAAGCAAACCTTCATTTCGCATGCCACGTTGCGTGGTGAGTCGAGGTATTTTCCGTGGGTATCTACCAGTTTATCGCCTTCTTCTACAGCGGTGCTTTTTTCAGAGCGAACATCGTCGGCTGCTATGGCATTAGCGTTTTCTCCGAAATTGCGTCGAACTATAGAGTTGAACAAAACGGGAATACCTCCTTTGCTGCGAGTTTCGGTTACGAACTTACGCAGATTGGCATCGAAAGTTGTACCGGGGTCGGTATGACGTTTCTCGTCGGCTTTCTCGTCGTTATGTCCGAATTGGATAAGCACGTAGTCGCCCGGACGAATACGGTCGAGCACCTCTTGCCATCTGCCTTCATCAATAAAGCTCTTAGAACTGCGTCCGTTTACGGCATGATTTTCTACACGGATATTTTCAGAAAAGAATCCGCCTAATACGTGTCCCCATCCGCGTTCTTGGTTGCCTGCGTCGAGCGACTTATTGGCCATGGTAGAGTCGCCAATCATGAATACGGTTACTACATTATCGGCTTTGAAAGCGGAGAGCAGCAGTACTGCTACCGCCATAAGTAAGAATTTCAGTTTATGAATCATAGTAATCAAATCTAATAAAGTGTTTATGGTATAAGAGCCACCCTTACATCAGTATGTACTGTATGTCTGGATGGCTCTTCTTCTAAAGAAATCTAAGTTTTAGATGAGAATTCTTGTTTTTACTTCAACCAGCGTGGGTCGCCTACTTGGTTGTCCTTCAAGTCTTGAGACTGAACGGTGAAGTCGCCGTTAGCAGCGTCAGTAAACTGAGGGTCGAGTTCGGTTGCCACAGAACTGTAGTCGTCTTTGTACAAGTTACTCCACAAGTTAGGACAGTTGAAGTAGTAGTTGTTAGCGTATGTAGCTGTAGCTTTCATCTTATCGCTTCTTCCCCATACACCAGAGTTACCGTTCTGTGGTGATTCCAATCCGATACCGTAGAACAAGCAGTTTTCTACATTGAGAGTATTACCTTTAGCCAAGCTGAACAAACCACGGTTGTCTTTGTGATCCAAAGTCGAGACTTTGTACAGAGTACAGTTCTTCATGGTGAATGCTGTAGGTACTTCTATACGGATGAAAGTACGCTGTACGTTAGTGATGGTAGACTTTGTAATAGTTACCGAAGTAAGATTACCATTACGGACATCGATTACACCGTCGCCACTACCACCGATGTTAGAAATGATACATTCGTTTATTGTGATAGTTCCAAATTTACCACCAGCGTTGCTGTAAATCATATTGTTCTTAGTATTCTTGATTTCACAGCCTTCAAGTGTCAAGCTACCCAATGAACCTCCCTTAGCTTCGAGGAAGTTACCGTAATTGTTTTCTACATCGAATATGATGTTGCTCATGCTGAATGAAGCTACGTCACTGTTGAAGATGAAGCGTCCGCCAGAGATAGTAGGCTTATTAGTAGGATCGATAGAAGTCAATGAGATAGACTTAGTCAACTCGAAGTCTTCTGTCAATGTGTATGAGCTACCCAACAATACAAATGCGTCACCGTCTTTTGCTTTAGCGAGTTCTTCTGCCAAGTTAGCGCCTTCATCTATAGGAAGCATATCGCCTGTATCGATACGAGTCTTGAAGTTTACAGTACCGCGTGTAACGTTTCCACGTTTCATTACGACTTGGTATTGAGTATCTTGAGTCAATTCTTCGAGTGTAATATAACCGTTTTCTACGTCTGTGCTTGTAACAGTATAGTTAATTGTAGCAGCCGATTCGTTAGTAGTAGGAGTAGCAGTAACAGTGTTACCGGCATCGGTGCTAGTCATCATACCGTCAGTCCAGCGAATGATAGCCGAGTTATGAGTGATTTCGTCAGCGTTTACAGCAGTGAAGATTTGTTCTGCATCGGTAGTAATAGTTAAACCTACCCATTTAGAGTCATTGATGCCTTCGCCTACAGCCTTAACCTGTACATAATAATCTGTTTCGCCCAGCAAGCCAGCCTTTACAGTGTAAGTGTCTGTGTTGATACCTTCTTGAGTAAAGACAGGAGTACCTTCGGCTGTTTCGCCTTGGTATACTTCTACTGTATAGCTTGTAGCCTTATCCATAGCATCCCATGAAAGTTCCAAGTTCACGCTGTTGCGTACACGTACAGACAAGTTAGTCGGTGACAGAACTCTGCTCAACTCAAGTGAGTGTACAGGGTCGATGTCGCTGCATGAAGAAATTACGCCTCCAGCCATCAATAATGCTGCCATGCAGGCAACTGGCAATATATGCTTTTTCATACTTTCAATCTTTAGTTTTTCACATTATTAATTATTATACCAGTCATAATTCTTCAATTCTGGATTGGCATCCAAATTGTACTGGAATATCGGCCAATACATGTACATATCAGGATCGCGGGTATAAATAGATTCAATCTTAGAAGCTTTCAGGGTATTTTCGCTAATCCATTCTTTCTTTTCGCCATTGTTATCAGTCCACTGTTCGTATTCGGCAGGAGCGTCGTTTTTGTCTTTTTGACCTTTGTTCAATCCCCAGATTTGGATAGCTGCATTGGCGTGTGTCTTCTTGTCGGCTCCGTCAGTAAAGTCGGTCATTTTGAAGAATACAAATCCGCTGAGTTCGGTATAATCTCCATCCAATTTACTGAGCTGAGTCATCTTTTCTTTAGCCAATTCGAGGTTGGCTTTAAGTTTGCCCCAACGTACCAAGTCGTTTTTACGAATCATTTCGCCTGCGAATTCAAAGCCACGTTCTTTTTCGATAGCCAGCTGCATTGCTTCTTTAGAAGATAGATCTGTTACGTATTTGTCAACCTTTTCTGCCCAGTCTGCTTGTGCGAATGCACGCTGACGGATTTGTTTCAGATAAGGAGCTGCTGCACTTGCACCATTCAGGTAGTTCTCTACTTCGGCACGCATCAATACTACATCTGCATAACGCATGTAGATTTTGTTGATACCATCGTCAGAACTGCTAACTTTGCGACTCATCCATTCGTAGCGTATTTTACCGAAGTACCAAGTGCTTACGTTCTTTTTTAAGATGTTCTGTACGCCCTTAGTCCAGTCGTAAGGAATACAAGTAATATCACGACGGAGGTCTTTTATATCGTAGTCGAAGTACAAGTAAGGCAACGGGCCAATGTTACCGCCCTGCTTAGCGCCCACAAAGTCGTCGGTAGTGGTGTGCTTGATAGCGAAGTCGTAAGCCATACGTCCACGTGCTGACGGTTCGTTAGCAAACGGTATTTCCCAAAGAGATTCGCCACCAGCGTCTATAACATCCTGGCAGTTGTTCTTAAATACTGTTTCAAATTTAGGTTCCAATTTAACGTAGCGTCCTTCCTGCTCCATCACATCTTTACAAGCCTGCAAAGCGATAGGGTAGAGAACGTCTTTAGACAGTTCTGGGTCGTTACTTGTGCGTACTGTTCCGTCGGCGCGGAGAGCAGAACCTGCAGCGTATAAGCAAGTACGTGCCAACAATCCTTTTACGAATACCTTGTTGATGCGTTCTACTGTCTTGGTATCTTCTATTTCGTTAGGCCATGCTACCATATCCTGTGCTTCGCGAAGGTCGGCGATAATTTGTTTGTAGATAATATCGCGGTCGGTACGAGGCAAGTTCACTGTTTCCGGAGTGATAGGCTCGAAACGTGCCGGAACATCTCCCCATGTAGTGATAAGGTCTACGTAAGCTATAGCACGGAGGGTAAGAGCTTCACCGTAAAGCTGACGAAGGCGAGCGTCGCTACTCAATTCAGCATATTGTTTGAGTCCGGCAATTGCCAAGTTGGCTTTTTCTATACCAGAGTAAATGTTAGACCAAGGTTCTTTGGCATCAGCAATGTTTAACTGTCCGTTGCCCGGCAATACATTATAAGTAGCCATGTTAGCCTTGTCGTCTCCTTTATCTGAGCCGTTGAACCATTCTACGTCGGTATTCAAGCCGTAGTATGATGTGAAACGTGCACGATAATTCTGTTCACCGTAGTAGGTATATATATTATATACAGTACCTTTTGCCAAATCGTAGATAGAGAAGATGTTCTTGTCATCGAGCGAAGATGGCGACTTGGTGTCGAGGAAGTTATCTCCGCAAGAAGTAAGGAAAGCACCTCCTACCATAGACATTGCTATCAGTGATTTATATATTTTTGTTTTCATAAATAATCTATGTCTTAATCTTTAATTAAAAGTTCAAGTTCAATCCAATTACAAACTGACGGCTCTTAGGATAAGCAGAGTAGTCAACACCCGGAGTCATAGCTGTTTTGGTTCTAGTAGAAACTTCAGGGTCGAAGCCAGAGTAGCCAGTGATGCAGAACAGGTTATATCCTGTCATGTAGAAGCGGAGGCTATTTACTCCAACTTTCTTAGTGAGGTTAGCTGGCAATGTGTAACCCAATGTAAGAGTGCTAAGACGCAAGAATGAACCGTCTTCTATAGCCCAGTCTGTCAGGGTGTTCCACTTCATCAACGGCGACCACATTGTAGTGTTGGCGTTCATTGCAGCCAGTTCTTCAGGATCATTGCTGATAGTACCGTCTGCGCGGAGGTTAGTCCAACGTTGACCGTCTGCCATGATGTCTATCAAGTTACGGTATTTAGAGTTCTGTCCTGCAGTGGTGTATTCAATCTTGTTAGCATTGTATACGTCGTTGCCAATGCTGTAAGTGAAGTTAGCTGCGAGGTCGAATCCGTAAACGCGAGCGTTGAATCCGAAACCACCAGTTGCTTTCGGGTTAGTATCGCCGATGATGGTGCGGTCTTTGGTAGTGATCTTGTTGTCTTCGCTACCGTCGATGTTCTTCAGTTTGAGTGAACCCGGACGAACGAACTTGTCGCCGATTACAGCTGATGCATCAGCTACGCCTTCTTTCAAGATCCATCTCTTTGAAGACGAGTCGTATCCTTCGAAGTCGCTAACTTCGTAACGGCCATCGCTTACGTATCCGTAAATCTGACCGATAGGAGAGCCCGGACGAACTACGAAGTCTGAACCGATTTCTGAAGAAGCCCAGTTAGATGCTGCTGAGTATTCTTCCAAACCACCCAATGTCTTGACGTTGTTCTTGTTGAAACCAATGTTTCCGTTTACAGTGAAACCGAAGTTCTTTTTGTTTATAGCATTCCAAGTAAGAGAAACTTCGAAACCTTTGTTTTCTGTTTCACCCAAGTTACGCCATTGGTATGCATATCCTGTACCTGATACAGGGAATTCAATCAAAAGGTCTTTAGTAGTATTCCAATAGTATTCTACCGATCCGTTCAATTTACCACCAAGGATAGTGAAGTCAAGACCAAGGTTACGTGTATGAGTGGTTTCCCAAGTCAAATCTGGGTTGTACATGTACGAACCAGTTGTCCAGTAGCTTTTTACGAAGTTGATCCATCCTAAAGCTGTTCCTGAACCTGCCGACCAGATAGGGCTGGTCTTGTCGCTGTCGATAGCGTTGTTACCTGCGGTACCGTAGCTAAGACGGAGTTTCAAGTCGTCCAACCAAGAGTTGGTTTTCTGCATGAATTTCTCAGAAGAGATACGCCATGCTACTGCTACTGATGGGAAGAATCCCCAACGGTTGTCTTCTGCAAACTTTGAAGAACCATCGGCACGGAATGTAGCGCTTACCAAATATTTGCTCTGATAGTCATAGTTAATACGACCGAAGTATGACAACAAGTTATCATCGGCGTTAGTATACTTATTAGTATTGTAAGCTGTACCCTGACTAGTCAGTGAGAATGCCTGATCTGCATTGAACTGTTTAGGGAAGTAGCGAATTTCGTCGGTATCATTATTAGATTTAGTAGATACGATTTCCTGACCAACCAAAATATCCAAGTGATGATCTTTGTTCTTCAGCAACTTATCGAAGTTGTAGCTCAATGTATTAGCGTTGCGGAATGTTTCACGGTCTTTGCTGTTGAATGTTACTATAGGCTGTTCGTTACCGTTGATACGTGAGTTGTAAGTACTTACACCATAGAAACGTTTGTCTTTGCTGGTGTACTGCTGCAAACCGAATTCAGTCTTGAACTTCAAGTTCTTGATGATTTCCCAAGTAAAGCTACCGTTGTAGTCGAATGTTTTACGAGACTGACGGCGGTCGTTATCCCATACTGATGTAACAGGGTGGGTAAGACTCATATCAGGGTCGTATCCTTCTTCCAGTGTTCCGAAGTTGAACGGAGGATAAACCATAACGTTTTTCATACGAGAGTCGGCAGAAGAAACTTCTTTCTTAGATTCGTTGGCACCTGCACCGTTGATGTCTGTATCAGAGTAACGTGCAGAGAAGTCGATTGTGATATTCTTAACCGGCTTGTAGTTCATCTTCAAGCTCAAGTTATCGCGCTTAAAGTCAGAGCCAATCATGATGGCTTTATCGTCCATGTGAGCGTAGTTGAAAGTGAATTTCATCTTATCGCTACCACCGCTGATGCTCAAGTTATGGTTGAATGTATGTCCTGTACGACCGAATACCTGATCTTGCCAGTTATTTGCTTCAACATCGTTGTACAAGTCCATATCCTGATAGTTTCCGAACATCTTGGTATAATCGTCAGGGTTAATCTTAGTTTGGTCGTTGCTCTGCAACATAGACTTCTCATACTGCCATTTTACATAGTCGGCACTGCTTAAAGTGTTAAGTTGCTTAGCCATTTTCTTCCAGCTATAGTATGCATTGTAGCTTACGCTTACCTTTCCTTCTTTTCCGCTTTTAGTTGTAACGAGGATAACACCGTTGGCACCACGAGAACCGTAGATAGCTGTTGATGATGCGTCTTTCAATACGGTCATGTCTTCAATTTCTGATGCTGGGATATCCGAGATAGATTCTACAGGGAAACCGTCTACGATGAACAACGGTGCATTGTCGCCTGTAATAGAACCACCACCACGGACACGGATTTTCATGTCGGCATCGGGTGAACCTTCTGTTGTAGTAATTTGCACACCCGCCATCTTACCTGTCAAGGCTTCTGTAGCCGAAGCTACCGGAACAGCTGCGAGGCTTTCAGAGTTTACTGTAGCTACAGAACCGGTCAAGTCTTTTTTCTTTACCGAACCGTAACCGATTACTACTACTTCTTCAAGGGTTTTTGAGTCTTCCTTCAAGACGATGTCTACTGTCTTAAGGTTGCCTACTTTTACTTCTTGTGTCACGAAACCGATGTAAGTGACAACTAATACATCCGAGTTCTTAACGCCCGAGATGCTGTACATACCGTCAAGGTCTGTGATGGATCCATTAGTAGTTCCCTTCACCAATACATTGACACCAATCATTGGCTCGCCTGTAGCGTCTTTAACGACACCACTAACTGTTCGTCCTTGTGCAAAAACAAGAATACACAACATTGACAACAACACTGTTGAGCACAATCTTCTAAAAAACGTCTGCTGATTCATACGTGTTTTGGTTGTTAGATTTGAACTTAATAAAAGGTTGTTAGTTACTTTTATAAATTATTACACACTTATCTCTTTACGCATTTCTGCGATTGCAAAAGTGCCGCTTTTATTCTCCTTCGATGTGTAAATTTTACTTTTTTATGTAGAAATATTCTGCATACAATTTTTTAATTCTGCCGTGCCAAATCCTTATAGTGTTGTAACAGAGATTATTTGACTATTTATGTTGATAAAACAGTAAAGGCAACCATTCAGAATAACGCTAAATAGTGTTTTTCTGAATGGTTGCCTTTACGTATTAATTGTATGTAGAGCCTCAGTAACTAAAATCCTAGTCTTTTGAACTCACTCTCAAAGTTGGGAGTGAAGATTCCTTTGCCTATATTCTGGCGGATGTCATCCAAACTCCAGAAACGTCCTCCGTCGAGTTCGTCGGATGGAGAGATGGTATCGTCTATCGTGGCGCGAAAACTGAAGACAAGTTCCTTTTCGCGTTCCGACTCGAATACATAATGTGTGAGACGCTCGGGGTTAAAGTCGGTTATGCCCAACTCTTCTCTTGCTTCACGGTTAAGGGCGATGTCAATGCTTTCGCCCAAATCTACATGTCCTCCTACCGAAGTATCCCATTTTCCCGGTTGGATGTCTTTCCATTCCGGTCGTTTCTGTAGGTACAACTCTCCTTTACTGTTGAACACGTGCAAGTGAACTACCGGATGCAATAATTTGCTTCCGTTATGACATTCACCTCGTGTAGCGGCTCCGGTAATGTTTCCTTCTTCGTCTACTATAGGAAACATTTCTTCGTTATTGTCTGCTATCATTTAGACTCTCTTAATTTTTCGTCTATGGCGGCAATTTTCTTAGTCACCAGTTTCATGTCACCTTTCAGACGTTCTATTTTACGCTGAATATCCTGTACCAAAGAATTGCCTTTCTTTGATGCTGATGTCAGGAATCCTAAGTTGTTCTCATAAGTCTGGATATCGTTCTTCAGTCCTTCATAAGTACGAACCAACTTTTCGCGGTCGCGATACAAATTGTTTCCGCTACTTAAGTTAGACTTGAATGAAGAAAGCTTCTTTTCAGACACCGTGATGTTAAGTTTAGCGAACAGACGGTCTACTGTAGAGTGGAAATCATTATAAAGACGGTCTTTTTCTTTAAACGGAACATGGCCTATACCATTCCATTCCTTTATAAGTCCACGAATCTTATCGGCTACAGATTCATCTTCGTTTCCTGCTTTTTCTATTTCATGCAGCTGACTGATGATGTTTTCTTTCTTAGCCATATTATCAGATTCTACAGAACGCTGTGAAGAATTGGCCTTGTTCTTCTGTGCGAAGAAATGATCGCACGCTCCGATGAATCGTTTCCATACAGCATCCGAATGTTTCTTAGATACCGGACCGATGGTTTTCCATTCTTTCTGAAGCTTAGTCAGTATCTCAGCGGTAGCTTTCCAGTCGGTACTGTCTTTCAGTGCTTCCGCTTTTTCGCACAAAGCCTTTTTCTTTTCGAGATTTTCGGCCATGCTGTTTTTTATATCTTTATAGAAAGCAGCTTTACGTTTGAAGAACTCATCGCATGCGGCGCGGAAACGTTCGAATATCTTCACGTTCATTTTCTGCGGAGCATAACCGATAGTCTTCCACTTAGCTTGAAGAGCTAAGATCTCTTTGGTCTTGTCTTCCCAGTCGGCAAAAGTCTTGAATGTATCATACTCCATAGCTTCTGCTATCTCGCAGATAACAGTTTTCTGGTCCAGATTATTCTGCTCCTTTTCTTTCAGTTCCTCGAAGTGTTGTTGGTGACGGCGGTTGATAGCTGTAGATGCCGCTTTAAAGCGCGCCCAGATAGACTCGCGCAGTTCTTTTGCTACAGGACCGATGTTACGGAATTCCTGATGCAAGTTCTGCAACTGATGGAAAGCTGATACCACATCATCTTCGGCTGCAAGTTTCTCCGCAGCTTCGCATAATTTAGTCTTTTGTTCCAAGTTCTTCTTGAAATCGTATTCACGGAACTCATTGTTCAGCTTCACCATATCATAGAACTTCTCAGTATAGAGCTGATATGATTTCCAGAGTTCGTTTACTTTTCCTATAGGAACTTGTTTAATGTCATTCCATTGCTGCTGCAGCTCCTTGAACTCATTATATATTTTACCTGTATCGTCAGAGTTTTCGATAAGGTCTTTCATTTTATCCAATATCTGGAGCTTCTTAGCCAAGTTATCTTCTTTTTCTCTTTCGGCTTCTGCTGCCATTTCGCTGCGTTTCTCTTTGATGGAACTCATGATTTCTTTGAACTTGTTCTCCAGCGGGTCGGCTGCGGGTACAAATTCTTCGGGTTTTCCGCCTTGTTCTTCAAATGCTTTACGTGCTGCCTCTTGTTCTGCTTTATGCAACTTGTAGAAAGTCTGTTTCAACAAGTCGATTTCTTGCTTGTCGGCATTGCAAGCGTCATTGTCAATTTCAGACAGTCTTTCTATGACTTCTTCTTTGGTTTGTTTAGGTGCATAAGCAGCTTTTTCTGTAGTTTCTACAGTGGGTACCGAAGCTTCTGCAATATTTTCTACAGGTGCTTCAGTTAGCGGGCGATTGGTTTCATTTACTTCCATCGTATTTAGATTTTAAAGAATATATCTTTGTTTCTTTAACTATAAATTACAAATTAAGAGAAATAAAATGAATTTTCATATTATTTTGCTAATTTTTTAGCTTTCGCTCTGAATTTACTATAGTTTGTCGAGGCGTTGTGTTATACAGATTTAGCTTATTTTTTATCTGCGTTTAAACGCTCTTCTATAAATGACATTATGTTATCGGTATCGTCTGGATGGAACCAGGTGATGTCTGCGTCTCTTTTAAACCATGTGACTTGCTTACGCGAGTAGATGCGTGAGTTTTGTTTGATTTTCTCGATGGCGAATGGCAGTTCCCATTCTCCGTCGAGGTATTTGAACATCTCTTTATACCCTACGGTGTTTAGCGAGTTGAGGTTTTTATATTGGTATACGCTTTTGGCTTCTTCAAGCAGACCGTCTTCCATCATGATGTCTACACGTTTGTTTATGCGTGCGTATAGTTCTTCGCGCTCTCGTTTTAATCCTACTTTTATGATGTTGAAGGGGCGTTCTTTAGTCTGACTGGTGCGGAATGAGGTATATGTTTGTCCGGTCATGTAGCATATCTCTAATGCATGAATCACTCGCTTGGGGTTTTTCTTATCGACAATGTCGTAATATTCGGGGTCGAGTATCTTCAGTTCCGCGCATAATCTTTCCAGTCCCACGTTTTCGTAATGCTGCATTAGTGTCTTTCGCGTTTCTTCGTCAACGGTGGGAATGTCGTCTATCCCTTTACATACGGCATCTACATACATCATCGAACCTCCGGTAAGCACTATTACGTTGTGTCGTTTGAATAGCTCATCCAGTTTCTTCATCACTTCCGCTTCGTATTGGGCGGCGCTGTAGTAGTCTGTAAGTTGAAGTGTTCCTACAAAATGATGCTTTACCCTTGCCAGTTGTTCTGGGGTAGGGGCGGCTGTACCAATCTTCAAGTCGGCATACAGCTGTCTTGAGTCGGCCGAGATGATTTCGGTATTATAATGTTCTGCTATGTTTAGGCTCAGGTCAGTCTTTCCGATACCTGTAGGACCAATTAAGACGATAAGAGTTGGTTTGCTGTTCATGTCTTAAACAGAAAAGATAAAGAGGTTATATGTAGTGGTGTAAAAAACACGACGCGAGTTATTCGGATTGTGCCGCATGAAATCGTTGTCGAACTCATCCGGTTTTTCCGTATAATCCGCGTCGTTTATTTATTTCGCTTTCGGGCTATATCAATAGCGGTCGTCGTCGTAAGGATTACCGCCGTCGCTCATTTCGTAACCTTCGTCGTCGAGCTCGTCGATATTGTATTCTTGGTCGCCGTAGAAGTCTTCTCCAAGGTCGAGTGATGTGTTGTTAGCCATTTGCTCTTCAAAGTCGATTGTCTGCTGCGGAGGATTACCTTCCTTGCGTGAGCATATAGCGTGCTCCAAGTCCTTACCAGTTATGATTTCCGACAATTCGATAAAGAATACACGTTCTGCCAATGGGTCGAACACGTAGATAAGTTTCTGTTTCTCATCTTCAACAAGTTCGCTCAGCGGTGTATCTTTCATTACGAAAGAATCCTCTTCCGAGCTACTGTTGCCCATATCTTCCAGAGTTACTTCGATTTCTTTTTCCCAATCGTCGTCACAAATGAAGAACGATGTCATTTGGTCATCTTTGTATCCGGTACTTTTCAGTATCGCTTCATGAAAGTCGAAAAATGATGCTTCAGAGTCGATTTTGATTTCTCTCAAGAAATCATCAACTTCATCGGATATAATTCTAAATTTGTATACCATAATATTTTAGTTTCTAAAAATATAGTCGGGTTGTTATTATCGTAAAATACCTCTCTGTGATTTTTCGATGAACGAAAGTATGTACTCTATTTCCGGAGTGATGGTAACTTCTTCTCTTACTTGTTTTAGAGCGTCGCTTACATTCTTTCCGCTGTTATAGATGATACGGTACGTATTGTGAATGCTTTCTATCAGTTCGTTAGAGAAACCACGGCGTCTCAGTCCGATGATATTGATACCGCAATATGCTATCGGTTCTCTTCCGGCGATGATATACGGCGGAATGTCTTTGCTGAAACGGCTACCACCCTGAATCATTACATATCCTCCTACATGGCAGAACTGGTGCATCAGTACGTTTGCGCTGACTATGGCGTTATCATCGATAACTACTTCACCGGCCATCTTGGTAGAGTTACCGATGATACAGTTATTGCCAACAAAAGTATCGTGAGCTACGTGCACACCCTCCATAAGCAGGTTGTTATCGCCTACTACGGTCTTTCCTTTGGCAGCGGTTCCGCGGTTAATAGTTACGTTTTCGCGTATAGTATTGTTATTACCAATTTCGGCTGTTGTTTCTTCGCCTTTAAATTTCAAGTCTTGCGGAATTGCTCCGATTACAGCACCAGGGAAAATACGGTTATTGTTACCTATTCTTGAGCCGTACAAGATGTTTACATTAGGCATAATCTGATTGTTGTCGCCAATGACTACATTCTTGTCGATATATACAAATGGGCCTATTTCAACGTTATTTCCTATTTGTGCTTCTGGATGTATGTACGCTAATGGGCTTATCATGTTCTTATTTGTTTTTTACGATTTGTGCCATAAATTCGGCTTCACAAACTATCTTTTCGCCTACGAAGACATAACCTCTCATTGTAGAGATGCCTCGACGTATCGGGTCGATGAGTTCTACTCTGAAAATCAGTGTGTCTCCCGGCACTACTTTCTGACGGAACTTCACATTGTCTATCTTCAGGAAGTAAGTAGAGTATTTATCAGGATCAGTCAGCGAGTTCAGAACCAATAAACCTCCTACTTGTGCCATAGCTTCTACTTGCAGTACGCCCGGCATAACGGGTTCTTGCGGGAAGTGTCCCTGGAAGAAAGGCTCGTTAGAGGTTACGTTCTTTACACCTACTATGTAGTTGGCACCGATGGCGATAACTTTATCTACCAACTGGAATGGATAGCGATGAGGCAACAACTCGCGGATGCGGTTAACGTCCATGATAGGAGCCTCGTTGCAGTTGTATACAGGAGCCTGAATTTCGTGCAGTCTTATTTCCTTGCGAATCTGGCGTGCGAACTTGTTATTGATGGTATGTCCTGGGCGAGTAGCGATGATACGTCCCTTGATAGGCTTACCAATCAAAGCCAAGTCGCCGATGATGTCAAGCAGTTTATGACGTGCCGGTTCGTTGGGCCATACCAATGGAATATGGTTGATGTAACCAAGCTGGTTAGCGTCCATATGAGGTACCCCCATTACGTCGGCCAACTTGTCGAAGTTGTCTTGAGTCATCTGCTTTTCGTAGATAACGATAGCGTTATCCAAGTCACCGCCCTTGATGAGGCCAGCGTTAAGCAGCGGTTCTATTTCTCTTACGAATACGAAAGTACGAGCTGATGCCACCTCTTTGGGGAAATCTTCCATATTCTCAAGAGTAGCATACTGGTTGGTCAATATCTTTGAGTCGTAAGATATAAGAGTATTCACGCAGAACTTATCATCAGGCAGCACTATGATAGATGAACCTGTTGCTTCGTCGCGGAATTCTATTTTCGATTTGATGATATAATAATCCTTTGGAGCGGCCTGTTCTTCTATGCCTACACGGTCTATACATTCTACATATGCTTTAGCACTACCGTCAAGGATAGGAAGTTCCGGACCGTTTACTTGTATCAAGCAGTTGTCTATGCCAGCAGCATAAAGGGCAGCCATAGCGTGTTCTACTGTGCTGACTTTTACCCCGTTCTTTGCTAAAACAGTTCCACGAGTCGTGTCGACTACGTTCTCGGCCACTGCATCGATAATCGGTTGATCATCTAAGTCGATACGTTGTATTTTGTATCCGTGATGCTCAGGGGCAGGATTGAAAGTGACAGTCAGTCTTACCCCGGTGTGGAGTCCTTTACCGTTCAGTGTGAAACTGCCTTTTAGTGTCTGTTGTTTCAACATGGGTTTATTTATTTAGTTGTTTTTTTAATTCTTCTAATTCCTTCTGCATGCGGTTCATTTCGGTATACATTTCGGGCAATTTCTTAAATACAGCCGATGAACGAGCGAAGAGTTTCGGGTCGATAGCTGGATAGCCCATCAATGTCTGGCCCGATTTGGTGTTTCCGGGGATACCCGATTGTGCGCCAACGTTAACATGGTCGCCCACCTTGATGTGTCCTGCTACTCCCACTTGTCCGCCGAACATACACCATTCACCTATCTTAGCCGAGCCGGCTACGCCAGTCTGCGATGCCATTACGGTGTGGCTTCCTATTTCTACGTTGTGAGCAATCTGGATAAGATTGTCCAGTTTAACACCTTTATGTATTACGGTAGCTCCCATGGTAGCACGGTCGATACAAGCGTTTGCACCGATTTCCACGTTGTCTTCCAGGATAACGATACCGATTTGAGGGATTTTCTCATAACCTTCGGGCGACGGAGCAAAACCGAATCCGTCGGCACCAATTACGGTTCCTGCATGTATTATACAGTTATTGCCTATGCGGCAGTCGTGATAAACAGTAACGTGTGGATAGATAATCGAGTTGTTACCCACCTTGGCGTTGCAGCCAATAGTAGCGTGTGGGTGGATACAAGCTCCGTCACCGATTACGGCTCCTGCCGCAATGCATGCGTACGGACCTACATAAACATCTTCACCTATGTGAGCGTTCTCGTCTATAGAGGCTGTAGGATGTATTCCTTTCAGCTTAGGCTTGCTCATTTCGTATAGTGTCATCAGTTTTGCAAGACTTTCGTAGGCGTTATCTACCTTTATAAGAGTAGTAGTGATTTCTTTTTCCGGTTCGAAGTCTTTATTAACTAATACTATCGAAGCTTTTGTTTCATATATATAATGAGTGTATTTCGGATTAGCCAAGAATGAAATAGAACCAGGTATACCTTCTTCTATTTTGGCGAATGTGTGAACACTTGCATTTTCGTCACCTACAATAACTCCTTGGATATATTCTGCAATTTGCTTAGCTGAGAACTCCATAACCTCTCTAATTTTATCTTTTTTTATTTACTATTTTGTTTTTTTTTCTGTACCAATTCTTATATCAGTATTCTTAATTATGCAAATTACGTATTTTTTTTTTATATATCAGTAGAAAAACGAGAAATATTTCATATTTCTTTCAAAGTAATTCAAAACAAAAGCCGCCCTGTGCAAGGCGGCTTCCATAAAAGTTTATATTTTACAATATATTGTATTACAGTATAGCTTTCAATTGTTCTTCCATTTGCTGCTGAACTTTCTGTGCTTCTTCGGCTGCTCTCTGAGCGAAGTTTTCGGTCTTGTCGGCGTAGATTATGGCGCGGCTTGAGTTTACTATAAGTCCACATTCCTTAGTCATACCGTATTTGCATACTTCTTCCAGTGAACCGCCCTGTGCTCCGATGCCCGGAACCAGCAAGAAATGGTTAGGAGCAATCTTACGGATGTCTTCAAACATGGCTCCTTGAGTAGCGCCTACTACGTACATCATGTTTTCGTCGTTAGCCCACTGCTGAGATTTGCGCAATACCTTTTCGAAGAGGCGTTCGCCTTTGGTGTCGGTAGTCAGCTGGAAGTCGTGCGAACCTTTGTTTGATGTCAAAGCCAACAGAATAACCCATTTGCCTTCGTAAGTAAGGAACGGAGTAACAGAGTCTTCGCCCATGTACGGAGCAACGGTTACAGAGTCGATGTTCAGTTCTTCGAAGAATGTACGAGCGTACATAGCCGAAGTGTTACCTATGTCACCGCGTTTTGCGTCGGCGATGATGAACTGATCAGGATAGTTGGTCTTGATGTACTCTACTGTCTTCTCGAATGCGATCCATCCCTTTACTCCCATGCTTTCATAGAAAGCCAAATTTGGTTTATAAGCGATACAGAACGGAGCTGTAGCGTCGATGATAGCTTTGTTGAACGCAAAGATAGGATCTTCTTCTCTTAACAGATGCTCCGGAATCTTCTTGATGTCAGTGTCAAGACCTACGCAGAGAAATGATTTCTTTCTCTTTATGTTTTCGAATAATTCTTGTTTGTTCATATTGGTATGTTTTTTATTAGTTTTTATTTCTTGAATAAGTAGCCAGAATAGTTCAATATCCACAGACTTTCGTCATTTCCCGTTTGCGATAAGAAGAAGCCGTTTAGCATGAACTTATTTTCTCCCGATTGGCATGGAAGTTCTACTGCGCTTTTCTTTCTGGTAAGGAGATCCAGCTTCTTCAGTATTTCTGTATCGAAGTGTACTGTGTCGTCAATATCGGAATCTTCTATCTCTAAACAGATGTCGATAGAGTTGTTTTTCAGTTCCTCTTCGGTTATCGTTGCTGTTCCGTTCACGTTATAGAATGCCGTATATCCTTCGGAGATGTCTATCTTGCCGTTATCGTCTATATTCCATTGATATGTTCTGTTTTTTACGAATCCGTTGTCGATATTGGTAGTATCGACTTCTATTTCTTCTACAGTGTCTGTATCAAACTGACTGTAGTAATATGAATTGTACACATCGTTTCCGTCTTTCAGTATGTCAGTGTAGCAGTTTTCATTGAACCGACTGCTCAGGTAGATAAGGCGAGAGTTTATCTGTATAGCCTGCTCTTTAGGAAGGCTTGCCAAAAAGTCGATGTAATCATCTTGATTCATTGGCAGCTTTTTATTGCAGTTGGCCTTTATCTCTTTCAATACAGCATTGTGAATACTCTTCTTGGTGTAGTTGGCTACGTTAACCGGCAGTGCCGAGGTTAGCAAGAATAGCAATGCGAACGATATTGGAATCCAGTGGATGCGGCGTGCTTTGTTGATGAACAGCCCGATGCATACCACATAGAACCATCCGTTAAGTATAATAAGGTATAGGCGGTTTATGCTGACACCGTAATCTGAAATGCGTCGTATAATGCCGATGGTCATCAGCAGTAATAGCGGCAGAATCAGTACGGGCAACCACCGTGCCAATAGCTCAACTTTCTTATTCTTTTCTGCCATGCGTGTAGGGTAGAGGCAGAACTCTATGACTATACATATAGCCATAATAGCTATTGTGAGCCACGAAACCCATCCGTTGGGTAGTTGCCAATTCACTAAGATACGTATAGCGTATACATATAGTACAATCAGATAGCCTGCGGTAAGCGGCAGAAATAGATAAGCTATAATTCCGTTAAGGAATTTGTTGGCTTGCACTTCTGTATCATGCTTCTGTGCACCTTGCGGCAGTCGGCCTATAAATAGCATAAGCGATAGCCAGATGCAGCATATAATTCCCAAGTATAGATAACAATCGGATGAGATGTGTATGCCGAACAATACAGGCAGTGAAGACACCAGCAGACTGATGCTACCATACATTACCAAACCTAAAAACAGCGATGCCGCCAATAGATTGAAGCTATGCAAGGCAAAGTTCCAGCTTGCTACATCGTTTTTTTCTTTAAGGAATGAGAGGAAGAACACCGATATTCCTACAGTCAGCACTCCTGCGGTGTGGGCAATAGTGATTTCTGTAATAGAATTATCCAGCGCTCCGTATGCCAGGAACAATGCGTCGGCTATCAGTAAGGCGTGTCCCGCTATCTGAGCCGTCCATTTTAGTGCCTTCCGTTTTATCTCTTCACACCATAAGTGCAGTGTCAGCGATAGCAGTGTTCCTACCGATAAGTAGTAAAGCAGAGCCGCTTGCGGCTGACTCATATGCCATTCCGATACCAAGTAAAACAAAAAAGAGGTAAGTGCAAAAATAAAACATACCGTCACCGGAAAGCGTTTCAGACAATTCTGAAACGCCTCCGATGCGGTATGAAATATTTTATCCAACCAAGGAGTTATCATAATTCGCTTTCTTTTAGTTTCTCTGCGTTTTCGGCTACTATAAGATGGTCTATGCAGTCTTGTATATCACCATCCATAAACGCCGCCAAGTTGTATATGGTATAATTAATGCGGTGGTCGGTTATACGGCCCTGCGGATAATTATAGGTTCTGATCTTTGCCGAACGGTCTCCGGTGCTAACCATTGTTTTACGTTTCGAGGCAATGTCATCAATATACTTCTGGTGCTCTTTGTCGTATATGAAGGTACGTAGGCGCGATAAAGCCCTTTCCTTATTCTTAGGTTGATCTCGCGTTTCGGTACACTCTATCAATATTTCCTCCACTACGCCGGTGTTAGGGTTCTTCCAATTATAGCGAAGTCGCACACCCGATTCCACCTTGTTAACGTTCTGTCCTCCGGCTCCACCACTTCGGAATGTATCCCATTTAATTTCGCCTTCGTTAATTTCCACGTCAAAAGGTTCCGCTTCGGGCAGTACCGCTACCGATGCTGCCGATGTATGCACACGTCCCTGGGTTTCTGTGGCTGGCACTCGCTGTACGCGATGTACTCCCGATTCATACTTCAGTGTACCGTACACTTTGTCTCCGGTTACAGAGCAGATTATTTCTTTGAATCCTCCTGATGCACCTTCGTTGGCACTCGATACCTCCAGCTTCCATCCCTTTGTTTCGCAGTATTTGCTATACATGCGGAATAGGTCGCCTGCAAAGATAGCAGCCTCGTCACCTCCGGTTCCGCCACGTATTTCTAAGATTGCGTTTCGGTCGTCTTGAGGGTCGGCTGGTACAAGCAGCAGTTTTATTTCCTCTTCAAGTTCTGGAATTCTTGCTTCGCAGGCAGCGGCTTCTTTGCGTGCCAACTCCTTCATCTCCGGGTCTGGTTCGTTCATCATCATCTTGGCTTCTTCCAGTCCGTCGATGCACTGTATGTACTGCTTCCGTGCATTCATTATGTCGCCAAGGTCCTTATATTCCTTAGTGAGCTTAACGTAGCGTCTTTGGTCGGCTATTACATTCGGGTCGGTTATGAGCGTAGACACTTCTTCAAAACGTGCTACCAGTCCTTCAAGTTTCTCTAATAATGTATTGTTGTCTGCCATTAATTAAGTCGATGGTTATCAATAAGTGAATTCTCCGAATTCGCTGCGGATGATAAGCTCTTTATGGTCGCTTTCTTCAATGCGTCCTACAATCTGAGCGTCGATGTTGAACGATTTAGAGATTGCGATAACTTCTTCGGCATGTTCCGGTGACAGGTAAACTTCCAGGCGATGACCCATATTGAATACCTTGTACATTTCGTCCCAGTCGGTACCGCTCTGTTCTTTGATTGTGCGGAACAAAGGAGGAACAGGGAAGAGGTTGTCTTTGATAACACGGCAGTTGTCGCCTACAAAGTGCAATACCTTAGTCTGAGCACCGCCAGAGCAGTGTACCATACCGTGAATCTGCGGACGAAGTGCATCGAGCAATTTCTTGACTACCGGAGCGTAAGTACGAGTCGGCGACAATACCAACTTACCTGCGTCTATAGGGCTACCTTCTACTTCGTCTGTCAACTTCAAGCCACCGCTGTAAACCAAGTCAGAAGGAACTGCGTGGTCAAAGCTTTCCGGATATTTTTCTGCCAGATATTTGCTGAATACATCATGACGAGCGCTGGTCAAACCGTTGCTACCCATACCGCCGTTGTATTCCTTTTCGTAAGTAGCCTGTCCGTAAGAAGCCAAACCTACAATCACGTCACCCGGACGGATGTTGGCGTTGTTAATTACGTCGGCACGTTTCATACGGCAAGTCACTGTGCTGTCTACAATGATAGTACGTACCAAGTCGCCAACGTCGGCAGTTTCGCCTCCGGTTGCATAAACTCCCACGCCCATTTCGCGCAGTTCTGCCAGCAACTCATCGGTACCGTTAATGATGGCCGAGATAACTTCTCCCGGAACCAACAGCTTGTTTCGTCCTATAGTAGACGATACAAGTATATTATCTACCGCACCCACACATAGCAGGTCGTCGATGTTCATGATCAAAGCATCTTGTGCGATACCTTTCCAAACAGACAAGTCGCCGGTTTCTTTCCAATATAAATAAGCTAAAGACGATTTAGTTCCGGCGCCGTCGGCGTGCATAATGTTGCAATACTCCGGATCTCCTCCCAAGATATCGGGGATGATTTTACAGAACGCTTGCGGAAAAATACCCTTGTCAATGTTCTTAATGGCGTTATGTACATCTTCTTTCGAAGCCGATACGCCACGCTGCATGTATCGTTGGTTACTCATGATGTATATATTTTAAACAATGATGCGCAAAATTACAGTTTATTTTGCACTTATACATTATATTATCGTCAAAAAATGGTTATTCCTTCGTCCGTCAGAACGGAGATACCAATTGTACGGCTTCACTTTCGTTACCGCATCGGTCTACGGCGGTTATTGCCCAATACATTTTTTCTTGCCAAGGCGATGCAGGGCAGAATGTGTATTCTGTTCCGTCAATGCGAGTCTCTATTATGTTTTCGGCCATGTTGGTATTTACCGGATAGGTGTTCGATGCGTAGATGCGGTAGTACACTCCGCCTTTCGGCGTATTGTCGGTCGATGCTTTCCAACTTATTTTTACTCCTTTGTCTAAGATGTTCAGTCGAGTATCGGTAGGCATTGTTGGCGCTATGCTGTCTGCCCACGTCATAGGCGGTACCACTGCCGGCGTAGCATAGAAGTGTTCTTGCAGTTCGTCCAGCAGTCCTTTGGTATTATCCATTACAAATCGGTTCCTGAAGTAAGCTTCTCCGTCGGCTTTTATGTTACGCAGAAAATAAATCTGCCTGGCTATCTCGTCCAGTTTCCAGTCTTGCTCTTTGGGGTGAAGGAAATAAATCCCTAATCCAGGAACAATCCATCTGCCCGATTTGTTCTCTTGCCAGTCGAGCGCGAAAGGGTAGAAGTTGTTCCCCTGAAAATACATCATAGGGAATAAGGCGTCGTGCATGCCGCTCTTCAGCCATAGTTGCGCATCCTGGTACACCTCTTTATAAGCGTTCCATCCAGATGAAGAGTATCTTCCGGTATCATTATATTTCCCGATAGGCGAACTGCTCACCTTTACCCACGGCTTAAGTTGTTTCACCTCTGTATATAAGCGGCGCACTATGCGTGTCATATTCTCTCTGCGCCATTGGCTCAGGTCTTTCTTCTTTCCGTACTTTCTGTATGACGCATGGTCGGGGAAATCTTTAGCTCTTTCCGGATAGCGAATATAGTCGAAATGTATTCCGTCCACATCGTAGCGTGATACCACTTCGTTTACTAATTTAGCCAGATAGCTGTCCGTCTTCGGGTTCCCGGGGTCAAGATACCAACTGTCTTTATAATGTATGCAGATAGACGGTTGCTTTTTTACTACCGAATTCTTTTCTAGCAACTTCACCTGTCGGTTGTTGCCTATTGGTATTGCCACCATCCACGCATGTAGCTCCATGCCGCGCTTATGGCATTCGTCTATGGCGAATTGCAGAGGGTCATATCCTGGCGAGCGTCCTTCTTTCCCTGCCAATGATTCAGTGAAAGTCTCTATAGCCGATGGATAGATTACGTCGCCTCGCACACGAGTCTGCAGTAGCACCGTGTTAAAATTGGCCGCTTTCAGTCGGTCAAGTATATCGCACAGTTCTTTCTTCTGCGCTTCTATGCCGCTCTTTGATGTAGCTTTCCGTGTGGGCCAGTCCAGTCCTCCCAATGTAGTTATCCACGATGCCCGTATTTCGTACTTTGGCGCTTGCTGTCCGTAGGCGGCAAGTAGCGGACATAATATAATGATGAGTAATGATATTAATTTTCGCATCGTAGTTTCGGGTTTTATTTTGCAGGGCAAAAATAGATAAAAAACCGGATAAAGGGGAACTGTAACGGTGTAAATGGAGGTGTGCTATGGCTAAAAAAACAGAAGCGACGTGCGTAAACCGTCCGATAAAGTCTGATATGTACCAAAAGACTGTCCAAGAGGCGAATTATATACGATTTAAGACTTTAATTGTACGTATAAAGAGTTTTAAGCGCGTCTTAAATGCTAATATTGCACTCGGAAATAAATCCAGAGGCATACTGAAAGACATTTCAACAAGAAAAACTACAAGATTGAAAGTGTATGTCGCTATTAAAGTAGACAAAAGGTACCGGTTGGTAATCCGGGTAAATTATATAAGAGAGAGTTGATAATTGGGCAGTCGGCATACCGTTGATGGTACGTCGGCTGCGGTTTTTTTAAGACTAACCTAATACATCTAAAATATGAACAGTAAAGTTACTTCCACACTTATGTGTGCTATGACGGGAGCCGTCGCTTTGGGTGCATTGTCGTCTTGTAAGACGAAGAAAGGTGATGAAGCGCCTAAGAAGCCCATGAATATCGTATATATAATGTGCGATGACCATTCGTATCAAACCATCAGCGCATACGACCAGCGATTCATTGAGACTCCTAATATCGACCGTATCGCCAATGAAGGCGCTCGTTTTACGAATAGTTTTGTGGCTAATTCACTCAGCGGACCAAGCCGTGCCTGTATGCTGACAGGTAAGCACAGTCACGCCAACGGCTTTACCGATAATACTACTACTTTCGATGGCAATCAGCAGACATTCCCTAAGCTGCTTCGTGCTAATGGCTACCAAACAGCCATGATAGGTAAGTGGCATTTGGTTTCAGAACCTACAGGATTCGATTATTGGGATATCCTGATAGGACAGGGCCTCTATTATAATCCTACATTCATTAAGAATGGCGAAAAGATAAAGCGCGAAGGTTACGCCACCAACATCGTTACAGATTTGGCTATAGAATGGATGGATAGCATTCGCGATAAGGAGAAACCCTTCTGTCTGTTTATTCACCACAAGGCTCCGCACCGTACTTGGATGCCCGATACTTGCGACCTCGACTTGTATAACGATGTTACTTATCCTCTTCCGGAGAACTTCTATGATAAGTACGAAGGACGAATCCCGGCTTCTAAGCAAGAGATGAGTATCATTAAAGATATGGATTTGGTGTACGATTTGAAGTTGGCAGATAAGGAAAACCAGATTCATTCGTCTAAGGAGCTTGAACCTATAGGACGCAGTATGTATAATGCCCTTAACCCTGCACAGAAAGCTGCTTGGGATAAGCATTATGATCCTATCATCGCTAAGTTCAAGAAAGATAAGCTTACCGGTAAGGCGTTGGCAGAATGGAAGTATCAGCAGTATATGCATGATTATTTGCGTGTAATTCACTCGGTAGACCGTAACGTAGGTAGAGTACTTAAATACCTCGAAGAGAATAATCTGCTTGATAATACCATGATAGTCTATACTTCCGATCAAGGCTTCTACATGGGCGAACACGGATGGTTTGATAAGCGTTTTATGTACGAAGAGTCATTCCGCACACCGTTGTTGGTTCGTTTGCCGGGAGGTAAGAAAGGCGATATCGACGAGATGGTGCAGAACATCGACTACGGACCAACTATCCTCGATTTAGCTGGTGTAGAAGTTCCTAAGGATATGCACGGAGTATCATTCTTGCCGTTGCTTAAAGGCGAACATCCAGCCGACTGGCGTAAATCGCTCTACTATCATTTCTATGAGTATCCTGCCGAACATGCAGTACGCCGTCATTACGGAGTGCGTACAGACCGTTATAAACTAATTCATTTCTATAATGATATAGATTGCTGGGAACTGTACGACCTGCAAGAAGACCCTGCCGAGATGCATAACATCTTCGGTAAGCCGGGTACCGAAGAAATCACCAAGGACCTGAAAAAAGAAATGTTGCGTTTGCAAGAGCAATACGATGACCCGATACGTAACGTATATAAAGACTAATATAGTTTATTTATTATTCTTTCTGAATACCGTAGGCGTAACCCCTACGGTATTCTTAAATAACGTACTGAAGTTACGCGGGTGCTTAAAGCCCGTTCTTTCTGAAATCTCTATTACAGACAACGAAGTCTGCACAAGTAACTTGCAGGCACAATCTATTCTGCACTTCTGTATATAAGTATTCAAGCTGATATCCATAGTATCCTTCAGCTTGTTGTAAAGCGTGCTTCGGCTCATGCCCATTTCCGCGGCTATGAAGTTAGCGTCCATATCCACATCGTTCAGGTGCTCGTTTATTATGCGCGTTACGCTTAATAAGAACTGCTCGTTCTTCTCTTGCGCATTACTCTTGCTTGGTGTTATCTGCAGCACTGCCGGTGCATAGCGGTTCTTTATGAGATTATGATTCAACATGATATTCTGTAGTTTGATCAACAGCAAGTTCATGTCGAACGGTTTGGTGGTAAACGCCTCCGCTCCGGCATTATACGCCTGCTCAGCGTTATAGTCGTCTACGCACGATGTTATCAATACTATAGGCAGATGACTCAGTTCCGGCTTCTCCTTTATATATTTACACAGCTCCAGTCCGTTCATGCGCGGCAACTTTATCTCGCTTATAATAAGCTGCGGCACGTGCGTGGTGAGTAGAGGTATTACCTCCATGCCGTCGTGCGCTTCGTATACGTTGTCGAACAGTACTTGCAGGTTCTCTGCCATGTACAGACAGAAATCAGGATCGCTATCTACCAGTAACACAGAGTTGAACCTATGCTCTATGGTGGGCAGATGCGTGTTGGTTTCGTTGCCTCCGGTAATGTCGAGTGATTCATTTATATACGCTTGCGGCACCGACGCTATACTTTCCGCTTTTTGGTTGTATGGAAGCGTAAAGAAGAAAGTAGCTCCCGGACCTTCATTATTATTGTACGCCCCTATGCGTCCTCCTTGCAGATAAATCAGCTGCTTGGCGTACGAGAGTCCTATTCCTGCTCCCTGATTCTGGTATCTTCCCTGGTAGAATCGGGTGAACAAGTTCGATATGTCATTTTCATCCAGACCTACGCCTTCATCTTTTATGGCGATGCGTAGAAACTTTTCGTCTTCTGTTTTCTCTATCTCAGTGGTTACAGTTACAGTAGTATTTTCTGGGCTGAACTTATAGGCGTTGCTCAGTAAGTTGTGAATGATAATCTCGCATTGTATCTGGTCGAAAAGTAACTCATCCACGTCGGGCGACGGGATGAACTGCAGTGTGATGCCTCGCAGTGAGAATTCATCTCTGAAACTGTCGAGTACGTCTTTCAGCCATTCGTTGGGGTGTGCGGTCGATAGATGGAGAATATTTTTCCCCATTTCCATCTTTCGCAGATTAAGTATCATGTTTACGATGGTCTTCATCTTACGTGCCTGCTGAAAAGCCTTATACACGTTTTCTCGGGTGCCCTGAGGTAATAATTTACTGTCCGCCAGTTGCTTTAGAGGCGTATATATAAGCGTTAGCGGCGTGCGTAGCTCGTGGTTAATGTTGATAAGCGCGCGTACCTTGTCTTTATAAATCTGACGCTCTTTTTCTTGAAGGTTACGCTTTATGTAGTAGCTATGTAGCTTGAAACAAACTACTATTACCGCTATTGTAAATAGCAGGCACAGCGTGGTAAACCACCCTTGTCTCCACCATGGCGGGCTTACTTCTAACTTCAGCAGTATCTGTTCTTCGCACCACGTGCCGTTTGGCAGCGTGCACTGTGCGGTAAGCATATGCTTTCCCGGTGCAAGTGAGTATACGGTAAAATGCGGGTGTGCCGTCTCGGTAACGTTGTTCTCTACTCCGTTTATGAAAAAACGGTACATTCTGGGCTGCATTATATTATCGCCCTGCAGCAGTGGGTGTATCTGTATCGGAGCGAATTGATAAGGCAACTTAATTACATCTCCCGGCTCGGAGTACGATATCTGCTCACCTTGGTGCAACTCTATTATCGGGAAGCTTACGTGCGCTATCTTTTTGGTATGTACCTGTGCGGCGTTTATGCGTACCAGTCCGCCTGTGCCGCCCATGTACACATTCCCGTTGCCGCTCAATAACGTAGGCTTCGCCAGAAAGTCGTTGGGCATTACTCCGTCCATCTCCGTATATAGCATAAAGTGCTTCAATTGTGGGTTGTATGCGTAGATGCCGCTCATTGAACCCATCCATACGGTGCCGTCGTTGCCTACTATAATAGATGTTATGATGTCATTCTTGTCTGGCAGGAGTATATATTCCATATATCCCTTATTAAGGTCGTGGCACTCCATTCCTTCGGTTGTAGATACCCATAGTTTGCCGTCCTTACTCACCTCTGCCGCCAGCATCTGTTTGGCCTCCATGTGTATAATGCTCTTGAACTCATCTGTTTTAGGGTTGTGCATGAATATATTTTCGCGGTCAAATAGCACGTCATATCCGTTGTATGTTCCTATCGGAGTCCAAGAAGATCTTGTTTCGAAATCGGGTTGTAGGTGCGTAAGTCGTCGGCTTGCGGGCGAGTATCTGTATGTTACCTTTCCCGACATTTCTATATCTCCGTTTTGTGTGGTCCACAGATTAACGGGTACTCCTAAGTCTTTCATTTCTTGTTCGGCTGTAGGGTTTGGCAGAACGAAAGGGGTTAGCGCCCCGCTCTTCTTGTTGAACCGGAAGAGTCCTTTCTGATAGCAAGATACCAGCAGCTCTTGTTCCGATAGCGGACAAATTGAAACTATCTTTTCATTGAATGTGGCTGGGTAGTGTGTAAATTTCTGTGTTTTCTGGTCGTAGCTGTTTACTCCTCCTCCGTCTGTACCTATCCAGATACGTCCGTCGGTGTCTTCCCACAGACAAAGCGTACACTTGGCAGATAGTCCGGCAGTCTTTCTCCAGGCGGCTTTCATGTAAGTGGTCATGAATCCGCTTTCTACGTTAAGCACTCCTTCGTGAACTGTTCCTACCCAGATGTTTTCATTGCTTGGACAAAGGCACGCTATCGAGCTTGCCGGAAATTGGTCCGACAGGCGATTAGAAAATACCTGCATACGGTTAGTTTCTGGCCATATAACCTGTAAACCTCCTCCGTCCGAAGCAAACCATATAGTATTATCCCATTCAGCCATCTGTATTACGGCGTCATTGTACATAGCCGAGTTCTTAGAGTTGTATTCATGTAGCAGACGGTAGTTCTGGTCGAAACATTTCACTCCCTTTCCGTAGTGCGACAACCAGAGTCGTCCTTGCGAGTCGCGCAGCATGCAGAATGCTTTTTCGTCTTCGGGTAGTGGCGACTTAATCACCTTGCCTTGCTTTAAGTCTACCAGCTGTATCTTTTGGGCGTTATCGGTAATTAGTATAGAGTCTTTCCCTATTACTATGGCTGCCGTAAGTTGGCAGTGCGGCATTACTATGTGGTTTACCTCTTTCAGTCTTTTGCTGTCGTAAACCAGAAGCGTATCATTGGCCGATATCAGCAGGCGGTCGTTATACGGAAGTACGAACCGTGTTTTCAGAGGCTTGCCGTTTCTGTTCATTACTTTAAGCGAGTCCTCTCTCATATCGTAGTGGCATAGTCCTTCGGTAGTGCATATCCAGATTCGGTTTTGCTGGTCGGCCGATTGAAAAAAGACATATTGTCGGTCGTTGCTCATCGGGGCGGGGAAGTGGTATCTCCTTATTCTCTCTCCGTTGTAGCGGAACAGTCCGGTTGGAGTGCCTATCCATAATGAGCCATAGCTGTCTTTATGTAGAGATGTTATAGATGCGGGTATTCCATCTTCTATCGATAACTGCTTGTATTGATAATACGGATGGTTGTCTATGGCCTGTTCCGATGAGTTGTCGGCCGAGGCGCATACTGGTATTACCGTGCAGATTAGGATTAGAAGTATTATTACACACATGGTTGTTATGACTTTGAGTAGACAAATTTAATTGAAATTATCCGTATCAGCTTACTTATTGCTGGAAATTATTGATGCTGCGCTATAATAATAAATGCGTAGGTTAGCGTTTTTCGTGCTTTTGAAAGATGTTTTATTAGGTGCTAATGCCTATGAAAACAGTGATTCATAGACCAAATTTTATTTTATGTCGATGTATGGCGGTTTGTCGTTTTGTGTTCATGGTTCTATATTGTGTATCAGATGATTACATTGTTTTTATGTCCGATTAGAACAATTACGCACAATGCAAAATGTCCGATTAGAACATATTTCTGTCCGATTAGCACAAGAGGCGAATTAAGTATATGGGTAATTTTGAGACAACAAGAAAACCTAATTGCTATGATGAAAACAGATAATAACATAAGGCATGACGGACAGCGACGCAAGACCGGTGATGCTCAGCAGTTTCTTGAAGACCGCACTGAGCTACTCGATACAATCCGCGAGATGATTAATGTAGAGATGGATAGGCGTGGCGCTTGTATTAGGGGCAGAACGATGTACGGCAAGCCGCCCCCCGAGCCTAAGCCACGTAAGCTATCGTTCTTACAGTGGATAAAGAGTTTGTTTTAACACGCCCGATTACAATATAATATAAACATAAAATTTATAAACTATGAAAACAAGACGAACCAAACCGCTCATTTCGCTATTCAGTGGCAGATGGGCACGGATAGTGCTAGGCGTATTGTTTACAGCGTTTGCCGTGATAGGTGCTGAGGCGCAGACGGCGGGCGAGGGCATAGCTGATCCGCCGCGCGATACCAACCAGGAGCTGCGCACACGCACTTGGAGCATTTATGCTCAGGGCGGATTGTCGTGGGCTAACGGTGTGTGGTATCAGAATTTCGATGCCAAGAATAGTTACAGGCAGTCGCCAGCAGTAGGCGGTGGCATAGACTTTACCATCCGTCCGTGGGTACGCGTTGGTGCCGACTATATCTGGTCGCGCTATCGCCGTGAACAGCGTTTCTCCGAACTCGATACCAAGTCTGCATTGTCTAAGACCTACGGCAACTATGTAGTCAATACTCACAACGTAAAGCTGGGCGCCCAGTTCAACTTCATGGAGTTCTGGCCCGCGCGTAAGGCTCAGTGGTTTAACGTATGGTTAGGTACAGGGCTTGGCGGCACATTCGCCCGTGGCAACGAGTACGGCATTTGGATAGGAACAACCAAGACCGAGAACGGCACCACGACTCCCATCTTTGGCGATGTAAATGTCAGCAACGACGCTACGGTAACCATAACCGGAAACGTGGCAACCGCCAACCGTGACGAAGATTTCGATCGTCTCTTTATCCCTGCTACCCTTCACATAGAAGCCGATGTAAGTCGCCGCTTCACGGTAGGCTTAAAGGGCGAGTTCGACTGGCTTCTCAACCGAAAGGAAGTTGCCCCCAAGCATCTTATCTACGCCATGGCTACCGTTCGCTACAACTTTGTAAAGAGCGGTGCACGTAAACAGCGCGAGTTTTACGGTGGCGAGCTTTCGTCGCTCAACGACCGTGTGAACAACCTTCGCCAGCAGGCTGATGCCGAAAAGGCACGCGCCGACCGCGAGGCAGCCCTCCGTCAGAGAGCCGAGCAAGACAACAACGAACTGCAGCGCCAGCTTACCGACTGCGAGAAGAGCAAGAAGAATGTCGAGCCAGTTACGCACTACGTACAGTTCGCTCATAACAGCTCTTACATGAGTCGCGAAGAAACAGACCGTCTTCGTTCGTTCGCCCAGAGCGTAAAGGGCCAGAAGCTCTCCATCCTGGCCGAGGCAAGCACTCCGGGTACTGTAGAGTATAACCAGGCCATCTCTGAACGCCGCCTTAAACGAGTGGTAAAACTGCTCCTTAAAGAAGGATTCGCTCCCGAAGACCTTCATCCGCAGACTGCCATCGGTGCACAGAACGGCAAGAAGACAGCCGAAGGAAGAAGAGTTACTATAACAGTAAGATAAACCATATATTTATACGACTATGAGAACTTTTAAATCAATTTTGTTAGCCGGTGCCATGCTGCTGGCGACATCAGCGTTTTTCAGCTCTTGTCAGGAAGAAGGTTCCCTGATTAAATACAAGACTGAAGTGCAAGTAATAAACGACTTCAACGAAGTTGTTAATTCTATCAACAATGGCAAGCTTAAGAACGAGCAAGCTATAAATGAGCTTGTTACTGCCATTGATAATATTAAGGGCGACCAGAAAGCCAAGCTTCAGGCCATTGTGGATGTTCTTAATAATGTAAATAACACTTTCGATACCAAGCTTAATGTTATTGCTGCTGCAATGAAATCTTTGAGCACCGAGCTGCCTACCAAGATTGACGCTCTCGCCAAGGCTGTCGAAAATATGCCTAAGTACGAAGAGATGCTGGAAGCTATCAAAACGGCTCTTGTCAATATCAATCCTAACGAACAGCTAAAGCTTCTTGAGGGAGTTCTCGACAAATACTTCAGCGATGAACTTAAATATCCTGATGATCCTTTATCTTTTAAAGGAAAAATGTATTACTGCATAGCCGAAATAGAGGATACATTGCGTTATATGACGTATAAAGACGATAAGTTTAAGGCTATTCGAAAAGCTATCGAAAAACTTGCTGGCGAAAATGCCAAGCTGGATGGCATATTGGATAATATGAAAAAGATAGTAGAGGCAATAAAGGACGGCAACACTGACGAAAAGGAAGGTTGGGCTGAGATAGCCAAGCAGCTTGAACTGCTTAAGGCGGCTGCAGGCATTGGTGGCGGCACTACTACCGACAAAGTAGGATATGTTGACCTCGGTTTGCCGAGCGGCAACTTGTGGGCAGAGTGCAACCTCGGTGCATCTTCTCCAGAAGCGTATGGCGATTATTACGCTTGGGGCGAAGTGAAGCCTAAGCAAGAATACACCAAATCCAACCATAAGTGGTATAAGGAGGGAGCTCCCAGCCAGGGATTCACCAAGTATAACAATGAAGACGGCAAGCTGACGCTTGAAGACGAAGACGATGCCGTAATACAGAAGTTAGAAAACGGTTGGCGCACGCCTACCTTGGCTGATTTCAGAGAATTGACCAATCAGAAATTAACCACAATCAAGAAAACAACGCTTAACGGTGTTGCGGGCTATCAGATAACGAGCAAGAAGAACGGAAAGTCTATCTTTATCCCTTGCGCCGGCTTTAAGAATAGTGAAAAGCCACAAACCAGAGCAATCTCTGATGACGAATCAGTAGCTGTATGCATGACGAACCTTCGTCGTATAGACAACATGGTATATAATGCTTGGACCTTTGCTTTCCAGGATGACCGCATTGGCCGTTATGGCAAACGTCGTCCTGACGGAATATCAATTCGTCCGGTTAAGGGGCCTGGCGTGCCGGTTCCTAACAATTGCGTTGACCTTGGATTGGCAAGCGGACTGCTGTGGGCTAAGTGCAATATGGGTACAACCGATCCTACACAACTTGGCGATTACTATGCCTGGGGAGAGACTTCCACCAAGAAGAAATATAGTGCGGAAACTTACAAGCATTATAAATGGGCTGACTATAAATTAAAGAGAATAAAAAAGTATAATGCGGAAGACGGCAAAACGGTGATTGATCCCGACGACGATGCTGCAAGAGTTAATTTAGGTGTAGGCTATCGCATTCCTACACAAGAAGACTGGAAAGAGCTGCTTGACGAGTGTAATTGGCAAGCCGTTACTATCACACTTCCAGAGATAATGAATCCGTCGCAGACGAAAACCATTGCACGATGGAAAGTGACAGGACCAAGCGGAAACTCTATCATTCTACCGATGACCGGTGGTTTCGAATTTGCTGGAGGGTATAGTCATAATGACAAGAACAACACCTACTATACTACAGCTAATTTATCTCCGGCTGAGAAATTGCCAGATGACGATAAATACCGAGAGGCAGTAGCGCTGACATGGTCTTTCTTTGCTGAATCAGACGGAAGTGTCAAGTATCCATGGTTTGCATCTACGCGCCGTGTATTTGGTATCGTGGTACGACCGGTATTCGACCTCTACTCAAATAAATAAGTGTCTGAAAAAAAAGATAACGTTTTTAAAAAGGAATTAAGTATGAACACAATACGAACCAACAAGCTCATTACGCTATCAGGTGGCAGATGGGCAAGAATAGGGTTCAGCGTATTGCTTACATCGCTCTTCACGGTAGGCGCTAAGGCGCAGACCGTGGGCGAGGGCATAGCTGATCCGCCGCGCGATACCAACCAGGAGCTGCGCACACGCACTTGGAGCATTTATGCTCAGGGCGGATTGTCGTGGGCTAACGGTGTGTGGTATCAGAATTTCGATGCCAAGAATAGTTACAGGCAGTCGCCAGCAGTAGGCGGTGGCATAGACTTTACCATCCGTCCGTGGGTACGCGTTGGTGCCGACTATATCTGGTCGCGCTATCGCCGTGAACAGCGTTTCTCCGAACTCGATACCAAGTCTGCATTGTCTAAGACCTACGGCAACTATGTAGTCAATACTCACAACGTAAAGCTGGGCGCCCAGTTCAACTTCATGGAGTTCTGGCCCGCGCGTAAGGCTCAGTGGTTTAACGTATGGTTAGGTACAGGGCTTGGCGGCACATTCGCCCGTGGCAACGAGTACGGCATTTGGATAGGAACAACCAAGACCGAGAACGGCACCACGACTCCCATCTTTGGCGATGTAAATGTCAGCAACGACGCTACGGTAACCATAACCGGAAACGTGGCAACCGCCAACCGTGACGAAGATTTCGATCGTCTCTTTATCCCTGCTACCCTTCACATAGAAGCCGATGTAAGTCGCCGCTTCACGGTAGGCTTAAAGGGCGAGTTCGACTGGCTTCTCAACCGAAAGGAAGTTGCCCCCAAGCATCTTATCTACGCCATGGCTACCGTTCGCTACAACTTTGTAAAGAGCGGTGCACGTAAACAGCGCGAGTTTTACGGTGGCGAGCTTTCGTCGCTCAACGACCGTGTGAACAACCTTCGCCAGCAGGCTGATGCCGAAAAGGCACGCGCCGACCGCGAGGCAGCCCTCCGTCAGAGAGCCGAGCAAGACAACAACGAACTGCAGCGCCAGCTTACCGACTGCGAGAAGAGCAAGAAGAATGTCGAGCCAGTTACGCACTACGTACAGTTCGCTCATAACAGCTCTTACATGAGTCGCGAAGAAACAGACCGTCTTCGTTCGTTCGCCCAGAGCGTAAAGGGCCAGAAGCTCTCCATCCTGGCCGAGGCAAGCACTCCGGGTACTGTAGAGTATAACCAGGCCATCTCTGAACGCCGCCTTAAACGAGTGGTAAAACTGCTCCTTAAAGAAGGATTCGCTCCCGAAGACCTTCATCCGCAGACTGCCATCGGTGCACAGAACGGCAAGAAGACAGCCGAAGGAAGAAGAGTTACTATAACAGTAAAACAGTAAATAAGTCGAAGAATATGAAAAATAAAAAATATACGACTATGAGAACATTCAAATCAATTTTGTTGGCAGGTACTATGCTGCTTGCTACACCGGCGTTCTTTAGTTCATGTCAGGAGAACGCTCCAGAATTAGACTATGAGATGAAAGTCACCGTGGTCAACGACTTCACCAAGGTGGTAGAAGCCATTAATCAGAGTAACATAAGCAACGAGCAGGCCATTAAGAAAATCACTGCTGCCATCGATAATATGAAGGGCGACCAGACCGATAAACTTCAGGCTATTGTTGCTGCCCTTACCAGTGTAAACAACACCCTCGAAACCCAACTTAATGTTCTTGCGGCTGCTATGCAGTCAATGAACCTTGAATTGCCGGCTAAGGTGGAGCTTATCTCTACGGCTGTCAAGAATAGACCTGATTACAATGATAAGCTTGAAGCTGTAAAAACAGCCTTTGAGAACATTAACCCCAATTCGCAGCTCGAAACTTTAAATGCCCTTCTTGATAAATATGGCCAAAACTTCACAGATAAACTCTCTGCTATCTCAGGATGGTTCATGGAAATTGGGAACGGAAATGGCAGTTTGGATCAAATAAGAAAAGCTATCGAGTCTTTAGGTGGCTACGGCGGCAAGCTTGACGCTATCAATACACAGATGACAGCCCTGTTGCAGGCTCTTGAGAGCGGCAATATAAGCGATAAGGAAGCCATGGCAGAGGTAGCCAAGAAGATTAAGGAACTGGAGCTGAATGCTGGCGTAGGTGTACCTAAGGAAACCATGGAGTATGTAGACCTCGGCTTGCCAAGCGGTATAAAGTGGGCAAAATGCGACCTTGGCGCATCCAGTCCTGAAAAGTATGGCGACGGATACGGTTGGGGCGAGACCTGGACAAAGACCTCTTGGGAATATTATTATTACTTCACTGACATAGTAAAGGGACAATTCACGAAGTACGATAGCCGTGACAAGAGATATTTCCTTGAGAAGGAAGATGATGTAGCCTATCTGCGACTTGGAGAAGGATGGAGATACCCGACATGGAACGAAGTGCAGGAATTGTACGATAACTGTACGGTTACGGAGTCTACACTCAACGGATGGCCGGGCGTGATGTTCGTATCTAAGAATAACAACAACTACATCTTCTTCGGATACTGGAAGAAAAGTTCAAGTGGAAGTCTCCGTTGGTCAAGTGCTTTGGTACCAAGCGATCCGTCACTTGCTAAGTGTATGTATATTATAAAGGAAGGAGATAGAATCGTTTTAAAGCAAGATAATGTAGGAAGAGATGAAGGTCTTTTACCAGTTCGTCCGGTTTACGTAAAAAGAGCAGCAAAGCAGTAACCATATCAACTCCTCTTCCTCACGTAGGGAGAGGGGCGGTATATACGTCACACCATAGTGGTTATGGTGTTCCCAGCTATTAGGTTTGTTAAACAATGGGTAGCAGAGGTCTTCAGCCTCTGCTACTTTTTTTATGCCATTACAAGATGAAGCTGCGCCTTATTTCAGAAGGTATTCTTGGCGGGGTGAAATGCATTGCGATGGTTCAAACAAAGCATTGCGGTGGTTCAGGCAAAACATTGCGGTGAAAAAATAAAAGAATACGATTGGTTAGTCTGCAATATGCGAATTGCAGTATTGCAATATGCGAACCGTTTTTTACGTTTCGCATTCTTTTTGTCGATACGTTATAGCGTGGTTTCTTGCGTTGGCTGTTTTATTTATGATAGCAAAAAAACTACGGATCTAATCCGGATAAATTTGAGTTTTTGCGTTATATATATAGGGCGCATCAATTGCAACGTTCTGGGAATATATTTCAAGTATTCATTTAAATCCGTATATTTGCAAAAATGGTGCGACAAGAAGTCGTACAAGTAATTGTTCAGCATGATGTCTGAACCTGTTGTTCCGTCAACTGTAGCCTAAAGAGGCGTGCTTTACGAGTAATTATTTGGTGCGAAGCCCTCTTGACAATATGGTTCTATGCAGAAATATCCAATGCATAGGCTGTTAGGCTGACCGATATGAGTAACGTATGTGAACCGCTGCACCATCGTAACAAATGAATAGCTTACGGATATTTACAAGCTATAGCCAAAAGGCATGCAGTCAGGATGGCTCTCTCGTTTTTAGAGCCACACGGATGTAGTACTGCCGGTGGATGGGCGGACTCTAAGTCGGTCGTCAGTTACTTGTACGGAACTTGGTAAGCCCGTATTTCTCCTGCTTTATATACAGCAGGTAAGCCAATCGCAAGAGAAGCCGAATGAGGTGCGGGTAAAGGATTGCGGAGAAAGCGAACGCTTCCGTGTAATGCGGAGGATAGAGGTTTTAATGTCACCTCATGCGAAAGCAGGCAGACTTCCGCAGGGTAATTCTTTGTGAAACGATTGTAGAACTTTAACGAAATGAAGAAACAGCAAAGGAGCGAGGCGAAAGCCGAGTGTGCATCTTCAGCCAAGGATAACACTGCATGGAAAGACATTGACTTTCATAAGTGTGAATGCAAGGTTAGAAAGCTGCAAATCAGAATAGCAAAGGCTCATACAGGGAAGAGGTACAACAAGATGAAAGCCTTGCAGCACCTTCTTGTCACTTCATTCGAAGCCAAGGCATTGGCGGTAAGAAAAGTGACCTCCAATAAAGGCAAGCGCACGGCAGGGGTTGACCACATAAAGTGGGACACCGATGCTAAGAAAATAGAAGCTATACGTTCTTTGACACGGAGAGGATATAAAGCCCTCCCATTGAAAAGGGTCAACATACCTAAGGCAAACGGCAAGACAAGACCGTTGGGAATACCGACCATGAAAGATAGAGCCATGCAGGCACTGTATCTTATGGCATTGGAACCCATAACGGAAAGTAAAGCGGATGCAAACTCTTACGGATTCAGAAAGTTCAGAAGTACGGCAGATGCGATAGACGCACTCCACAGATGGCTGAGCAAGAGTTATTCTCCCGAATGGATATTGGAGGGAGACATAAAAGGATGCTTCGACCATATCAGCCATGAATGGCTTCTCGATAACGTACGAATCGACAGGCATATATTAAGGAAATGGCTGAAAAGTGGAGTTGTATTCAACAAGTTGCTTCAACCGACACTTGAAGGGACACCGCAGGGTGGTATCATATCACCGACACTTGCAAATGCAACTCTTGACGGCATGGAAAGAATGCTCAAAGAGAAGTACAAGGCAAATTATGTCAATGGAAAACTGTACTACCCCAAAGTCAATCTCGTAAGATATGCGGACGACTTCATTGTCACAGCCGATAAAAGGGAAACATTACTTGAAATAAAGGAAATGTTGACAGCCTTTTTAAAGGAAAGAGGACTTACACTATCAGAGGAGAAGACACTGATAACACATATCAGTGACGGATTTGACTTCTTAGGCTTTAATGTACGGAAGTACAACGGAACATTATTAATAAAGCCGTCAAAGAAAAGTCAGAAACGTTTCACTGACAAGTTGCATGAGGTTGTGCTGACCAAAGGAAAGGCACTATCCCAGCAGGAACTGATAGAGAAAATCAATCCTATAATAAGGGGATGGGGTAACTATTACAGCCATGTGGTATCAAAGGAGGTGTTCTGCCGATGTGACCATATCTTAATAAATCAACTTAAAAGATGGTCATATCGCAGACATACCAACAAGCCAAGGAAATGGATAAGGAATAAGTATTTTATCCGCAAAGGTTGCAGAAACTGGATTTTCGGTTTTGAATATGTATGTGGAGGAATAGAGGAGAAGTTCACAGTACAACAACTGACAGAGATTCCAATCAAACGACACATAAAGATAAAATGTGAAGCTAATCCGTTTGACCCATTATGGGACGATTACTTCGAAAAACGGAAACTCAAAAGTTCCCGTCTGCGTGCGTGAAGAAAACTTTATCGGAAACAAGTCATCGCAAGATGATTATGAGCCGATTTAATTTTATGAGAATTAAATTTAGAATTATCGGAGCTGTATGCGGTGAAAGTCGCATGTACAGTTCTTAATGGGGAAAGCGGCAGCAATGCCGCCGACCTACATAACAAAAAAGAATTTGGAAAATGGCTGATGGATATTGCCAAGTATTTAACGACTGCGGTATTGTTATCTTCTGTATTTAATGATATTAAAGAATCTTGGGTTATTTACTTGGTTGTATCTGTTGCTATAGTATTAACGTTGCTTACAGGTTTGCTACTTGTTAAGGACAAAAAAGAATAGAAGGAGGTTTGATCATGGGAGCAATCATTATGTCTGTACTCGTTTCGGTAATAGCTGTTGTAGGGTTTATCTACTTCACTTACCAAGATAAGAAAGAAGCGTTGAAGGGAAAGAAACAATAATTGATAGAATTATAGGAACATAGGTAAAACTGCAAGCATATGAATAATATTTCAAGAACGAAAATAATTAGTGGTATGGCTGCTGTTATGCTAATACTTATTATAACAATAGGTTGTTTCTCAATACCTATAGGTATAAGTGTATGTTCTATTATTGGTACAATATATGGTTGTAAATGTAAAGATAAATATTTTCTGAAATGGTCATTGATAGCTTTAGCTATCGGTATGGCTTCAATTATTTACACCCTTATATTGATAAAATCAATGTAATTTTATTTAATGAGGGAGAAATAGCGATAACCGACGTGTGCTTTGTTCTAAGCTTACCATTGCGTGACATGTACCTGAAAGAGCATCCGCAAATTGTAGTAGAATAGGATAGCTAATATACTCAAAAAAACATTGCCGTTACATGCTAATTTATTACTTTTGTAGCAATACAAAAAACAAATATTATCATGATAACATTTACCATAGCGCTGGTTGCGCTAATTCTGGGCTATATAGTATATGGCCGCTACGTCAACACAAAACTATTTATCCCCGACGAAACAAGAAAAACTCCGGCACTGACCATGACCGACGGAGTAGACTTCATACCATTGCCCACATGGAAAATCTTTATGATTCAGTTCCTTAACATTGCAGGACTGGGCCCTATCTTCGGAGCCATCATGGGAGCGCAGTTCGGAACGGCATCTTATCTTTGGATTGTATTCGGAACAATATTCGCAGGAGCGGTGCACGATTTCCTATCCGGAACACTGTCACTGCGTAACGGCGGAGAGAGTCTTCCGCAGATAATAGGACGTTATCTGGGCGGACGCACACAGAAAGTGGCATGCGTATTCACCGTATTGCTGATGATACTGGTGGGCGCGGTATTCGTTTCAGGCCCCGCAGAACTGCTGGCAGGCATGACTCCTGATTCTATGAACGTGTATTTCTGGGTAACCGTAATATTCATTTACTACGTATTGGCAACCATGCTTCCTGTAGACAAGATTATAGGCCGCGTATATCCGCTCTTCGCCTTCGCCCTGCTGTTTATGGCTGTAGGTATATTGGTGATGCTATACGTAAAGAACCCCGACCTGCCCGAAATGTGGAACGGCTTCGGTACCAAATACGAAAAGAACCCCATCTTCCCGATGATGTTCATCTCAATAGCCTGCGGAGCCATCAGCGGATTCCACGCTACACAGTCGCCCTTGATGGCACGTTGCATTACCAACGAGAAACACTGTCGCCCTATCTTCTACGGAGCTATGGTAACCGAAGGTGTGGTAGCGTTAATTTGGGCTGCCGCTGCAACATACTTCTTCCATGAAAACGGAACCGTGGATGAGGCTACAGGCATAGCCTATTCGGGCGCAAGGGTAGCTACCGATATCTCGAAAGACTGGTTAGGAACATTTGGAGGCATCTTGGCTATCTTGGGTATAGTAGCGGCACCTATCACCAGCGGCGATACGGCACTGCGCTCGGCACGACTCATTGTAGCCGACTTCCTTCACATAGGACAGAAGAAGATTCGTCCGCGCCTTATCATCAGTCTGCCTATCTTCCTGCTTACTATCGCACTGCTGGTATGGAGCTTTGGCGATGCCGAAGGCTTCAAGGTGATATGGCGATACTTCGCCTGGTGCAATCAGACCCTCTCTGTATTCACGCTATGGGCGCTGACCGTATGGTTGGTACGCGAACACAAGAACTACTTCGTTACGCTGATACCAGCCCTGTTTATGACATGCGTATGCTCAACCTACATATTCATCGCTCCAGAAGGCTTGGCGTTGTCGCCCATGGTGGCATATCCGGCAGGAGCCGTTTGTGTGCTGATAGCCATTGTGTGGTTTGTGGCATGGTTTAAGAAACGCTAATTATCAACCAATCCTGATTATCAACTTTATAACTTATATAATATATGAAAAAAATTGTATTTGCAGTCTTGGCTTGTCTAAGCCTTGGCACAGTAATGCTCTCGCCGGTACGTGCTGCCGATAAGGTGGAATGGAAAAAGGTGAACGGAGTAGAAATACCTATACCGCCTAGTGTGCATCCGCGTTTGTATCTACGCTCGTCGGATATACCGGAGCTGAGAGAGAGACTGAAGAACCCTGAGATACAAAAGACTATTGCCAAGATTAAGAAGCTGGCAGTAGACCGCACTCCCGAAGAAGAGGCTAAGGCACCAGACAGATCGGGATTCAGATATTATGCCGAGAATCGTGGAGTGACTAGCCGTGTGCAGTTAGAGGCTATGGATTATCTGCTTAACAAGAAGAAGAGCGTGGCACGAAAAGCCATCGTGGCTATGCTAGACACGCTGCGTAATACCAATTATGGCAAGAAAGGAGACTTATCGCGTGCCAGCGGTCAGATGCTGATGTGTGGCGCTATGGTGTACGACTGGTGTTACGATCAGATGAAAGATTCTGAAAAGAAGGCATACATCAACGAGTTTGTACGTATCTCTAAGACGATGGAATGCGGTTATCCTCCTAAGAATACGGAACCTATAGCCGGACACTCGTCAGAATGGATGGTGATGAGAGACATGCTCTCGGCAGCTATCGCCATTTACGATGAGTTCCCGGAGATGTACAATAACGTGATGACGATGCTGTGCAGAGACTATATCCCGGTGCGCAACTATGTGTATGCCGGACATAACTATCATCAGGGTACCAGCTATGCCAACGTGCGTTTCAGTAATGACTTGTTCTCGCTTTGGATTCTTGATAGAATGGGAGCGGGAGCGGTGTACGACCCAGCGCAGCAGTTCGTGATGTACGACTTCCTATACAGACGTCGCCCCGACGGAATGGTGTTGCCTGCCGGTGACGTGAACCCGGGTATAGGTGGCTCTTACGGACTACCAGCAATGTTGGCGTACAGCTACTACAAGGACCCGTATCTGGCTTACGAGTATAAGCGTAGCCCTAAGATTGACAATCATTGCCTTATATTCGACGTGCTGTGGAGAGACTACACTATAGAACCTAAGAGCCCTGAGACACTGCCGCTCACTAAATACTCTGGCACTCCATACGGATGGATGATAGCTCGCACCGGATGGGACAAGAACAGCGTGATAGCAGAGATGAAGATTAACGAGCACTTTGTAGGAAACCATCAGCACATGGATGGCGGTGCTTTCCAGATTTATTATAAAGGTCCGTTGGCTATAGACGCAGGTGCTTATCACGGTACATCGGGCGGCTATAACAGTGCGCATAACAAGAACTTCTTTAAGCGTACAGTGGCTCACAACTCGTTGCTGGTGTTCGACCCGAACGAGAAATTCGCCAGCTGGAACTATGGAGGCACAGACAAAACCGAGTTTGCCGATAATGACGGCGGACAAAGAATGCCGGGCGACAGATGGGAAACATGCCGCTCGTTTGCCGACTTGCTGAGCGATGAATATACTACAGGACAGGTGTTGGCACACGGTACGGGCGGTGACTACATGGCTCCTGAATATTCGTACCTTAGCGGAGATATCACAAAGGCGTATTCTGACAAGGTGAAGGAAGTGAAACGCTCGTTCGTATTCCTGAATCTGAAATCGGAGAAAGTGCCGGCAGCCATGGTGGTGTTCGATAAGGTGGTATCTAAGAATCCGGAATTCAAGAAACACTGGTTGCTTCACAGTATAGAAGAACCTAAGGTAAGCGAAAACGGAATTGTCATAAAGAGAACCAAAGACGGTGACTCTGGTATGCTGAGCAATACCGTATTGCTTCCGGCTAAGGAAAATCTCGACATGCAGGTGATAGGCGGTAAAGGAAAAGAGTTCTGGGTGAACGGAACCAACTACGCCAATGCGCCTCAGGCTGGCCGCCCCGACCCACGCAACGAACGTGGTGAATGGAGGGTAGAGGTATCGCCATCAGCTCCTGCCAACGAGGACTATTTCCTTAACGTAATACAAGTGGCGGATAATAACTGCAACGAACTACACAAGGCAAGTCTGCTGAAAGGTGAGAACTTGGTAGGAGCAGTTATAGCCGACCGCATAGTTACCTTCAGCAAAAACGGTGAAACTATAAACGGAAAGGCGGAAATGGATGTGCAAGGCAACGGAACATTCAAATTCGTGATGACTGACATGAAGCCCGGAACATGGCAGGTGAAGAAAGACGGAAAGATCTTCATCCCGTATAAATGGGTAGGCACTGAAGACGGTGTATTGTCGTTCGAGGGCGGCAGCGGACATTACGAGTTCTTTAGATAATGTAATAGATGTAGGTAAAAGCGGACAGTTATTATTAAAGATGTAACTTTTGGCATTGAGGAACTTTGCTTACATTTGTCGCAATGAATTACCTATACTATTAACAACGAAAACATTGTATGATGAAGAAGCTATTGTTTATAATTGTCCTGCTTTTGGGATGTATGCAGGCAAATGCGCAGTTTGAGGCAGGAAAATGGTATGTAAATACATCGCTCACAGGATTAGACCTATCGCATAGCAAGTACGAAGGAACTAATATCGGATTTGCGATAGACGGCGGTACGTTTATAGCCGACAATCTGTCTATATTGCTTGATTTTAAGGGTAAGTATGTAGAAAACGGTTTCGACGAGACAACGGTTGGTGCCGGAGTGAGATATTATTTCGACAGCTGTGGCGTTTACTGCGGATTGGGATGCGCATATAAGCATCTGTCGGACGGTGACGCAAAAGAGAATCTGTTCTGCATGAGTCCCGAAGTGGGATATGCCTTTTTCTTGAGTCGCACGGTAACCATAGAACCGGCTGTGTATTACGATATCAGCTTCCGCAAGTGCTCAGACTTCAGTAAGTTGGGCTTTAAAATCGGTTTCGGATTTTATTTTTGACCCTGAGTTTATATAAGATACGTCTTATTAAATAGTATATCGAGTGTATAACATCAAGTTAGATTGGTGTTATACACTCGTTTTTTATTATCTTTTCACTTGATTGTATTATCTTTGCAAAAGTTTTATAAAATATCATCATGAAAGGAAAACACTTGTTGGCTGCCGCAGTCTTGGCGGGAGCTGCTCTAAGTGCCTCGGCACAGAAAAAAGATTTTGGTTACAAATTCTACGGTCAAGTACGCACAGACTTATATTATAACACACGGTCGAACTCGGAAACAGTGGACGGATTGTTCTACATGTATCCGCTCGACAAGAAACTCGACCCTCAAGGCAATGATTTGAACGATGCCGCTAACAGCAATCTCTACTGTTTGTATAGCCGCTTGGGTATGGATGTAACGGGGCCGAAGCTGGGTAAGGCTAAGACTTCGGCTAAGATAGAACTCGACTTCCGTGGTTCTGGATCGACTTATTCGGTTTGTCGTCTGCGTCAGGCATACATCAACTTCGACTGGGGACAGTCGTCTGTGTTGGTGGGGCAGACTTGGAACCCATTGTATGGCGATGTATCTCCAGAGATACTTAACCTTAATCAAGGTGCTCCGTATCAGCCGTTCGGACGTGCTCCGCAGTTGCGCTATCGTTTTATGAAGAAACACTTTATGCTTACGGCAACAGCGTTATGGCAGTCGCAGTATCTGTCTGTAGGACCTAAGACTAACATTGCTGGCGAAACGGCTACTCAGAAGAGCATAGAATTCATTAAGCGTAACAATATCCCCGAGTTTTATTTGGGTATGGACTATAAATCGCTTGAGTTGACAGCCGGAGCCGGAGTGCACGTGGGTTCTATAACTCCGCGTACGCAGTCTGTATACGAAGGTAAGACTTATAAGGTAAGCGAGCGTGTAGCAGGCGTATCGGCAGAAGCTCACTTTAAGTATCGTAAAAACAATCTGATGTTGGCTGGTAAGACTTTGCTCGGAACCAATCTTACCCAGACTTGTACGGTAGGCGGATACGGAATTACTTCTATCGATAATGTTACAGGCGAGCAGGAATACGCTCCGCTGCGTACTTCTTCAACTTGGGTGAATGCTTCGTACGGAAAGAAATGGCGTCCGGCAGTATTCTTCGGCTATCTGAAGAATCTTGGTGCAACCAGTGAGGTATTAGACGGTAAAGTATTGGGTACAGGAACTACACTCGACAAGCTCGCTACTGCCACTGCAGAGTTTACTTACAACGTTCCCAACTGGAAATTGGGTGTAGAGTACATGTATTGCAACGCTTGGTACGGCGACGAGTTCAACGCCAAGCACAAAGCTACAAGTTGCCACTCGGTAAATAACCACCGTCTGGTATTCACAGCACTGTTCCAGTTCTGATAACTGAATGTTTGTAATGCTGGAAAATCAAACAATAATTTACTGCTTTAATAGATATACAATATGAAAAAAATATTATTATTACTTTTTATCGCTATAATACTATCGTCTTGCGGTTCTTCTTATTATCAAATTTATGATGTTGCATCGAATATAAAAGAACAGAATAATCAGTACGTTGTGGAAAATGAAGATTGTACAGTGTCATTTAACTTTTGGGACTCAAAAGGTAATGCGGCTTTTACATTCTACAACAAGACGGATAATAATCTGTATATTCCTCTTGCTTCATCGTCATTCATTATGAATGGTTATTCTAAATCTTTATTTGAAAACGTAGATGTTACTGTGTTGGTTTCCAGAACAGAAACTAATACATATAAAAGCAATTCTATGATTTGTGTAGCTCCTCATTCTTCTTTTGTAATATATGATAATAAACTTGTAGACCGAATATATAAGTTTTGCGATGTGAATAAAGATTATCCCAAAGGGACTTACGGGGAGAATTTTACAGAAGAAGACACTCCGCTTAATTTCAGATATCATATATTGTATTCTTATAATATGAATGCAGAACAGACAAAGGCATTGACACCAGCGTTTTATGTTTCAAGAATAGAAAACTTTAAAAGTAAAGTTATTACCGAAAGTAAAATTGTGAAGGATTGTAATACCTATCAGAATATAGAACGCGTAAGTTTAAAGAATCAATCTCCGAAACGATTCTATATTCAAATGAGTCGAAGCGTGCAGCTCTTTAAGTATTAGTAAAAAGGATTAAGGAGGGTGTGTAAAATTGATAAGCACACCCTCTATTTGTTTCAATATGCTGATGCGAATTTAATGAAAGGTATAACCTTTATGTTGTATCCGTCTTGATTTATTTCCCTTTCATCATTATAGGTAACGATTATAAGGTTGTTGCATTTCAGTTCTTCAGCACATTCTATAAGACTTGAAATCTCGCGTTTCTCAGTTTTAGGTGAAGTCATATCATAGCATACCTGAATTAGTTGGTGTATGTGTGCACCATTGCGAGTGACGAAGTCAACTTCACGGTCGTTGCGTGAGCGATAGTAGAACAATGATGTCTCTATTTTATATCCTTGACGTAGCAGTTCTACGAATACTTCATTTTCTAGTAAGCGTCCTAGGTTATCGCTTATGTTGAAAGCTTTAGATGTAACAAATCCGTTATCGATAACATATACTTTGGTTGCGGCCTTTTTCATAAGTTTCAATTTGTTATTGAAACGTGGCAAGTAATAGAACAGATATGGCTCATGTAGATAGTCCATAAATTTGCGCGTTGTTGTTACGCTTGTTATTGATAACTCTTGGGCGATATCATTGGCTGTAAGCGGATTGCAGAAGTTTGACAACATATAAAGAGCCAGATTGTTCAGGTCGGTGATGTTTCGTATATTGTGGCGTTTCGCTACGTCTTTCCATATTATTGAGTCGAACAATGTAGATAGATAGCTGCGTGTGATGCTGCGCATATCAATGGTTTCCGGATAACCACCATTGCGTAAGTAGTCGTCGGATATTACAGTAATCTCTGCATTTTGCGTGTCGTTGTTGCCATTGGTGTCAATGCCTTTCCATTCTATTGTTTCAGAAAGGCTGAACGGCAGCATTTCTACTTGCAGATATCTGCCGGTGAGTACTGTTGCCATTTCGCTGCTCAGCATCTTGGCGTTGCTGCCGGTTATGACGAGGTTTTTGCCACGGCGGAATAGCTTGGATACCCATACATCCCAGTCTTTCAGATTTTGTACCTCATCGAGTAGCAAGTATTCATAGTTAGGATATACTTCGTCGAGGGTGTGCATTACGAGTTCTTCGTCCCAACCCGACAGAAGAAGGTTGTCGTCGAAGTTGAGATATGCAAAGTTCCTACCTTTCAACATTAGTATGGCGTATGTAGATTTGCCTACACGTCGAGGACCGGTAATAAGTTTTATCATTGGATTGGCGAGAAGAACAGATGTATCTGTATTCGACTTGCGTACAAGATAAGGACGCCCCAACAGTTCGTCGCGTTCCTTGCGTTGGTTTTGTATAATAGTATTCATATTGGCATGTTGTATAGTTGTACGTTGATAATGGCAAATATACTCTTTTTATCCAATAATTACGTTGTAGTGGATAAAAAAGCTGTTTTTTATCCATTACGATGCGATTTAGTGGATAAAAACGGGAAAAGCAATAGAATGAGATGATGTGATTACTTCTTAGTATAGTGATATCTCATAGAGAATACATAAACTTCTATCATTTCATCATGTACGGAATAGATGATTCGGTGTTCCGTGTTGATTCTCCTTGACCATTTACCTGCTAATTCATATTTTAGAGGCTCTGGCTTACCTATACCTGTGTAAGGATGTTCAAGTATATCAGCAAGAAGTTTCTTTATACGCTTAGTCATATTGGGGTCGGTTTTCTTCCAATATTCCCAATGCTCTTGTGCGGTAGGAGTAAATATCAGCTTCATAATTCATCTAAATTTACTTCTATTCCTTTGCCGGCCTTTAAATCTTCTTCTCCTTTGCGAATGTCATTCATGGTCTTTTCGGAAGACATGATATATTCTGTTTCCTTCAGAGAATTATATTCCTCTAAAGAAATCATCACAACCCCTGTGCCATTTCCACGATTGATAAGTACAGTGTCGCAATCGTCTATAACTGAATCAATATAGCCTTTCAGGTTAGCTCTTAAATCCGTGTAGTTAGCTGTTCTCATAAGTCCTCCTTTTCTTTATATCGCAAATATAAGTACTTATTTGCGTACATACAAATATAATTAAAACAAAAAATCCCCATAACCATTACGGTTACAGGGATTTATATATTTAGTGATATACTAAATTACTTGTTCAAAGCCAAAGCTACGTTTACAGCACAAGCTACTGTACAACCTACCATCGGGTTGTTACCGATACCCAAGAATCCCATCATTTCTACGTGAGCAGGAACTGATGAAGAACCAGCGAACTGAGCGTCAGAGTGCATACGACCCATAGTATCTGTCATACCATAAGAAGCAGGACCTGCAGCCATGTTGTCTGGGTGCAATGTACGACCTGTACCACCACCTGATGCTACAGAGAAGTAAGGCTTACCAGCCAATACACGTTCTTTCTTGTAAGTACCTGCTACCGGATGCTGGAAGCGAGTAGGGTTAGTAGAGTTACCTGTGATAGATACGTCTACGTTTTCGTGCCACATGATAGCTACACCTTCGCGAACGTCGTCAGCACCGTAGCATTTAACCTTAGCGCGAGGACCGTCAGAGTACGGAGTTTCGTTTACGATGTTCAAGTCGCCAGTATAGTAATCGAACTTAGTCTGTACGTAAGTAAAGCCATTGATACGAGAGATGATCATAGCAGCGTCCTTACCCAAACCGTTCAAGATACAACGCAACGGGTTCTTACGAACTTTGTTAGCCATTTCAGCAATCTTGATAGCACCTTCGGCAGCAGCGAATGATTCGTGGCCAGCCAAGAATGCGAAGCACTGAGTTTCTTCGCGGAGCAAACGAGCAGCCAAGTTACCGTGACCGATACCAACCTTACGGTCGTCAGCTACAGAACCCGGGATACAGAATGCCTGAAGACCCAAACCGATAGCTTCAGCAGCGTCAGCAGCGTTTTTGCAACCTTTCTTCAATGCAATAGCAGTACCTACTACGTAAGCCCATTTTGCATTTTCGAAACAGATCATCTGAGTATCTTCGCAAGTTTTATAAGGATCCAAACCAGCAGCGTCGCAAATAGCGTTTGCTTCTTCAATGTCTTTGATACCGTTTTCGTTCAAGGCAGCGATAATCTGCTTGATACGGCGATCCTGACTTTCAAATTTTACTTCTCTAATCATATTATGGGTCCTCCTTATTATTCTTTACGTGGGTCAATAGATTTAACAACTCCCTGCTCAGGTTTAGTACGTCCATAAGTACCTGTTACGCTCTTCAAAGCTTCGTCTGCAGGAACACCTTTCTTGATAGCGTCCATGAACTTGCCCATGTGAACGAATTCGTATCCGCAAACCTGGTCGTCCTTGTCGAGGAACATCTTAGTGATGTAACCTTCAGTCAACTGCAAGTAGCGAGTACCTTTCAGCTTAGTACCGTACAAAGTACCCATCTGGCTGATAAGACCCTTACCCAAGTCTTCCAAACCTGCACCTACGATAAGACCGCCTTCTGAGAAAGCCGACTGAGTACGTCCGTATACAATCTGCAGGAACAGTTCGCGCATTGCTGTGTTGATAGCGTCGCAAACCAAGTCAGTATTCAAAGCTTCGAGGATTGTTTTGCCCGGAAGGATTTCTGAAGCCATAGCTGCAGAGTGAGTCATACCAGAGCAACCGATTGTTTCAACCAAACATTCTTCGATAACACCTTCTTTAACGTTAAGTGTAAGCTTACATGCACCCTGCTGAGGAGCACACCATCCCACACCGTGTGTTAAACCTGAAATGTCTTTGATTTCTTTTGCTTGAATCCATTTTCCTTCTTCAGGAATAGGAGCCGGACCGTGATTAGGTCCTTTAGCGACACAACACATGTGTTCTACTTCCTGTGAATAAGTCATATTCTTTACGTTTTATTTGAGTAAAAAAATAAAATAAAATCTCCTAAACTCATTGAGACCATGGATATTCTCCATAAATTTCTACGCAAAGTTAGTTCATTTATTTAGTTCTACAATTGCTTAGAGCCATCTTTTTCTACATTTTAATGTAATTTGAACTACAAGCTTTTGTTTTGCAAACTCAGCATGTCAATTACGTATAATTGTAGTTTTTTGTTTTCGTAAAACAGAAGAAATAGCTACATTTGTAGCCGTTGTAAGACTATATGTCTCTGAATATTAAATGAATGATTTATGAGTGAACAGAAAATTGTGATTGCCGATGCCGATTTGCGTAAGGGTGCGGAGGCTGGAATGGATGAATTCTTGAAAGTCTTTACCGATGCGTACATAGCAGCTACGGGCGGCGTTATTAATGCTGAGACTATGCCTCTGCTAAATGGAATGCAGCATACGTTGCTGGGCTATCATTTTTTCAGAGAAGAGATTAACGAAGGGGGCTTCATTCAGCTCATTCAGAATGGCTACGGACCGTATTTCTTCTTGAATCCGTTTGCCAAGGCAGTCCGCTTGATGGGGGCGAAGGATTTTTCCAAGCTTATTTATGAGGCAAAGAATATATATGATGCCAACCGTGCCGATTTGGAAAAAGATTGTACCGATGATGAGTTTATGGCCATGTACGAGCAGTATGAGGCTTTCGACGATTTGGAGGAGCAGTTCATGGATATGGAAGAAGAGGTTACAGAAGTGATTGCACGCTACGTGGACGAGCATCTTGAAGAATTTGCGGAAATAAAATAAAAAAAATGCCTGCGGCGTGCAGTATTCTGTAGCGGATGGCATTTATCTTTTGAAATCGGTTAATTCGGATAATAACATAACTAAATTAATAATATGAAAAGAATGAAATTTGCAGCTTTGGCTTTGGCCTTGATTTCTATGGTGGGACTCTCTTCTTGCTTGGATGGAAGCGGTAGCAGCACCGGAACTGTATATAGTATTATGAAAGTGAACCAGACTTATGGTAAACCTTATTTTACTACTCCGGGTAGTGATGTTAAGTATGTACCGACTAACGAGTTGAATCTTACTACAAACTCAGCATTGGCATGGGTTTATGGCGAATATAACTCTGATGAGATTTCGGCAACTTCAAAGCAGGTTCCTTTGGCTAACGTAAAATGTGATCCGTTGAAGGAAATCAGCGTAGGTGATGAAAAAAGCAATCAGTTGGTTTCTTGCGAAATTCCTGATGATGTCGTTACAGACCAGAAAGTAATGTTCTGGGGTACAACCAATGATTATTGCGTAGTGGCAATGTACTACTATGTACAGCTTGCTAACGGAAAGTTGGAAACTACAGAAATCAACAAGCACAATTTCTACGTTTACGCTAATCCGGAAGAAGATTTGAAGGATGGCGTACTGACTGTACATCTTCGTCACACTATCAATGGCTTGTCTTTGGGTGATAAGGATATTAAAGACGTGTACACTTCGCGCGTAGGTTCATACATGTACTTTAATATGAATTACTTTAAACACATGACAGGTACCGATGGTAAGGGTGTTTCTAAGATTAAGATTGCTTATCAGAAAACATCTACTGTAACTCTTAACCCTACTGTAGCAGAAACAGTATCTGAAGAGTTTTCTCTGAATAAGGCTAACAATTAATACACAAACACACAATTATATTTAAAAGCGGTTCGCCCGGCTTTCTTGAAACGAGAAAGTTAAGGCGAACCGCTTTTTTTATTGTTTCACTGAAGTGGCATCATAACTTAAAGAAACTCTTTGCCGAACGATAGCGGAAGCAGGTTCTTGGTTCCGTCCATTACAAGGATGTGTTTCTTTCCGAACAACAGAATGCGCATGGGATGTTTAAAGCGTTGCTCAGTTTCGAGCAGCACCTGACGGCAGGCTCCGCACGGTGGGATAGGGTCGTTTACAAAATCTTCTTCATTTCGTGCGGCTATGGCTAATGCTTTCACGGCTTGGTCTGGGTACTCAGAGTTGGCGTAAAACAATGTGGTGCGTTCGGCACATGTTCCCGATGGATAGGCAGCGTTCTCTTGATTGCTTCCTTTCACTATAACTCCGTTGGCAAGCAAAGCGGCGGCTCCTACCGAGAAACGTGAATAAGGAGCATAGCTATGATTAGTAGCGGCCTTAGCGGTATCTATCAGCTGGCGATCTTCTTCGCTCAACTCTTCATATTCGTATGCTACGATGTGGATGGGTACGTTTACTTCTTTCATATGTGTGTAGTATAAATATGTTCTGTTTCTCAAATATACAAATACGGATTTACATTGCCAATGTTTGAGGATTAAAAAAATAGGCTACCCTTTTGAGGTAGCCTATTATGAGTCATAAAAACGACTTCGAATTATCCCAGGTGGATAGCTTCAGACGGACAAACGTCTGCGCAAGTTCCACATTCAGTACACATATCAGGGTTGATAGAATACTTATCACCTTCTGAGATTGCGCCAACCGGGCATTCATCGATACAAGTACCGCAAGCGATACAGTCGTCACTAATTACGTAAGCCATGTTTGTAAAAGTTAAGTTATTATTAGTACTAATTGATTGATGCAAAGGTATGTATTTTACTTTATTTTGTAACATCTACATTGCAATATCTCCACAATTTGTACGTTGTCTAAATAATTATTACTCGTTCTTATTGATTTAAAGCACGATACATTACTTGTTGTATTCGTGGACGTATGTTGTTTTTAAGCAAATTCTTATGGTCGAATGCTGTAGGATAGGTGCGGTTGCTCAAGAATATGTAGAGCAAGTCGTTGTCTGGATCGGCCCAGACTGCTGTTCCCGTAAATCCGGTATGTCCGAATACTGATGCTGGTGCCTCTGGAGCGCACGGACTGGCATCTGGGCGGTTGGTGTCGGGCTTGTCGAATCCTAATCCTCGGCGACTGTTCTTCGATTTCATATTGAGGAACAATTCGCAAGTGGCGCGACTCAGGTAGCGGCGGTCGCCACACATACCTTTGTCTAGCAGCATTTGGAATAGTGTACTCAGATCGTGAGCTGTAGAGAACAGTCCGGCGTTACCCGATACTCCTCCCCATAAAGCGGCAGCTTCGTCGTTTACTTCTCCCTGCAGAGTAATTCTGCGGATATAGTCGCGTGCAGATGTAGGCACGATGTCGCTCTTGTTGAAACGCTTCGTTGGATTGTAGGCGGTGTGAGTCAGTCCCATAGGCTTATAGAATACGCTGTCTAAGTACGCATCCATACTCTTGCCAGATAATGACTCTACCATCTCTTTCAGCAGCATGAAGTTTACACAGCTGTATCGGTATGAGTGTCCTTTTACGGGAGCTTGAATTACCTTTTGGCGCATCACTTGATGGAATGCGGGATTAAGATACAAACTGTCGGTTAGGCGGATGCTGTATTTAGCGTCTTGATGCGACGATACGAATTCCTTCTTGAGCGGAATGATGACCGGCACAAACTGGTTCTCGTCTATTTTGATGCGGTGTGCGGCATCTCTTTTCTTCTTAATCAGATCTACACGCAGCGCTTTCTTGTCGATGGCATCTTCATAGAAATTGATATACGCCGGAAGTCCTGATTCGTGGAATAGCAATTCTTCTATCGTGATATGCTTCTTGTTGGTATTCTTTAGCCAAGTTACGTACTTGCTTATCTTGTCTGTCAGTCCGAAGCGTCCTTCATCGTAGAGCTTCATAACGGCGAGCAGGGTTCCTGCTACCTTACTAACAGAAGCCAAGTCGAACATATCGTTCTCTTTAATTTCGCGCTGAGATGAGTAAGTAAACGTACCGAAGCATTTATTATAGATGGGATATCCTTCTTTCAGTATCAGGATATGGCATCCGGGATATGCTTTTGCCTGTATGCCTTCTTTGGCTATGTCGTCTATCTGACTTAGTGTCTTAGAGCTCATGCCGAAGTCTTCGGGAGTGTAAGAGTATGGATGATCGGGGTCGATGGTGATTCCGGTTCCGCTTTTCCATCTGCCACCTATGTCTACAGATAGGCGTCCGTCTACCTTGTCTTTTCCGGTCATCACATCTGCCACATAGCGTTGTAGCGGTTCGGTATCAGCGTGTGCCAAAACTATAGCAGAGGCGTTGTTAAGTACCGACTCGGCTTTAGTCAGTGGAGCTTGTATGGCAAAGTGGACTATGGCAACCGGTTTATCCTTTGCTAACTCGTTTATCAAAGGTAAGTATTGGCTATAGTCTTTCTGATGTATTGACACGATGACCTGTTGCACTGGGCGCAGTCTCTCTCTTATCCAGTTGATAGAGTCAGGATTAGCGTGTATCCACGATACGGGAATCGACTCTTTAAGCTGGTGATAGAATGGATATGCTTGCGACAGCGACGGAGAGATACTCAGCAATACATTGCCCGAAAGTGTAGCGTTTAGCGGAAGCATCTCGGCAGAATCTTTCAGTACGGTTACGGCTGCACGGTCGAGTTCTTCAGACAGCAGTGCCGCTTCTGGTGTGCAGATGCGTTCGGCTATCCCGGTCTCATTTATAATAGGTGTAGTGCTTAGTCCCAAAGCATACTTGTAGGTAAGCACTTTACGGCATTTATCTTCTATCAACTTTTCGCTGATTCGTTTGTCTTTTATAGCTTGCATTACAGAAGCCATCGCCTTTTTCAGATTTCTGGGTACCAGCAGTACGTCGTTTCCTGCCAACAGAGCATCAGCGCACACGTTTTCAGAGTGTGATGCGATACCTTTCATTTCGAGAGCGTCGGTAAATACCAATCCTCCGAACTGCAATTCCTGGCACAGTGTATTCGATATGATACTCTGTGATACTGATGCCGGATGGTCGCTCAACTCCGGCACGTGCAAATGTCCTACCATGACTCCGGCAACTCCGGCTTCTATCCCTTTTCTGAAAGGAGGCAATTCGATAGAATCAAGACGCTCTTTGTTGAACTTCAGTGTAGGCAAAGCTTTGTGAGAGTCTACGTTGGTATCTCCGTGTCCGGGGAAATGTTTGCATACAGCCATCACCCCTCCGTCTTGCAGGCCCTTAATGTAAGCTGCCACCTTTCGTCCTACTTCTTGAGGATTGCTACCGAAAGAGCGCACGTTGATAACTGGGTTCTCCGGATTATTGTCGATGTCTGTAACAGGAGCGAAGTTGACTTGTACTCCTATCTCCTTTAATTCGCGTGCGGTTTCTCTGCCGTATTTGTAAATTAGAGAATCATTGCTTATGCATCCCAATACCCTGTTCTTCGGGAACACAGGCATATCCTTGAGGCGCATAGACAATCCCCATTCGCCGTCGAAAGTAATCATCAGCGGAATGCGGCTCCATTTCTGTGCAAGGTTGGTTATCTGTACCTGTTTCTCAGCCTGGCCCGATGAGAACAGTAGTCCTCCTATGCCATAATCTTTTATGGCAGATTGTATCTGGTCTTTGTTGCGTTGAAGTACAGACGGTTCTACGGTATGTATAAACAATTGTCCGATGCGCTGCTTCAGCGTCATCTGCTTCAATTGTGAGTCTACCCATTGACGGCACGCCACCGTATCTGTTATATGACTCAATATTCCGTCCTTGACTTGGTGTGCTGCATATAGAGTAGAGGAGGCGAGCAAGTACACGCATAACGATGCCAGCAGGCACAAGCATACAGATGCCAGTCGCTTTATCCTCTTTATGATATCTCTGTTATAAGTCATTCTTGTCAGCTGTTAATTCTTTGTTAGTTTCAGGATTATTTTTCCTACAAACGCCCCGTTCTTTCCCATTTGCTGCATTGGCACTTCCTCGCCATCCAGGTTCTTGATGAATTTAGGCTCTGTGAAGTATGTGTGCGAATGTCCTCCTATCACTACATCTATGTTGTTGGTGTTTTCTATTAGCTCAATGTCAGAGTAGTGGCTGTCTGTTCTGCATCCTAAGTGCGACAGGCAGATAATGACATCGCAATGCTCGTTGTTTCGTAAGAAGTTGGCAACTCGCTGCGCTTCTGATACTGGGTCCTTGAATTTCACGTTGCCGTAACAATGTGTGGCTACAAGGCCTTCCAGCTGTGCTCCCAGTCCGAAGATGCCGACTTTAACTCCGTCCTTTTTCAGAACGATGTAGTCTTTTACCAGTCCTTCGAGTACCGTTCCGGTTACGTCATAGTTAGAGCATACTATCGGGAAATTAGCCATCTTGAACAGACGAGCCATATTATCGAGTCCGAAGTCAAACTCATGGTTTCCTATGGTTGCAGCGTCATAGCCGATAGCATTCATCATTTTCACTTCAACCTCTCCTTTATACATATTATAATAAGGAGTACCCTGTGAAAAGTCGCCTGCGTCCAGCATCAGCAAGTCTTTATGTTCCTTGCGCTGTTGCTTCATGAAAGTAGCTCGGCGCACAGTTCCGGCTTTACCCGCCATCAGCGTATCCTGATATTCGCTACCGAAAGGCTCTATTCTGCTGTGGGTATCGTTAGTGTGATATATATACAGCTCTTTTTCTGATTGTGAAAAAGACGGTAATGCGATAATAGCCAGAGCGAATACTGTGGCTTTTATTTTTCGTATGATAGACAGTTTTGTCATGGTCGTTTTTATTTGATTATACGTATACGTCCTTCTACACTCGAGTTGATGAACTTACCTTTAGCTTGGCAGTCGCGCACGTAGTCTATGAATAAGTCGCGCAGTACGGCATCAGATGGGGTAGTCTTCGACTCAGCCTTCTTGAACGCTTCTAACTTATCGTTACCTTCTGCTAAGTAGTCGATAGTAGCTACCTGATAAGACTTAGCCGGGTCGATTGCTTTTCCGTTTACCGTAGCTTTCAGCAATTTGCCGTCTTTAGTGATTTCAAGGTTAGCGCCGCTTAATCCTTCACCGTGAACCGCCGCTATCTGTTGGAATAATTCTGTCAGCACGTCGCCTTTCATGGTAACTATGGCCAGAGCGTTTTGGAACGGAGATATTTCATATATGTTTCCTACGGTGATTTCTCCCTTGTTGAGTATGTTTCGTATACCTCCAATATTCATCACGCCTACGTCGGGCATTACGCCTGTCTTTTGCTGCGCACAGCTTCTAAGCAAGTCGGCTATCAAGTTAGATAGTGGAGACTCCGGACGGTATGATGTCAACTTGGCTGCCGAGTAGCCGATAACTGGAGTCATAATGCTATCTATTTTAGCTTTATATGGTGCCAAAGTCGCTTCCGCATTAGCATCGGGATGCTTGTCGTACACATCGGTTATGGGGACTCTTCCACCTTCTACTGATACTATGGTATATCCGGATTGACAAGACTGTAAAATAACTGCTCCGGTTAAGGCAGTATAGACTAATATCTTTCTTAAATTCATGTGTTAGATACTTTTTTCAGCTCAAATATATGGAAAAATGTAAAAACAGCCAATACTTATAACATTTTTAAAAAGAAACATTTGGGTATCTCGCAAAAACTCACTTACTTTGCACAGCTTTCGCGCAATCGCTGTCAAAGAAGAGTTACTTGATATGTTGCGTTGTAACGATAAACAATTTAATTTTAAAAGAAAAAAATGGATTTAATTAAAATTGCAGAAGAAGCATTTGCTACCGGAAAACAGCATCCTTCTTTCAAAGCAGGTGACACAGTAACAGTAGCATACCGTATCGTTGAAGGTTCCAAGGAACGTGTACAGTTGTACCGTGGTGTGGTAATCAAGATCTCTGGTCACGGTGACAAGAAACGTTTCACAGTTCGTAAGATGTCTGGAACAGTAGGTGTAGAACGTATCTTCCCTATCGAATCACCGGCAATCGACAGCATCACTGTCAACAAAGTTGGTAAAGTACGTCGTGCTAAATTGTACTACTTACGTGCTCTTACTGGTAAGAAAGCTAGAATTCAGGAAAAGCGCGTAAACCTGTAATACTGAATTTGGAAATTCCTTACATATAAAAATCCGGTTCTCATAATATACCTTGAGAACCGGATTTTTATTTTTATGTATTCCTTTCTTATAAGGAATGAATTCCTGTTGCGAAAGGAATCTATTCCTTATAAGAAAGGAGTACTAATTTATTGCGGTGGATTTTTGTTTTCATGCGGCAGGATATTATTCTCTTGTGGCAGAATTTGATTTCCTTGCAACAGATTCTTATTTCCTTGCAACGGAATTTATTATATCCGTGATGTTTTTTGGAAATTTATCTGTCTACGGTCCATGTGCATGCAAACCGCTCGTTGATTTCGTAATATAACAAATGCTCTTTCGGGGTTAGTGTTCCGCCTTCTGATACGGTGAACCATTCGTCTTTATATGGCGTGAACGGGTGTACGGTTATATCGCGACTGAAATCCACCCCTTCTTTATTCATTACTTTATATACTGTTTCCTTGGCTGTCCAGCAGAGGAGTAGCTTCTCTATTGCATCTTCTGTGATAGGTGATGAGCACCAATCTGTTTCTTCTTTCGAGAGAAAACGGTTCTGTATTCTTCGTACACGGTCGGACCGGTATTCTATGTCGATGCCGATTTCAGCCGATGGGCAGATACCTATGGCGATATAGCCTTGTGTGTGAGATATGGTGATATATGTGTTGGTATCTGGAAGGAAAGGCTTGCCGCTATCATGATGACCGATGGATGTTTCCTTGCCGTAGAGTTCGTGCAGTAAGACACGTGTGGCTATATATTCTAATTTACGCGTTTCTGATTTGAAGCTCTGTAGCTCTTCATCGTACGGATATGGGGATATAAGACGAGAACGGAACCATTCGAATGGTTCCGTTACTTGCCAAATGCCGAAAACGGCATCTTGCTGTATCCATTTTTTTAATAGGGGCATGAATTGACGGGCTTATTAATCGTTTTTGTCGTCGTCTTTCTCAGTCTTTTCTTCTATGGTGACTTTTACCTTAACGATGCGTCGGGCATCCATCTCAAGTACTTCGAACTTATATTGCTGGAAGGTTATTACCTCATGCAAACTCGGGAATTCTCCTTTTATTTCGAGCAGCAGTCCTGCTAAAGTATCGGCATCGCCAGAAACATCATTGAATTCATCGGCATCTATATCGAGTACTTTATAGAAATCGGACAGCAAGGTTTTTCCTTCGAATACGTATACGTTTTCTGCTATCTTGGTATATGTACGTTCTTCTTCGTCGTACTCATCGTTTATTTCTCCAACAATTTCTTCTATGATATCTTCCATGGTAACAAGTCCGGAGGTGCCGCCGAATTCATCTACAACGATGGCGATATGTATCTTGTTGGCCTGGAAATCCTTCAGAAGGTCGTCTATCATCTTAGTCTCTGGTACGAAGAAAGCCGGACGAATAAGGTTCTGCCATTTAAAATCTGGCTTCTTGTCGAGGTATGGCAGCAAGTCCTTGATGTAGAGAATACCTTTTATATTGTCTCTCGACTCTTCGTATACCGGGATGCGCGAGTAAGCGTTCTCTACGATACACTTCAATACATCGGGGAAGCTGGTGTTTATTTCCAAATCGAGCATGTCGAGACGAGGGGTCATTACCTCCTTCGCTGTTTCTTCTCCGAATCGGATAATGCCTTCAAGCATATTGCTTTCTTCTGTCAGTTCGTTCTTGTCTGTCAGTTCAAGAGCCTGCGATAATTCATCGACCGAGATGTTGTTGGCGGCTCTTTTCTTTTCCGCCAATTTATTGATAATTACCGATGAATGTACAAGTAAGTTTGATATAGGTCGGAAGAAGCTTCGTAAGCGGTAGATGACCGGTGCGGCCTTTCTGCAGAATCTCAACACGTTTTGTGCCGAATAAATTTTAGGCAAGATTTCGCCGAACAGTAGCAGTAAGAATGTAAGCAATACTGTTATGACGATAAATTCGAGTATTTTCGCCTGTCCGAAATCTACTATGCTCGCAAAGAAGTAGTTGCACAGCATAATGATAGTTACGTTGACGAAGTTATTAGAGATCAGAATCGTAGCCAATAGATGCTCAGAATCGTCGAGCAGTTCTTTTATGCGCTTGTCAGACGGGTGTTCTTCCTCGTCAATTTTGCTCAAGTCGGCTGGAGAGAGCGAAAAGAACGCTATCTCTGAAGCAGAGACGAAGCCAGAACAATATAATAAAACACATGCCAGAAGAATGGCTATTATTGCTCCAACGGATGGGGCGTTAACGGTTACACCGTTACAAAGTTCCTGTAAATAGGATAAATACGAATCAGGGTCCAATGAATGAATATTTAGTTAAACTTCTATGTATAATCTATAAAATGCGTCTTCGCTTATGACATTAAAACGGCAAGTCATTGTTTGGTGCAGCTGCTTGAGCGGGCTGTGTAGCTGTAGGCTGTGCTGCAGGTTGCTGCTGTACGCTTGCTGCTGGTTGTGCCTGGGCGGCTGGCTGTGCGCTTCTTGGAGTAAGCATTTCCATATTGTCGGCGAATATTTCGTAGACATAACGCTTAACGCCGTTTTGATCGTCGTACGAACGCGAACGTATTTTACCTTCGATGTACAGCTTGTCGCCTTTGTGCACATACTTTTCGGCTGTTTCAGCCAATCCGCGCCATAATACGATGTTATGCCACTCTGTACGTTCGGGCACTTGTGTGCCGTTGGCCAATTTGTAACCTCTTTCGGTTGTGGCTAACGTAAAAGCAGCTACAGCTACATGGTTATCCAGATATCTTACTTCGGGGTCTTTGCCAACATTACCTATTAATTGTACTTTATTCAGTGACATAACTAATTGATTTTAATGATTTGGTTTCAAAATTATAGAAAAAAAACGAGATACCAAGCGTGATGCTTGAAATTTGTGGAAATCTTCTTCGCTAATCAGCTTTAAATCATTGCCTGAGATGACGTTTGCTTATATTATATATATGTGTATGCATATGTTGAGTCGCCATTTTACAATGAATAAAGCGTAAATGTCTGTATCGGGCATATTGTGGTAGCGCACATTGTGTCAACTAACGTACAAAAATAACGGTTACGTTGGAATACAGAGCACTTTTTCAAAAAAATATCTGGTATAAATTTCTATAAGAGCGAGAAAAGCTATATATTTGCAGTCCAAAAAATTAAGATAACGTATAAATTAATTATTAACGAAATGACTAAAGCAGATATTGTAAACGAAATTACAAAAAGCACAGGAATTGACAAGCAAAGCGTTGCCGCTACATTGGAAGCGTTTATGGAAACAGTGAAAGAATCATTGTCAAACGAAGAAAATGTATATCTTCGTGGTTTTGGAAGTTTCATTGTGAAGAAAAGGGCTCAGAAAACCGCTCGAAACATTTCGAAAAATACTACTATTATAATTCCGGAACACAATATTCCGGCATTTAAGCCAGCGAAAACTTTTACTCTTTCAGTAAAGAAATAATTAATATTTTTAGTACTAACCTATAAAATTTTGAAGCTATGCCAAGCGGAAAGAAAAGAAAAAGACATAAAATGTCTACTCACAAACGTAAAAAAAGACTGAGAAAGAACAGACATAAAAGCAAATAATTGTTAGTCTGTCCGACTTCAATAAAGAACAAACTTGCAAAGCTCCTTCAAATAGTCTTTCAAGTTTGTTCTTTGTTTATAGTCTAAAATCCACAGAGAACCCGATAAAGTCTCTGTGGTTGAGGATAATTATTAATAACAACCAAATATATATAAAGTGACAAGCGAATTAGTAGTAGATGTACAGCCTAAAGAAATCTCCATAGCTCTTCTTGAGGACAAGAATCTGGTGGAGTTTCAGAGAGAGGAGAGGGATCTTTCTTTCGCCGTGGGTAACATGTACATAGGTAAGGTCCGGAAATTGATGCCCGGACTTAACGCATGCTTCGTGAATGTGGGATTCGAAAAAGACGCTTTTCTTCATTATTTGGATTTGGGTCCTCAGTTTTATTCTCATCAGAAGTATCTGAAACAAGTTATCAGTGATAGAAAAAAGCTCTATCCTATGTCGAAAGCATCTATGCTGCCCGACATAGAGAAAGACGGAACTATTTCGAACGTATTGCAGCAGGGACAGGAAGTGATAGTGCAGATTGTGAAAGAGCCTATCTCTACCAAGGGTCCGCGCCTGACGTGTGAATTGTCGTTCGCCGGCAGATATTTAGTGCTGATACCATTTAACGACAAGGTTTCTGTATCGCAAAAGATTAAGTCAAGCGAGGAAAGAGCAAGATTAAAGCAGTTGTTGCAGAGCATCAAGCCGAAAAACTTCGGTGTTATTGTGCGTACGGTAGCCGAAGGAAAGCGCGTTGCCGAGTTGGATGCCGAACTGAAGGTCTTGCTGAAGCATTGGGAAGAAACTATTACCAAGGCTCAGAAAGCTACAAAGTTGCCTTCATTAGTGTATGAAGAAACTAGCAGAACTGTGGCCATGCTGCGCGATTTGTTTAATCCGTCGTACGAAAGTATTTATGTAAACGACGAGGCCGTTTACCATGAAGTGAAAGACTATGTTACATTGATTGCTCCAGAACGGGCGGGTATCGTTAAACTGTACACTGGTCAGCTTCCTATTTTTGATAACTTTTCTATAACGAAACAAATTAAGTCATCGTTCGGAAAGACGGTTTCTTATAAGAGTGGTGCTTATCTTATCATAGAACATACCGAGGCGCTGCATGTGGTTGACGTTAACAGCGGAAACCGGGCTAAGTCGGGCAACGGACAAGAGGCCAATGCGCTGGATGTTAACTTGGGGGCTGCCGACGAATTGGCTCGCCAGCTTCGATTAAGAGATATGGGAGGCATCATTGTGGTCGATTTCATCGATATGAACTTGGCCGAGAACAGACAGAAACTGTACGAACGTATGTGTCAGAACATGCAGAAAGACAGAGCTAAGCATAATATCTTGCCGCTTAGCAAGTTCGGATTGATGCAGATTACTCGCCAGAGAGTCCGTCCGGCAATGGATGTTACCACAGACGAAGATTGTCCTACTTGTTTCGGAAAAGGAAAGATCAAGCCTTCTATCTTGTTTACAGATACATTAGAGAGTAAGATTGACTATCTTGTCAATAAGATGAAGATTAAGAAACTTACCCTGCACATTCATCCGTATGTAGCTGCATACATCAATCAAGGACTGGTGTCGCTGAAGAGAAAGTGGCAGATGAAATACGGATTTGGAGTGAAAATTATCCCCAACCAGAGTCTCGCGTTTTTGCAGTATAAATTCTATGATGCAAAGGGCGAAGAGCTGGATATGAAAGAAGAATTCGAAATTAAATAATGCCTCTTTCTTCTGGGGCGACTTGATGCGGAAAAATACGGGCGTAAAGATGTGCCGGTGTTTTTCCGCATTTGTTTTTTTGTGTTGTTGGTTTTGCTTCTGTTTTTCATATATAATATATGTGAGGTTAAAATCCTTTAATAGACATATACCACTGAATAAAAGTTATATCTTTGCTAGCACATTATCAAATAACTCTTTATCTTATATAGAAATGAAAAAATCATATCTTGCCTTAGGAGCTGCGTTATTATTGTGCTCTCCTTTTCAGGGAATGGCCAAAGGTGACGAAGGCTACAAGTTTAAAACCATCGTAAGTCAAAAAGTTACTCCAGTTAAGAATCAGGCGTCTACAGGTACTTGTTGGTGCTTTGCTACCACATCGTTCTTCGAAGCTGAATTGATGAGAATGGGTAAGGGTGAATACGATTTGTCGGAAATGTTCATCGTTCGTCAGAAATATATGAACCAGTTGGCTGATAACTTCCTGCGCAGAGGAAGAGGCAATATCAGCGAAGGTAGTATCACATCAAGCTGGATAACTGCTTTCAATCAGGTAGGTATCGTGCCCGAAGAAGTGTATACCGGAATCAATTATAACTCAGACCGTCATAATCACTCAGAACTGACAGACTATATCGAGGCTATCGGTGATATGGCAGTTAAGCGCAGATCTGAATCAGAACAATACAAGCAGTTGGCTAATAGCTTGTTCGATATTTATTTAGGAAAGCTTCCTGAGAAATTCACTTATAAAGGAAAAGAATATACTCCGAAATCATTCGGCGAATCATTGGGTATAAATACAGACGACTATGTTAAGTTGACTAGCTTTACTCATAAGCCATATTATCGTGAAATGGAAATTGAAATTCCAGACAACTGGGAGCACGATCGTATGTACAACCTTCCGCTTGATGAGCTGATGGAAGCCATGAATCATACATTGGAAAGCGGATACACCCTCTGCTGGGATGGTGACGTTTCTGAAAAGGGATTCTCTTTTACAAACGGAGTTGCCATTAATCCTGAAGTAGAAAAAGAAGAAGACTTATCGGCTAGCGATATGGCTCGTTGGGGACAGATGAGTACAGTAAGCCGTCTGCAGGAAGTATTCCAGTTTAAGCGTCCTTATCCAGAAGTGAAAGTTACTCCGGAAGTTCGTCAGATTGGATATGAAACATTCAAGACTACTGATGACCACTTGATGCATGTTACCGGATTGGCAAAAGATCAGAACGGTACTATCTATTACATCACCAAGAACTCATGGGGTACCGAAAGAAATAATTTCGGTGGCTACCTGAATATGTCTGAGAGCTATGTACGTGCCAAGACTATCTATGTTATGATGCACAAAGACTCTTTGACTCCTACTTTAAGAAAGAAATTGGGACTTTAATTTTAAATAATGCGAAAAGACGGGTGGCTTACTCGTCTTTTCGCATACTAAACTCGCATCCGCAGTATCGTTGGTTATAGAAATTGTATTCCTTGATGATAGCGATGCGACGCTCGCTTAATCCCCCCTTTCTCCAATTTTGATCCCACCATATTACGTCGTCGTAAGGTTCTACGGCATAGTGTCCGGCTTCATTTATCTGATCAAGACTCTTCCAGCGCGATGATGCCAGTGTGGTGGTTATAACCTTGAAGCTATGTTTGTGGGCATATCGCGCCGTATCAGCAAGGCGCAGTTTGAAACATTTCAGGCAGCGGCCTCCTCTTTCAGGTTCATTTTCCATTCCTTTTATTCCGCATAGCCATTGCTCGTGGTTATAGTCGGCATCTATTATATCCAGTCCCAACGATTGCGCATAGCGTGTACATTCATCCTTGCGGATGTTATATTCTTCTAACGGATAGATATTGGGATTACAATAATAAATGGTGGGGCGGATGTTATGTTGCATCAGGCATTCTATGATAGCCGATGAGCATGGAGCGCAACAAGTGTGAAGCAAAACCTTATCGGCATCCCCCGGAACTTCTATTTCGAACTTTTTCTTTTTCACTATTCTCTTCTTTTACTAGATTTACAAAAGTAGCCAATTTATTGCGATTAATCAGTTTTCATGTCATAGATATTCGTGATTTAAAATAAAAACGTATATTTGTCTTTAGTAACTACAACTAAATTATATTATTATGAAAAGGAATACCATTATTATTATTGCCGCGATTGTAGCAATTGTAGGCTATTGCGTGATCTCTTATAATACATTAGTAGGACAAGATGAGGCTGTAGGTACAGCTTGGAGTAATGTTGAGAATCAATA
>ENA-OOXM01000157-OOXM01000157.1-human-gut-metagenome-genome-assembly--contig:-NODE-157-length-63933-cov-5.105482_pt1 | contig 63933 bp, 48 predicted proteins | sample MGYA00241589_ERZ501347 | MGnify/ENA primary metagenome ERZ501347 (study PRJEB25962, sample SAMEA2042832) | human gut metagenome | biome: human gut; feature: human-associated habitat; material: faeces...
GTTTGTGACATAAATACCATTAGCACCTACATAATATTTGTTGTTATCTACCCAAGATGATTTAACGTATTTTCCATCACTACCACACCAGTAGCTTCCTACCCATGCGTTTTTGGTAACTAAACCAGCACCATTCAAATAATAATCGCCAACCCATTGGTTTGTGACATAAACACCATTTGATCCTACATAATATTTGTTGTTGTCTACCCATGCGTTTTTAACATACTTACCATCTTCACCACACCAATAGTTTCCTATCCATTTATTTTTAACAACATTACCATTTCCATCTAAATAGTAATCACCAGACCATTGATTCTTAGCTACTTTACCATCTGCATTCAAGTAATAAACTTTACCATCTACAGTAACCTTTTGGTTTCTTACATAGACACCATCAGCTCCAACATAGTATCCATCTGGAGTAAATGCATTTGTAAGCATTACACCATCTTTTCCTAAGTAGTAAGCTCCTTGCCAAGCATTTTTAACAACTTTACCTGCTGCATTCACAAAATAATCTTTTTTATGATCTTTGAACCAACGATTTGTGTAGTAAGCACCATCACTTCCAACATAATATCCATCAGGAGTAAATGTATTTGTAAGCATTGCTCCATCTTTTCCTAAATAGTAAACTCCTTGCCATGCATTCTTTTTAACTTTACCATTGGCATCCATAAAGTAGTCTTTCCCACCATCTTTAATCCATTGATTTTTTACATACTTACCATCAGCACCAAGATAATAACCCTCTACGAAAGCATTTGCCTTCATCTTACCATTTTCATCAAAATAATAATCACCATGCCATCCAGTAATCATGAATCCATCAGCATTAAACATATACCAACTATTATTTAATAACAACCAGCCAGTTTTTACATAACCATTGTTTTGGAAATAGTATGTTTTGCCTTGAATTGTTTTAAATCCAGATTTTTCATAAGTACCATCCGAATATTGATACCACTTACCATTACTATCTGTAACCCATTTACCATTCAATTTTGGAATGACTTCTTCCTTCGTTTCATTACACAAAGTACACTTATAGACCTTTTTGCCCTCTTTATCTACTGTTGCATCTACTTTAGAATCTAATTTCCAATCATGACTCACTGTTACTTTACAAGTATCTGTTAAGCCAATCTCGCTCTTCACAGTAATTGTTGCTTCACCACAAGATACAGTCGTTACAGTACCATCATTACTTACCTTAACAACTTTTTCATCACTACTAGACCAAGTAAACTTTTCATCATCTGCATCACCAGGAGTTAAAGTTACACTCAATTTCTTTTCTGTTTTACCCTTTAACTCAAGTTTATTTTCACTTAAAGATAAACTCTTCAACTTATTCGTAACAGTTACAACACACTCAATACGTTTACCCTTTTGATCTGTAACACGAATTGTAGCTTTACCACTCTTAACAGCATGAATATTACCACTTTGATCTACTTGTACAGTAGTCGGATCACTACTTGACCATGTCAATGCTTCATAATCTCCATTAACCTTAAGTTGACTTTTTTCTCCCTTTGTTAATTCTACAGAATCCTTTTCAAATTGAATTGGAGCCTCCTTTTTAAATGTCGCATAAATTTCATATCTTTTACCATTTTCTGCTTTAGGCATGGTAAACGTTGTCTTTTTGCTTGTAGGATCCTTTATTGTGATATTTCCTTCAGTAACCCACTTATCAAATACCATACCTTTTGGTATATAGGATTCATCTAGTTCTAGATTTACTTCTTTACCAGCATTTTCTTCAACATAGTAGGTAAACCAATGTGATTTTAAGAATGTATTTACAACTAGCCAGCCATAACCATTTCCAGTTAGTTTTGTTAAATCTTTATAACTTACATAAACATTCGAATTTGTATCACCTTCTTTTAAATATATATCTGTATCTTTTGTGAATTTAAAACATTGACCCGCATAATATGTTTTTCCATCAATTTCGCAACGTTTTCCACGACTAAAACGCATCCATTCGCCCTTAGGAACTTTTTCTGTATACACCTTAGTATTATCATGAATCGTTAGAATCACTTCATCAGCAAATTTTGCATACAAAGTTGTATCTTTATCCACATAGAAAGTTAATTCTTCACTTTCTAAAATATCACCATCTTTTTCAAGTGACCATCCCACAAACACTTTATTTTTAGGCGCCTCAAGATAAGGATCACTTAACATTTTATTTGTAAAATAACCACCCATTGTAGTAACTTCTTTTAATTCACCAGAACCACCATTATAGTCTAATATAACTTTTACTGGTTTCTTTTCCGTTCTTGCTTCAAATACACAGTCCTTTGTGAAAACTGTATCTTCTGTAAGTTTTTCACCAGTTTCTAAGTTATACCAACCAACTAAAAGTTCATCATCAAAATCAGAAAGTATTGTCTGATCTGCAGTCATTCGATAATATATATTCCTTAACGTCCAAGTATTTGTGTTGTTAAACTCAGCTACTTTAATACCATTGTTTTTAAAAGTAATAGTAAATAAATCACTCCAAACCGCATAATATGTCTTATCTGAATCAAATTCGCTATATCGCGTATTCTTTAACAACGGTCCATTAGGTGATCCAATTCTCCATCCAGCAATAACTTTTGTACCTTCTAAATTCTTTTGTTCCCAAGGAGTTCCAGAACCAGTATAGTTTGAACAACCTTTTATATAATCCATTTTGATTATTTCTTGATTATTATCAAACTTTTCGCCATTCGCATTAAAAGTAACCGTTACACAATCCTTCCAAACCGCATGTAGAGTCGTATCTTGATTGATGATATATTTACCATTTGTCTGTGCATATGAATCACTCACTTTAATAATTTGATTGGTATCACCAATTCTCCATCCAGCTAACTTCTTTCCTTTTGGAGTGGATTGAACATTAAAGTTAAAACCATCTAATGCTAAACCTTTTCCAGACTCAAAAGTATTTGAGTTTGAACCAAACAGATGTCCGCTTCCACCATCATTTCCCCAATCTAATGTAACTTTTACACTATCTACATAGATTGGATATAAAACAACATCCTTATCAAAATTTGTCTTATATAAATCAATTGCATCCTTTTTATTCTTATCCAAAGTCCATCCAAATAATGATTTTCCTTCAGGAAGATGATTTATCACTTCGTTTACCTCATTAAAATAAGTTCCTTTTGCGATTTGACTCGTATACAATACTTCGTCTGTTTCTGGATCCTTTACACTAACCGTAATCATATCTGCCCATACCGCATGCAAAGTAATATCTTTGTTAACAACATAATATGCATATTTATCAATGATTTTTTCATTATCATCAATACGCCAACCAACTAATTCTTTACCCTCTAAAGGTTGTGTAATTGCGATATTATCAAGACGAATTGAAGTCCCCTTCTTAACTGTTTTACCACTTTGAACATAGCCATCAGCGCCATTGCCAAGATCTAAGTTAATCGTACATCCATCTTTCCAAACAGCATACAACGTTGTATCTTCACTAAATGGTACACCATAAGCCGTTGAAGTATATACCTTTCCATCAGGAGAACCTACAGCCCAACCAGCTAAATATTTTCCTTCTGGAGTTTTACCAAACACATTATTAAAAATACCACCATATAGATTCGTTTTTGCCACAGATTGCGTTACAGATTCAAAACCAGCTCCATTTGAATCATATGTTAATTTAATTTTGTTAGCTACAACCACAGTTATTGTTGTATCCTTGTCAAAAACAACACCTTGATAAGTTTCAATACCTGTAGTAACGCCATCAATCTTATAACCTACTGTGTACTTATCATCTGGTATATTTACATAATTTTGAATGCTGACACTATCTCCTTTGGCAACATCAACTGTAGTCGATTCCTGATTCAATCCTTCATAATTGATTGTTAGTGTAACCGCATCTGTATAAGATGCATAAAGAACTGTATCTTTATCAAAAGTAGCATTATATATTTCTACCTTAGGACCATCCACAGAACCAATGTGCCAACCTGTAAATACCTTACCTTTCTTTTTAGGTGTTTGATGTAAAGTTGAATCATAAGGCAATCCACTATTCTTACCACAAGTTTCTTTGATTAAGCTACCCTTATCTGTTGATCCACCATTACAATCAAAAGTTACTGTAACTGGATCAGCCCATTGCGCATATAGAGTTACATCTTTATAGAATTGATCTCCATTACCAAGAGCATACATTTTACCCGTCTTTTTATCTTTGAATCCAACTAATACTTTTCCATCTGGATGTGTAAAATATGAATTAGAATAACTAAAATATTGATAATCACCTGCACCAAGCTTATATTGAATTGAATTTCCTATACCACCATTTGGCTCTAAAGTGATAGTAATCGCATCTTTATAATGCGCATAATAAGTCGTATTCCCTTTATACTCACTATCATCTATTTTATTTCCACTTTCATCATACCAACCATCAAAAACTTTACCTTCTGGAGCAATAATGTTACCTGGATAGAAGTAATGTCCTTCATATGACTTAATAGTTACTTTCTTTTCTCCATCTTCAAAATGACCTTCTTTGGCATCAAAAATAACATTATAAACCTTCGCATATTTCGCATAAAAAATGGTATCTTTTTCTACACGATTTTGATATATAGGAACCCCATCCTTATCAAACCATCCTAAAAAGCGGAATCCTTCAGGTGGAGTTGGATTACTATATGATGCATAGGTTCCTTCTGCTACTTCCTTTTCAGCCTTATTCGTGCCATCTTCAAAACTACCTTCTTTTGCATCAAATGTTAGTTTTACATTGTGACCATACTTGGCATAAACTGTAATATCCTTTGTTAATTCAATGCCATCTAAATTCTTTCCATCTGCATCATACCATCCACAAAAAACAAGTCCATCTGGAGCAACTGGTGCATTATAATATGCATGCTCATATTCTAAAAAGTCTCTCGTTTCGATAGTTTCATTATTGGCAAAATGTCCTTTTCCAGCATCAAAAGTTACCTTAACTAACTTTGAATATTTTGCATAAAAAGTTGTATCCGAAGTCAATTTATGATTATAAATTTCAACACCATTTTCATCATACCAACCCTTAAAACCATATCCATCTGGAGCTATAAGAACAGGACTAATATATGAATTTCCATTCTCTCCTTTATAAGTAAAGGTCGTCGTACCATCTTCAAAATGTCCTTCACCTGCATTTAATGTAATATTTACTAAATTCGTACCCTTAAAAGTAAAAGATGTACTCACATAATAGCCATCCATACTTATATCAACGTTAAAAAAAGCTTCACCCCTTGATGTTTTAGTAACACTTAATACGTTATCACTTCCGGAATATAAAACATTATCCTGAATCTTTCCTTTAGAATTCGATACAAAAATATTGGAACCTGTATTATTTGTTTTATATTGATAATCCGTTGTCTCTTCTTCTGTACCATCCTCATAACATTTAGTAACAACCAATTTAATCGTTTGTGTCTCATTTTCATCTAATGTATATTGCGTATTATCATCTTCAGATTTTACATAGATACTTGTAACCTTTTTTTCATCCGCTTGCGATTCTACATTCGATTCATCATTCACAGTAGTTTCTTCTTGATTTACGGCCTCTACTTCATTTGTTTCATCTGTGCTATCAATTTCATTGGCATGGATTGGTGAGACAGCCAATCCCATGGAAATCAATATACTCAACCCTACATTAATAACCTTCATAATTCCTCCTTGTTAACGTTTACATTTATGATTTTATCACGGTTTACCATCCAAAATTATAACCAAATGTTAACAAGCAGTTAATTTATTAAAAATTTCTTATCTTTCCAACATAACCAAAAAAAAGCAGAAACCAAATTGATTTCTGCCTCATTTAACTATCTCCAACAACCATCACTACCAACATAGTAATTTCCAATCCATGTATTTGTAGCCATTGTTCCATCACTTTGTAAATAATAATTACCTACCCAAGCATTTTTTACCATAGCTCCCGAACCATTAAAATAATACCAATTGTTATTAATTACTTGCCAACCTGTTACTACATAACCCGCATCATTGAAATAATAGGTTGCTCCATTGATTATATCAAACTTTGATGTAGGGTAACTTCCATCTGTATAGCGATACCACCAATTGCCATTATACATCCATTTTGATGGTGTCCACAATCCATTACCATCTACATAATAGTCACCAACCCACTGGTTTTTAGCCATGATGCCATCATTACCAACATAGTAATTACCAATCCAACGACTCTTAGCCATAATACCAGAACCATCAAAATAATACCAGTTTCCATTGATAGCTTGCCATCCCGTCAGCATATAGCCACCATTATCAAAATAATAGACATTATTATTTATCACATCAAATTTGTTTCTTGGATAACTACCATCTCCATAACGATACCACCAACGACCATTATAGATCCAACGATCTTGTTGCCAAACACCATTTGAATCCACATAATGAGTGCCTACCCATTTACTTTTAGCCATCTTACCATCTTTTTCAAGAAAATAATTTCCTGACCAAGAATTCTTTACCATTACACCAGAGCCATTGAACAAATACCAATCGGATTTAATTTGTCTCCAACCCGTAACCATATAGCCATTACCATCAAAATAATACGTTTGACCATCAATATCTTCAAAATCATTCTTTGTATAAGATCCATCCGAATGTCTATACCACCACTTTCCATTATAAATCCATTGAGCTGGCGTATATAATCCATTTGAATCTACATAACGATCATCAATCCATTGGTTTTTAAGCATAGCTCCATCCGAACCAACATAATAGTTACCAATCCATTTATTTGACTGCATAACACCATTTGAATCAAAATAATAATACTTCGATTGAATCTGTTTCCAACCTGTCACATATGAATTGTTTTCATACCAATACCAATTACCATTTTCATCTTGAACCCATTTACTCTCTTTTTTAACAGAATTTAAAGGAGTCACTGCACTTTCACTGATATAAGCATAATACAAGTCAAAATCATAGGCTCCATTATCCTGTGTAACACTTGTACGATTTGAATTCAATGTAGCATCCGACTGTACTTTATAATACCCATCTTGTTTGCCTAATAAAACAATTGGATATGCACCAACATTTTTAGTACTAAACAATAAATTTGAACCCGGATTTGTATAATAAGAAACACTACCATTTGCCATACCAATAGAATAAGCATTTACTTCATTGATACCCAAACCATTTTGTACTTCCCAACAAAGACTAGCAATCTTTTCACCCCAATATGGATCTGAAGCATATTTGACATTGATACCACTCTCTTTATCCCCTAAATGAGAACCGTAATAACGTCCAATATAATCTTTTGGATCACAATAACTTTCCGAAATAAATACCTTCGCATGATATTGAATACAATCATCCACACTTGAATAGCCATTGGCACCATAATAAGGATTGTTGTCAGCTGCACCATGACCAAATAAATTATTTTTGTCCATCGCAATCTGACTTTGACCCCAACCACTCTCAAGTACGGCATTACTATACATTATCAAAGCATTTACACCATACTTATTCTGATTTGAAACTAAAGAAGCCCCAGCATTCAACAATTTACCACTCGATACTTGACTTGAAGTATACTGATCAAATTGAGTTGCCGTAATACTTGTCTTTGTACGAGCCGGCAAATATTGAAAATAATTATAATAAGGTGCATTCGAATTTACTGCATTTGCATATACACCATTTTTATAATCCCGAATCATTGTTTTAAAGTCTGCATAAAAATAATGACCATCATAACTATAATATGTCGCATTATCACTTAATGAAGCCGGCTTATTACCTACATAGGTTTTAGAATAATAATTTGAATATTGTGAAATCAAATTTGCAACATAATGATATAAAGAACCACCATTTGTCTTATAACAACTAATTGTATTGGCATTTGCATAATCGACAATTTGAACTTCACTAGCATCCACCAAACCAGTAACACCAGCTGCCTTAAATTTTACTTTCCCATTCACCATACCAAGATATGCACCATCACTCATCGTATAACCATTGATATAGCCTTTCTCACCATTTGTACAATTCGTATAGGTTGTGATTTCATTAGCCGAAGCCTTAGTTCTAAAGTTAACAACCCCATACGTAACATCTTTAGTTTCTTCAGCAAGCATGACAGTTGAAACCATAGAAGAAGCTAGTTCTTCCTCTAATTCTTCAGGATCATATTGAATCAAATTTCCATTTTCATCAAACCCAACAAAACTATTATTATTTGTTTCATCTGTACCTGCACTTGTCGCATATATAGATTGTGTACAAAAACCCAAAACTACTACAAACGTAAATAAACATGTAATTAATCTTTTCATATTTTTCTCCAATCATCTTTAAATATAGCACAATACGAAACAAAAAAGATAGCCAAAAATTTTGACTATCTCCAACAACCATCACTACCTACATAGTAACTTCCAATCCATTGATTTTTTGCCATGGTACCATCACCAAGTAAATAATAATTTCCAATCCAACGATTCTTTACCATAGCACCAGATGCATCAAAGAAATAATAAGTTCCATTCAAGCTTATCCATCCAGTTACCATATAACCATCTTGATCAAAATAATATGTTTGACCATTTATGACTTCAAAATCATTTTTAGTATAAGATCCATCACCATGTCTATACCACCATTTACCATTATGAATCCAACAATCTTGTTGCCACAATCCATTTGAATCTACATAATAATTTCCAATCCAAGTATTTGTAGCCATGATCCCATCATTTTGTAAGTAATAATTACCTACCCAAGCATTTTTTACCATTGCCCCAGAACCATTGAAATAATACCATTTTCCCTGAATCACTTGCCATCCTGTAAGCATGTATCCATCCGAATTAAAGTAATATACATTATTGTTTATCACATCAAATTTATTCTTTGGATAACTACCATCTCCATAACGATACCGCCAACGACCATTATAGGTCCAACAATTTGGTTGTACTATACCATTTCCATCAAAATAAGTAGTACCAACCCATTTACTTTTAGCCATCTTACCATCTTTTTCAAGATAATAATTACCCGACCATTGATCTTTTACCATAGCCCCAGAATTATTGAATAAATACCAATCCGATTTGATGTGTCTCCAACCCGTAACCATATATCCATCACGATCAAAATAATAGGTTTGACCATTGATATCTTCAAAATCATTTTTTGTATAAGATCCATCCTGGTGACGATACCACCATTTGCCGCCATTATTGATCCAATGATCCGGTGACCATAAACCATTCGCATCTACATAATAATCACCAATCCATTGGTTTGTGACCATCTTACCATCTTCGCCTACATAATAGTTTCCTATCCATTGACTTGTAAGTTTTGTACCATCATTAGAATAGTAATACCAACCATCTTTTTCTTGAACCCAACCAAGTTTTCGTAAAGAATTAAAAGTCACATCAATATCAACACGACCCGCAATACCATCTACATAACCACTACTAGTTCCTTGCCACATAATATATGGTTTCATATAATTACATTCCACATTATATTGCGCCACCCATTTCATCACAGAATCAAAATAAGGATCTGTTAAATAATTGGTAAACCAGTTTAAGTTGGCATAAACACCACAGTTATAACCTGCATTTTGAATTGTAGTTACATACGTTTTAGCAATTTGAGCAATCGTTGATTTACTCACACTTGACATGACACTATAATCTTCTAAATCATAAAAAACAGGATAAGAAGGATTTAAACCCTTTAGTAATCTTAAAGTATGTGCTGCCTCTTCCTTAGCATCTTCTACCGTTTGTGCATACGAATATAAATATATACCATATGGCATACCTACACGTATGCATTCGTTTACGTTTCTTACAAATTTTTTATCATCATATTTTGCATAATCACCCGCAAAACCACAACGAAGAATCGCAAACTCAACATCGGTATTTTTTACTTTATCCCAATCAATATCACCCTGCCATTCACTGACATCAATACCTTTTGAGATTGCATTAGGAATAGGATCACCTACCCCATTATAAATCACACCATTTTCTTTGACCCAAGCCAAAGAATCACTTTGTGCACTAATCATTTCTTCCTGAGAAACAATAGGTTCTCCATTTTCATATCGCCAACTATTTGCCGTATACTCCTCTTCACTGGCATATACAGTTATAGATGATGAAAACATTAGAATAGATAAACAAATTGCCGTTAACCTTTTCATATAACCCCTCCTAGAAAGCGAAGAATGGACCTCCATTCTGTAAATCTCCATAATCACTAGATTGTTGATTCCAAATCGAATCAATTGAATAATATCCATTTTTATATGGATCCAATGGATCATATACATATACATATCCATTGTTGTAGCCAGCTAATAATATAACATGCGTAATACCATACCCATAGACAAAGTCACCTTTCCCTACGGCTGCCGCCACTAATTTTCCACCCTTTAAACAACCAATCAACTGACTATATGACAAGTTATTTTGGTAGGAAAGCCCATAATTATCTTGAACAACTTTATACGAATCTGAAGTTGAACCAAAATAAGTAGGCGTATTCATATATCCAGCACTATATAATTGTCGAGCAATATCGACTGGCGTATAATTTGTACCTTTATAATAATTTATAATCATTGCCGCTGTAGAAGGAAGACAACCAGAACTTCCAATTGTTGAATATCCAATTGAAGTATTCTTCCATCTATAATCGACCTGAGATAGATATGGAATATTCGAAATATCACTCCGATAAATATATCCACTTCCATCAATATATAATGTTTTACTTCCTAAAGTAATCGTTCTATTCGCCGCCATTAAACCAACAGAACCACCATTTGAATCATTCTCTACATAGAAATAGAAAGAGTTACTATCCAGTGTCACAAGCCCTGTTTTTCTAGCTCCATCTTGTCCTAAATAATACCAATCTGAACCATTTAGTAATAACCAATCTTGTTTCATAGTGCCATCACTTAAGAAATAGTACATTCCACTACCTACTTGTTGCCAGCCACTACAAGCCATTTCAAAAGTATTTGAATCAAAATAATACCAAATACTATTTATAAATTTCCAACCCGAAACTTTCTGACCATTTGTATCAAGCCAATACGTATGTTCATTCTCCATGTACCAACCTGTAATCAATTTTCCATTTTCATCAAACTGATATGTTTTATCTTCAAGAATCTGCGTTCCCACTAATGCATATCCATTCGAATCTACATAATAAGAACCACTCTTAATTTTGATCCAACCATCTTTTTCATATTCCAAAGTTCTTTGATTCACAAAACGCGTACCCAAAGAATCTTGTTCCATCACATAAAGCTCTTTTGACTTATCCCAAGCACCATCTTGACCAACATATCGATCATTGATCCATTGACTTATAGCCATCTTTCCATCAAAATCTAAATAATAATCACCAACCCAAGTGTTTGTGACCATACATCCAGATGCATTGAAATAATACCAATTCGATTCAATAGATTTCCATCCAGTAACCATATAACCAGCATCATCAAAATAATATGTAGAACCATTAACGACATCAAATTTAGAACAAGGATAACTACCATCTCCATAACGATACCACCATCGACCATTATAGATCCAACCATTCTGTTGTCGTAAGCCATTCGCATCTACATAAACATTACCAATCCAAGTATTTCTAGCCATTACGCCATCAGATCCTAAATAATAGTTACCAACCCAAGCATTTGTTACCATGCAACCAGATGCATTGAAGTAGTACCAATTCGATTCAATAGTACTCCAACCTGTTACCATATATCCATCTGCATCAAAATAATATGTAGAACCATTGATAACTTCAAACTTATTTTGAGCATACGTTCCATCACCATAGCGATACAACCATTTACCATTATTGACCCAACTATTCTGTTGCCACAAACCATTACTATCTACATAACGATCATTAATCCATTGATTTTTAGCCATTCTACCATCTAAACCAACATAATGATTATCAATCCATTGATCACATTGAAGAATTCCTGATTCATTAAAATAATACATTTCTTGATCAATTTCTTGCCAACCAATCGCAAATGAACCATCTTCCTTTGTATACATATCATGTGTTTCGTTCCAACCCAATGTTGTTTCTGCCTGTTCTACGACAGGTTCTTGGACTTCTGTTTCATCAGCCAATATAGGCATACCTGCAGACAAAATCATAAACATTGGAATCCATGCCAATTTTTTAAAACCCATTTTTATCTACCCCTTATTTATTAAACTCATCCATAATCATTTCAACCTTACGCTCTACAGTATCCCACGTAAAATTCTCACACAATCTTTGATAAGACAATTTTGTGGCCTGAATTCGACTCTCTTTATCATTGATTGCTTCTTCTAATGCAGGAAGTAATAATTCCTCAGAATTATTATCAATAATCGTTCCATAATCTTTATTAATGACAAGTTCTTTAGAACCACCACGAGCCGTTGTGACAATATAACACTCACAAGCAGCCGCTTCTAATACTGAGGTTGAAAAACCTTCCGAAAAAGAAGGAAGACAGAAAATATCAGAATCATCTAATAAAGCAACAATATGATTAAAATCAATACGACCTAAAGGAATAATATGATCATTCTTTCTTTGATCAATATACGCTTCTAAATCCCCCTCACCCGCAATAAACAAGTATACGTCATCTCTTTTTTTATTGATTTCTGACATCACATTCAGTAATTGAGGAATTCCTTTTTCAGGTAATAATCTTCCTGTAAATGTAATAACCGTTGCATCCTTAGAAATATTATATTTCTTACGATAATCTTCACATTTATTTTTTCTTAATTCATCCACCTCATGTACATCGATTGAATTATATAAAACTCCACTTGCCTCAATATGAAAATGTTTTAACCATTCATTGCAAGCTAATGAAACCCCATAGTAACGATCACAATGTCTTTTATCTAACATCGTCAATCCATGTTCATAAAGGGAACCAAAGAAATCAAGTACTTTATTGTTGACAGATAAATGCGAAGTACCATGCTCAATCGTTATACATGGAATATGATTCTTCTGGGCAAATTTCATAGCCACTAAAGAGTGACGATAAAAACGTGTATTCACAATCACTAAATCAAAATGTTCTTTTTCCAAAATAGAAATAATCTTTTTATATTCACTATCCTTTTTCAAAAATGGATAACGCCCCTTTAGAAAAGGATAACAATTAAATCGATATACACGAGTATCATGCATAATTTCGAAATTAGGCATATCCCCAATTTTAGAAGTAACGACAACAGGCTCATTGCCTTTTTCAATGAGTTTTTTACATAAATTTAAAGTATATCTTTCGACACCACCCATATGTGGTAAATGCTGTGCAGAAAAAATACAAACTTTTTTATTCGCCATAAATCGGTTCCTCCCCCTCAAACTGAATGACTAATGGTGCATGGTTGACCCTTTTTTCCACTGGAGGAATCTGCATATAGTCACCATATACCTTCTTTAAAAATTCATCATTATTTGCAGGAATATACGCCTCAATCGATTCAAACGGAACCTTTTCAAGGGGCAATAAATCCGCCTTTTTGATTTTATCCTTTAAACAACCCGTATACTCATAAGACGTTACATATTCACAATCCACATCATTAAATGAAGTACTCACCATTTTAAATTTCTTATATAAAAATTTTGGCGTAATATGAAATAACTTCAAGCCATAATGTATCATCATACAACCAAAATGTAGTATATGATACATGATTCCATCATATGGAATCACAGGTGTCCCTGTTCCTGAAAGAAATAAAAGTTTACCATAGAATGTTGATTTTCTTAATAAACGCTTCTGATTCGATTCAGATTCAGGTACATTATCAAAAGGAAAAATATCCATAAAAATACGTCGATTACACTTTAAATCTTTAGATACTTCTGAAATAAAAATAGTATTTTTTCTTTGAATATGCGTAACAGTACATGCATAGCGAGAATCAATTTCAGGTGTTAATACTTCATAATGTTCAGAAAGTTCCTTCTCGAAAACCTTCATAAATACATCATAATCTTTGCGAAGCATTCCAACATCAATATCATCATCCCAAGGAATAAATCCTTTGTGGCGAACCGCACCGATCGCAGTTCCATAAATTAAAAAACAAGGAAGATCATATTTTTCACAAACATCAAGCACATCTTTCAACATTTGTGTTTGTACACCTTGTAATTTCTTTAAAACTACAGGATCATATTGTTTAAATAAAACTTTACTCATTTATTCCACCCATTTCCTTCTTTAATATTAATACTAAACCAATTATAAACATCACAGTTATTGATGCAATTCCAATCAAATAATCTAAACTTGCACCAAACATTCCATATTTTGATGTCAACCAATTTACTAGTAATTGAGGTAATATAATCGCTATGATATAAATATAAATCATAAAATTTTGTTTACGAATAACAGTATAAATATAGGATAAAATTGAATTCATACTTGCAAAGCATCCAGCAACTATCAAAATTAAGAACGAAGATTTAACACTATGTAAATCTACACCATATACAAGTTCCAATAATGGAATACCCAAGAAATAACATCCAATAAATACAAGTACAGATAGAACAATGTCAAATATAATCAATTTGCTGATTACCTTAACAAAACAACTCTTTGTAGAATTTAGCCAAGTATTTGCGATAGATGTAAATAGAGGTACAAATATAAACATACAAAACATATTCACAACATATGAAGGCATAGACACTATATTGTAATATGTTTGAACACTTGAATCAAAATTCAATTCAATCGCATTTTTTGGAATATTTACAATAAATGTTGTTAAAAAAGAACTAATAAACAATGGGAAACAATTTTTTATCAATTGAGTGATTTTTTCCATTCTAAACTGGAAATGAATAGTACTTATTCTTTTTATTAATTGCATATCAAAGAAAGTAAGTTCCAATGTCGAATAAATCATTGCCAAGACAATAGAAAGAATCAAGTTTTTAAAAATCAATAATGAAATCAAAATAACAAGATTGTATCCTAAAATACGTATTATATAAGAAATTCCAGATAAAAACAGTTTATCCACTTGTTGAAAACGCGCAGAAAAAAGATCTGCGAATACATCACACATCAAAAATAGGCAATACAAAATTGTAACTAATAATTTATATGAATTAAATCGTAAATAAACAGAATAAATCAAGCACCCTATCATCATAACTATAGACGTAATAATTTTTAACGATAGGTAATCTGAAAATTTAAATTCCTCATTAATATCTGACACTTGAAATTGTCTTGTACCAAACCAACCAACACTTAACATCAATTGGCCTACACTATAAGAAATAGAAAAGATACCTGCCTCATCAACCCCTAAAATACGTGTCACATAAATCATTAATAAAAAACTTGTAGCTGATCCACATAGTGTACCTAATGTATACCAAAATGTATTTTCTTTTAAAGAAACTTGTCTATCTAATAATCGATTATATATATTATTCATTTAAACATCCTCTATTTTGATTGCATAAAAAAGAATGCAATAACCGCCTAATATGGTATCACATTCTAATAAATTATTCTATCTGTCGTTATAAGAATAGTACTAAGATTAATCTTTAATTTCTTGTAAATATCTCTTTAAAGCATCCTGCCAAGTAGGTAAAGGTTTAAAACCATTTTCTACTAATTTTGATTTATCCAAACGAGAATTAAAAGGACGAGCTGCTTTAGATAAACCATACTCTTTTGTTGTTACTGGAATTACAGTATTTGTATAACCTACTTCTTTAAAAATTTCACACGCAAAATCATACCAACTGATATAGCCACCCTCATTTGTCGCATGATAGTAACCATATTTATCCGTTTCAATCATATCAACTAATAAACGTGCTAAATCATAAGTATAAGTTGGTGTACCAATTTGATCATTTACGACTTTTAATGTATCAAATTTCTTTCCAACATTTAACATTGTCTTAATAAAGTTATTTCCATTCTTTCCAAATACCCACGCAATACGAACAATGAAATACTTAGACAATGTATTTGAAACAGCTAGTTCTCCACCAAGCTTAGTTTGCCCATAAACATTTAATGGTTTATAATCCTTACAATCTGGTTGCCAAGGTATTGTTCCCTGACCATCAAATACATAATCGGTAGAAATATAGACCATCTTCGCATCAATCTCTTTACAAGCATTCGCAATATTTTGTGTACCATCCACATTAATAGCTTTTACTTTGGCCTGTTTATCTTCATCTTCAGCTAAATCAACTGCCGTCCATGCTGCACAATGCACAACAACATCTGGCTTTATAGACTGAATTGTATTCATTACAGCCTCTGAGTTTGTGATATCTAAAGATACATATTCAGCTGTTGTTACATATGTACCATCCTGAATTCCACTATAGCTTTCAGCTAAGTCTGTACCTACTCCAACATATCCTCTAGAAGCCAATTCATTCATGACATCATGACCTAATTGACCTGCAACACCTGTCACAAAAACTTTCATATTTTCTACCTCATTTCTTGCTAATTTTTCTTACTATTCGAATCAATGTATTAAATAAAAAATCAGGAACAAATATCATTGCAATCTCAAACTTTACCGTTTGTGGTGCTAAACTTCTATATTTGTACAAATCTTTTATATTATGTTCCATTCTTGCCTTGGAAAAGGCCAACAATTCATCTTTATCTTTAAAATCTGGATATCTTTTTATAAAATCTTCAATTAAATTACAATGCGGTATTACGCGTTCTTGCATATAATCGGCTTTCGATTCAATACCAATTAATATTCCACTAACATTTTTTCCGTGTCTGCGATATTGAGCAAGCGGTTCATCGATAAAAGCGACTCTGCCTTCAACAGAAGCGCATGATATAATCCATTTATCATGTCCTGTATAAATACTAAAAGGTACTATCCTTCTAGCAAAATCTCCTTCTGCAACCATCACCATACCTGCTGCATATGTAGAAATTAAATTATTTTTTGCGATATCATCACCTGTATGCCAACTATTCACTTGATCATGATGTTCGTCTCTATATCTAGCAATGACAACATTATCATCACCATCTATTATTTGCACATCACAAGCCACTAATAATGCGTTTTCTCTTTTTAATGTTTCGACCGACTTTGAAATCTTATTCAAAAACCATATATCATCTTGATCGCAAAACGCAACATAATCTCCAGTACTTGCTCTTACTAATTTTTCAAAAGACTTGGTATAATTTAAATTGTTTTTATCTTGTTCTAAAATACGATACGGTACTTTTGTTAAACATTCTTCGAAGATTGCTTTGTCACAAGGGCATTCTGGACAATCATCATTAATAATAATTTCTAGATTTTCATAATCTTGATTATTTAAAGAATTTAATTGTTTAATCAAATACTCTCTATCTGGTTTATATACAGATAATAAAATATCGACTTTTTCCATATAATCTCCCATCAATCTACATCAATACAGTTAATACAGCAATAAAGAGAAAAGCTAAAGATTATTCCTTAGCTCTTCCTTTTTCTACATACATCTTTTCAAAATAATTTTGGTATTCACCACTAATGATGTTTTCCCACCATTCCTTGTTGTCTAAATACCATTGGATTGTCATTGGAATACCTGTATCAAATGTATATTTTGGTTTCCATCCAAGTTCTGTCTCTAACTTAGTTGGGTCAATCGCATAACGCATATCATGACCTTTACGATCTGTTACATACGTAATTAAGCTTTCTGGTTTGTTTAATGCATGAAGTACAGTCTTTACAACTTCTAAGTTTGTTCTTTCGTTGTGACCACCTACATTATAGACTTCACCAACACGTCCCTTACGAACAATTAAATCAATTGCGACACAGTGATCATATACATGTAACCAGTCACGAACATTTTCTCCAGTTCCATATACTGGAATTGTTTCATCATTTAAGGCACGAGAAATAATTAATGGAATTAATTTTTCTGGGAAATGATAAGGACCATAGTTATTTGAACAACGACTAATCGTTACTGGTAAACCATATGTTCTGTGGTATGCCAACACAAATAAGTCTGCACTTGCCTTTGCACTTGAATAAGGACTTGAAGTATGTAAAGGTGTGTTTTCAGTAAAGAACAAGTCAGGACGATCTAATGGTAAATCCCCATATACTTCATCCGTAGATACTTGGTGATATCTTTGAATACCATATTTAACACAAGCATCTAATAAAGTAGTCGTTCCCATTACGTTTGTTTTTACAAAGATTTCAGGATCTTCAATACTACGATCCACATGGCTTTCAGCCGCAAAGTTAACAACAACATCAAACTTTTCTTTTTCAAACAAATCCATGATAAATTCACGATCTGCAATATCACCCTTGATAAACTTGTAGTTCGGTTTATCTTCTACAGGCTTACAAGTCTCTAAGTTACCTGCATACGTTAATTTATCTAAGTTTACAATCATATCCTCAGGATATTTATTCACCATATAATGTACAAAGTTTCCACCAATGAAACCAGCACCACCCGTTACTAAAATTTTCATACTGTTTTATTCTCCTTCATATACAAATTGATTATTTGACTCTTCCAAAGTTGGACCTACCTGATCCTTTTCACTTAACACAGGCTCAATACCATTTAATAATGAACCCCAATCTACATTACAAGTCGGATCATCATAACGCATTCCACCTTCGGACTCTTTATTGTAGACATTATCGACTTTATATCTAAATTCAACATTATCTGTTAATGTTAAGAATCCATGCGCAAATCCTTGTGGAATAAAGAATTGTCTATGATTCTCTTCACTAAGCTCTACACTTACCCATTGACCAAATGTAGGACTACCTTTGCGAATATCCACCGCAACATCAATTACAGTTCCCTTTGTACAAGAAACCAATTTACTTTGTGCATATGGCGGATTTTGCCAGTGCAATCCACGAAGTGTACCCTTCTGTGCACTAAAAGACATATTGTCCTGTACAAAATCAACAGTAACACCTAATTTTTCATATTTAGGCTTTGAATACGTTTCTGTAAAATATCCACGATGATCTCCAAATACATCTGTATCAATAATTAATACTCCAGGAATCTTTGTTTCAGTTACCTTCATTCTATTACCCCCCATTATTTAATATACTTACGATCCATGATCTTCTTTAAATAAGCACCATACTGATTCTTCTTATAGATTTCATACGTAGAAGCCAATTCTTCATCACCAATCCATCCATTGTCATACGCAATCTCTTCAAGACACGCAATCTTACGATGTTGATGCTCCTCAATTGTCTTCACAAAGTTAGTGGCATCCACTAAAGATTCATGTGTACCCGTATCTAACCAAGTAAATCCATCACCAAGTAATGTGACATTCAATTCACCATTCTCTAAATAAATACGGTTCAAATCTGTGATTTCCAATTCTCCACGAGCACTTGGCTTTAAGTTTTTCGCATACTCAACCACTTTATTATCATAGAAATAGAGTCCTGTTACCGCATAATTTGACTTAGGACAAGCTGGCTTTTCCTCTAAACTAATAGCCTTACCCTGAGAATCAAATTCAACAACACCAAAACGTTCAGGATCTTCTACATAATAACCAAATACGGTAGCTCCCACTTCATTTTCAGCAGCCGCACGAAGACGCTTCGTTAATCCATGACCATGGAAAATATTATCACCCAAAATCATTGCACAACTATCATTACCAATAAATTCTTCACCCAAGATAAATGCTTGTGCAAGTCCATCAGGACTTGGCTGAACTTTATAAGAAAGCTCAATTCCAAATTGATGACCATCCCCTAATAATTCTTGAAAACGAGGTGTATCATCCGGAGTTGAAATAATCAAGATCTCACGAATCCCTGCCTGCATTAAAATAGACATTGGATAATAAATCATTGGCTTGTCATAAATAGGAAGCAATTGCTTACTTGTAACCTTTGTCAAAGGATACAAACGAGTACCACTACCACCAGCTAAAATAATACCTTTCATAATAGTTCCTCCATAATTAACATCATTATATCACAATAAAAGAATAAACCCTAACGTAACGTTAGGGTCAAGTTTTTTTTGTTAATGTATTCTAAATATCTTTTTAATAAACACTTTTATCAAATGTTTAAATGATGGATTTGAATACAATTTACGTTCATGTTCTAAACTGTTATATAAAAAATCCTGAGCAGCATCTGCCCGATTAATTCTTTGACTCGCTTCTTCAACAATCTTTTCATATTCCTTTATAATTCCTTCATATTCTAAATACGTTAATTGTTTTTCGCATGCAAGGTCATTTTCATAAAACAAAGATTCCGCATCTTCATTATTTAAAACCAATGAAATCAATGTTTTCCATCTTTGTATCAAAAACTCTTTTGAAAATGTCTTGGCCTTCTCATTACAATACTGACTCATCTCGTTCCATTTTTCTGTATCATGTAAAATATCTAACAAATGTTTTTTTGCGTCTGATTCTTCTTTATAAAAATACCCATTTTTATCATATTCAACTAAATCTTCCACACCCAAAAAATAACTAGTTACAATCGGTAATCCAAAACAAGCAGCTTCATTTAACACCAAGCCAAAGCCTTCAAACTCAGAAGCAAACAAGAAAGCTCTACCCTTCTTATAATATATTGAAACATCTGGTTGTGGTCCTACAAATTCAACACTTTCCACTGGCAAAGATAAGTCAATTAATTCTTGTTCTAAACTTTTACCAAAAGTTTCTTCGTAATTCACAGGACCTACAACAATTAATTTAATGCTTTTATCTTCTTTATGTACCTGTGAAAATATCTTCAAAATCTTATCCAATCTTTTTAATCGATCATCATATCTACCAACTGTAACAATCACATTCTCTCTTTCTTCATATGAAATACTAGGTTGAACTTCAAAAAAATTAGGATTTGGCATAACACAAATAGTTCTGTTTGCGTTTAAAGAACATATCTTTGAAGAAACATTTGTTAGGCAAGCAATCGCATCTGGATATTGAAGACAATTGTTTCGAGTCACAATTTCCTTAGAATATAGAATTTCATGCCAACAAGGAAATAGCCAAAAATAATGATTTAGCATTATAGATTTAATTCCCGCTTCTTTCAATTTTTTATAAATAGTTAATTGTTTACAATTTAAATTTGCATTTCCAATGAATAAATCAACATCTAAGCGGGTGCAACAAGCAACACATAACTCATCATACGGGGCTATACTATCGTTTAAATGTATCACTCCAATCGAATCCGGTATTGGAAAAGCTACTTTTTTATTATCAAGTTCTGGCAAAATCATTATTATATTATAATCAAATATAAGTTGATTCATTAAGGTCAATAAAACCTTTTCAACTCCACCAATGATCCAATTGTCATATCCTATACAAATAGTCTTTTTGTTCTTATCAAAAGAAATATTTAAGTTTCCTAAAATCTTATTAATATAATCATCCATTCAAAATGTCTCCTTCACATAATTCATTTATAGCATCCAAAAGAATGTCTGGTTTTGCATTCAAAGGAATTACCTTTCCTAGTTTATAATTCTTTGTTCTTTCTCCCTGTGCTCCTAAATCATACGAAATCAAAGGTCTCTTCATAGATTGTATTTCGGAAATCGTATATGAGAAGGTTTCTGGACATACAGAAGACATAAAGAAAACATCTATGTTATACTCTTCTACTAAATTTGCGATATCCTCACGTCTATACTTTCCTGTTGCAAAGAATACCGAATCATTTCGCATATCCTGCGCATCTCCAATACAAACAATTCTATATTTAGAAAGTTGATTACTATGAATATATTGAATCAACTCTTTAACTTCTTCCATACCCTTGTGTTTACACAACTGGCCTAATAATCCAATCGTAATTATATTATCATTCTCTACTTTTGGAACACATAACTCATCGATTACATGACCGATCACTTTAATTTTATGTGATAGGCTTTGATAAACTCTAACTAAATATTTCTTTGAACTATTTGAAAAACAAATAATTTCATCACAAGTATTTAATAATTTAGCATTTAAACTACGCCATTCGACAATTGACTTAGATTGATCAAAATTTGCACTATTTAAACATATATCACAATCTTTGACTTCTGGTAATCCACAATATCTATCATTTACATTAATCAAATTCAATCTTGGACATATACAAAAATAATCATGTACTAGATATGTGAGTTGAATATGTGGATGAATTAATTTTATATTATGAACTGTATCAATCAATCCTTTAATATTTGGGTATGATACCAATTCATTAAAATAGATATATTGCGCTTTCAAACTTACTAAATATAATAAAATATTAATATCATCAAAATAATAATGCACATCGTCTTTCATATTTATTAATTCATATTGATGAAAATCAGGCTGATAAACTACTTGGTACACAGATTGTCCATTATGAATCATATCCTCTGCTTTTTTTCTTAAATATAAATCTGCACCACCACCAAATGAATGAGTGATATATAAAACCAAATTGTCACTAATTTCATCAATAAAATCATAGCATTCTAATACGGAAGGTGTATTCCTTATTTCTAAGTATTTATCTTCAACAGTATACTTTTTTGAGTCAATAATATGAATATCACAAACATTAACATCATCGATATTCTTTTTTAACATTCCTAATTCGATACTATTCATTTTATCTGGTGTATAACAAATTGCCTCAACTTTAAGATCACTTCCAGATTGATATTCAACCATATTTATAAATCCAGAATACAAATATTTTGTATCTTTTAAAGCCTCAACTAAATCCATTCGATATCGACGTGTCACAGATTTTTCAAAAATACATTTTCCATTTTCATTTGTGAAACGCAAATAAATATCTCTTATCGTATAGAAGGAATCTCCAATCCATCCACGAATAAGAACCGTATTATTATTTTGGTATTTGAACTCATCAACATTCCCCAACACCTGATGTTGTTTATTAAATCCTTCATGACCAATAATACCAAGTTTATTAATATTTAAAGTATTAACAACAATTTTGATTTTGTTGCGTAAAGGTAAAATCATATTATGTTCACAACTACCTTTTGAAACTCGAATTTCCAAGTTTTCTTTTGGGCTATCGAGATTCAAAATTTGATATGCCTTAAACTTTTCTTGATTGCACTCTAAAACAATTTTATCTTCGCTTTTACAATCAATTATCCATTCATTACTCGCAACGCACATAACTTCCAGCATCTGTTTGTTGAAAAGTCCATCTTTTCTAGCACGCATATTATTCCTCTTTCTAAATTATTTAGTACATTTAAATAATCCCGCTTCTTTAGTTACAACTATTTTACCATCTTTCTTCAATATCTCTTCAATATATTCTTTAAATTCATTCAATTTAGGACCCAATATTTCATTTTGATTACCATGACAAGACATAATATAATCAATCAAAGGTTTTGATTCTGTTATTTCTAATGAATCTTGATAATCCATTCTTTGAACACTCTTGAAATATTTTTTTAATATATCTTCACCATTTTCTAAACCAAATACATCATACAAACTATGATTCGACAAATTTATTCTAGAATCAAAGCTTTGTACAATATCCGTAATTTCTTTCATATGACTCTTTCCATATGTACTACAATATAAAACTCCATTTGGTTTTAATACTCTACTGATCTCTTTTAATCCCTGATTTAAATCATTCAAATAAAATAAAACATGATTGGCAATGATGGAATCAAAATAAGCATCTTTAAATGGTATCTTTTCAGCATCTGCTACAATACAGTTAAAATCCGAACCTAATTTATTACGAACCTCTTCCACCATACCTTCACTAATATCCGATAAGAATATTTCTCGATTTCTTAAATCAATCTTATTCTCTTGCCACAACTTACCATTGCCACAACCAAGCTCTAATAAGCGATTTACTTTAGAAAAATCAATCTTTTCAAACAACCAATTAAACCATCCCTGCTTATTTGTAGAATACTTTTCATGAAGACGAATGCGATCATTTAAGTTCTTCGCATTCTTATATTGCTCAATAATATTCGTTTCTTCATTCGACAGTTGAACTAAAGATAAAATCATATTCCAAGAAAGATTATCCGACTGACTTGCTCTTTTTAAAGCATCCTTTAAAGATTGTAAATGACTAATCTTATCCTCAATCAAATCAATCTGCAATTCAAAACTCTCCTTAAGATTGGTATTGTCCATAACCATTGGAAAGATTTCTTCAATACTAAAGCCCAAATGTTTTAATGATAAAATCTTCTGTAACTTCAATAAATCCAAATCACTATATTTACGATACCCATTTTCCATAACAAAAGAGGGTTTTAACAACCCTATTTTGTCATAATATCTAATTGTTCTTTCACTCACGTTCGCAAGACGAGCGAACTGGCCTGTTTTATAGTAATTCATAAATTTTATGCCTTAACATATATTGAATAACATACTTCTGCACTTGGATCCGTTACAACTCGAACTCTTACAAAATCCCCATACGATTCATACTCATTCATACCTCCAGACAAAATAAAACAATTGATTTTATATTTATCAATAAAAGGTAAACAGTGGTCAAACGCTTCCATTGATTTCGTATTATTTAAATCATGAAATGCTAGTTGATAATCATAAAGAAACGATGCTATTTTTTCATCACTATCAACTGGATAACGCGGAACAGCTGAATATGAAATCGCATTTTCTGTTACTGTAGTTAAAATAGTAGCTAATGGATGCGGAACTTTATTTGTAATAACAATTTCAGGAGACAAAACGCGAAGCGTTCCTTTTTCTTTGGATATTTCATCTAAAACTCGACCTAACTCAAGTGTTGAATTCGGTACCATTCGATAATTTCTTGCGATTACACCAAACGAATGTTTAACACTAATGTTTTTTCCTGTATATGTCGAAACGCAACTACCTGTAAAAACACAAGTAACAATTAGCAATATTGGTATCAAAATCCTTTCCTTAGAATATGTTAAAAAAGCAAATAAAACATATGCAAAGGTTGTAATATAGTAAGTATAAAGTAAAGTCGTTAACATTCGATTTGCGACAAATCCATAAACTGAAAAAGTTTCAAATACATCATTCACTTCTGGAACAAGCATCAAAGTAAAAATAATAAGTAAAACAATATTTATTCGATTAATGATTGTCTTTTTAAAAGCAAAAGATATTAAGAAAATAAATGATGAGACAATAAATGGTAATGTCATAATATTTCTTTTTACATAGTCACGAATGGCATGTTGCATATCCAAATTGTTTGGTAAAACAATGCCAATGATTATATATAAGAGTAATGGCAATAATAACCACAGTGTTTTCTTGTCTTTTTTAAAATTAATGACAAAAAATAAAGCGACACTAGTTAGAATAATGATTGGTAATGCAATTGTTGATTTTGACATTAAAACTACAGAAATTATAAACAACTGCATTATATCTTTAATAGCAATGTTCTTATTATCTATAAACGACATAACAATCCATAATATTCCCATTGTTCTTGGAATAGATGAACCAAGATACATAGCCGTTACAAATTGCCAATGATCAACTAAATACATAAAGCCTTGTTCATAAACTGTATTCATGTTTGTCGCAAATAAAATCACAACGATTGGTATAAATTGAATAAACTTATAGATTCTATTTTCCAATTGTAATTTATCAGCAATTTTATTTGAAAACAACGAAATTGATGAACATAATAAAAGATAATTAAAGAAATTTAAACCTAAACGACAAAATGTAAAAACATTTATTTTTAACAAATAAACATATATGGAAGCTTCTAACTCCCATGTGTTTATTTTGTAAGCAATCGATGAATTTGCCTTGCAATTCACAACATAATTATAAGAAAATGGTGTATCTAAATATGGCATCTTCACGATTTTGCTCAAATAGTATCCATCATCCAATTGATTATTTAACCAATATATATTAAAACTAATAAAGGAAATTAACATTAAAATGATTACAACGGCAAGCAAAACAATGTTGTCTTTAAATAATTGTCTAAAATCACTTTTTGTAAGTTTTAAACTATTCTTTTTCATTGAATAAATAATATATAAAAGTATTCCTGCAATCGCCAAAATAAAATATATTAAAGCCAATTTCCATGGAAGCTCTAATAATTCAATGATCATTAAGCCAATAGCTAAAATAAACGCATATCCAATATATCCTGTTAGTAAATTCTTTGAAAAGTTTTGTTCTTTACGGATAGAATAACCAAAGAAATATGATAATACAATCATCCATATTAAAAATAATAAACTACCAATACAATCCCACATTATTTGTCACCATTATTTCTATCAATATATTCATTAATACTTAATTTTTGAATTAATTCTTTTTGTTTTTCTTTTAACTTAGAAATTTGTGCATTCTGATTGAACAACATAATATATAAAAAGAAAATAAATAAGCAAAAAATGAAATTACTTGGAGACATAAATCCAAGTTCATTTGAAATCCAAATTGGTATCTGTGGAAAGATACTAATAATCAATAATAAAATTGCCCACAAAATCCATACAATTGCATCATCGATATCTAATCCATGTTTTTGTATTTTCTTTATAACAAATAGAAAAGTGATAACACTCGCAATTATAAAAAAGTATCTTAATTCCATATTTATTTCACCTTTCTAAATGGTTGAATCAAAAAGATTGACACCATCATACGACTCATATATTTTATTGTATTAACCAAATTCAAATAAGATTCTCCAAATTCTCTATCACTCATTTGAACTTGTATTTCTTTGATTTTTCTTTGTTTTCGTAACATATAAACCAGTGTATCTGGTTCAGGTGGATTATTCATTTCATTGGCATAATCGATAATACAATTCTTATCATAAGCTCTAAAACCACTTGTTGGATCAGTTATCGTTTTCCCAGTCATCATTTTAATTGCACCTGCAATTAATCGACTTCCAATCATACGAGCCGTGAAAGGTTTCTTTTCATCTACAAAACGAGAACCAATCACAATATTATTTCCATTTTCAATTTCTTTAACTAATGGTGCAATATATTTAGCTGAATGTTGACCATCTCCATCGAATTGAATGACAACATCATAATTTTCTTTTATTGCCAATTTAAATCCAGTTTGAACAGCACCGAACAATCCTAAATTACAAAACCCATCTATATAGTTGAAGTCATTCTTTTTTAACACTTCCAAAGTATTGTCTTTAGAACCATCATTGACAACGACATAATCCACTTCTGGTGCGTTCACTTCAAGATCATGTACAGTTTTTTCAATATTTAACGCTTCATTATACGCAGGTATAACAACTAAAGTTTTCATATATACATACTCCTAAATCCCTAGATAATTATATGTTATCTATATTCATTTTTCAAACCCTTACAAAAGGACCATTCAATAAATGGTCCTTATTTCCTAAATTTAATTTAACTAAGCTTAAATGGTCCTAATTCTAAATTCCAATTTTTATTGTAGTATGGATCTCCATTTTTTAAAATATCTGGCCATTTAGCTTGGAATTTCTTCATTTCTGCCGTAAAACGTGCTTGTTTTTCTGGCGTATCTTCATAACCTCTAGATTTAGATTCATAGTGATACCATAGAGCAAAAGCATTATAAACAATTAAATAATCTTTTTCACGTATCTTTAGACATAAATCAATGTCATTACATGCAACTACAAATTGTTCATCAAAACCATTTACTTCTTCAAATACATTCTTTTTAACCATTAGACAAGCTGCAGTACATGCTGAATAATTGCAATTGATTCTTGGTCTCATCAAGAAACCTGGATCATCTTTATCAATTCCATTAAACACGTGTGCTGCATATCCATTAAATCCAACAACAACACCTGCATGTTGTATTGTATTATCTTCATACAATAATTTAGCGCCGACTGCCCCAACTTCTTTACGCAAACAACAACCTAACATCTCTGCAATTGCAGTTGGTTCAATAACTTCCGTATCGTTATTTAAAAACAATACATATTCACCCTTTGTATATTTCACACCAAAATTGTTGATTTTCGAATAATTAAAGATACCTTCATATGTAACAATTGTAACATTGTCATGTTCTTGTTTTAATTGCTCATAATATTCAAAGATATCTTTTTCAGTACTATTGTTTTCGACAATCACAATTTCAAAATTCTTATATGAATTAACATTGTATAAAGAATCGATACAAGTTTTTAATGTATCTTTTTGATTATAGTTAGGAATCAAAATTGAAACTAAAGGATTTGGCTCTGTACTATAAATCGTATGATAAAAACCATAATATGGTTTTGGTAACAATTCAACTCTAGCTCCCTTTAATCCAATACGTTTATAATGGGATTCAATGGCTTTTTGACCCGCCGTATAACAATACAATTTACTTTCTGGATCCATTGCGGTTGATTGAGGATGCATACGCCAGTGATATAAAACGCGTGGAATATGATAAACTCCATTTGCTTTTTCAATGCATCTAAAAATATAGTCATAATCTTGGCTACCATCATATTCACTTCTATAACCACCAACTTGTTCATAAATACGACGATTCACAAAGAAGATATGAGTAATGTAGTTATGTGATCGCATCAAATCTTCACTGTAATCAGGTTTTAGATTTGGCTCAATAAACACTTTATATTGATCATTTAATTTATCTTCATCTGTATAAAGTGTGTCATATCTAAATTCTTGTAAAGCCTTCACAACCTCATAAAAACAATCTAATTCCAAAACATCATCATGATCATATACGGCTAGATAATCACCATCTGCCATTTCCATAGCCTTATTTGTATTACCTGAAATACCATAGTTTTGATCTAATCTTTTGAATTTAATTTTATCTGCATAATCGGCATAATGTGCTTCTATGTATTTTTCAACAGCATCCGTTGTACTTCCATCCGCAATACAAAGTTCCCAATTTGAGTAACTTTGATTTACAACAGTATCAATCATTTCTTTTAAATACTCTTCCTTCGTATTAAATGTAGCAACCGCTATACTAATTTTAGGTGAATATTCAAATTGCACTTTAGCTTGTTTTGCCAGTTCTTCAGCTGTAACTCTTTGTTTCAAGAACCAAGTCTGGTATTCATCTACATTTACACCTTGTTTAAATCTTTGAACAAATTTCTTAACACCATTTTTACGTAAATAATCTATGGCATTATGAATACTTCTAGCATTTAAATGTGTAATGTATGACTTTAACAACCCAAGTGTTGTTCTATTTCTTTGAACAATTTCTACTTTACGTTCAAAATTCTTTGTACTAAACCTCAAATAGTATTTATGAGTTGAATCCCCTTCAAAGCGTATTTGAAAACCAGCATCCCTGTTATCTGGCTTTACTAAATGGTATTGTACTAAATCTTGTCTTGCAAATGAACGTAAATGACTTTCTACAGAATTTGAATCTTTATCAAGAACCTCTATATTCACAGATTCCCCATTTTCTGAATAAACCCAACCTTGAACAGTTGTAAGGCCTTTATCCACATTCATTTCTACACTATCAAGATTAAATTCAATTTCATCTGTATTTCTAGCCTTTTTTATATCTTTCGCATCTAATTTTAATAAGGTTTCATTATTAATATTATCAGAAACTATCAATTCAAATGAATCAACCTTTGTATCAATACAATCTACTTTTACACGAAATCCAATTAAATCTGATTTTAAATCCACTTTTTTATCTTTAAACACATCTGGACGATGCACTTTAGCAACGTCTAACGACACATTTTGATTATTCAATTTAGCAAAAAATGTAACAGGTTTATCATCTTTTGAATAACACCAACCATTTATAGCTATATATTTAGTATAATCAAGATCCTTATATATAACTTTATCTATAGTATAAAAAAAATTCTTTTCCATATAGCCTCCACAAAACACTCTTATCATAACACAAACTATGACATTGTACCTAATCTATTTGTTCACAAGCACTTTAAAGGTAACCATAATATCCATCAGCCTTCCCTTAATTGTTTTAAAATACTTATAGTATGGATTCAAATTCTGAATTATCAATTGAATAACTTTTCCATTTTCTATATACAAGATATGCTTATTAAAGAATTCCCTATAATTCGTATAAGTAGGATAGTTTAAACATAATTCATTATCTAATTCTTCCAACTTATTTAATGTCTCAATACAATTCTTTGCGGTATTCGTTCTAGCAGCAACTGTATTGGTACTCACCAAATGATCCATGCCTTTCAAATTCACATTTCCTTTTAAGCCAATCGTATTTTTACTATGTATACGATATTTAAATAAAGGAATATTTAAAAAATACATTCCATTCTGTTCACTTGCCAATATATTAATCAACCAATCATGGTGGAAATCAACAGAAAAACATCTTTGGAATTTTTCATTCACTTGTTTACGAAGACATAATGCACACCCTTGAAAACTATTTTCTACAATTAATCTTTCAAATGGCACCTTTACTAATGCATTAGTTTTCACTTTGCATTTATACATGTTTTTGTTTGAAAACTTTGGATTAATATCTATATGTATGGGATTATTATTTTCATCAATCAAATCATATGTACTCGCCAATACTTTAATATTTTTATCTTCATTCATTATTTGCGTCATTACTTCAACTTTATTTTCTAACCAAATATCATCTTGATCGCACAAGAAAATAAAATCTGCATCACAAAATGAAAGTGCCTTTTTAAAATTCAATTTATATCCTAAATTATTATTGTTTTGAATAAGTCGAATATTGATATTTTTATATTCTTTTTGAATATCCTTAATAATTTGAACAGTATTATCCCTCGAATTATCATCACAAATAATAATTTCATCTACTGACATTGTTTGATTTAGAATAGATAGGAGTTGTTCTCTAATAAAACATTCTCCATTATACGTTGCCATGACTACTGAAATCATAATTACCTCCAAAAAAAAGGTATTTAAAAAAATACCTTTCTTATAATTCTTCTGCAAATCCTTTTTCCAATTTTTTAAATACAATATATCCAATCACTAATATCAATAAAGCTAAAATAAATACAGCGAATAATGGTTTGAATGGTGGCCAAACATGATACATAAAAATATCACGATATGATGTAACTAATATTGTTAATGGATTCATACGAATAATTTTGCCTAAAACACCAGCACCATCTAATAATGATAGATCATAAATTACAGGTGTTGCGTACATCCCCATAGTCAATAAGAAAGAAACAATGTATTCTAAATCTTGAATATAAGCGTTTAATGAACTTAGTAATAATATAATTCCTAAAATCAAGATAGATTGAATGAATGCCACAACTGGTAACATTAAAATTTGAACTGATAATCCATATCCAAACGCAAAACAGAACACAAATATAATGATACAAGATATAAAGAAATTAACCAATCCACTTAACACTTGTGAAATCAATAAAATTTCACGAGGGAAGTATACTTTTTTTATAATTCCCGCATTTGCCTTTATAGAAGTCGTTCCTGTGCTTACAGTTGTTAAAAAGAAAGTCCATGGAATCAAACCTGTAATCAAATAGACTAAATAGTTATCTCCACCTGCTCCTCGCATCAAATATGGAAATACAATCCAATATACAACCACTTGTAATAAAGGGTTAATAAATGACCAAAGAATACCTAGAAAAGAGCCTTTATATTTTCCACGAATATCTTTTTTTACATTGGTTTTTAATAATTCACGATAATCATAAATATCTTTAAATATATGCATCTTTTCACCGCCTATTCTAAAGTAAAACGTATACTTTTATCGGACAATATACTTCCATCTGGTTCAAGACATTGAACATCAAAGTTATGCGTACCTAAATCCAATTTAGTCAAATCTAATGTAGTACACCAACCAATTGTTTCTGGATCTAATTCTCCTGCATATGCTTCTTGATAAGCATCAAAAACATCTAAACGACTAATTCTTTCAACATTATTTATCTCTTTACCATCTAACATAACCTTTAAAACCGCATCATCATGATCGGATATTTGCCATCCTTGGCAAAATAATGAGCCTTGACTCTTTTCGATAGTCGCAAAACTTTTTGGCGCATCAATAAAGACAGCAGCCTTAAATTTATGCTTTCCTTCTGCAATTGCCTTTTTCTTTTCTTCTTTATGATCAATCGCTACTTGCTTTAAGTATTCATCAATAACATAAATTGGATCACCATCTAATCGAAGCTCTCCTTTATAAATCCAAACTGCACGATCACATAAATCTTTTACAACATCTAAACTATGTGTAACAATCACAATCGTTTTATCTGATTCTTTTAGTTCTTTTAATTTACGATAACACTTTTCTTGGAAGTGTTGATCTCCAACGGCTAAAATCTCATCAATCAACAAGATTTCAGCATCTACATTAATCGCAACAGAAAAAGCCAATCGCATGTACATACCCGAAGAATAAGTACGAACAGGATGATCAATAAATTCGCCTAGTTCACTAAAATCAATAATGTCTTGAATTCTTTCATCAATTTCTTTTCTTGTTAGACCAAAAATAGAAGCATTAAAATAAATATTTTCTCTTCCTGTAAAATCTTGGTGAAAACCAGCACCTAACTCTAATAAAGAAGTTAATTTTCCATTTGTTTCAACAGTACCTTTATTAGGAAAAATAATCTTAGTCATTAATTTTAATAAAGTAGATTTTCCAGAACCATTTGTACCAATCAATGCTACTGTTTCACCTTTTTTAATATCCATATTAATATTCTTTAAAACTTCATGAATTTCAACATGACTCGTTTTCCAAAATAATAATTTATCTTTTAAAGTATGAGCTTTATCATAATCAACCTTAAATTGTTTATACATATTTCGTACTTCAATCGCATTTTGTGAATCCATTTCAACACCTCAATTCAATTCATTTTAACACACTTGTATACTGTAAACAATATTATACTACATACCTAACACAACACTCATTATTTTAAACAATAAACCAAGTCCATAATTCTTCCACGTATTGTTTTTAATTTTCTATAATAAGCATATTTATTTTGAAAGAATAATTTAAACAGTTTTTTATTTCTTAGATATTCAATATGATTATTCATAAATGATTCAATTTTTAAATAATCAACCTTATTACACAAATAATAATCCCTACAATTTATTTTTAAAATATCCAAAACATATAATGCATCTCTTGCCTTTTGATATCTTTCTTCAAATTGGTAAGCACGTTTTACATGTGTAGATGCATCTTGATTTAATGTAGAAACACCAATCGAATTTTGACTATGAATACGATATTCAAAGAGTGGTTTATTCAAAAAATACATGCCACCATCCAATGATCCATATAGACTAATGATCCAATCATGTGGAATTCTTTCATCAAAATGATGTACAAAAAAATCTTTTGTTTTTTTATCAATGGCAAGAGCGCAACCCTGAAAATAATTTCCATAAATAAATTCATCTGTTTTTACTTGCACAACATCATCTTGTTTTACCTCTTTATTATAAAGATTATTATTTGAATATCCTTTTTTATTTTTAGAAATAATCAAAGTATCATTTTCATCTATATATTCAAATGAACTAGCAAGTACATGAATGTCGCTATTCTTTTCCATAATAGAAATCATTTCTTTAACTTTATCTTTTTTCCATATATCATCTTGATCACATAAAAAAATGTAGTCACCCTTACATTTTTCCATTGCTTTTTTGAAATTTAACTTATATCCCAAATTTTTCTTATTTTGAATGATTTGAACATTGTACTTTTTCATAAGCTCAATCGTATTATCCGTTGAACCATCATCACAAATTATGATTTCATCAACCGATAAACTCTGATTTAATATCGATTCTATTTGTTTTTCAATGTATTTTTCTCCATTAAATGTAGTCATTGCGACAGAAATCATAATTTCACCACCTAATTATATAATGTCTTCAAAATAATATAGTTTTCAATATAAATGATTTTTTTATACACTCTCATAATCCACAATAAAAACGGACTTAAATCATAATAATCTTTAAAATATACATAAAAACTATCTAAAGTGATCTTTCTTTTTTTTACTTCGGATTGAAAAGATTTATTAATGCTTGCTGAATGATTATGAATATATGTAGTATCAATCAATAATTTTGTTTTTAACCCGTTATCTTTAAAGTATTTACCAATACAAGATTCCTCAAAAAATAAGAATATATTTTCGTCATATAGTGTTTCAGGAAGAATATCCGTTCTTATCATAAAGAAGCAGCCTTGAACACAATCAACCTCGACAATACCGTGACTTAAATATTCCTTAGGATACCACATAGGACGTAATTTTTTATTTAAAATTTTTGAAGAAAACAAGAAATAATCTCTAACTGTAGGAACTTTCCAAGCTTCAGGCTGTTGTCTTTTTCCATCAGGCTGTAAAGTTAAAGGAGCCACAATTGCTGTTTCTTTATCAAATGAAGATACTAAGTTAGAAACAACATGTTCTTCAAAAATCACATCTGGATTGGCAATCAATATGTAGTCCACTTTATCTTTTAAGTAGTCAATTCCAACATTATTACCATATCCATATCCACCGTTTTTTTCAGATTTTATAACATGGACTTTATTTGACTCTAACATTTTCAATTGAATATATGAATCGTCTGTAGAACAATTGTCAATAACCACAATCAAATCTATTGAATCCATTATTTTTACGCGTTCAACAAAATCAATTGTAGTGACTGCATCATTATAATTTAAAACAACACACCCAATCATTGACTTTCTCCAAAAAAATGATCTTCTAACATTAAACACCAACAATGATAAATTGGAAGATGTAATTCTTGAATCATATATGTTTCTGTTTCAGGTACTTTTACACATACATCAGAAACACTACTTAACTCACCACCTAAAGCCCCAGTTAATCCTAAGACCTTAATCCCTAAAGCTCTAGCTACTACAGTAGCACTCATAATATTTTGACTATTTCCAGAAGTAGATATGCCTAAAAAGACATCTCCTTTTTTACCAAAACCATATAATTGTTGAGCAAACACACCCAAACCATCTACATCATTAATATAAGCCGTAGTTAATGCTTCATGTGCAACTAATGGAATAGCCGTTAAAGGTCTTTCAAGATTTTTAGCTAAATTTTCTCCTCGAATAGGATCAATTTTAATTAATTTTTCTTTTAATTCATTAGGTACAGGTCGTGGGGTTTTAAAACGTTTCATTAATTCACCTGCAATATGCTCTGCATCAGCTGCAGAACCACCATTACCTGCTATTAACAATTTTCCACCATGTGCATAACAATCTTCCAACATCAAATATCCATTAATAATATCTTGTCTACATTTTTCTAACATAGGATATCGCTTTATTAATAAATCTATATGTTTTTTTAATTGATCTTCTAACATGTCTACAATATCCTTTCTACAATATCATATAATGATTCTTCATCTGTTACTCGTGCTGTTTTGCATCCTGCATTTTCACCAGCAAGAATGTCATTATCACTATCTCCTATCATCCAAGATTCATTTAAGTCAATATTAAAATCTTTTGATGCTTGAAATAACATACCTGGTTTTGGCTTTCTACAATCACAATCAATTTTCAATTCAGGAATTTCACCCTCATACCCTTTATGTGGGTGATGCGGACAATAATAAATTCCATCTAGATAGGCTCCATCGTTTCCTAATAACGTTTCCATTTTATTATGAATATTTTTTAGTTCATCAAAAGTTACTTCTCCTCTTGCGATAACAGGTTGATTTGTCACAACAATAGCTAAATACCCTGAATCATTAATTTTCTTAATGGCTTTTGATACGTTTGGTAATAATTCAAATTGATCTATATCTCTTAAAAAGCCAACATATTTGTTGATTGTTCCATCTCGATCTAAAAATATAGCTTTCTGTTTATTTGATAAATTTTTAGATTGAACTCGACCTTCTTTAAAATCTTCACATACCGCATAATATCTTTCGGGTGTTCCCATATCTCTAACATATTCAGGACTATCATAACAATACATCTTTCCTGTACCAGCCAATGGTTTTAATAGTTGTCTATCCAAATCAACCTTCTTAGTTTCAATTACTTGATTTAATATTTCTTTGTTGATTACATGTAAACCGGCATTTACACGGTTCTGATAATAATCTGCTCTTTCGTCTTCTTTGGCTAACCACTTTTCTACTTGATGTTTCGAATTTGAAATAATCAAACCACTATCATAAGGATGATTATTAGGATGTGTAAATAAACTTACCAAACCTTTATGACTCTTATGAAATGCAACAAAACGATTGAAATCTACATCAAACATCGCATCTGCATTTAATAATAAAAAGTCATCTGATAATTTATCTTTGATTTGAAATAAAGCTCCTGCATTCCCTAATGGTTCTTTTTCAAAATAGTAATCTATATGAACACCAAACTTGGATCCATCTTGAAAGTAATCCATAATAATATTTCCTAAATGAGATACAGTTAAAATGATATCTGTAAAACCTTGTTTTCTTAAACATTCAATTTCACGTTCAAGCACAGGCTTACCTTCAATTAAAATCATTGGTTTTGGAATATCGGATGCAACGCTTGAAATGCGAGTCCCTTTCCCTCCTGCCATTATAACAACTTTCATCATTTGTCCTCCAAAGGCGAGTAATCTTCTGGTCCATAATATATAACTTGGGTACCACCATCTTCAAATTTAAAAGGAATATACAATAAGTCTTTCATGGCTTCTTTTACAAGCATCTGTTTTTCAGGTTGTACATAGAAAACTAAAAATCCACCGCCACCAGCTCCAAGCAATTTTCCTCCTAGTGCTCCGGCTGTAATCCCTTTATCGTATAAATTATCGATATAATTTGTCGAAACAGATTTTCCTGTTTGTCTCTTTAATTTCCAAGTTGCATCTAACAATCTACCAAAATCATCTAAGTCCTTTGACTGATCCGTCAATATGCTTTCTGCTTCATCCACTAAAGTAAGCATTTGTTTTAACTGCTTAGTCTTACTTTCATCATCCAAATGATTCGCTTTTTGAATGACACTTGAAAAACGTGTAAAGCCGGTAAAAAACATCATTAAATTATCATTTAATCGTTTCTTTCTTTCAGGTGAAATAATAATAGGATGCACAGAATAACCATCCGCATTAAAATCAATGCGATTAAAGCCACCAAAACTTGCCGCAATTTGATCTTGCCAGCCACCTGCTTCATCACATAATACTCTTTCTAAGTAAATGGCTTCATCTGCCAATTGTTTTTTTGATGCATATTTACCTTTTAATGCATAAAAAGCATTTAACATTCCTACCGCAAAAGAACTTGAAGTACCCAATCCACTTCTAGCTGGCAAATCCGCTTCATATGTCAATCGAATTTCATGCATATCTAACATCTTCATCGCATTACGAATGGCAGGATGTTCAATCGCATCAATATCCGTTACTCTTTCTGTTTTTGAATAACTCAATTCGGTTGAATAATCAAAAAATCTAGGTAAATGTCTAACATTGACGTAACAATATTTATCAAAAGTAGTAGATAATACAGATCCACCATTTTCTTTAAAGAAAGATTCCATATCTGTACCACCACCAAAGAAAGACATTCTAAATGGTGTCTTTGTGATTATCATTTTCTCACCTCATATAATCGATCAAATAATTCGACCGTTTTATTCCAACTAAAATATTTTTTTACAAAATCTTTACTCTCAATTGATTTAGATTTAATTTTATTTGAATCATCAATCAATTCTAAAATTTCATTTTTGATTTGGTCATCTGTATTAGCAAGAATCAATGTGTTTCCATCTTCATCAATACCTTCAGCACCAATATCAGTTGTGATAACAGGTAACCCAAGTCCACATGCCAATAATACTTTTAGCTTAATTCCTGCTCCCAATGTTAATGGGAATACGGCAATTTGATTCTTTAGAATTTCATCTTCAATATTCTCAACAAAACCAGTAATATGGATATTCTCACATTCTTCTTTTTGTAACTCTTCATTAGGATGTGCTCCAATAATTGTCAATCGAATATCATCTCTATTTAATGATTTCACAATATGAATAAGGCGCATGGCAGCCAAATGATTTTCTTCTCTTCCCATTTGTCCAATAAAACAAATTGATTTTTGAATTTTATTTACAACCTTATCTGAAATCTCATCAAAATCAACACCATAATATGGATTCATCAATTCAACTTGATTCAATCCATAATATTCATGGAGTAATCGTTGATCTTTTGAGTTTACCGCAATAACATGATCTGCTTTTTGACAATACTCTTTTTCATATTTAGTTGCTAAATTTAATTGCCATTTCCAAAATAATTGTTTAAGCCCTTTTGAGTCCATTGACTTTCTATAAAAAGATTGTCTTGTCACATCATGTTCAATTATATTAAAAATTATATTCGGATACATTTTCTTAATCCAAATGTATTGAGCCATTGCCGTATATTCGCAATGAATCGCATCAATTTTCTTTTCTTCAATTATTTTAAGGAATTGCTGCTTAAATTCCTTTGAAGTTCGAGCTGAAAACATCAAAGGCTTATTTAAATGTAATAAACCTTCTCTTAATCGATCCTTATTCGATATACGGACAAAATAACTGCTATTCGTATTATATTCTTCTTTTACTATTTTCTCTTCTAAAGGCATTGTTATAAATGACAAAACATAAACATTATGTTTTTTTCTTAATGCTTCTACTTGTTTTCCCATGCAAACCCCTCCTGCATGATTTGTATGCAAGCTAGGAACATACGGAGAAATATGTAATATATTCATATATAACTCAACCTCCAATCAAAAAAAATGTGAATACTCACATTTTTATAAATCTAAAGCTTTATCTAACACTTCATAAAAACGCTTCTTCGTAAAATAAGTATTATACAGAGTTTGAATATTCTTTCTTCTTTGAAGCTGCACATCCATACTCTCCAAACAAATTTGACTTGCTATTTCTTTGATATTACCTTTATTTATATTAAATCCAATATCCCATTCTTCACAAAAATTCTTTGTATCTCCCTGAATTGTATTAATAATTGGTAAACCAGCACACATATAATCCAATGATTTCATAGTTAGTCCAACTACCACACTTGATTTCATTACATTGAATCCATAATTACATTGATCAAGTATTTCTTGTTTTTCTCTTTGATCATAAACCTCTTTATGATCTATGACATTGACACCAACTGCTAATACTTCTTGTATGAAAGCATCTTTATTTTCACCATTACCAATTATATGCAATGCACATTTCTTTAATATGCTACATTCTCTTAAGAATGCAGTAATCATTGAAATATCTATAATATTATTTATTGAACCCAAGTAACAAAATTGTAATTCATCCTCTTTTAAATCAGGACTCATTGGTAAACAATCACGATCTATAGACCAATATAGAACTTTACCACAACGCAAATACTGCTTAAATAAATCACATTCACAGAATATCACATCTCCACTTGATAAATACTTATCGCGCGTGTTTTTCCATATTTTAAAAGGCAACAGATCCTTATATTTTTCAATTGGCATCGATTCAGGCCATAAGTCAATAATGTCATATATAATTTTTACATCCCCATGTTCTTTTTTATATTTTGACATCTCTTTGACAAGTGAATTACACGGAATAATACAGTGTACTAAATCTGGTTGAATTTCACACAAAGCTTTCCTTGCCCCTTTCGCAAACTGTTTATGCGATAAAATTCGATCCAATGATAAATTTTTATGATATTCACGCACAGGTATGACTACATCCGTACTTGGATCATACACAGCTTTTTTTCTATGCGAAAAATTTGAAGTAACACTTTTAACTTCATACCCCCTAGAAGTATAGTATTTCTTCAATAATTGCACACGATCCAAACATGTATCAAACGCATACACTAATGCCACTACCATAGATTACTCTCCAATATAAATGAATTAAAGACCTTCTAACTATCCCCTAGTTATTATCTTTATTATGGATACTTCCTGTACCCCCTTCGACAACTCCATCATGTTTCAATACCGAAAAAATTGTCATTAAAAAACATTTTACATCAAATAAAAAGCTTAAATTTTTACAATACTCGCCATCCAATTTAGCCTTGACATCAATCTCTAATTCATCACGACCATTGACCTGTGCCCAACCAGTAAGACCCGGCAATACATCATTAGCACCATATGCATCTCTTAATTCAATCAAATCATATTGATTCCATAAAGCAGGTCTAGGACCCACAATTGCCATTTCCCCCTTGAATATATTAAACAACTGTGGAAGCTCATCTAAAGACGTTTTTCTTAAAAACTTACCAACACTTGTAATATATTGATCTGGATTTTCCAATAAATGTGTTGGCATATCTTTAGGCGTATCAATACGCATTGTTCTAAACTTTAAAATATTAAAATAAGATTTGTGAATTCCCACACGCTTCTGTTTAAAAAAGATTGGCCCTGGAGAAGTCACTTTAATTAAAACCATTAATACAATTAAAAGTGGAGATAAAATTATGATTCCAGCTAAACTCAAAACAAAATCGATCGTTCGCTTACCATATTTCGAATACATAAATACACTCTCCTATAAATATAGGGACAAAATCCCCATATGGAATTATACCATACTCATTTCTATGAAACAAAAAAAGTTCAACAAAAGCTGAACTTAAGATGTAATATTCTCTTTATATAAAGCGCATTCATTAAATTATGTGATATTGTCAAAATGAATCTTTAATACAATTTCGAATTGAAATCAAAACCATAACCATAGAAATACCTAAAATCAAATGTCCAATTCCAGAAAGAACTACACTTAAAACCTCTAAACTAAGAACTTGTACTACACCACGAATAGTTAACAAAAATACAGTTAAAATCAATACAATATGATAAAAAATCAAATACTTCAAAACTTTATTATCTACAAAATGAAAATTCTTTTCGACAACAACCAACAATAAGAAAAACACCATTCCCAACATCAAATAATGCGTATGAACTACCGACAATGTTGTAAATTCACGATAAAACACACCACCACGACCTATTTTCTTAGACATCCATCAATGGATACGCCCATATAAGAAGGAGGTATCTCTACCTCCAAATTGAATCATTATTTATTTCTTCTTTTTAATACTTCTGCAACACCTAAAGCTGCAATTGAAGTAGCCATTAAACCAGTAAAGAATGCACCTGAAGTTTTAACACCTGTATGAACAGATGGATTCTTTTTAGGATTCTTTTTAGGATCCTTCTTAGTTTCTGGTTTCGTTGTATTTTCTGTGTTTGTATCTTTATACACTAACATATACGTAGAGAACTTATTTGTTGTGAAAGTTCCATCTTCATTTACTGGAATTTCAGTAATCTTGTCTCCATGTAAACGCAATACATAGAATTTACGACCCGCTTTTTTCAATTCTTTAGGAATCTCAACCTTCAAAGTTAAAGGTGAAGATAATTCTGTTAAATTACCCAATGTTTCCCCATCACTTACTAAGACAACATCGATCGTAAATGCCTTACTTTCAGTTAAACCATGTTTCTTGGCAAAAGTAGCCAAAACCTTTTGATCATTTGTTGGTGCAGTCTCCTTAGAAACAACAGAAATTTCTGGTGTTGCCCCATTTTGAACTGCTTCATCATATTTAGCCTTTAATTCCTTATTTGCCTCTAAAGCCACACTATCCTTTACTAACTTGTTAGTATCTGTAGGTAAAGTAGGTGTAACTGGTGCAGTTGGTGTTTCTGGTTTTTCTGTAGTTGCTTTTGGTTCTACAAAAACCTCAATATATTTTGAACCATTCGCTTTATTGTATCTAAAATCATATACGGCAGAATCTAACGCATAGTCATTATATAATACTTCGATATCTTTATATCGATCTTCAAAGAATGTTTTAAACTCTCGCCCAGTAATCATACTATCACCATTCAAATCAAATTCAGTAGCCTTTGAATAGTAAGGTGCATCATAAATTTCATATTTACCATTCTTTTTTTGTAGTAAATGAAGATTTACATAATTCATATTGTCCTTATCTTCAATGACAGGAACATTGACTATATACCCATCTCCATTATCTTTTATAATATCATATTCAACATCTGGGCCAAGATATTGTAAATTATATTTTGTTGGTATCTCTTTAATCTGTGAATTAGTAACCTTTTGAGCTCCCTTTTCCACAAACGCACTACTCATACCAACAACTTCACCATTAAAAATAAAGTTTACTCCATAAATATCCGATGTTTCAGGATCAAATAAGCCATTGTTTTCTTTTTTTACACACTCAGCTGCATAAATTGTTTTCTCTTCATTTAATGGATAAATCTTAGGACCCGATGCACCACCTTTACCAGCGATAACTGCAACATATCCCTCTGGGAAACATTGTTTTATGATGGCATCTTCAATCTCACCATAAGTTGCATCCTGAGCTACTTGTGCACTCACATCCTTGTAGACACAATCCGTGTATACATATGGCCCTTTCTCGTGAATGACCAATTGTACTGTAATTGTTTTTAGTGCAGCACGCTCATTTACATTGGTTTCATTTGAAACTTCTGCAATCGGTGTTGTATTTTCCAAAGTTTCATCAACTTCTTCTGCAAATACTGGTGAAACCATACCAGCCACAGTTACAACACTCAACCCTAATGATAATAACTGCTTTGTTAATTTGTTCATTATTAAGCCCTCCTAACTAACTTCATTGTACTAGATTTAAAGTATCATTAAAAGCGCTTTCAGTTGGAAAACGACTATAAATCATCATACGTTAACAATACTCATTATTATATATTCAGATTATTTGAGTTATAAAAAAAGAAGAGTTCAACCCTTCTACAAAATCAAAGCCACCATCTTAAACACAAAGACTACAATCAAAAGAATACCAATCCATTTAATGCATTTAAAAGTAAACTTAATCGCAAAATAAATCAAAGCTATTGAAACCACTAAACCAAGAATGTCTGACATCTTTCAACCTCCAATTTAACACCTATTTTAATTCATTTTCACCTTCCTTTCAATAGGGCGGTTTGCTATAATGAAAGGTACACGAATACAGAGGAGTGATACAATGCGAACACCAGATTTAAACTGGCTAAAAGACTCACGTATCTTTCAGGTCAATCGACTACAAGCATACAGTGATCATAAATATACAATTGGAAAAGACAAAAAACCAAGCTCTTTTTCCCTAAATGGAACATGGAAATTCAACCAATCCAAAAACTATGATACATGCTTTAAATTCTTCTATAACACAGAATTTAATGATGCCAATTGGAACGACATACAAGTTCCTGGACACATTCAACTTCAAGGATTTGACAATCCCCACTATACAGATGTGACCTACCCATGGGATGGACATGACGTAGTTAAACCCGGCCAAATTGACATGGACAAAAACAAAGTCTATCAATACCGTAAAACATTTGATTTGCCACAAGACTTCATTGGCAATAAACTCATTCTATCCTTTGAAGGTGTGGAATCCAATATCTACGTATGGCTAAATGGTAAATTTATCGGATACAGTGAAGATTCCTTTACCCCAAGCCGTTTTGACATCACAAAATACACACAAGAAAAAGATAACGTACTCTGCGTACGCATCTTTCAAAAATGTACAGGCACATGGCTAGAAGACCAAGACATGTGGCGCTTTAGCGGAATCTTTAGAGATGTCATGATCTACAAACAACCAAGTCAACACATACAAGACTTAAAGATCGATACAAATATTGATCTAGACACCAAAAAAAGTATTCTTACATGCACATGTAAAATGAGCAGTAATGAAAGCCATATACTACAAGCCAAACTATACGATCCACAAGGAAACATTGTATGGAATGGCAATATGCAAGATACATTTGAAATACCTGTAGAAAATACAAGTCTTTGGAGTAGTGAATACCCAAACCTATACCAATTAGAAATTGTTCTATACGATGCAAATAACGAAATCATTGAAACCATTCAAGAACAAGTGGGATTTCGTAGATTCACACTCGAATATGGCATTATGAAGCTCAATGGAAAACGCATCGTTTTCCACGGCATCAACCGCCACGAATGGAATACCAAAACAGGAAGAGCCATTACATATGAACAAATGGAAGAAGACATCCATATGCTAAAGGCATTAAACATCAATGCCGTAAGAACATCCCACTATCCAAACAACAGCTATTGGTATAAGTTATGCGACCAATATGGAATCTATGTCATTGACGAAATGAATCTAGAAACCCATGGTGCTAATGACATCATCCCACAAAACAAAACAGAATGGACCGATTGTTTATTAGATCGTGCAAGAAGCATGTACGAAAGAGATAAAAACCACGCATGCATCTTAATGTGGTCACTAGGAAATGAAGCTGGAAGCGGATCCAACTTTATGGTTCTACACGACTACTTCAAAGAACAAGATGCATCAAGACTTGTCCACTATGAAGGCATCACACAAGATCGAACATTTGAAAATGCAAGTGACATTGAATCCAGAATGTATGCCACACCACAAAGTATAAAAGACTATCTAGAAAGCCATCCAATGAAACCATTTATTCTATGTGAATATATGCACGCCATGGGAAATAGTCTAGGAGGCATGGAAGAATATACCAATCTAGAAGACGAATACGAACAATACCAAGGCGGCTTTGTATGGGACTATGTAGACCAAGCCATTGAAAAAGACGGCAAATACTACTACGGAAAAGACTTTGACGATTATCCAAACGATTCTAACTTCTGTGGAGACGGTATCCTTCTAGCCAATCGACAAGAAACTGGCAAAAGCCAAGAACTCAAACAACTCTACAGATATGTCGATATGGAAATCCATTTTGATTCTGTAACCATCAAAAACAAAAACCTATTCTACGACCTAGGTAAAGATACCTTTATCTTTGAACTCAAACGAAATGGACTAGCCATTCAATCCGGCATCTTTAAAACAAGTGTAGAACCAGGCACTACAAAAACTATGCCCGTACAATTTAAACAAATCAATACGCCAGGCTACTATACAAAAACCATCTACTACAAAACACCACTTGGTATACAAGCTTTTGACCAACAAGTCTTTGAAGTCAAACAAGACCAACCCAAAGAAAGTGCAATGCTTGTAGTAGAAGGACAAAATACAATTGGCATTCAATTTATGGACACTGAATATCTATTCGACAAACGAAAAGGCTTAGTATCCATTCAAGTAAACGATACAGAATTACTTCAAGAAACACCAAAACCTGTCTTCTACAGAGCCTTAACCGACAATGATTGTGGTGCCAAACAAACCTATGCCAACTGGCTTAACGCAAGCCTATTCCAAAATGTAGTTGACTTTAAAATGATACGCAACTCCAAATGCGCACAAATGATCTATACAATTCAACTAGAATCCATTGAAGAAGAATGTAAACTCGTCTATACAGTCTACAACAATCAAAGCATTCAAATCCAATTGCACTTAGACAAAAACTCAAAAAGACAAACCCTACCATTATTTGGAATTGAGTTTGCCCTAAAAGAAACATTTAAAAACTTTGCGTATTTTGGAAAAGGCGAAAAAGACACATATATAGATCGAAATCACGCACTAACCGATTTCTACTCTGAAAATGTAGATACAAACTACATTCCATACTTAAAACCACAAGAACACGGCAATCATACCGACTGCAAATGGTGCTGCCTATCTGATGGAACAAATGCATTTAACGTAAAGTCAGAAAATATGGAATGTCAAGCCAGCAAATATTCCTTTATGCACTTATATAACGCAAAACACACGTTTGAACTGCCACAAACCCACACTACCTATTTAAGAATCACAAAACAACAAATGGGCGTAGGCGGAATCAATAGCTGGGGCGCTAAAGTACAACCACAATACTTAATTGACCAATCGAAAAACCTAGATTTTACTTGTACACTCTATATTTCAAAGAAGGATTAATCTCCTTCTTTTTATTTACCTTCAAATTTCAAATTTAAAATCAAGTATTGACAACAAATTACTATCTAGCTATCATTTAATCACAAAGAAATCTTTTTCCGGAGTGAGAAAGATATTATTACTTTTTCAAAGAAAAGAAGTTCACGGTGAGCTTCTTTTTATCTTATAGTCATTTAGAGTTGTAAAACACCAAAATTATCACTTCCCCAACAAATTCATAATCAAATAATTCTATAAACAGATTTCAAGATTCCTTAAATGAAATTTAGATTATTTTGTTTTGAAACACAAAAGCCAAAAGACAAATCTAAATGTTACCAAGACAAGAATCAATAGGGTAGAGGAATAATACAAAGATTATTGCCCCTCCCATTGAACTTATCCCGAATTATGTATTATCCCGAAAAACAGGTTTTCACTATAGAAAATCAAGTAAAATTCGGGATAATTTTTTTATAATGGCTTCAGGAGGTAATCATAATGAAAGTACTGATAACTGAAGCTATTAATTCAGCTATGAATGCATTTTTTGATGCATTAGGAAATGATACTTATAAAGAACAGTATCGTGAAACTCATTTCAATCCAATTCTAATAGAATATAAACGAGTTGGAGAAGATTATTATGACAGATCTGTTAACGAAGAGATTGAAAAAATATATCAATCTTACCTAGAAACAGGTCAATTTAGTAAAAGCACATTTAATAAACGTTTAAGAGGTCTGAAAATTCTTGAAGAAGTAGTAGAAACAGGACGTTTTGAATGGAAGTTTAAAATGTCAAACGATAACACAATTACTAATTTTTTTACCGATTCCATTGACCGCTATATTCAAACTAGAGATTTAAATCTTCGTAATATAAACTTCGAAAAAAAGACACTTGATAAATTCTCGAATTTTTTGATAGAAAATGGAATTTATACATATCAGGACATAACTTATGAGTGCATCATATCGTTCATAAAAATTGTATCTTTAGTTTCGCCTGGAACTATTGATAAAGTAGCTACTGCCTTATCTAAATATATGCAAAGTCTTGTTGATAATAATCTTGTTTTTGATGATATTTCACATCTGATAAAGGTGAATAGAGTGAAAAACGAAAAAATTAGAAAAGCCGCAGATGTAAACGACATTGCGAAGATTCTAGATACAGTTGATAGAAACAGTGCCATGGGTAAAAGAGATTACGCAATTATCGTATTAGCTTGCACTACAGGGATTAGAGCCGGAGATATCATTAATATTAGAATTTCTGATATTGATTGGAAAAATAAAGAAATCGTAATCATTCAAGGAAAGAACAATTCTTACTTAAAATTGCCGCTTAATGATAATATTTGTGGAGCATTAGCTGATTATGTTTTGAATGGAAGACCTTGCACTAAATCTGACAAGCTATTCATTAGATCTTTGGCTCCATTTCAAGGATTTAATAGTGGCGTATCGATAAATAATATATTAAGAAGAAGAGCTATGAATGCAGGCGTAACGGTTGGTGGTAAAAATACAATACACGGGATTAGAAGAATGGTTGCGACAGAAATGATAAAGGCTAATCAATCTGTTTATACCGTATCTCAAATACTTGGCCATCAATCATTAAAATCAACTAGACAATATATTGATTTAGATGTAGAAGGTCTAAGAAAATGCACACTATGTTTTAATGATGTAATAGGTGATGAACGATGAAGTATTGCTGGGAATATACGGACGATTATCTTGAATATCGTAGTAGTCTTGGCTTAGACATCAGAAATCCAGGATACTATATAAAGGATTTTTCAAGATATCTTAGAAATGCTTATCCAAATGAAATAATCATCACCAAGGAAATGGTTTTTCCTTGGTGCATCACAAGATCTAATGAAAAAAGCTATAGTTTCAAAACAAGGATGTCTAATCTCAGACGGTTTACTATATTTGTCTATTCGTTAGGTGTTTGTGAGTTTATTTTAGATACGAGTTTTACCCCTAAAACAGAACGATATGTTCCATATATTTTCACTGACCAGGAACTTAGCGACTTATTTAATATAGCTATTAGAATTAGTATTCAAGACCCTAAATCATACAAGAAACTCGTTATATCTATTATCTATCGTTTGATTTTTTATTGTGGACTTAGGCCTAACGAAGGAAGAGAAATAATGATAAGTGACATCAATTTAAACAATCAAACGATTTTCATAAGAAAAAATAAAACACATAAGGAGAGAATCATACCGATATCTGATGATATTTCTGAAATGATCAAAGATTATATGAGAAAGGCTTCTTTATTTGAAATGAACAGCCCTTATCTGTTTAGTTCACCTAAATTTGATTGTTATAAATCAACTTGGCTCAGAACAGAATTTTTAAAATTATGGGAAGAAGTTAAAGACCCATCTAATACAGCTAGAGTTAGAGTGTACGATTTACGGCATCGTTTTGCTACAACACTCATGATGAAATTTATTGATGAAGGAAAAGATTTAAATAATATATTGCCATATATGAGTTCCTATATGGGACATTCTAGTTTTGAAGAAACTGCATATTATATCCATTTATTACCCGATAGATTAAAAAATTCAAAAGCTATTGATTGGGAAAAGATGGAATCGATTATTCCAGAGGTATCGCAATGAAAAAGAAAGAACTAAAATATTTTAAAACAATTCGAGATTACTTTGAAATTTTTTTGCCGAATCAAAAAGGAGCAAGCTACCATACTATCAAGAATTATAAGATTTGTATGAATCAATTCTTAGATTTCGCTAAAGATTATTTGGGTATCAAACTCAGAGACTTTGATTTTAATGATACGACTATTGAACTTGTTGAATCATTTCTTGAATATGGAGAAAACGAATATCACTGGTCAGCTCAAACAAGAAATTTAAAATTAGCTGCAATAAGATCATTCTACAAGTATTCAGCTAATCACGATATAACGTTAATTGATATTTACCTAAAACTTATGACAATTCCAATAAAATCAGTAACTAAAGGAACTGTTATTGATTTCTTCAGTGAGAAAGAATTAGAACTTCTTCTTAACCAACCTAACCAATCAAATATTAAAGATAGAAGAAACCTCGCAATGATGATTACTTTATACGACACAGGAGCTCGAATACAGGAATTATTAAACATAAGAATAAAAGATATCTCGTTAGAATCATCTCCACATATTGCTATCTACGGAAAAGGAAAAAAAATGCGTATAGTTCCAATAATGGATAAAACCGTCAAACATCTTAAAAGATATTTGGACGATTATGATTTAAATAGCGACGATTATGTCTTTTTTACACTTCATCATGGAGAACGAACAAAAATGAATCCTGATACAGTCCAAAAATTAATCGATCGATATTGTATCATGGCCAATAATGTTGATTCAAAATTTCCAAGGCATATATATTGCCATATGTTTCGCCATTCTAGAGCCATGCATCTTTACCGTAATGGTATGCCTCTTCCTTTGGTATCTGAATGGTTAGGTCATGCACAAATTAATACCACTAGAGAATTTTATGCCAACGCTGATACCGAAATGAAGCGGAAGTGTTGATTACCAAATTAATTGCTAACACAGTATTCAAATTAAATTGTACACATAATTAGGTAACTTCAAATTGTTTATACATATATATTCATATTAAATGTGAAACCCCATCATAAAAAAATGGATACTCAATTTAGAATATCCATTTGGTGTTGATATAAATATTTTAAGGCGTATGAAATTGAGCAGGCGCTCTTTTCACATGGTAATTTCTTATAGATTTTTTGACTGTTTTTTTGTGTTTCGTGCAAATTATCAAGTTCAACTTGGAGTGAGTTCACAAAATATGATTCATCTTCACATTCCATGAATTCATTTATTTCAATTCCTAACAGCCATTTTAGATTGTCTTTTACTAAATGGCATAGATAAGTATGTTCTAAGTTAACGCTATCTTCAACAGTTACTTTAAAATCAACACTTCCTTCAAAATGCACTTCTTTTAATTCGGCAATTTCACTTTTTCTTGATGCGGATCCTGTTTCATATATGATCATTTGGTTTGTTTCTAATATCATTCTATTGACCTCTAACTCAATTCATTGTCGTTTATGGCATCCATTACAGTTTCCATACTGATTATCATTTCCTGCTTCTGCTCACCAATCAATAAACTTTTATTACAGATTTGATTGATCATTCGAGGAATACCATTCGATGCGTTGATAATTGCGGTCAGTGCATTATTATCGAACACTTCCTGATGACATCCTACACCATCTAATTTTTCTTTTATATAACGTTTTGCCTCTTCTTCATTTAGATTTTCTAAATTGTGTGACATGATTATACGCTGCCTTAATGGTTCATGGCTTGATAAGCGCAGCTGATTGTTTAACTGTGGCAATCCAACCAGTAATACGACTGCATAATCTTTTGAATCCATTTCAAAATTGAACAGTATTTTTAAATCATTCAAGATTCCGCTTTTCATATAATTGGCTTCATCAAATATAAATACAGGTGTAATCCTTTTTTCACGTTTGTATTTTTCTATAATTGTCTGAATGGCTCGGAAATTGTCGACTTTTTTATAGTATGGTTCGATTCCAAGATTCAATGCCATCTGTCTGTAGAATTCTATAACAGTAACTGTAGACAGTGATATATATACTACCTTATAGGCGGCAGGATTCAATTCGTTTGCCCATTGTCTTACGCTTGTTGTCTTGCCTCGGCCTGCACCTCCTGTCAATACGCCAAAGCCTTTTGTCTGCAGAAGATAATTCAATCTGAATTTCACTTCTTTATATTCATTTGTTTCTACTAAAACATCTTTTCCATTTTTTATAAACGGATTGATTTCCAATCCATATCTTCCTGTATAATTCATTATTGTCCTCCCAGCTCACTAAGTTTCAGTTTATGTCGATGCATCGTTGCATTTTTATTTTTATCCAACAGTTGAATAGGTTCCAACTCTTTTGAAATAGAATCTACCACATATACTTTTTTCAAATCTGGTGAATAACGAATCAATAGTTTCTGTCCCTGATATTTATAGTTTACTTCATATTCCTTTTCGTCAATTACAATCACACTGTCATTAGATACTTTACGTTCGATTTCAAGTAAAAAGCTGCGTTCAACCTCCTGATCAGACATTCTAATAATCAATGTACTTTCTGAAAAGAAACGTTCCATCGGTGATTTTCCATTCAATGATGAATGAATGCGTTGATTATATTCCTGTACATAGGCAAACAATGATTTTCTTAATTCTTCAATATCTTTAAAATCATTCATACAAAGCTGTGACATCCACTGATCTTTCAATGTTCGAAACCAGCGCTCAATTTTCGCCTTTCCAGTTGGAGTTCGAGCGGGATTATAATGAATGATTGTTCCTATTCGTGCTGCCAGAAGGTTCATCTGACTGCTTCTGTAGTTGGCTCCATTATCAAAGTTGAATTTTTTTGGCTTTCCATATTTAATGACCGCTCCACGAATCACACTCATCAGATTCACAAAATTATCGTTAAAGAATATATCGATTCCGACAATCATACGACTTGCATCATCTATAAGTGCAATAATATAAGTCCTCTGCTTCTTTCCGTCTACTTTTAGATAAGGACCTACACTTGAATCTCCACACCACACTTCGTTTATATGTTCACATTCGTATCGCCTCATATCTTTTATAGGTGTGATTCCTTTTGAATCCTTATATTTCTGCACAAATCGATTTACTGTAGACAAAGAAACATCTTTTTTTACGATTGTATTTGTGTCAAGAAGTCTCTGGTAGACTATCGTAGCTGGAAGTTTTGGGTATTCAGACAATATATAAATAATTTGATTTTGAACATCCCCATCTAGCTTACGATATTGATTAGAATCATTTCGTGGCTTTGGGATCAATCCATCAAATCCGAATTTTAAATACCGGTTATACCACCTTCTTACTGTATGAGGGTGCACCCCAGCCTTTGAACCTGCATCTCGAAAGAAATCACTTTTTGATTTGTACTTATCTATATTTCCAGATACAAATGGTGCAATAAATCCATACCTTTTTAAAGCTATTTCCTGTGCTGTTTTATGATCCATTATAAATTTTCCTCCTTACAGCGACATAATATACAAGGAAATGGCATAATTCCTCACACCTTATGTGGAGAGGGATAAAAAAATATTTTTAGTGCATTTAATCTGCATAAACTGTAATGAAAAAATTTTAAAACAGCTCTTAAAAAGATCAGGATTCAATCTCATACGTTCAGACATCAGTCGCTCTTTCCAGTACTTTTGAAACTGGGACCGAATATAATAATACGAATATTCATTAATTCCTTCATTCCATTCTATCCAGTCAATGAATTTATTAAGAAAGTCTGATTGAAGAGCTTTTAGATGAACTTCCAAAGCATATTGAGAATAAGGAACGATAAAATACAAAAGCACTGCATGAGTGGATTTACAACTCATACATTTAACACGAAGAATCCGCAAAGTGACTGAATGTTTTCTGTATTTAACTTTACGAGTATAATAGCCATGTTTTTGAAAATCATGATGTTTACATTTAGGACATATTAAGGAATACAGATTTAAAGTGTCTGTGAATTTTTTATACGATTCAGCATCTACCTGGTTGACGTTAGCCTTATAAACAGTTATCATAATCTTGTTCGTAAGAGCGGAGAGTAAAAAGAACTCATTGGCGTGCGTTGGTTTTACTCTCTTTTCTTTTTCTCACTTTCTATAGAAAATATTATAAAAGTCATAACACATAATTTGAATAAATTTTATTCAAACTTGTGCTATGACTTTTTCATTTAATGTGATTAGATTATTCACTTTCATATTCAAATAATTTGGCAATCAACATTTGTTCAAGACTCATTCCAGATTCATGCATCTTACGAACCATTTGTTCCACTTTCTTATCAGCTTCTAGTATAGCCTTTCTTGCTTCTTCTTTTTCTTTACGAGCTTCTTTCATCTGTCTTTGAGCTTCTTCAAGTTCAAGCTGTAGTTCAATTCGTTCTTCATTTTCATGCAGCTTTTGAAAATCTTCTATTATTTTCTTCCAACGATCATCCGATATCGTTTCTACACGCTTCTCCAACATTTGAATCACCTCATCACTTTCTATCATCACCTTAATTTTACTATCATCCAATCCTTTATGGCAATTCAAAAAGTAATAAATCATTTTCTCCTGTTCATTCATGTCTTCAAGTGGTTTATTCAAATCCACTTTTGGCATTTCTATTGTCATTAACTTCATACGATCTTCTTTTTCATCTTTCACTAAAGGAATGCCACTGTATTTTCTCATTGTGTATAAACTACAAATGTCATCATCATCAGCAATTATCAAATTAAAGAATACCATCACAATAGTTTCCTTTAATTGACTATAACTTTTTCCTTCCATGTCTTGTGAACCATGAAGTCTAGCCAAATAATAATTAAATCGATTGAGTAAATTATCTTTGGTCTGTCTTAACTGCATTTCTAAATCCACAGTTGTTTTATCATCAAATTCAACTAATAGATCCAACCGAGGACTTTTCATTTTAGTATAGTCTTTTACCATTTCTGAATTCTTTACAACAACATGATTGACTTTCCTTTCTAAAAATACTGTGAGTAATGATTTTAAGGCATCATTAGCCTCTTTACAATCTTCGCCAAACACATACTTAAAGGCGAAATCGTTTAATAAATTTGCGCTACGCATGAGCACCTCTTTTCTAGTAGGCATTTCCTACATACTCATATACGTAAAAAAAGACACTTTTTCTAATAAAAATCAAAAAAAGCATCTTTTAAAGACTTATTCGGCTTCAATCTCCTTAATGAGACACTCATTACCTTGAAGTAAAACTGTATGTTCACTCTTACAGTATGGACATTTTCTTCCATATTGAATCGTATCATATGTTTTTTCACATTCATTACAAATCGTAATAGCTTCAATCCACTCATATTCTAGTGAAGAGTTTTCAATTAAAGGAACCTTCTTCCTATAATATTTCCAACAATCCACTAAATACTCAGGAACAATTCCACTTACTTTTCCAATCTGTAAAGTCACTCTACGAATATCTGTAATATTATTTTCTTGTGCAAGTTCTTCTAATGTTTTTGAAATATGTACAACAATCCCTAATTCATGCATACTATTTTTTCTTATTACGAATGATCTTAATTTGACGCTTAGCCGCATATGGCAATATAGCCTTCATCTTATCTTCCGCCTTAACCATTCTTGCACCATCTTTGATATCACGCGTTAAGTGGATCGCATCAAATTCACATTTTGTCGTACACAAGCCACAACCAATGCACTTATTTGTATCGACTATACTTGCACCACATCCTAGACATCGATTGGCTTCAATCTTAACTTGTTCTTCTGTAAATGTAGAACGTAAGTCTCTAAATGATTTTTCACCCAAACCCTTTTTAATACCAGGTATCTGACGTTTGGCATGATCAAAATCAATATCAATCAATGCATTATTTTTATCAAATTCATTAAACAAGTGTAAGTCTCTTCCAATTGTCAAAGAATGACCCTTATGAACAAAACGATGCATTGATTCTGCTGCCTCTTTACCATGGCTAATCGCATCAATCGCAAATTTTGGTCCTGTATACACATCACCTCCCACAAATACATCTTCAACAGATGTTTGTAGTGTTGTTCCATCCGCTTTGATTGTTCCATTTGGGTTGACTTCTACATCGAATCCTTGAATTGAAATAATACTTTGTCCAATTGAAAGTAATACATGACTACATTGTATAGTTTCTAAAACACTTTCATCATAGCTTGGATTAAATCTAGCCGTTTCATCCTTTACACTTACACATTGTTTAAATACAATTGAATCTTCTACAATTTCTTTTGGACCCCATCCACAATGAAGAATTATACCCTCTTCTTTTGCCTCTTGTACTTCCTCAAAACTTGCCGGCATTTCAGCTTCTTGTTCCAAAGAATATAAATGTACCTTTTCAGCTCCACTTCTTAAAGCTGCACGAGCAACATCTATCGCAACATTTCCGCCACCAACGACAACCACATCACCAGAAATTAGATTTGGATCTTCTGTTTTATTCACCTTACGCAAGAAATCAATTCCAGATTCAACCATTTCATTTTCCTCACCTGGAATATTTAATTTTCTAGATCCCTGAGCACCAATAGCCACATAGAACGCCTCATATCCCTCATTTCTTAAATCATCCAAAGAAATATCTTTACCTACTTCTATGCCACACTTAAACTCAATGCCCATAGCTTTTAACACTTCAATTTCAGCCTCAATCACAGACTTTTCTAATCTAAAAGAAGGAATACCATAGACTAACATACCACCTGGTTTTTCTTCCTTTTCGAATATTGTTACAGGATAGCCCATTATTCTTAAATAATAAGCCGCACTCATACCAGCAGGACCTGCGCCAATAATGGCCATTTTGTTTGTGAAGAATTTGCCTTCGACATTTTCACATAAAGGAATATAACGCTTATCTTCATGAAGTTCTTGTTCGGCAATAAACTTCTTGATTTCATCAATAGCCAAAGGCTCATCAATCAATCCACGTGTACATTGTTGTTCACACCTTCTGTTACAAATAGCTCCACATACGGCTGGAAATGGATTAAAGTCTTTAATTAACTTTAATGCATCCATATATCGACCTTCTTTGGCCATTTTAATATAGCCTTGAACCGGTAAATGTGCAGGACATGCACTTTTACAAGGCGATGTTCCCGTTTCATAACAATTGACTTTAGCTGTATCTCTAAAGTTCCAATTCCACTTTTCAGGCCCCCACTTTACATCATCTGGAAGTTCTTGTTTAGGATACGATACAGGGCCATCTTTGGTACAAAGCTTCTGACCCAATTTTGCCGCACCCACTGGACAAATTTCTACACATTTTCCACACGCAACACACTTTTCACTATCCACATGCGCCCTATAAGCACTTGCCGACATATTTGGCGTATTGAACAATTGACTTGTTCTTAATGCGTTACAGACACCATGTGCGCAGTTACATATCGCAAAAATTTTATCTTCTCCATCAATATTGGTAATCTGATGTACATATCCTTTTCTTTCACAACGCTCTAAAGTCTCAATAACCTCTTCATACGTACAATAATGTCCACCCTTGTTTGTCTGTACAACATAGTCAGCCATATCTCCTACCGCAATACAAACATCGGCTTCTACATCGCCAGTTCCTTCACCCCTAACACGTTGTTGTCTTCTACATGAACATGGAGAAAGTGCATATTTATCGTATTTATTCAACCAATGCGAAATCTTTTCTACACTTACCGCTTGCTGATTAGCATGAATCGCCTTTTCTACAGGAATGACATGCATACCAATGCCAGCTCCTCCAGGAGGAACCATTGGCGTTACCTTTTCAAGTGGTAATCGCGTCATCTTTTCAAAGAAATCCGCAACAATTGGATGTTCTTCTACAAGATCTTTGTTCATAACCATAAATTCAGCTGCTCCAGGAACAAACTGAGGAAGCACAAATTGTTTGTGGTGATCCGCATTTTCCCAATTATATTCAATCATTCCAATGTCGCATACTTCATTCAATACACGATTCACTCTTCCTGCTGGCCATCCACTTCTTTTCACTACTTCTTCAAAAGAAAGTGGTTTACGTACTTCAAAACACAAACATAAATCACATTGTTCATCATTTAAGATTTCATTTAGACACTCATATTCAGGATCCGTTTGGGATAATTTTTTTACTTTAGCCGGAATACGATCTGTGATACGCCTTGCCAGTTTATCAATATTATCTCGATATGCCATACTATTCCTTCCAGGCCTTTACTTCATTTTCAAGCCACTTACACCAGTCATCAATTCCCTCACCCGTTTTTGCGCACACCTCAAAAATTTTCGCATTTGGATTACGGTACAAAATATTCTCTTTACATTTCTCTACATCAAAATCAAAGTATGGCAATACATCCATCTTATTAATTAGAACCACATCACACACTTGAAACATCAATGGATATTTTAAAGGTTTGTCGTCTCCTTCTGGAACACTTAAAATAGTCACATTTTTAGTGGACCCCGTATCAAATTCAGCAGGACACACTAAATTTCCTACATTTTCAAGTACAGCCAAATCTAAATCTTCCATACCCATTTCATGCAGTCCTTGACGAGTCATATCTGCGTCTAAATGACACATACCACCTGTGTGTAGTTGAATCGTGCGTACGCCATATTCACTAATTGTTTTGGCATCTACATCACTATCAATATCCGCTTCCATAATACCAATTCTCATTCTATCTTTTAATCTTTCTAACGTTCTAGATAGAGTTGTTGTCTTACCTGCTCCAGGACTTGACATAATATTTAATAAGAACACACCTTTATCTTTACATTCTTCTCTTAATTTATTCGCATCTTTATTATTATCTTCAAATACACTTTGTTTTACTTCTATGATTTTATACATGATACAAAACCTCCTAAATTGATTGTAAACGATTTCAAATCAGTAGTAAATAAACACATGTTAGTCTTTGCACACCTTGAAAAGTAGTCACTTTTCGCCTATCATAATCTATATGAAGATCTGTATGTACCAAATGTCTGTTTCAATGGATAATCAACAAAACATAGCTAAACTAAAAGACATTCCAGACTGTGATATTTTAGTTCTACCAGAAATGTGGAACTGTCCCTATCATAATGATGCATTAAAAACAGCTTATTTGCGTCATGATGAAAGTTTGATGGCTTTAAAAAAACTAGCTAAATCGCATAGGGTATGGATCGTGGCTGGGTCAATTTGTGCGGATAAATACAATCGTTGTTACATATTAAATAGCGATGGTGACATTGTTTGTTCGTATGATAAAACACATCTTTTTGAATTCCACAACAAACAAGATTATTGTGAAAATGAAGTATTTGTACCAGGAAATCACCTTCAATGTTTCGATACGCCATGGGGAAAATGCGGTATTTTATTATGTTACGACATCCGATTTCCAGAAGTATCCAGAATTCTAGCTCAAAATGGAGCACAAATTCTATTTTGTCCGGCTGCTTTTAATGAGCAGGCCACAAAGAAGCATTGGAAGTTATTTGTCCAAACTCGTGCTTTAGAAAACGAAGTCTTTTTGTGTGGTGTTGCCCCAGCTAAGTATACATATAAAAACTATACTTCAGGAGGCCATTCTATGCTTGTGGATGGTTTTGGCAATATTGTAGTGGAGTTGGATGAAGAAGAAGCCTGCAAAGTTGTAGATATCCATTTAAAAGACATTGAAAAAGTAAGGAAAAGAATGCCTTATTGGAAGGTGCGTAGAAATGATTTATATGAATTAAAGGAGATCAAAAATGAAGACAATTCAAATCAATGAGATCGAAGGATTTCAAATTGGTAGTGCACAAGATACAGAAAATGCGACTGGCTGTACAGTCATCTTATGTAAAGAAGGAGCTACAGCTGGTGTAGATGTACGTGGTGGTGGTCCTGCTACTCGTGAAACAGATTTGTTGAATCCAAAAAACATGGTCCAAAAAATTCATGCGGTCACATTATCGGGTGGTAGTGCTTTTGGTTTAGAATCAAGCAGTGGTGTTATGCAGTATTTGAGTGAACACGAAATTGGTTTTGACATGAAAAACATCTATATTCCCATCGTATGTGAGGCTTGTCTATTTGATTGTGGTGTAGGTAATTCTAAAGCGTATCCAAACAAACAAATGGGATATGATGCTTGTATGGAAGCGGAAAAAAATGATCCAAAACAAGGAAATGTCGGTGCAGGAACAGGGGCTAGTGTTGGTAAATTCTTTGGCCCTCAATATGCGATGAAGGCTGGACTTGGATTTTCGGCCCTACAAATAGGTCCATTAAAAGTAGGAGCTATTGTAGCTGTGAATGCTTGTGGTGATATTTTCTATCCAAATTCAGACAAACCAATTGCAGGTATTTATGATCGAAACACAAACACAAGATTGTTTAGTGAAGATGAAATCTTAAAGGCAGCTGAAAAGATGATCAATTCTTGTGGTATGAATACGACAATTGGTTGTATCATCACAAATGCAGACTTAAATAAAGCCCAAATGAATAAAATCGCGAGCATGGCCCATAATGGATATGCAAGATGTATTCGTCCAGTCCACACTTCAAGTGATGGAGATACTATTTTTGCGATGACATCCAATAAAGTGCCTGCAGAACAAGATCTAGTTGGAATCATGGCTGTAAAAGCAATGGAACAAGCTATTGTCAATGCGGGTACACTTGCAGATAGTGCTTATGGTCTAGCTAGCTACAAAGAAATCACTAAAGACTAATCATTAAAGTATCGCTACGATGATACTTTTTTTCATTTAACGTGTCAAAAAATGACAAAAGTGCAGTATCTGTAACGTTAACTGCACTTTTTTAAGATTTAATCTAAGATTTTTCCATCTATTGAAATTGTGACAACTTGCCAAGGAATAAACTTTTTACTTTCCTGCAAAGCTTTCTTAACCGCATTTTCAAGACCACCACAACAAGGTACTTCCATACGTACAATGGTTACACTTTCAATAGAATTCATACGAATAATATCGCAAAGCTTTTCTGAATAATCCACACCATCAAGTTTTGGACATCCTATTAGAGTCACTTTATTTTTCATAAATTCCTGATGGAAATTGGCATAGGCATAAGCTGTACAATCCGCAGCTATTAAAAGCTTGGCATGTTGAAAGAATGGTGCGTTGATAGGTGCTAGTTTAATTTGAACAGGCCAAGATGTTAGTTGACTTGATACATCAATCGATGGACTTGATACAACTGGATTCAGTGTATGCATCATAGATCCAGGACATCCTGAATGCATGGTGCCCGATTCTTTCATGCGTTTTTCCATATTCTTTTTTACTGCCTCTTCATCATAAGCTAGAGTATCTTTTTCAATAAATGAAATAGCACCTGTAGGACATGTAGGTAAACAATCCCCTAGTCCATCACAATAATCATCTCGCATTAATTTCGCTTTTCCATTCACTAAGCCAATGGCTCCTTCATGACAGGCATTCACACAGATACCGCATCCTGTACATTTATCTTCATCAATTTGAATTATTTTTCTTAACATAGAATCATCCTCATTTCTTATGACCTTATTTTAGTGTATAATACAATCAATTTATGTTGTTTAAACAACGAAAGGAAAATATTTATGGATTCAACATTCAAACAATACAAGAAAAATGAAATTATTTATCATATGGAAGATATTCCACAAGCCATTGGCATTGTCAAAGAAGGAAGTGTTGTCATAGAAACTGTAGACTTTTTAGGCAATGTTTCCCTATTATCACATATTGGTCCCAATCAAATGTTTGCGGAAAGCTATGCCCTAACCAAAACACCTATGTATGTATATGTTAGAGCGGTTGAGGATTGTACAATTCAATTTTTAGATGTTCAAGCCTTAGAAAAATCTCCAGAATTAAAAGATCAAATGATTCAAATACTTTCAAATAAGAACAAAATGTTGTCACAACACATATTTCATATTTCCAACAAAACCATCCGTAATAAGGTGTTGTCTTACTTATCGTTTATGAAACTAGAAACACAAAATTCTACCTTTAAGATTCCGTTTGATCGTCAACAGATGGCTGACTATTTAAACGTAGAACGAAGTGCCTTATCAAAAGAGCTTTCTAAAATGAAAAGTGAAGGTCTAATTGATTATCACAAGAACACCTTCACTGTTTATTCTATTTAATTTTTACTGGTACAAAACCATCTTTTGTGAGTATCTGCAGTTCTTGAAATCCACAAGATTGAATCAAGTCTAAACTTTCTTCAAAAGCACAATCCAAATAGTTCTTATCATGACAATCACTGTTTAGACAAATACGTGCATTCTTTGCGTATAAATATTCCAATATATTCTTAGATGGATATGGTGTTTTACGATAGCCTCTAGCGATGGCTCCGGTATTCACTTCAAAAATCTTATCGTAAATCAACAATCGGTCAATACAGTCGCAAACAATATTCATATAGTCTTTATCATTAAATTGAAAATAAGACTCGTCCTCATTATATTTGGTAATCAAATCCAAATGTCCAATGATATCCACTTCTTGCCAATCATACATATTCGATAAATCTGAATAGTAGTCTTTACACATCTTTTTATAGTCACCAGAATAGGATTCAAATAAAGAATCAAATACAGGCTTTGAATAATCCACAGCAGTCTCACCTAAAAAATGTTTACTTCCAATCACATATTCAAATGGAGCTTTTTCAGATATTCTTCCTAGCATATCTTCTTCAATGCCTAAATGGATTTGAATAGACGAAGCGTATTTCGATTTAATTCTCTCAACCTCTGAAATATATCCTGAAGTATCTCGCATGGAACTTGTATCCACGTCCAAATATCCATGGCCAGAAAAGCCTAGAATATCAAAGCCTTTTGAGATGGCTTCTAAAGTCATTTCTTCAATCGTATCTTTGCCATCACAAAAGATAGAGTGTGTATGTAGATTCTGTTTCATGATAACCTCTCTAACCAGGCTTTGCAGCCTTCAAAAATATCATTATAAGCCGTTTCAAAATCGTTGGTGTACCAAGGATCTGAAACATCTCTTGATAATAATTTATAGATTTTATGATCTGGATCATTATTGAACATACGATTTAGATTACGTATATTATTTTCATCCATACAAATCAAATAGTCATACGACAAATAATCACTCATTGTAGCTTGTCTTGCATAATGTCTAGAAAATGGAATCCCCTTTTCTTTTAGTTTACGCTTAGCCGGAGGATAGATATCATTACCAATTTCTTCACGACTTGTAGCTGCACTAGAGACATATAGATCTACCCCATTTTTCTTTGCCAAATCTTTCATAATGTACTCAGCACTAACACTTCTACATACGTTCCCATGGCAAATAAAAAGCACTTTCTTCATAGTCAAAAAAACCTCACTTTTATATAATTTATCATACTCAAAAGAAAATGATAAGTCATGAAGCAAAACAATATTTCATAAATCATGTTTCAAATAGAATCATGTAAATGATTAAAATGGCTCTTTTGTTCTTTTTTGTAAACGCCAAATAAAAAGCTATAAAACTCCGTTTTTGAAATCTTATAACTTTGCTATTAATGATATTAAGTTATTATTCAATATTTGTATTTCAAACGGATTGGCTATTACATCTTTCCACCGTAAACAGGAAAAACTCCACTGTCACCATAGCTCTGAATTTTCTTAAAATTCTTTAACAGTTCCATGTCTTCAGCACTAATTTCAAAATCCAGTTGGGCATTACTCTTCATATGTTCAGGATTACTTGTTTTTGGCAAAGAAATTGCACCAAGCTGAATCGTATATTTAATGCAAAGCTGTGGAACAGTCACACCATACTTCATTGCAATCGCAGTTATCTCCGGTTGATTTAATATTTCACCATACGCAATTGGTGAGTATGCTTCTACAGCAATACCATTCTTTTGGCAATATTCTACTAACTCTATCGGCGTATTACTGATATGAAGAAGAATCTGATTTACCATGGGCTTAATCTTTGCTGTTTCAAGAAGACTTTCAATATCTTCGATCTGAAAATTGGAAACTCCGATTGCCCTAAGTTTTCCTGCCGTATAAGCATCCTCAAGAGCTTTCCATGCTGCTCGATTCCCCTCTACATATCGATCTTCGCTCTGATTAACCTTTGCCCATGGCTGCGGACTGTGGATAATCATCATATCAAGATAATCAAGTCCCATCTTTTCAAGCGTCTCATTGATTCCTGCCATCGCTTCCTCATAAGTCTTATGTTCTGCCGCAACCTTTGATACAACAAACAACTCCTCACGCGGAATACCACAAGTTCTTACTCCTTCACCCACGCCACGCTCATTTCCATATGCCTGTGCCGTATCAATATGTCTATATCCAATCTTTACTGCTGCTTTTACAACGTCAGCAGCCTTATTATCATCAATAAGCCAGGTTCCAAGTCCAAGTTGTGGAATTTTTACACCATTATTCAATACAATACTTCTATCAAACATTTTATTCACCTTCCTATTTTAGTTTTCTATATTCTTCATCACTTACCGGTTCAAGCCATTCATTGGAACTATTTTCGCCCGGAACTTCTATTGCCAGATGTGAAAACCATTCATCCGGTGCTGCGCCATGCCAGTGTTTCACTTCTGCCGGAATATTGATGCAGTCGCCTGGCTTCATTTCTACAGCTTCTTTACCTTCTTCTTGATAATATCCTCTTCCGGCAACGCATATCAAAATCTGTCCGCCTCCACTTTTTGCATGATGAATATGCCAGTTATTTCTGCATCCTGGTTCGAATGTCACATTGAAAATTCCAACCTGAGAAGTAGAAATCGGTGCAAGAAAACTTCTGCCCGAAAAATACTGTGCAAAGCCATCGTTTGGTGCACCAATTGGAAATACCATCTCTTTTG